>Ga0080007_1065129_pt1 | contig 12438 bp, 9 predicted proteins | sample OctOCTMetagenome_FD_69210 | JGI IMG/M metagenome (GOLD analysis project Ga0080007, IMG submission 69210) | Hot spring and microbial mat streamer communities from Octopus Spring Streamers, Yellowstone National Park, USA - OCT_B (SPADES... | ecosystem: Environmental > Aquatic > Thermal springs >...
GAGTAGCCTCTGACATTGAATGAACTCCTATGAGTTAGCTCTAGGAAGGTCTAGGGTTCTAGAGAGCTCTAGAGATCCTATCCTTATAGTGGTTGCTACTAGTGTATGCGACTATCGAGCTTAAGGTGGGTAGCGTGGTTGCTAGGGTTGAGGTAGGTTTAGCTCTCAACATATTACAGTACGCGATGGTAACATGTATCATGGGTTACACTAAGGCTAGCATAGCGGGTCTGAGGCTAACGATACACCTAGGCTTAAGCTTGTTAAACTCTCTAGAGCTCTAGCAACCTCAATTGGTGTGTTGAGGGTGTAGTGTGATTACGTGTAGTTGCCGCGGGATTTAAGCCTGCGACCGCCGGCTTACAGGTCTTCTCGTAGGTTCTAGGCTTTAGTATATGTCTTTGAGTTTTAGTGATTTTAATGCGATTGTTGTGAGCAGAGATGCTAGTATTAATAGGTATACATATGATATGATTAGAGGTACCCCGTATTCTATATTGCATGCTTCTCCTATGATGTTGGCTATGTGCGTTGTTGGGATTAGGTAAGCTAATATCCATAGTTGTTCTGGGAAGAGCTCTAGGGGGTAGTAGACTGGGGCCATGAATGTTATTATGAACGCTATGGAGTTACTCACTATAATGATTGTATTGTAGTCTCTTGAGAGTAGAGTTAGCGCTGTGATGTAGCCCATGATCGTAAGTATATACCACCCAGCTACGAGCCCCAGTAGTAGTAGCGTTATGTCCTTGATTTCTATCAGCCCCGCAATCCATAGAACCGTGATCACGATTACCGTTGCTGGGAGTGTCTGCATCGCATTTGATAGTAGTACTCCTAAGAAGTACTCTAGCGGTGTAACAGGCTTTGTTAGTAGGATAGCTATCCTCTTCAGGAGCCTGTCAACGGCCAGGTCTTGGCTCGCTGTACTGAAACAGTATATCAGGGTGAGGGTCACCGTGCCAACAGCTATGAAGGGTTCGAGTCTAGCTGGTGCAATAATGAGGAATGGCACTAGTATGGTGAATGGGAGTAAGACTGTTAGGTAGAGGTAGAATAGCTTGTTCCTGAGTATCCATAGAGCGTAGATCATGCTAATAGCGTAGACCCTATGGATGTTGACCACCGCCACCGCCCTCCAGTAATCTTATGAGCTGGAGGTACGACTCCTCCAAACTAGGTCTATCTATGCTGAGCTCCGAGACCCAGTCTCTGAAACCCGCTAGGTAGTCTAGTAGCTTAATAAGCTCCCCCTCATCCACGACATAAAACTCTATAACATCGCCACTCCTGTGATGAAGTCTCAGCGGAAGGTTCTCTAGAGCCTTGGACCCACGTAGTCTCACCTGAATCCTATACTTATAGCCCACCTTGCTTAGAAGCTCTCCTGGGCTACCGTTGAACACCAGCTGGCCCTTGTAGAGAAGCAGTACACGACTAGCTATATCCCTAACCTCATCGATATAATGTGTCACCAGTATAATCATGCTACCACGCTCCCTAGCGTACCTCATTATTATATCCCAGAGTTTAACCCTCATCTCCGGGTCTAGCCCAACAGTTGGCTCATCGAGTAGAAGTACCTCCGGTGAACCCAGGAACGCTTGAGCTAGGAGAACTCTTCTCTTCAACCCACCTGATAAATACTCGATCCTCGTGGAGGCATACTCTTGGAGCATGAAATCATCTATTATCCTACTAACCTCCCTCCTAGCCTCATACCTATTCAAACCTTGGATCAAGGCTAGGTAGTATAAGTACTCTCCCACAGAGAGATACTCATGCAACATAGCCTCCTGAGGCATAACACCAAAGAAACCCCTCGCCCTAGCAACATCAGGACTTAAACCATTAACCGAGACGAAACCCCTACTAGGGCTAATCTCCCCATCAATAATCCTAACCAAAGTAGTCTTACCACTACCATTTGGACCAACAAGAATAACCAAAGGCTCATCTAACAGAGTAAAACTAACACCTCTCAACGCAGCAGTCCCAGAACCATAGATCTTCCACAAATCTTCACAACGAATCTCAACCACGACCTAAACCCCAATCCACCATTAAATCCTCCACAATCCAAGCTATTAACCTCATATTTCTCAAAGATACAATCTCAAAATCACAGTTTGGAGCCGCCGGCGGGACTTGAACCCGCGACCACCGGCTTAGAAGAGCGGAGATTATAATGGCTTAGATCATGGGGTATTTAAGAGACCTATAAAAATAACTACAGACTTGACTGGAAACATTATCTAAAGTCTGCAAATTACTATTGTTATCTATTCAATACTTTTAAAAACATGGTTCTACCGCTCTACTTTCCTCTCCTCCTCTGCGAGTTTGAATACTATTGCTGGATATCCATCGGGCTTAACTGTAGTTGTTATTCTGACCCTCTGTCCCACTAGCCCTATGCTGACCTTTTCTGGACTCACCCCTTCGAGCCACCCCATGACCTTCGCCCCCTCTAGGGTTCTCACTATGGCTATTATGTAAGGCTCTTTGTAATGTTCAAACCCCTGAGGCTTCAGGTGAGATACTGTAAATGTCTCTATAATACCTTCGTTGCTTAAAGCCACCCACTCTACATCTGAAGCCAGACACTGACTACAGTCATTTCGTGGCGGATAGTATAGTTTGCCACACTTCTTACACCTTGTTGCATAGACCTTGCCCTCTTCTAACCCATCCCAAAACCTCTTCACCCTGGCAACGGAGATCTCATGTTTAAGTATAAGTGGCCTGCTCGATATTGTTAGAGGCGCGGCTTTCGCTAATTCAGACTTCTTCTCCGACACACTCTCACCTCCTAAAGATCATGACATACGCATACCAGCCGTGTCCTCCGACGTTGTGTGTTAAAGCAATGTATTTCTTGAATGGAACCTGCCTTGAGCTTGGCTTAACCTCATGCCTAAGTTGCTTAGTAACTTCGTAAACCATGGAGCATCCCGTAGCTCCAAGTGGGTGGCCCTTTGCCTTAAGTCCCCCGTCTACGTTTACAGGTATTCTACCGCCTATATATGTTTCCCCCTCTCTTATCATCCTAGCCCCCTCACCCTTCTTGCAGAACCCCAGGTCCTCATAAGCCATTATCTCAGCTATTGTGAAGCAATCGTGAACTTCAGCAAGCTCAATATCCCCCGGCTCTACCCTAGCTTGCTTGTAAGCCATTTGAGCAGCTCTAACAACTGATGGCAAGCCTACGTAGTCTAGCCTTGTGGATAGTGTTGATGTGTCTGAGCTAACTCCAATACCCTCAATCCACACGGGATCCTCAACTCTAAGCTCTTTAACCTTATCTTCAGAAGCAAGTATTACTGCTGCAGCACCATCGCCTATTGGGCAGCTGTCATAGAGCTTTAGAGGCCAAGCGATAACTCTCGACTTTAAAACCTCTTCAATAGTTATCTCTCTTTGGAAGTGTGCCTTCGGATTCATAGCACCATACTTATGATTTTTAACTGCAACTCGGGCCATGTCCTCTTCTCTTGTTTCAAACCTAGCCATATGAGCAGTTGCAAAGAGCGCATAATAAGCTACAAAGCTTGTGCCCGACATGTGGAATTCCCATAGGTAGCTAGCGGCGCGACCTCCAACAGCTGTTGAAGTTGGTGTATCTACTTCGGTCATCTTCTCAACACCTATGGCAATAGCTATGTCTACAAGCCCTGATGCTATTGCGTTGTAAGCTGTAAATACAGCTGCACTTCCAGTAGCACAGGCGGCTTCAACTCTTATTAAAGGCTTGCCCGCAAGACCGAGGTACTCGGTAACGGGCAACGCTGGAGAGCCTTCATAGTGCCTCGTACCAACACTTCCAACAACAACCAGCTCTATATCCTTCTGACTAACCCTGTTACCTGTATCCTCTATAGCCTCCTTAAAAGCCTCAAAAGCTATCTCCTCAAGGAGAGCGTCGTTTCGCCTACCAAATTTTGAATGTCCAACACCAATAACAGCGACTCTCCTCAATGTTTTCACCGCAATATTAAATGCATCGTCTAAGTCTTAAAGCTTTATTCTTAATTGAGACCTGTCATTTTAGTAATAGAGTATGAGGGCTCAAAGGCATCTCCTCTGGTATATCAATACAGATTGAGGTAGCCTCCATGTATAGGGTTCTGTTAGGTTAAGTTCCTATGAGGAGTTTAATGAGGGTGCAACTGCACCCCCTAATGTTAGTGATCAGGCTGGTCTACAGACAATAGGATGCTAAACTGCTAGAGTGCACATTAGAAAAGCGTATAATAGGGCAAAACGAGATTGAAGCCGAACTATATAGTTTGAACTCAACTGTAAACTATAAATTGCCTCTTGGCCTGCACCTCGTCGAAGCCGACCTCCAGGATCTCGATCACCTCATGCAGGTGTAAGGGTGCGCGGTGCTAACGCAACCTTATACAATATGACTGCTAGTGCACCTTTATCATGAGTTTAGTAAAGACCCTCTTGGTCAGACCAGAGTTTCTTCGAAGCATTTTTGACTGTGTTGTTAGGCCTACTAGGAGCATAGTTTCTAAGAACATATAAAAAGCAGGATCACTACCTACAACCCACAAGTTATCTCTAGAGGATCTAAATCTCTCCAAAGACCTAATACACCTAATAGATCTTAAAGCCACTAACTTAACCAAAGACCTCCTATTGATATACCTACCAGCATCAATAACATCCCCCACATACTCCTCAATAGAATAACCACCAACAGACATAGAAACCTATCTCCCGAATAGTAAGTTGAAGTACCATAGCCTAGAGGCGATTTAGAGATTATAGAAACCCTCAACCTCCTAGTAGAGAGGAGATCAAGAAAAAAGTGAAATATAAATAAGGTAAGATAGTGGTTATACTTATAAAGGTTTACGGCTACCCCGATGTTATTAATGATTCTCCACCATCTATTACTACTACCTCTCCTATTATTGATGGAATTTTTATGAGTGCTACTACTAGTTCTGCGACCTCCTCTGGTTCCACTAACCTCCCTGTTAATGTATGCTTCCTAGCCCACTCCTCCGGATCCAGTCCTGTTACTTTGAAGTAGCTTAACCCCATCTTCGTCCTAGTAAGTCCTGGTGCTACTGCGAACACTCTGATCTTCTTATCTGCTAGCTCTACTGCCATTGTTCTTGTTAGTTGTACTACTGCTGCTTTCATAGCATTGTATATTGATAGACCTCTTGTTGGTTTAAATGCTGCTATTGATGTTATGTTAACTATTACACCACCATCCCTCATATACTGTATAGCCTCCTGAGAGCAATATACTATTGATTTAAAATCAACAGATATCTGCTTCTCTATAAGAGAGTCTGTTAAACTCTCGAAGGGTGAGTATAGTCCTACACCAGCATTATTAACAAGGATATCAACTCTACCAAACCTCCGTATAGCCTCGTTCACAAGAGTTCGGCAACCATCCCTAGTACTAACATCAGCTAGAACGTATGAGGATTCACTACCAGTCTCTCGGATCATGTTAACAGTCTCTAGAACCTCGTCCAAACCCTTCTTAGCATTAACAACAACCCTAACACCCTCCCTAGCAAGTCTAATAGCAATAGCCCTACCAATACCCCTACCAGAACCAGTAACAACTGCAACCCTACCCCTAACATCGTAGAATACCAAACTCTGTAACCCTCACTATAGTGAGTTGTTAGAGAGAAGCTCTTAAAGGCCTCCCTTTAGACATCGTGACTTCTGGTTCACGTACTCCGCCCTTGTCACTTCCCAACATCTAGATGCCATAGGATCTTAGGGAATGCCAATACAATACAGCTGAATTATATTAAACGTGGTTCTTAAAGCTATCTCATGGAATGCACTCAACTAAGTGGTTTCTTTAGTGAGATTCCTTTCAACAACCTAAGTTCATGGTGGAGATGGAATGTGACGGAGCGTATAATTTAAAAACTCTCCTTAAATAAATCTGAGTATACGATCTGAGGTGAGAAACATGGCGGCCCTGTCAAGTAGAGTAATACTAGGGGTAACTTTGATTGTTATAATTGTTGGTATCATAGGTTACTATATTGCTACCCAGAGGGCTCCCGTGACCACCCCAACGCCCACACCTACTACGCCCACACCTACGGTAGTTACTCCTACGCAGACGCCTACACCAACTCCTCCTAAAGTAGAGGTTAAGGCTATTAGAATAGGTACCACTGAAGCTGGCACGATAGGTTACATTATAGGTTCTGTAATTGCTAGTGAGTTGAAAAAGATGTTCCCCGAAGTAGATACATCGACATACCCAGTGGGTGGATGGCCAATTAATATGGCTGAGTTCGTTAAAGGTAATCTAGAGCTAGCCTATACTGGAACAGGGACTGCTTTAGCCCTTGCTTGGAAACGTGAACCCCCATTCGACACGTTACCTCCTGATGCCAAGCTACCAGTTCACACTCTTGCCCTATGGTCTAACACCTTCTGTATAGCTATGACACCGGAGCTCAAGGACAAATTGGGTATTAAGACTTGGAGGGATCTCGATGGAAAGAAGGTTTCTATATTCGCTAGTGGTTGGATATCTCACAGGCTGATTATGAAGGCTCTTGAAACACTAGGTATTAAGGTTTCCCACGTCGAGCTAGGGGTCTATAGCTCAGCACAAGTTGATGCTTTAAGGAGGGGAGATATAGTTGCTATAGGAATTCATGCTGGCGCAGATACACCCGCACCTGGAGCTTTAGAGATTTTAGCTAAAATGGACCTTGTGATCATAAACCCTAGTCCTGAGGATGCAGAGAAGGTTATAAAAGCTGGGCTACCTTTTGACTGGGTACCAGTTACTGCTGTGAATTGGACTAAACCTGTAGGTGTTGATCGTATGTTTTGTTTAAGAGACTGGTCAGCTTGGGTTACAACATCAGACATTTTACCAGAAGATTTTGTCTATAAAATGTTGAAAAACTTAATAGCTAATAAGGATAAGCTATTTGAACAGCATAAGTATTTCAAGGAGTTCGCTGGAGATCCTATAGGGGTACAAGTAAAAGCTATATCATCGGCACCACATGTTCCAGTTCATCCGGGGCTAGCTAAGTTACTTAAGGAGTATGGTGTTTGGAGGCCTGAATGGAAAATAGCGGGGGGTTAAGGGATTATCAGGTTTTTTCGTCCTCGATTACCTCCTTGATTTTATCATATTCGCTATAGTCATATTTATGTATCTCATAATGAAGCTTATCTCAGGTCTTCCATACGTTTACCTAACAACTCCCATAATACTTGCTGCATATCACTATTACCGTTACAGAGGAAGAGGAGGTATCCTAGGGGGGATCTCGTTAGCTATAGTAATAATGATACTGATCTTCTCCGGGTTGTATTTATACTTAGAGTATGATAGGTTAGTGTATACGCTTTGGTATACAAACCTCGATCTCCTCCTTGCAACCATCATACTTCTATTAACTTTAAACTATGTCAGGACAGCTCATATAGTATTGTTTCTTATAATAGTAGCTTTATTTATATACGCTTCACCTTATGTAGGTAGAATGCTTCCAGAACCGCTCTTCCACCTTGGACTCCCCTGGGTTAGATACATAACATCCAATACTCTGGAGACAGCAGGTTTAACTAGCATCTTCGGAACTTTAACGATAACAGGTCTTGAAATTATAGCCCCTATACTTTTCCTAATAGGATTTATGGAGGGCTTTAAGATCATAGATTCTATAGCAAGGGTTATCGTGAGTTATGTGAGAAGACTTACATTAATACCCCTTATCAACCCCGTTCTTAGTAGCTTTATAGGCACAGTTACCGGTAGCATATCGAGTGATACTGCAGTAACTGGAAGTATCACCATACCATTAATGAAGAAAATTGGTATTCCATCTGAGTGGGCTGGAGCTATAGCTGCCGTTTCAGGAGTAACAGCTTACATAATGCCTCCCATCATGGGGACGATAGCATTCATAATGCCTATCTTCCTGGGGGTTACATACTGGGATGTTGTCATAAGAGCCTTTATTATCGCCATTGCATATGTAGCTGCCATAGCGATAATAATATATGTGATCTCATCGATTTACGTTAAATCCCCTCATTCCTCGGAGGTAACTATTGGGTATAGGGAGAGGAGAATAGAGCTTATAGATTATGTAAATTTTGTAGGTTTCGTTATATGCATAACTGTTTTAATTATAATGATGGGTGTTATAAAGTACGAGTTGCCCACAGCTATCTATTATACGTTAATCGCTTTTACAATGTACTTTATACCTATAAACATTATCAACGGTATTGTTAAGGGGGAGAATCCCAAGTCCTTTGCTAAAGAGTTATTAACAATGATTTTAAAAGGTATAAGTAAAGGCGCTAGAGCTACCATAGATATAGTCCTCCTACTCGCATCTCTTGGAATCATGATTAACCTAATAACTGCTGTGGGTCTTATCCAGGATTTAAACTGGTTAATACTTGAGATTACAGGTGAATCGCTTTGGATACTTATAGCAATCACATACATCTTCGGTCTTCTAATGGGTTTAGCATTACCAGCAGTTGCTACCTACATATCAGTAGCCGTGCTTCTAATCCCAGTCATGGTACATTTAGGGATTGATAGGTGGGCTGCACACTTCTTCGCGTTTTACCTAGCAGTTGTATCAGAGTTCACTCCTCCCACATCTATTGCAGCCGTGGTTGCGGGTGGGATAGCAGGCTGTAACCCCTTAAATGTTATGATGCGCATGTTAGTATTAGGTTTACCTATATATTTATTCCCAATATTGATATTAATCTATCCTCAAGTAGTCTCCGCACCATCCCTAGAAAGTATGGTTATTGCGTTCATAATCTTCTCGATATCAATAGGTTTAACACTACCAGCGCTACTACTCACAGTTAGAATTAGTGTAGATCGTAGAATACTCATCGTCCTACCTCTCCTCCCGATATTAGCAATTGCGAATATGCTAAGTGCTCAGATCGCCACTAAAGTCTTACTATCATCTATAATCTTCATTTTAAGTATTTTCATCCTTAAACTTATGCTTGGAACTCGAAGGTAACCGTGAACATAGTCTCTATAAGTTAAACTTTTTACTGAGTTCGTGTTACCTCCTTTAATTAATGCTAACTAGAATATGCCGAGTTTAAGATTTAAGTCTACAGTAGCTCGCTTTAGATCATGCCTTTAAGCCTTATAGAAAGTGAGAAAGTGATATAATGTAATTGCATAGTAGATGTTCGAGCTTAAGATAAAATTTTAAACTCTCACGAGGGAAAACGTCTTGGCGTCTCGATATGCTTGAGGGAGTTAGAATCTTAGATTTCACTAGGGCTCTTGCAGGGCCGTTTGCAACAATGGTGTTAGGAGATCTAGGAGCTGACATCATTAAAATTGAACCCCCTGGGGGGGATGAGGGTAGGATGTGGGCTCCCTTCTTCATGGGTGAGAGTACATATTTCCTCTCTGTTAACCGTAATAAGAGAAGTATTGTGATTGATCTTAGGAAGGAAAAGGGGAGAGAGATCATATATAGGCTTGTTAAGACCAGCGATGTTATTATAGAGAATTTCAGAGCGGACGTTCCGAGGAGGCTTGGCATAGACTATGAAACTCTTAGGAACATAAAAGAGGATATAATATATTGTAGTATTAGAGGCTTTGGATCTAAAAGCCCGTATGAGCTTAAACCTGCATATGATGTCATAATTCAGGGCATGAGTGGCTTTATGATGACTACTGGTGAGGAAGGAGGACCCCCTATTAGAGCTGCCTTCGCTCTCTTCGACATGTTCGCTGGGCTATATGCGGCTATTAGCATTCTATCAGCTCTCCTGGATAAGTTGAAAAATAATAGGGGTGCATACATAGAGATCTCCTTATATGAATCTGCAATTTACTCCATGAGCTACATGATACTTTCATATGCTCTTACAGGGGTAAAGCCTAAAAGGTACGGTAGTGGACACATGTCAATAGTCCCCTATCAAGCTTTTAAATGTTCTGATAATAAATGGATCGTAGTAGCGGCAGCTAATGAAAGACAGTGGAATAACCTCTGCAAAGCTATTAAATTAGAGGAGCTTTGTAAGGATGAAAGATTTTCCACAAACCCAAAAAGAGTTGAGAATAGACATATACTAATACCCATACTTGAGAAGATCTTCTTGGAAAAACCTAGAGATTATTGGCTTAAGGTATTAGAGGAAAATGATGTACCATGTGGTCCAGTATATGAGGTTAACGAGGTACTAGAAGACCCCCATGTAAAGAGTTCAGGAGTAATAGGCACTGTAAAACATACAAAACTAGGTGATATCAAGCAATTACTATTTCCAGGACAAATAAGGAGTGAGAGGCCAGCGCCTAAAAGAGCTCCTCCACTACTTGGAGAGCATACAAGGGAGATTCTAAGAGAGCTTGAATATAGTGAAAGTGAAATTGAGGAGCTATATAAAGAGGGTGTTGTCGCTTAGATTTTGAAATAGCTTAAAGGAAATTCCTAAAATCCAAGTTTAAAACTCTTGAAGTTAGAGTTCTCATCTGCCTTTGAATTTCGGTCTCCTCTTCTCAAGGAATGCTTTTATACCTTCGATTACATCTTCTGTTGAGAATAGTATTCCGAAGAGCTGTGACTCTATAGCCAGCCCGGGCCATAGCCCTGATTCTAAGCCTATGTCTACAGCTAGTTTTGCGGCCATTAGCGCTAATGGTGGTTTCTCCGCTAGCTTCATTGCAAGGCTTCTAGCCTCCTCATCAAGAGCCTCTGGTTTAACAACTTTATTCACTAAACCCATCTTGTAGGCTTCAACCGCTGGTATGAGATCACCCGTCATTATAAGCTCTTTAGCCCTAGCAGGCCCCACAATCCTAGCTAGCCTCTGAGTAGCCCCCGCACCTGGGATGAAGCCTAGGTTTATCTCAGGCTGGCCTAGCATAGCATCCTCAGAGGCGATCCTGAAGTCAGTGCTCAGAGCTAGTTCTAGGCCTCCACCTAGAGCGTAGCCGTGAATAGCAGCTATGATCGGCTTAGTGTAGAACTGTATCTTTAAGCGTAGCTCCTGACCTTTCCTAGATCTCTTAAAGGCAGCTGTTATAGGTGTTAGCTCGGAAAGCTCCCTAACATCAGCCCCTGCACAAAAAGCTCTTCCACTACCTTTAATTACAATAACTTTTACGTCTGGATCTTCTTCTAGCTTATCCAAAGCTCTACTAAGCTCCTCCATCATCTTCCAGTTTATAGCATTAAGTCTCTCTGGTCTATTAAGTATTATCCAAGCTATCGGCTTCTCTTTTCTAATAATAATAGTCTCCCAGGTGATTTCCTCCGCAGGAGTGTACCTATAGAACCCCTCACCACTCTTTTTACCAAGTTTACCTCCTTTAACCATCTCGATAAGCAGCGGATTAGGTTCTACGTGTTCTAAACCTGTTTCAGTTTTGATCCTCAGTAAATGTTCGGTAATCCTATCAATGCCAATCTCATCTGCTAGCTCGAATATACCCTTAGGCCATCCAAGCCCTAGCTTAACAGCTGTCTCTATATCCTCTTTGGAAGCTATACCCTCCCTTAGCATGTATGCTGCCTCGTTGACAGCTAGTGATAGTAGCAATGCTGGGTCAACCTTGCCGGCGAGCTCCCTCCTATGAGCTGGTTTAACGAACTTACCAGGCTCAGGGTACTTGTAGAAGCCCTCACCACTCTTAACACCAAGCTTACCACTCCTCACCTTATCTTCGAGCAGTTTATATGTAATGAGTTTAAAGCCTCTCTCACTTAAAGCTTTTATAACAGAAAGGCTTACATCCATCCCAGTGTAATCGTGTAACTCGAATATACCCATTGGAAATCCTAATGTGTAATATGCTGTTGCATCGGTTTCCTCTATACCAGCAATACCCTTCTCCACGAGGTAGTACGCAGCCTCTCTGACTCTGAAGAGGATCCTGTTGACAATAAACCCTGATATGTCCTTATTAACGATTATAGGTGTTTTACCAAGCCTCCTCGCAACCTCTACTGTAGCAGCTACAGTTTCATCGCTTGTACTAGCCCCTCTTATAACCTCCACTAGGGGCATGAGCACCGGTGGGTTGAAGAAGTGCATCCCGACAACCCTCTCAGGCCTCCTGGTAGTCTGTGCTATCTCCGTTATAGGGAGGCTACTAGTGTTAGTAGCTAGGATAGCATCTGGAGAGGCATGCCTATCAGCAAACTCGAATAGCGTTTGCTTCAACCTTAGATCCTCCGGTACAGCCTCTATCATAAACTGGCTTTCAGCTAGGGCACTTGCAAGCTCGCTAGACCAGCTACCATCAGGTCCTACGCTTATAACAGGGGTGATCCTGGACATGATAACGTCGACAGACTCCCTAACAACACCCTTCTCATAAAGTTTACCAAGACTCCACCTAATCCTGTCAAGAGCTCTAGAGAGAATATCCATATTGATATCAGCAAGGTA
>Ga0080007_1033710_pt1 | contig 12413 bp, 12 predicted proteins | sample OctOCTMetagenome_FD_69210 | JGI IMG/M metagenome (GOLD analysis project Ga0080007, IMG submission 69210) | Hot spring and microbial mat streamer communities from Octopus Spring Streamers, Yellowstone National Park, USA - OCT_B (SPADES... | ecosystem: Environmental > Aquatic > Thermal springs >...
GGAATGAAATTTACCAGAGCAGGAAATTTCACTCTTTCCCGAGAAGGTTATATTATAACTCAACAAGGTCACAAGCTCTTGGGACAAAAAGGAGAACCCATAAGAATACCGTTTGAAGAATGGTCTCCCGAAGATGTGGTTATTACGCCAGATGGTGGAGTTTTTGTTGGTGTAAGGCACGGGGAAGAAAGAAAAAGCATATTTGTAGATAAAATAGCCGTTTATTCTTTACCGCAAGATATAACCATAACTCGCAAAGTCGGAGAAAACCTCTTTGATGTTCAAGATATGAGCTATGTTGAGGAAGCTCAAAACTACGAAATATTGCAAGGGTTTTTGGAATATTCTAATGTAAACCCAATATCTGAGATGATATCTATAATAGAGGTTCAAAGAGCTTTTGAAGCAAATACAAGGGTTATTACTACGGTTGATTCTACATTAGCAACATCTATTAGAGATTTAGGAAGAGTTTAGTATTATGGAACTGATATTAGTATCGTTGGTTTGGAATTTAGAATTTAAAAAAGTAAAAAAGGAGGTAAGAAAATATGTTTAGGTCTTTGTGGACAGCAGCAACAGGAATGATAGCTCAACAGCAGAACCTTGATGTTATTTCAAACAACCTTGCAAATGTATCTACTCCTGGTTTCAAAAAATCAAGAGCTGAATTTGAAGACCTGGTTTATCAAGATTTACTTATTCCGGGTGCGGAGACTTCTTTGCAATCAACGAATCATCCAACCGGTGCGCAAATAGGAGCTGGAACAAAACTTTCAGGAGTCACAAAAATAATGTCCCCAGGTGAGTTGCTTGAAACGAATAGAGAACTTGACATTGCAATAGATAGTGAAGGATTTTTTCAAGTTCTTTTACCAGACGGTAGAATAGCTTACACAAGAGCCGGAAACTTCCAGAAATCCGCAGAAGGAGTGATTGTAACACCGGAGGGTTATCCGTTATTTCCTGAAATAGTTGTTCCGCAAGAGATAGTCCAAGTGCAAATAAGTCCTGATGGAGTTGTAACTGGTATAATTCCGGGGCAGGAGGATTCTCCGGTTGTTTTGGGGCAGATTGAGCTTGCGCGCTTTATAAATCCCTCAGGTTTGAAAGCAATCGGAAAGAACCTCTTTGTTCAGACATTTGCATCAGGAGACCCTATAATTGGCATTCCGGGAGAGGAAGGTTTCGGCAGGATTCTTCAAGGGTTTCTGGAAGTTTCTAATGTGAATGCAATTCAGGAGATGGTTGCTATGCTTCTTGCTCAAAGGGTGTATGAAATGAATTCACGAGCAGTCACTGCAACAGATAATATGATGGCAACAACCGTGAATATTGTAAGATAGAAAATATAAAGAAAGGAGGAATAATTTATATGTTTTTTGGTACAGTTTTTCTTTCACTTTTTGTTCTCACGAAACTTACTTATCAAGATATTGAAAACATGATAAAGGAAATTTCAGATTGTGGGGATTGCGAAGTCAAAGTCCTATCTTTGCATATACCTTTAAAGATGAAGATTGAAGATTTTGATGCTGTTGAAATTGTTCCTCGTGATTCAAAGGCTCTGGGTAGAAAAGTTTTTACAGCTTATTTCCAGAAAGAGGGAAAAAATTTCACTGGAACGATTTTTGCTTTTATAGATAGAAAGATTATGATACCAGTTGCAAAGAGAAGAATTGAAAAAGGGGAGAGGGTAGATGAGAAAGATTTTGAATTCAAAGAAGTTTATTCTACTTTAGCTCCTTCTGACTTTATAAGCAAAGAAGATATTGAGCAGAAAGAGTTATATCTTAAAGTCCCAGTTGGAAAGGGGGAGGTTTTGAGAAAAACTCATCTCAGAGAAGATATTGCGATAAGAAAAGGTGATAGAGTAAAAATAGTTCTCAATTCTGGAATAATTTATGTTGAATTTCCGGGACTTGCTCTTTCTAACGCTAAGGAAGGAGAAACAGTAAAGGTAAGAAACATGAGGTCAAACAAAATAGTTTATGGAGTAGCAAGGGGAAATAAGATAGTTGAGGTGAAGTAAAGGAGAATAAAACAAATGAGAAGAAAATTTAAATAAATGGGGGTAAAGATGGTGAAGGATAACAAAAAATTAAAGAGAAGCGAAGAAAAGTTTTTGATTTTTGGAGTTTTTATTTCTCTTTTGATTTCAGGTTGCGCAACAAAAAAAGAGCCTGAATTTCCAAAAGTTCAAGATGTAGAAGAACCAGCTGAACAGCCAATCCCACAGGAAGGCTCTTTGTTTTATGATGGCAGTCCTTTTTCAAATATATATTCAGACCTCAAAGCAAAAAGAGTAGGTGATGTTGTCATAGTAAGAATAGTTGAGACCGTAAAAGCCAGGAACGATCAGAGAAAAGATATGTCAAGAAATTCATCTATAAATTATGGCATGGGAGCGAGCTTATCTGAAAAAGGAAAAATAAAAGATGGAATATCGTTAGGAGCTCAAGCGGAGGGGAAAAATTCTTTCTCATCAAGAGGTGTTCAAAACAGTGAGAATTTGTTCATAGCAACCGTTGGAGCCCGAGTTATAAAAGTTCTCCCATCAGGAAATCTTCTTATAGAAGGAGAAAAATATATAAGGCATGATTCGGAACTGCAAAAAATATATGTCAAGGGAATAGTGAGACCGGAAGACATAATGCACGATAACTCTGTCCTCTCAACCTCTCTTGTAAATGCAAGAATAGAGTATGTTTCAGAGGGCGACTTTGCTCAAAAGAAAAAGCAAGGTTGGCTACAAAAAATATTAGATTTCATCTCTCCATTCTAAAAACAAAAAAAGAAAGTATATTATGGGAGGGTATATTATGAGAACTGAAAGAATAAAAATGATGAATAAATATAACAGGAAGAAAAAAATGGGATTGATTTTGAGTTTTCTCGTCTTTAGCTTTATTTCAATTTTCCCAGAAAAATCGTATTCAGCGAGAATAAAAGATATAGCGAGTGTTGAAGGGCAAAGATCTAATTTCCTTGTTGGATTTGGAATAGTCGTTGGTCTGAGAGGTACAGGTGATATAATCTCTCCTAATCTTACAGTTCAAACAATAATAAACCTTTTACAAAAAATGGGAATAAGACCGGATCCTACTGCACTCAAAAGTTTCGGAATCGTAGCTCCGAGAACTTTGAGACCAAGAGATTCGGCTTTATGTATGGTAACCGCTGAACTCCCACCTTACGCTAAACCTGGGATGAGAATTGATGTTAATGTTTCTGCTATAGGGGATGCAAGGAGTTTGAGAGGTGGAGAGCTCATTCTAACACCTCTTTTTGGTCCAGATGGTAAAATTTGGGCAACGGCACAGGGACAAATAATAACAGGTGGTCGTGAAATTTCCCGCTCACCATCTACTCTTGAAGGTGGATTCCCGACTTCCGGAAGAATTCCAAAGGGAGCAATAATTGAGAGGGAATTGCCTCACTCTTTGAACGAGAAAAAATTTATAAGAATATTTCTTGACACTCCCGATTTTTCTACTGCAAAGTCCGTTGCTGATGCTATAAACTCATTTTCCGGAGTTGATCTTGCGTACGTTCAAGATGCGGGAACAATTTTTGTCGCTATACCTTTGGAATTCATAGGAAGAGTTGCAGAGTTCATATCTATAATAGAGAATATAGAAGTTAATCCAGACGCTCCCGCCCGTGTCGTGATAAACGAAAGAACAGGAACAATTGTTATGGGAAGAGAAGTAGGAATTTCCGAGGTAGCGGTGTCACATGGAGACATAGTTGTAAAAATAGGGAAAGAACCTTCACCCCTACCCCCAGAATTTTCCACCGCTACCTCGAAATTTGAAAAAAGACAGGTTAATATATTGGGACCTGCAACCACCGTTGATGAGCTTGTGCGAGAACTCAATAAAATAGGTGCTTCTCCACAAGATATAATCGCTATTTTGCAGGCGATAAAAGCAGCAGGTGCTTTGCATGCTCACATATCTACCCAGTAATATGAAAAAAGAATAAAAGAAAAATAATGAAAAAAGGAAAAGTAAAGCAAAAATGTTTAGAGAAAATATAAAGAAGATCCTTCCATGAAACCGAGCGGAATACAGAGTTTCAGTAGATTTAGAGACAATAATATAATAGGAAGTTTCTCATGTATTACTTGTCTCCCGAAGCCTTCTCAAAAAGGGAAAGTTATAGATGAGGTAGCCCGTGAGTTTGAAGCTTTCTTTGTAAAAGAGTTTTTAAAAGATGCTTTTGTGATGAGTGGAGAACTTTCTGAAAAGTACGGATATTTTTACAAAGACCTTGTAGTTGAAACTTTGGCTAGGTCTGCAAATTTTGGAGTGTCAGATATTCTCAAAAAAGCAATATCAAATAACTTGGAATTTTTGAACAAAGGTTTTATAAGCTCTGAGAAACAAAAAATCTCTCGTGGAAAGTTTTAGGTTTTGAAATTTGAGCGTATAAATTTTCTTTTTTGTTTGAGAGAATAAAATTTCCGAATAAATTTTCTCTGTAATGGAAGTAAAAGGTAAGTTTTTTCTCATAACAGGAGGGGCACGAAGAGTAGGTAAAGAAATTTCTTTATTTATTGCGGAGCAAGGAGGAAATCTTTTTATACACTACTTTTCATCAGAAAATCAAGCTTTGGAGCTGAAAAAAGAGTGTGAGAACAAAGGAGTAAAAGTTGAGCTGATAAAAGCTGATATGACTCGGATTGAAGGTTTAAATTCTCTTTTAGACTATGCGAAAAGATCAGATGTTATAATATGCAACGCAAGTTCTTTTGAGAAAATACCAATTGAAAATCTCACATTAGAAGAAATAGAGAAAAGTATGAGGGTAAATTTTTTATTCCATTTTCTGCTTATAAAAGCTATGTGGGAGTCTCTGAAAGAAAAAGGGAAAATGGGTAAGACTATTTTTATTTTAGATGTTGAGAGAGCAAGAAGAAATTTTATACCATATCATCTTGGGAAAGAGTTAGGTAGGTATTTGGTTGAGCATCTTTTTAAATTTTTTGCTCCGGAGGTCCTTATAAATGGAGTTGCGCTCGGACCAATTTTACCGCCCGAAGGTGAAAACGAAGAATATCTGAAAAAAGTTGCTCAAAAAACGGCTACAAAAAAGTACGGAGCAATAGATGAGGTGATTTCTGCTATAAAGTTTCTTTTAGAAAATGATACGGTAGCTGGAAGTATAATTCAGGTTTGTCCTTAGCTAAGCCAAAGAAAATCTGAAAAATTTTTTTGTTTATTTTTCAAACTGTACTGGACAAAATTTTAAATTTTTATCCAGTAAAATTATAAAAGATGATGATAAGGGAGATAGTTTTGCAGCACAAAGCAGAAAAGGAGCGTTTTGTTTTGCATGCTGAAAAATATGTCTTGCGCGAATCTATACCGTATGCTCAAAAATTTTTAGATGAAAATATTGTAAAGGTTATCAGTGGTCCAAGAAGAGCGGGGAAATCTGTATTCTGTATTTTACTCTTGAAAAATAAAAATTTTGCCTACTTGAATTTTGACGATGAGAACCTACTGAAAATCAAAAATTATGATGAGATTATCAAAGCTTTGTATGAAGTTTATCCTGATGCCAAATATTTTTTGTTTGACGAGATACAAAATTTAGATAAATGGGAACTTTTTGTAAATAAACTTCATAGGAGAAATTTTAACCTTATAATTATTGGTTCTAACTCAAAGCTTTTGGAAAGAGAAATCTCTTCGGTTTTGACGGGAAGATATATATCAGTGAAAGTTTTGCCATTTAGTTTCAGAGAGTTTCTGAAAGCCAAAAACTTTGAGTTAGACAAAGAGAAATTACACTTACCAGAAATCAAAGGCAAAATTCTAAATCTTCTCAGCGAATACATTTTTTCCGGGGGATTTCCGGAGGTAGTAATTAAAAATTTAGATGCCAAAATTTATCTTGAAACTTTATTTGATGCAATATTGCTCAAAGATGTAGTGAAAAGATACAAAGTAAGATTTGTTCCGCAGATTTATGACTTGGCAATTTATTTGCTATCAAACTTTTCATCTGAATTTAGTTTCACGAAAATAAAAAACATATTAGGGTTAAAAAGTGTAACTACTACTCAAAACTATGTAAGGTATTTGGAAGAATCTTACCTTTTGTTTATGCTGAATAGATTTTCCTTCAAATTAAAAGAGCAAATCAAAGCCCCAAAAAAGATTTATACCGTAGATAATGGATTTGTGTTAGCAAAAACTTTTCAACTTTCTGTAAATATAGGAAAGCTTATGGAAAATGCTGTTTTCTGTGAGCTTTTGAGAAGAAATTTCAGACCAAATTTAGATTTATTCTATTACAAGGCGAAAAATGGAAAAGAAGTTGATTTTGTAGTAAAGCAAGGACCGAAAGCAGAAAAACTAATACAAGTTTGCTATAACGCAGCGGATCCAAAAACAAAAGAGAGGGAAATAAAGGCATTGTTAGATGCATCAGATGAACTAAATTGTAAAAATCTTGAAATCATCTCGTGGGACTACGAAGCAGAAGAAAAATACGAGGGAAAAATTATAAAGTTTATTCCACTGTGGAAATGGCTACTGGAAAAATATGATTAGAAAGAAAAATATAATTGAAATTAGAATTCTTCAAGTTCTGGATAAAACTGAAATAATCCCAAAGAAAAATCAAAAGGTCTGAATTTATCTCCTGGTTTCTTTACTATTGGAAATCCTATTGAAAATCTTATTGGACCAAAAGGAGAAATCCATCTTATTTCAAATCCGTATGATGCTCTAAAATTTAAAATATCTATTTTTTCTTGTTCTGCGAAGACTTGACCTATGTCAGAAAACAGAACAAAAAATAATCCTGCCTTTCTTACCACAGGAAAAATAAGTTCAAGATTTGAAATTACTGATTTATTTCCACCAAGAACTATTTCGCCAATTCCTGGAACTTGTTCTTTTCTTCCAAGTGAAAAATATTCATATCCTCTCATAGAATATATTCCGCCTGCAAAGAATCTTTCTGGATATGGCAGAAACCTTGATGCGGTTAGTCCAAATCCTCCGCCCAATCTTAACGCAGGTGAGAATACAATTCCCCATTTTATAGGTATGAAAAATGTATTTGATATACCAAATTTCACATAGTATAGGTCACCTCCGAATACGCCTCCTACTTTGCTCCACAAAGTTATGAGTCTCCCTCGTGATGGAGCGAGAGGATTATTCCTTGTATCGTTTCTTATTTCTGCTCTAAGGAACCTCAGATCACTTCTACCGAATCCAGCTCCGGGGTCATCTTGGTAAAGAGGAATTCTCAAACCGGTTCTCCTATCATAAACATCTACTATTTCTATTCCGGGAGACAGTACAAATTTTGTTTTTTCTTCAAGGAAAAATCCTGTATTGAATTTTCCACCGGTTGATATTTTTCTGAATGGTAAAAAGAAGCTCTGGTATCTGAAAAGGTTTATACCCATGATGTAATCTGTATCAAATGCGTGGTCATCTTGGAAATAGAAATTGAAGAAGGCAAATCCTCCTCCAAGAGCAAGGTAAAATCCTAAATTTTGCCCCATTCCTCTGAAATTCGCAAGTTGTCCTTGAAACATAAGGAAAAGAGATTGGAAAAAGTTACCAAATTGTGGGCTGAACCCTCCGCCCAGAGAAATTGCTCCCATTCTTCCTTCTTTTACCTCTATATCTAAATCTACTCTGTTATCTTCAAGGAATATCGGGTTAATATCTACTTTTTCAAAAAATCCTGTTCTCATTAAGGAAAAGTAAGATTTAACAAGTGCTGTTCTTGAAAAAGCTTCTCCTTCAAGCAGAGAAATATTGCGTCTTATTACAAAATCTCTCGTTCTTGTGTTCCCCTTTATGTTTATATTCTTTATATAAGATATATCTCCTCGTGAAATTTGAAAATCAATATCTACCAGGTTTTTTTCTTTTGAAATAAGAGGATCTACTCTTGCTTGACCAAATCCTACATCCTGGTAAAGAGAGGTTATCCATTCTATATCTTCAAGTACCTTTCTTCTTGAAACGAATTCATTTTCTTTGGTTTTGAGGTTGTCAATTATTTGTTCTTTGTCAAAGATAATGTCTCCTGCTAAATTTAATCTTTTTACTTTGTATCTTTCTCCCTCGTTTGCAACTCTGAACAAGACTAATGTTTCTTCCTTTGCGGGATTAATTATGAGTGCAGGAGGAGATTTGATTTCTGCGTCAAGAAAACCCCAATCAAGATAACATATTTTTGTATTCTCTTTATCTAAATTTACCGTGTTTATATCTACTTTGCCTTCTCTGACTATTTTTTTGAGAGGATTTGTCTCTTTTGTTTGTATGCATTTTTTGAGTTCATCTTCACTTAACTTTTTTGCTCCTGAAAACAATATTTTTCTCACAAGAAATTTTTTGCCTTCCTCTATTTTGAGTTTTAATTTAACTCTGTTCTGCGGTAGTTGTTCTATTTTGCTTTCAATTCTTGTGAAAATAAAACCCTGTTTTCTATATTCTGAGATTATTGAGTCTATTTGAGATTTTAGCTTTCTTTCATCAAAAAAATCTCCTTGTTTGAGTTTCATTATTTCTTTGAATTTTTCTTCTTCAAGTTCTTTTCTACCTTCAACTTGGATTTCTGAGATTATAGGTTTTTCTTTGAGATAAAATGTTAAAATTCCGTCTTTGAATTCTGCTTTTACATCGTCAAAAAAATCAAGTTTGAAAATTCTCTCTATATCCTGCCTTAAAGTAATTGGATCTAACTTTTTTCCTTCTTTGCTCAAAATTACTGACCTTATGTATTCTTCACTTACCCTTTCTGCTCCCGTAATTTTTACCTCGTATATTTGCCAAGTTTCCCGATCGCTTCCTTCCGATACCTTTTCTGTTTCCTGATTATTTTCTCTTTCTACATCTTTTATTTGTTGCGGGTAGACTTTTTGGATCAAAAGAGGAAATGTAATAAAGAGAAAAGGTATTAAAAAGGCGGAAATCTTTTTGAGTGTTTTTATCATCTTTTTATGTTTTGTTTATTTTTGTCTATTTTGTTGATTTATTTTCTTTTGTTGGTTTTTTAGATATTTTTTTGATTTTGTTAGATATTTTTTGATTTTTGTTGGAAATTTCCGTTGTATTCTTCAAGAATTCCAAAAAATTCATAACCACAATTTGAACATCTGCCATTTTTTATTCCTACTATTTCTGAACTGAAACCATATCTTCTTATGAGTATTTGGTTGCAGTTTGGACAATATGTATTTTCTCCATCATCTCCCCAAACATTTCCTATATATACATACTTTAATTTCTTCCTTGCTATCTCATAGGCTTTTTTTAGGGTATGAATAGGAGTGGGTGGTCTATCACTCATAAGAAAATGTGGGAAAAATCTTGAAATATGGAAAGGTATTTCCGGGCTTATTTCTGCTACAAAGTCTGTTATTTTTTCAAAATCTTCTTCCGTGTCGTTTATTCCCGTTATTACAAGGTATGTGAGTTCAATAAAGGGTTTTCCTTTGATTTTGAATAGTTCCCATGCTCTTTTTATTGTTGTGAGAACCGGTTTGAAATGAGCATCGCTTATTTCTTTGTAGTACTCTTCTTTTGCGAATTTAAAATCTATGTTCATAGCATCAACATAATCAGATAATTCTTCAAGAGGTTTCGCGCTTATATATCCGTTTGTTACCATAACGACTTTCATATCAGGAGCAATATCTTTAAGTATTTTTGCTGTATCTATTATGTATTCAAACCATATTGTAGGTTCGTTGTAGGTAAAGGCTATTCCGATATTTTTTTTATATTTGAGTTTTACTGCAAGAGAAGCTAAATCTTCTGGTGAAACATAAGATACATTTGCAAGACCTTCAACAAGTTCCCAGTTTTGGCAAAATTTACAAGAAAAGTTGCATCCGACTGATCCGACAGAGAGGATTTTGTATGTTGGGTAAAAATGAAAAAGAGGTTTTTTTTCTATTGGGTCAAGATGAATTGCTGCAATTTTACCATAGGATGCAGCCCAAAGTTTTCCTCCTCTATTTATTCTAACTAAACATTTTCCTTCTTCACCATCTTTTATTTCGCATCCTTGCGGACATAGAACACACTTTACGATATCTCCTTTTTTTATGTAGTATTTTGCTTCTTTTTCTCCGGGTTCCTTTATTGGGAATACATCTTTGTATAATCCAAGCGACATAAAGTTTTTCTTTTTATTCTTTATAATTTAGTTATTTTTTATACTCGGAGATGTTTTTGTGGAAGATTTTAGTTTCTCGTTCTTTCTTTTATTTTTTCATTTTATCTTCTTTTTTTTCTTTCAATTTTGAAGTTTGAAGCTTCTTCATCTTTGGGGTAGAAAAATTTTTGTGCTATATAAGTTGGTATTATGGCAGATAGTATAACTGCTGTTACCAAAAGTGAATATTGATTTTGGTCAATTATGTTGTGTTCAAGTCCATACAGAGCGGAAATTGTTCCGAAAGTAAGACCTGTGCTCATAAGCATGACATTGTATAAGTTTACTTTTGTTCTGAACCTGAACGCCACTCCGGCTGGGTAAAGTCCTACAAATTTAGATATAACCTTTGCAAAAAAGAGTACTGTTAGTGCTCCGATTTGAGTAAGTATAGCTTGGAGATTCACGAGGCTACCAGCTTTGAGGAAGTAAAATGGTGTTAGAATTGCAATGGTTGTAGCTCGCATACGTTTTACGAGTTCTCTGTTTTCTAAAAATAAGTTTGCTAATGCTGCCCCTATGAGGTATGCAGGTAAGACCGCTTCGCTGCCACTTTTGACGGCAAATAATCCAAAAAGAGAAAGAGTAAAAAATATAAATTTTACTTCTGGCTCACTCGGGTGGTTTTTTACGACTCTAATGTAGATCTCTGAGAACTTCGGTAGGATTATAATAGCTAATATTGTAGCTACTGTGAAGATGATGAGTGTGATATTTATTTTTGTAAAAAGTAGTCCCAGTGCTATTACGGTTCCAAGGTCATTTACAAAGCATGCCGCTAGAATAATTTTTCCTAATGGTTTTTCATTTAATCGTGTTTCTACCATTACTGCGTATACTACTGCTACTGATGTTGTAGATAGTGCTATACCTGCAAGTTGAGCCTATTTTAATTCCCACCCTAAAATAAATTGAGCTATAAGCCAAGCTCCTATAAATGGTGCAAAGAAACCTATAAGTCCAAAAATCAGAGATTCTTTCCAGTACTTTTTTATACATCTCTTTCAAGTTCTGCTCCTGCTAAGAAAGTTAAAATAACTTCTCCAAAGCTTGAAAGAAATTTTACCCATGGAGTGATATTAGGGTGTATGGTGTTTCCCGCTATGATTCCGACTATTATTTCAACGAGAGCAACTGATATTCCTATTTTCAAAGATAAAAGGCTTGATGCAAGTGCTAAAAGAATCCATATAGACGCTTCCCACCAGAGTTGTTCTGCCATGTTTGCCTACCCCCTTTGTTGTTTTATTTTTATTTCTCTAACTCATTCTTGGTGGTCGGATGTGGTAGGCGTCATCAGCCCTCCTCTGGTGGGGGCGGTTAAGGGGAGACGCCATTCCCCTAAATTCTCAAATTATTCCTAAATTATTCATAAAGCATATTCTGGAATTCTTCCAACAGATAAAATATATATTTCTGCTCCAGAAACTTTTGCTATTTCTATTCCTTTCGTTAGAGCTTTCTTTGCCCCATCAGAAATATCATATTCTAAAGAATCTTTTTGAACATTTTATAATTGTACAATGAGCCTTGTTTTTAGCTTTTTATTTTCAAAATTTTTCTATTTTTCTAATTTCAAATTCATTATTGTTAAATAGTCCGAGTGATTTAAAGTGTAGAGCTATTACTTTTTCTTTTGCTTTTGCTATTATTTTTTGTCTTTGTTTTTGATTTTGGTTCTTCAAATTCAATTTCATAAATTTCCCCATGCACAATTTCCGAATATACTTTTTGCCTTATTTCTTCTCTTATTCTTTTGTTTAATATACCGCTGGTGTGGAAATTGATTATTTCATCGGTTCTTTTCTTCAATCTTTCCAGCTCTGGGAGTATGCTTTTTAGATATTCTTCATCTTTTGGGACATAAACACTGCTTAAACCTACTTCAAGAAAAATTTTGAGATATCTTGCTTCTTCCTCTGACCTGCATTCTACAAATTTTTTCCCGCAATAGAGTTTCCATCCAAATAAATCTTTCTCTATTTTGATTTCTCCGGAGCCGTAAGGGAGTTTTATCTCAAACCGTTTATCTTCTGGTAGAGAAAGTACGGTTTCTTTGTAAAATCGTCCTATCCTCTTCATCGCTCTAAAAATTAATCATTTTCGTTATCTATTTCCTGAATAATTAGGTTTTTAGCGGCATCTATATCAACTCCTTCTACGATTTTTTTATTTTTAACGCTTTTTGCTCTTTCAATTCTGGATTT
>Ga0080007_1065506_pt1 | contig 12408 bp, 11 predicted proteins | sample OctOCTMetagenome_FD_69210 | JGI IMG/M metagenome (GOLD analysis project Ga0080007, IMG submission 69210) | Hot spring and microbial mat streamer communities from Octopus Spring Streamers, Yellowstone National Park, USA - OCT_B (SPADES... | ecosystem: Environmental > Aquatic > Thermal springs >...
AAGCCGTCTAGATGCTCCCCGCCGCACACGATCTCTATCTTGCCGTCGCTCCTCTGGTACACCTTAGGCTCCTTGCCCGTAATGGCCTTTATTACGGCGGTGAACCTCTCCGCGTCTGCCTCCCTGCCCCCAGGCGCCTTGGCGCTGGGCGTAGGCGCGTCCCACCGCCGCGTTGTCTTTCCCATACTTGCCGTATGTTATCTCGTAGTCGCGCAATACGCCGCCCACCTCCGCTGTTGTTCTAATCCTTAAGTAACTTTCTGCCGTCTCTGTCCTCCTCAACGGCTCCTCCGTCTATGACCTTCACCTTGTATTTTTCGCCGTTCACCTCGACCTCCATCTCAAAGCCCTTTAGCTTTAGGGAGCCTCTCTCCTTGCTCCCCTTCACGATCTCTTTGGCTTTTTCGTAAACGTCGTCGCCCTCCTCCTTCGCCCTCTGGAGAATGTACTTAACGAACTCCGCCGCCAGCTCCCGTTGTTCTCCCTCTCCGCGTACGGAGAGCCTGGCGGCGTAGGCCAAGCCCTCCCTACGGATATACACATAGCCGTCGCGGGCCATCCCTCCCTCAGCACGCGGCCTTTCTCCAGCTTCTCCAGCCAGCTCTCCGCTTTCTTTTCATCCACTCAGCCGCTCTCCACGGCCCTCTTAACTATCTCTGCGAGGGCTTTTCTGAGCTCCTCGTGTCCAGCTACAAGCATGTCGGTAGTGGCTACGACGTACCAGACGTCTCTGTTGCCCACTTTTTCCACCACTGCGCCGACGCCCGCAAGTCTCAAAAGGCGGGCCGCAAGCTCCACACGGCCGCGGTCCGACGATTGGAATTGGAGCTCGATTTCGTCTCTGCGCAGATAGACGTTGTACTTCGCGGCGGCGCCGCCATCCGAAATGGTTAAGTCGGCGGCGACGGGGCCGCCCTCAGTCCTCCTCCTCAGCCCCTCCCAGCTGACGCTGAGCCCCTCGGCCCCCAGCTTCACAGCTTCAGCCAGCTTGTGGTTGATAACCCTTTCATCCCCCTCAAGCAGTGGAGACCCGTAGAGGAAGTATAGGCCGGCCAGCTTAACGGCATCATCGCCAGACGCGATCACGTCGTACACACTCCGTACTCTCCTCACCTCCGTCTCAATGCCGTGCGCCGCCAGGGCGGCCCCCCGGAGCAGGGCAATTACCCGCTCGCCGCTGGTCAAGTCGACCACTCTCATCGCCGCGGACACGTATCCATCGCCGTCTATTGCGCCGGAGACCACAGCGCCGAAATACTTCAGCATCGTCTCGTTTACGCCAAGTCTCTCCGCCTGCATAAGCAGAAGAGCAGGCGCCACGACCTCCCTTGCGATTTTGTCGTCATCGAGCTTACTCTTCAACCCCTCCAGCTCTTCCAACGCCTTACCCAAGTCGAAGCCGGGGCCTACCTTGACACTTTCGAGCCGCCTCTTAACCATGTTTATCACTTCGCTCCAGTGGCCAGCAACCCACCGCTTGAGGACGTCCCAGCTCTCCGCCTCGACGCCCAGCATCTTAAGCCACCCGCCCTCCGCGCTTCTTCTAATCGCCTCGTCGAGCTTCTCAGGGGGGGCTTCAGCCAAAACCACCAGCTTCGGCCCCTCAAGAGTTAGGGTCATGCGTAGCCCCACAACAGACCAGCCGAACAAGGCGTGAGTCTCAGCCATTTGCCACAGGCGGGAGGTGGTCATCCGCAACACCCTCTTGTTCCCCCTTCTGATTATCGCCACGTCTGAGTCAACCCAGCCCGCCGCGTACAGGGAGAGGTCTTCGACGAGCAGACGCCCCCTAACCTTTTCCGCCGCCTTCATCGCCACCTCAAGCTTCTGCTCGAAGAACCCCCGCCACCTCTCCATGTCGAAGATCAGTGTGTAGGTTATGCCCGCCCCCTCCCCCTTTCCCACTTTTGCAATCCACAGCGATATGCCCAGCTCGTCGAGTTTGCCGCCTTCCTTCATGTTGTAGAGTTTAAACACGTAAGACGACTTGGTCTCCTTCTCAAACATTAGCGCCAGTTTGCCGCCCTTTTCAAGCTCTTTGACGAAGTCGCTGTGGTGACCGGCGCCTGGCTTTAGGAACAAGCGGCGGAGGCCCTCCGCCAACATCTCCTCCACAGCCGCGGGCCTCTCCACCTTCGCCCTTTCGGCCTTGAGGTATGCCGTCTTCGGCGAGTAGTAGAGAAGCCAGGCAGACCCGCCCACCTCAAGCCAGTGCCAAGCCGCCGCGCCGAAGACGCTCTCCTCGCCCAGCGCGTATTCCCTATACGCGATTAGAGCGGCGTAGGCCTTCACGCCGAAATTCACGCCGCCGAACTCGGAGAGCTCCGGCGCCTCCGCCTCCGCCAGCTCCCTCGCCACGCCCTCCTCGACGTTTAAGAGGTCTCCCAGGTCGTATCTGTTTGCGTATTCGTTCAGTCTTTCCCTGAGAGTACTCAAGGCGTTTTTAAAGGCCGCCTCCTCTTCCATGACCAGCTGTTTTATCTTTTCAAGGTCCGCCACGTACATATCTTGCTTAAACGGTTCCTCTCCCACCACCACCCTCTGCACCACCTTTTCACGCTCTTCCACGTCCTTTCTGTAGACGGCGAAGGCCTCTTCCAGCTTTCTCAACGCAGGCTTGTAGACGGCGAGGGCCTCCTCCAGCGCGAACGCCGCATAGAAGAGGGCGCGTCTGTAGTTCTCGTCTTTGTGGTATTTGAAATACAGCTTGCCAATCATAAGCCTCCTCCACTCAGAAGACTTCGGCATAATCAACATCCTCAAAGACTCCCAAGGCTCAGCCAGCTTCACCCTCCCAACGTTGGCCTCCTTGACTGTTTCCTTGAACTTCTCGTATGGGTCGGGGTCGTTCTCCAAGATGTTGAACGCCTCCTCCCTAGGGTACTCCTTGACGCCGGCGGCTACAAACGGCGGTGTGCCCATGGCGAAATGCGCCAGCTTCTCTAGCTCCACAAGACCCCACATATTCAACTCGGCAGACAGCGCAACTGCCTCAGCCGCCGCGGCGGCCATGAGGAAGAGGTATGCCTTGTGTTCATCCACCCAAGCCTGCACCCTCGCGACGGCTTCAGCAAACAGCTCCACGAGGCGTTGAACCGTGACTTTCACCCGCTCAAACACCTCCCTAGCCCCCTCATACAGCGCCTTGGCGGCCTTCTGCACGTGCTGAACGGCCTCCCTAAACCGGCCCACCTCGGCGAGGGCAACAGCCGAGGCAATAGAAGAAACCACGGCCTCTGAATACAGCCCGTGATACACGGAGTACAGAGCCGCCGAGAGCCCGGCTGAGGCGGCTTCTCCGCGTATAAGCCACACCTCCATGCGCCAGTTTAAAAACAGCTATACGCAAGGAAATCCTTGCTGTAGACATTCGGCGTGGAGTGGGTTAGGAAATAGCTGAGCCTTAGGGATACTGGTGGAGATCGCCAAGGTTCTGCGCAAATTCCCGTGGATGGTTGGTGTTATAAAGCAAAGGCCGATGAGCATTCTCCACCCCTACATGGTGGAGGTGTATGTAGCTAGAGACGGCTCTGAGGCGTGTATTTCGCTCACCTCGTCGAAGGTTTTCTGCTCCCAAAACGGAGCCGTGAAGGAGACAAGGCTGGAGCTGGCCTTCAGCCGGTATGAGACACACGAAGACAAGATGAGAGAGATGTACCACCCCAAGGGCCTGCTGGCTTACACCACGGCAGTAAGGGAATACGTAAGGCTAATCTAACTGTTTTTTCCACCCTTATTTATTTGCATTGAAAATTGGCGTTTTAAACTGAGTATTATTTTGACTCCACAGAGGCGGGCAAAGGTGATGAGACCAGGACTGTCGAGACATGTGACGAGATTTCTCGCATCTGACCCTCTGGAAACGTATTAATAGGCCCGTACTTAAGACCGTGGTTCTCACGTTGATAGCCTTTGTACTTACAGCGCTTATTCTCGCAATGAGTCCATTTGCGACGCCGCTTTATGCCACTGCCCCCGTTGAGGTGAGGCAGTTTGAAATAGTGGCAGGCAACTTCGCCGAGAGGTTTCTACAGATACCTCAGCCGCTTGCAACCGCGGCCGTCTTGACGTTGCTGGCGGCTGCGGTATATCTCGAGTTCTTCGCGAAGATGCAGGTGGGGAAGTTGCCTAAGATAATTGCCGTCTTCGCGTTGCTTTATGGGGTCCCTCTGCCGTATGTATACGTGGTTGAGGGAGGCAACGTGGTGGTTGTGCTTAGCAACTTCGCGAAATTTGTGTCCATCCCCCTTTTCGGGGTAGCTCTCCTTGCGACCGCCACTGAAGCTCTTTTAACCCCGCAGAAGAGGGCGAGGGTTATTGCAGATCTTTCAATAACTGAGGAAAAGACGGAGAAGGAGGCGTGATATATTGTTTCTTCTGCGCACGTCCACTTACTGTGTACAACGTTGTGAAGCTACGCACAGAGCTTTCGCTGGACTTATATGTATACGCCTGCGATGAATGCTTATCTAAGTATAGCGACTTCATCCTTGAGGTCGTGAAAAGAGGCGAGAAGGTGCCCTATTTTCCAGGCAGGAATCACAGGTACTCCGCTATGAATAAACCCGGTGTCGGAGGAGGTTATTACAAGCGGCGCCACAGAAGGGGCAAAAGCCAGTAGCTTGGAGAGACATCGAGAAACCTTCTTCAAATGAATGCTTGCGACCTCGGGCCACCTCCCCCCGCCGCTCCTCCACTTCTTTGCCTCCACCACGAAAACCACCTCCCTGTTCCACGCAACGACGTCGAACTCGACCCCGCCATCGCAGTCAAGCCTCAGATTAGACGCCACGTTGAAGCCGAACTCCGCAAACACGTGCCTGATAAATACCTCGAATTCCCTCCAATCTAGACGCTTTATGTAACCCGCCACGTTTATCCCTCCCTTAAGGGCCTTGTAGAGCACGTAGCCCCGGCTGGCCGGCTCACCTGACCCAATAAACCCCAGCCTCCTCAGGCAGTCCAGCGCAGATGCATCCCCAGAAAGATACTGCCTTACCGCCGCATCTACGCCTTCACACACATTTAAAACATAAACAGGAGGTATTAAGTGTGATGACTTCTGCACGTTGAGGGGTGATAGAGGTCCAAAGCGCTGAGCCCAGCTATACAACTTTAATAGTGGAAACACGACGCCGCCGTGGGTTGCGTCTCGCCGATTTCCTGCGAGCTCCAGGCAAGCAGAGAGGCGGAGCTCCGCACAGACGTGTTGGTGGTGGGGGGCGGACTCGGCGGACTCGTGGCCGCGCTGGAGCTGAGACGCTACGGCTACGAGGCTAAGATCGTCCACATGGGTCGTCTCGGCGGCCACCATGTCTTGGGGAGCGCGCCTAGGTTCGCAGAAGACATCGACGTGGAGTCCATCACAGCCAAGGTCAAGGAGCTTGACGTCATGGAGGGGTTTTTCGACGGGCTGTTTGTTTACAGCGGTGGCACGAGATATAGCGTTCACTACAGACACCTCATACTCGCCACAGGCGGCGTCGACGTGCCGATAACCTTCCCCAACAGCGCCAAGGCGCCGCAGAAGCCGGCGGAGGAGGCTCTGCAGAGCCCCCCTAGAGGCCTCAAAATAGCCGTGTGGGGCTCCACGGAGTGGGGATTACGGACGGCCTTAACGCTGAGGGGCTTGGGAAACGAGGTAATTCTACTAGACAACTCCGCGTATCTGCGCGACACTAAATACTATGAAAAGATAAAGAGCAAAATAGACTTCCCTATAACTACCTCTGTAATAATTAAGAGGTTTGAAAAGGGCGTACTCACCTACGAAGTTGTGACGGGCAAGAAGCAGAACGAGACTAGGCAGGAAAAGGTGGACCTCATCGTGTCGGCAGTGAGGATGGTTAATCCCTACGTCCCCATGAAACTTGGATTCAAGGTCTTCTACAGCTTCGAGCTGAACTCGCTTATACCTAGGCGCACAAACGCGGGCGAGCTGTTGATGCTGGACAGCTCGGGAAGGGCCGTGGGCGGCGGCAACGTATACGCCACTGGGCATCTCTACGGCGCCGTTAGGGAAAACCACGTGGCTCAGCAGGCTAAGCTACTCGCCAAATACATAGCGTCGAAGGACGGACACGAGAGTCCAGACGCCGTGAAGAACGAGCTGGACAAGTTCCTAGTCACCTTGACCGTGGAGGCGAACTGGCTGTACAACCTAGGTAACCGGCTTGAAAAGGGCACAGACGGCACCGGCCGCTACGTCGAGCCAAACGTCATAGACGTGCCGCACTGGGCCTCCTTCTGGCCGCAACTAGAGGAGGTCGAGGACGTAGTGATCTGTCCCTGCGACGGCACCACAATAGACAAGGTGATGGCTGAGATAAAGAGACTAAACAGACTCAAGGAGGTGAAGATCAAGATCACACACGAGGAGACGGACTTGTTGCGTCAGCTAAAGCTTCCGCAACTAAACTTCGGGGGGCTGTGCGCCGAGAGCGTGTGCCTCCCATACGCCGCGATAATACTAGGCGCGGCGCTTGCCCAGAGGCCGTCCTACTTCCTCTACGGCAAGCCCCAGATGCTTTACGGCGAGATCAGCTGAGCAAGCAGCTTCCTCAACGCCTCCAGCCCCTCTTTTGTGTAGGACTCCATCTTCACGCGGACCAGCGGCTCCGTGTTGCTCGGCCTTATGAGCAAGCGGCCGTCTCTCGACCTGATGTCTATGCCGTCTAGCTCGTAGAGCTCCAGCCCGGCGGCCCTTCTCTTGGCCTCCTCCACGGCCTTTCTGGGATCCGCCGTCTTGAAGTCGAGGCGCTCCTCGTAGACCATGGGAGCCTCGTCAAGCACCTTATCTAGCGTGACCCCGGCTGACGTCAGCACAGAGAGTATCTTGAGCGCGGCGTATATTCCGTCGTCGAAATAGTTGTGGTCTCTAAATCCTATGTGTCCGCTGTATTCAGCCCAAAACAAGGCGTTGTGTCTGATCGCGGTCGGCTTCTGGAAGCTGTGGCCGACCCTCTGCCGCACGATCTTGACGCCTCTCTCCTCCGCAGCCTTTTCGAGATACAGCGGCATGGTGACGTCGAGCACCACCACGTCGCCCGGCTTTGCGTAATACGTCAGAAGTGAGTATACCGCCTTCTCCGGCCTGAACACCTCCCCCCTAGCCGTGACCAGCCCCAGCCTGTCGCAGTCGCCGTCTAGGGCAATGCCTACGTCGAGTTTGTTCTCCGCCACAAGTCTCTGGAGCTGGCGTAGGTTCTCCGGCTTCTCGGGGTCCGGCGGGTGCGCGGGGAAGCGGCCGTCCGGGTAGTCGTTCATGGCGATGACTCTCTTAAACGTCTTTTCCAGAAGCGGCTTCAGCACAACCCCCGAGGCGTTTGCCGGGTCGAAGCCCACGGATAAATCAAGCATGCCGAACCTCTCAGCTATGTGCTCCACGTAGCTAGACAAGACGTCTTTTACATATACAACGCCGCGCCTCTCCGGCGGCGGTTGTTCCAACATGGATGCTAGTTGTTGCAACTCGTGGCTCTCCAGGTCGAACCCCCCGCGTTTCATGATCTTCATCCCGTTGTACTCCGGAGGGTTGTGCGATGCCGTGATCATAACCGCGGGCTTCCTCAACACGTGGGAGGCGTAGTGAACAACCGGCGTGGTGACGGTCCCGATAAATAGCATGTTTCCGCCGGCTAAAAGGCCCCGGGAAAGCGCCTCCGCGATTCTGAAGGAGTGCAGACGCACGTCCATACCAACCACCACGTCGTCGCCTCCGAAGAACTTCGAAACGGCGAAGCCTATCCTCTCGACGAGGTCCATCGTCAGCTCTCTATCCATGACCCCCCTTATGTCGTAAGCCTTGAAAACACTCATGACATCCACTGTCGCAAGGTTATATATCTTTAAACAACAGAAAAGACGTGAAGCTATCTGGCGTAGCAGATCTCCCGCTACATGAGGGGCACGTACCTAGTTGGCTTTTGACACATATGGAGGGGGGTGGCCTCCCGCTTGCTGTGTCTTATGTACGACTTGTACGGCCCCGACGGCGGCTTGTCTTCTCCAGCCACTTCTCTATGGTGTCCGCTAGTTCGGCGTAGCGCTTGAGGCCGTCTAGGTGCTTCTTGCTACACTCTATAATTATCCTGCCGTCACCTGTGTGGTACACCTTCGGCTCCTTGCCCGTGAGGGCCTTGATCAGCGCTGAGAGCCTCTTGGCGTCTGCCTCTCTGCCGCCGGGAGCATTGGCCCTGGCGGCGGTGTAGCTTACAGCCGCCTTGTCTCTGCCGAGCCTGCTGTAGGTAATTGTGTATTCGCGCCTTACGCCGCCCACCTCCGCCGTTATCTTAATCCTCAGCAACTTTTTGCCGCCTCTGTCCTCCTCAACGGCTTCTCCGTCTATGACCTTCACCTTGTATTTTTCGCCGTTCACCTCGACCTCCATCTCAAAGCCCTTCAGCGTCTGGGAGCCCCACGCCTTGCCCTCCTCTATGATCTTTATTGACTTTTTCGTAAACGTCGTCGCCCTCCCCCTTCGCTCTCTGGAGTATGAGCTCCACAGACTTGGCCGCCAGCCTCCTCTGCTGTTTATCCTTGCCGTATACGGAGAGCCACGCGGCGCGTTCAAGACCCTCCCTACGGATTGAGACGTAGCCCTTTTTGCCGCTCTCTGGCATTTTCGTCACGAAGTGTTTGCCCTCTTCAAGCCCCATGTTCTCAAGCCGTTGCTTTTCACGCTCTATGCTGTCGGAGTTGATGGAACGATATCTGACTATAAACGCGCCGCTACGCGCATGTCCCATTTCGTACTTCTGCCAACCTTCCATCAGCGTGAGGCCGCCTTTCAGCTTCTCAAGCCAGCGTTCCGCCTTCTTCTCATCTACCCAGCCTTTGCTACGCGCCGTCTCGACGATCTTGACGAGGGCGTTCCTAAGCTCCGTGCGCCCAGCCGCAAGCATGTCGGTAGTGGCCCAGATGCGCCATACTTCTCTGTTGCTCATCTTCTTCTTAACCTCTGTGCTGATGCCCGCGAGCCTTAGAAGGCGGGCCGCGAGTTCCACGCTGTCTCGATCCGTCGATTGGAATTCGAGCGTGATCTCTTTCCACAGGTATATACTGTACTTGACGGCGGCGCCGCCCTCCGAAATAATCAAGTCGGCGGCGACGTGGCCTTTCTTAGTTAACCTTATGCTGTTCTCGTCGAGCCGCACTTCCACCTGGGCCGCTTCCACGAACTCGTCGAACTTAGGGCTTAAATACTCTCCGCCAGTCGACGGCGCAGAGACAGCAAGGAGGCGCATAAACCTCGCCGCGTCTTCGCCGGTTGCGGTTATGCGGTAATATCTGCCCTCACCCACGTATATCCGCACTTTGAACTTCAGCTCGTCTGAAAGAAGCTCGTTGAGCAAATGCAACGCGGCCAGGCGCAGAAGCGCGGCGCCGCCGCCCAGCTCCCCACCGACGGTCAGCACGACCTCACCCGGCCCCACGTGGCCGTCTCCCGCCAACGCCGTGGCGTACATCTCGCCGAAGAGGAGCCGGGCTCTCTCTCTGTTGGACTCGTCGTTGTCGTTCAGCGCCTTGTCCAGCATCATCAGCTCTAGGGCTGGGGCTACGAACTTCCTGATAATCTTATCGTCGGCGCAGTTCCTAGCCAAGCAATACACATAGGGATCCTCGCCGCTGAGGACGCGCTTAATGACGCCCCGAACCTCTCCCGTAGAGACGCCGACCGCTTTAGCAAGGCTTTCGATGAGCCCCTCTGCATATTTCTTATACCCCTCCGCGTAGTAGATGATCGCCCGGGCCAGCTCTTCGGCGTTATTGCCGGCTATCCTCCCGCCGCTCAACTCTTCCACCGCCTTCGCCAGCATCTTGATCCGCTCATCACGCCAATCGCTGTCGTTCTTACCTCTCCTCGCCTCGGCGAAGCGGACGAGGAGATCCAGCTCGCCCAGCATCCTCCTCACAAGCTCCTCCCTCTCGGCATCGCTTGCCCTCTCGGGGCCAATCCAGGGCTTTAGCGTGTCGGCCATTTCCTCCACCCTCTTCGATACCCAGCTCCAGTCTATGGCGTCTACCAGCTCCCGCCAGCTCTTGACGGCGCGGCCTAGGAGAGGCTTCAGCTCTTCTCCCTCCTCGGTGATGATGTCGTCTAAGCGCTCTCTATGCCAGCGCATTTTGACGTTGGGCTTGATGTCCTCCTCAGTGACGTTGGCTCCGCCGCTGGGCGGCTCCGGCTCGCCGAAGAGGGCGACGTACCAAGCCGCCTGCCAAGTATGGGCGGTGGTGGCCTCTATCTGCCTTCCGGTGAACGACATGTCAGTGGCAAACCACTCCAGCGCATGCCACATCTTCTTAATCCCCGATAGGTCTGGCGCTGTCCTCTTCGCCTCCTCCACGAAACGCCTCCTCTCCTCCTCGCCAGCCTTAGAGCGGGCCATCTCCCCTATTTTCAGCACGTCCACACGCGCCTCAACGCCGCCGTATGCCCTAAACACCTCAAAGCCCTCCCCAACGCGTCTAAACACGAGGTCCTCGTTGACGGCTCTGCCCAGGAGGTACCGCAGAAGCGCAGAGGCAACCCTATCCTCCCAGCTGGGCTGGCCCACAGTCCTCCCACGCCTGCCTGAATATGACGGATCCACAGCCTCGCCGCGCCCTTTAGCGATCTTCCAAGCCTTCTCGTAGGCGCCTCCCGGCGTCGACAACCCTATGTTGGCCGGAGCCCCCTCCCCCATAAGCAACATGGCGACGTGTCCGTATAACCCACCCCTCGCCGCGGAGAGAAGGGCGGCGTAGGCCTTTGTCCCCATGTTGGCGTCGGAGTAGTCTGAAAACCTCCTGCGGCCAGCCTCAGCCAGCTCCTCCGCCCTCTTTACATCCACCTCCAGGTGGGGCCTGAGCTTTTCGTATAACTCACGGCTGTGCAATGCGTACAGCGTCAACACGGCGTTCAGCTCCCTCCCCACCTCCTCAGCCACCTCCTCCAGCCTCCTATGCGCCTCGCGGAGTCTCTCGATATCGGCAGCCGCCACAGTGAACGCTTGTTTCTCGACCAGACCCCTCGCCCAGTGGTACAGCTCAGCCCACTCTCTATAAGCCCCGGCGTTTTTCACAAGCGTCCTGTACAAAACAAGCGCCGCAACCACTGCGGCGTCTTGCACCACCTCGTCTTGGACATGCTCCAGTGCCTCCTTCAGCTTCGCGAGAGGCGGAGGCAGATTAGCCGACTCGGCCAGTTTCCGAAGCGCTTTATACGGCCTCTCGCCCCTCAGAGACGCCTTCAACACTCCGTCGATCAACTGCTCATCCATTTTCCACCCCTCATACCTCTCGGCCAGCGTCTTAAACCTCTCCGCCGCCTTTCCGCCAGTCTCCGCCAGCCCAGCCACAAACGGCGGCACGCCCACGGCGAAATGCGCCAACTTCTCCATCTCCACCAAGCCCCACAGGTTCAACGCGGCGGACAGCGCAACCACCCCAGCCGCCACAGCCGCCATCAAGAAGAGATATGCCTTGTGCTCGTCGATCCACGCCAACACCCGCGTCACCGCCTCCACAAACAGCTCCACCAGACTCTGCAGAGACACCTTCACATGCTCAAAGACGTCTCTAGCCGCCTCATACAGCGCCTTGGCGGCCCTCTGCACGTACTCAACAGCCTCCCTAAACCGACCCACCTCCATAAGCGCCACAGCCGAGGCGACGGAGGAAGCCACGGCCTCCGAGTAGAGGCCGCTGTATACAGAATAAAGCGCCGCCGAGAGCCGGGCTGAGGCGGCTTCTCCACGTCTACGCCACACCCCCATGCGCCGGTTTAAAAACAACTATACGCAAAGAAGACAGCCGAGGATTAGAAGAGAGACGATGGAGAGGCTTAGGGAGCCGCCCCCGCCGCCCGACCCAGCGGAGGAGCTTCTGAAGGAGTGGCCTGAGCTGGGGGGGCATTCGGCGTGGAGTGGGTTAAGAAGTGGCTAGACCTTAGAGAGAGGTTAATCGAAATCGCCAAGGTTATGCGTAAATTCCCGTGGATGGTAGAGGTGATGAGGCAGAGGCCGATGAGCATCCTCCACCCCTACATGGTGGAGGTGTATGTGACAAAGGACGGGTCTGAGGCTTGCCTCTCGCTGAACCCGCCGAAGGCCTTCTGCGCGCGGGACGGAGCCGTGAAGGCTGGAACTGGAGTTTAAGCGATACGAAGTGTATGAGGAGAAGATGAGAGAGGTGTACCGCCCCAAGGGTCTGCTGGCATACACCACGGCGGCGAGAGAATACGTAAGACTAATCTAACCGCTTTTTTCTTCTACACTGACCGACGCCGCAGGCTGCGCGTTCACCGACCCGTCTCCTTTAGCCGCTTCAAGATGGCGCGGCGGTACCATTGGCTCCACGCAGAAGATTTCTTCAACAGCCCACACGCCGGCATAATAGGGGTTAGGCAAAACCAAGTCCTGAACCTCG
>Ga0080007_1042892_pt1 | contig 12382 bp, 17 predicted proteins | sample OctOCTMetagenome_FD_69210 | JGI IMG/M metagenome (GOLD analysis project Ga0080007, IMG submission 69210) | Hot spring and microbial mat streamer communities from Octopus Spring Streamers, Yellowstone National Park, USA - OCT_B (SPADES... | ecosystem: Environmental > Aquatic > Thermal springs >...
GTCTGCAACCTCAAGCACCTTTCTAAGCTTGGCCCCCGGTTCTACCCATAGTATTGTGAGCCCTTTCTTTGCATTTAACTCTTTTAATAGCTTGCACGTCCTATCAACCATGACTGGTGACATCCCCTCGGTGGGTTCGTCGAGTAGTAGTAGCTTTGTATTCGCTAAGAGGTATCTAATAATTGAGATTATCTTCCTCTCGCCCCCACTAAGCACGTCGGCTTTCCTCCACAGTAGGTTTCGGAGCTCCGGATAGAACTCTTCTAGTTCGCTTAAATTAGGGTTTCTAGTGTTAGAAGCGAGTCTAAGGTTGTCGAGGACAGTAATCCCTGGTAGTAGACCACCATAATCCGGCACGTAGTGTACTCCGAGCTCGGCTATCTTATATGTTGGAAGGCTGGTTATATCCATAGCCTCCAGCTCCACTTTACCTGTTTTAACTACATCTACGTTTATTATAGACTTTAGAAGTGTCGTTTTACCAGCACCATTTGGGCCTAGAACTGCTACGATCTCCCCCTTCCCCACCTCCAGGTTTATGTTGAATAAAACCTGTAACCCACCATAGTATGCGTTTAAACCTTTCACTCTAAGCATTCAACCCTCACCTAAGTATATCTCCCTTACTAGCTTGTTAGAAGAGATCTCCTCAGGTTTTCCATCTGCTATTATCTTACCTTTATTCATGACTATTATCCTATCAGCTAATCCGAATACAACCTCCATATCATGCTCTATCACCATTAATGTAATTCTTCTCCCCATATCCTTTAACATTCTTATCAAGCTTTTCCTATCCTCGTATGTAAGCCCTGCTGCAGGTTCGTCTAAGATCAATAGCTTTGGCTTCAAGGCTAGTGCTATGCCAAGCTCTACAAGCTTCTGTAAGCCGAAAGGTAGCTGTGCTACCCTGGTGTCCTTGAACTTCTCCAACCTCAAATCAGACATTATACCCTCTATCTCCTTGGTCGACGTGCCAGAGGCTAGAGCTGCGACTTTCAAGTTCTCGTACACGGTTAAAGTGGGGAATAAGCTTACCACCTGGAAGGTCCTCACTATACCTAGCCTGGTTACAGAGTGTGGGCTTAGCTTCGTTATATCCACGCCACGGAATATTATCCTGCCTGTATCCGGTTTAAGCTTCTTAGTTATTAGGTTAACAAGAGTTGTTTTACCCGCGCCATTGGGGCCTATTAACGCTGTTATCTCTAGTTCTCTCAAACTAAATGATACCCCATCTACGGCTTTAAACTCGTCAAAAGACTTACTTAGATTTTCAACCTTGAGTATCTCCATCTAATCCACACCCCCGATCTCTCCCTAACAGTGTAGAATGTGGAGACGAGCATTCCTCCTAATCCGCCTCTAAAACCTATGACGATAGCTATGACAGCTAAACCTAGGAGGAGGAGCCAGTACTCAGCATACCTTGCTAGTATGGTTGTAAGTATTATGAATGTGAGGGCCCCCAGGACAGGCCCTAAATAGTAGGAGGCTCCACCCAAGAGGGTCATTACCAGTGGTTCGGCACTAAAAGTCCAGTATGCTATATCGGGCGTCACCACCCCCATGAATATAGCGTAGAGTGATCCGCTAAGAGATGCTGTAAGCCCTGATACTAGGAACGTGTAGAGCCTTATGAAGAGTGGTGAGCGACCTGTAAAAGGTAACCTATCCTCGTTAGCCCCAAGGGCTCTCACTAGAAGCCCCCACCTGGACTTAATGAAAAGGTATAAACCTATGGTGGTTATCGTGAAGAAGGTTAGTATGAACAGGTAGTACGCTGTTGGACTTGAGATATCTATGACGACCCCCCTCTTAGGTATCCCGATAAGGCCATCGGTACCCCCAGTCACACTCCTCCACTTGACCAGTAAAGCGTAGACTAGCATACCGAAAGCTAGAGTTAGTATGGCGAAGTAGACCCTAGTATGCCTTAATGTTAGAAAGCCGACGACAAGAGCCACTGGGATAGAGGATAGCACTCCTACAACTAGACCAGCCAGCGGGTCTCTTAAGACTTTCAACGTGAATAGAGCTGTAGTGTAAGCTCCTACGGCGAAGAACATAGCGTGACCAAAGGATAGGAGTCCCGCGTATCCGAATAACAAGTTATAGCTTAGCGCGAAGAGGGAGTATATCATGAACAATGATGTTATGTAGATGTAGAACCTATCACCCGTTAAAGGTACCAAGAGCAGGAGAGCCGTTAGAGCTATGATGAGAGCTAGGTTGATATCACGGATTACCATCACCTTTCACCGAAAAGCCCCTCAGGTCTTACGAGTAGTACTAGTGCTGCAATAGAGTAAACAATTAAGACGTCTACCTCTGGTAAAAGCCACGTAGCTAGGCTTGACACGACACCTATGAGGAGTGAAGTTATATAAGCTCCCACTATGTTACCTAGCCCCGTTATAACAACTACTATGAAGGCGTATATTATAAGGTGATCCCCGAGACCTGGCCCTACGGGGTGGAGAGCTATCATTAAGCTACCACCTAGCCCAGCTAAAGCTGTTCCAAGGAAGAAGGTTGACGTGTAGACTGCATGCGGGTTTATCCTAAGGATTTGAGCCATAGTCCTATCCCTCCACACAGCTCTAACCCTTAAACCCCACAAGCTCATATTTATTATAGCGTAGACTGATAGGAAGACTAGAAAGCCTAGGATTATGATCGTGAGGGAGTAATAGGAAATGTTAACACCCCCTGTGCTAATGTATCCTTTCAAATAGTCAGGGATGTTTAGATACTTTGGAAACTTACCCCATAAGATCTTCTGGAGCTCATTAACCACAAGCGCTATACCGAACGTTAAAAGAAGCTGATATATAGGTTCTAACCTGTAAACTCTCCTAATTAGGATAACCTCTGATAAGGCTCCTAAAAGACCTGTGGCTATCGATGAGAGAACCAGGGATAAGATGAAGCTCCCTGTATAACTATAGAAGGTATACATGAGGTAGCCTCCCATTACGAAGAATGCGGCGTGAGCGAAATTTATTATCCTAGTAACCCCGAATATGAGGGTTAAACCCACTGCTAGAAGCCAGTAGAAGGAGCCTTTATAGAGGCCGATTATAAACTGTACTAAGAAAGCGTCGAGATCCACTTAGGGACACCGTTTAGCTACTCGAATGGTGGGTGCCTATAGTACATGTGTGCCGGTACTGCCTTCAAATCCTCGAGTAACGGTATCTCTGCACCACGGTGAACTATCCTACCGTATGGTACCTCGTATACAGCTTGGTGATCCTCAGGTCTTATCCATCTCACGCCGGCAGGCGTCATTATAATCATGCCTTCAAGCGCTTTGGCTATAGAGCTTGGGTCGAGGGATACGGTTTCCTCAAGAGCTGCTTTCAACATGTATATGGCTGTGTAGGTTGTCTCAGCTGAGTAAGCAGTGTACCTACCATACCTTGCCTTGAATTTATCTACGAACTCTTTGTTAACAGGGGTTGGCGGGTATAACCACATGTACCTACCGCTAGCCCATGTTCCCAGCTCTGCTGTAGGATAATCCCTTCCAAGAGCGTATGCTACATCCATCGAATACCCTAAAGTTGATATGACAGCCTTGAACTTCCTGTAACCACCCATCTCTACCAGTTGCCTTTGGAGTGTAACGAGCTCTATAGCCCATATGGATGTGAATAAAGCCTCCCCATCGGTGGCCATGAGAGCGCTTATGAAGGGTTTGAAGTCTTCAGTTCCAAACTTAGGCCATTGTTCGCCTACAAACTCTACATCGGGTCTATGCTTCTTAAGGGTCTTAGTGAAGAGATCCCATGAGACTCTACCAAACTCGTAGTCACCATTTATCCCAACCCATTTTCTAACCGGTAGGTCTTTGGCAATGTATGCTGCTAGGATGCCATCCTGGTATACGGGGACACTCGATCTAAATATCAGCTTCTTACCCTGCTTGTAGACGAGCTCCTCCGTCAGCCTATGGGTTGCAGCGTGAGTAACAATTAGGGGCACGTTAAGCTCATCTATTATACCACCGACCCTCATAGCGTTACCGCTAGAGTCGATTCCAACTATGAAGTCTACCTTCTCAACATCAACAAGCTCCCTAGCCTGTTTAACGACATCAGCTTGCTCATCTCTGAATACAAGTTCAACCCTACTCCCTAGGATGCCACCCTTAGCGTTTATCTCATCAGCAGCCATCCTAGCACCCTGCTCTATGAACTCACCATATGTAGCCCAAAGACCAGACCTAATCCCCAAAACACCTATCTTAATGGTAGCTTTAGGAAGCTTCCTCACAACAGGACTAGTTATAGTAACAGTCTCAGTTCTAGTAACTTCCCCCACCTCGCTAGGCTTGAAAGCCCATCCCAGAACAGAGCCGACAACAAGACCCCCAACACCTGCGGCCACCAATCTTAAGAATTCTCTTCTCTCCATAAACCCCACCTCCACCTCTATGCCTCGCTTTCTGGTAACCGAGTGACTGGCCGGAACTTATAAATGCTACCATTTGTAAGCGTGCTGGCGAGCAGCTTAAAGCTTAATAGTGGAGTTTGAGAGGACATATGTGCACTTGGGGGGAGTTTGAAATCCGTTATTGAGGTTAAACATGTTTATGATCTAGAGCTCCTCACATACCCCTCCTTCGCCCTCCCTCTCTTCGATGTTAATGAATTGGAGCTGGTTAAGAGGTATGGTTTTTGTAGTGGTCTTAGGGTTAAAGCCTCCCCCTATGGCTATGTGGTTTCCCATGGTGATCCTAGGTGTGTTGAGTACTCTAAGTTCATCCTAGGTCTCTGGTTTGATCCTGAGCTCTACTATGGTGGTGTTTCAGGTGACTTCAAGCCTGTCGTCTCAGCTCTCCTAGAGGCCTACCATGGTTTCAGTCTTAGCGTATCCCCTCTCGACGACCTAGCTGTTTTCACATCCATCGTCTTATCTAGGAGGACTGATTACCATGTTAATACTGTTAGGTGGCTTAGATCGCTTTTAGAGCTCTACGTTGATCTAGCTGGGGTTGCTAGTGTTGATCCTGGGGAGCTCTCCTCTAGGATCTCTAGAAGCTTCCACCTCAGGATGCTACCTGATTTTATTAAATGCTATCTAGGCGTTAGGGGGGAGGCTCTCGGTGGTGTTGAGGGTGCTAGGGGTCTCTTCAAGTGTAGTGGTGTTGGGCCTAAAACCTTCTACTCCTACATACTACACGTGCTCCTTGATACAAGCTATGCTCCCATAGATGTTAACCTTGAGGTTTTCCTGGAGAACATGGGGTTTAAGGGTTTCGGGTCGAAGCCTCAGAGGAGGTACTGTGCGTTATACGATTGCAATTCCTGCCCTCTAAGGAGCTCGTGCGTGGAAGCTAGGCTTAGAGAACACCTTGGGAGGCTTACCGGCTGGTTTCAGACTGTAGCGTACGTCCATGTCAAGAGGTTCTGTAGGAGGGGGGCTTGTAGCTCTTGTAGCGTGAGGAGCCTCTGTGTTAGATCATCTCAAGGGGGACGCCTCGGGGGTCTACGGCCCTCAAGGGTTTAATCTTGAGCTTCTCAAGCCTCTCCCTAACATGTGGGTACATTATTACGTACTCCCAGTCTACATCAGCTAGAGCAGGATGTATGTTCGATAGCCTTTCAACGAACGCCTTCACGCCATCATCGCTACTAAAACCTATCATGGCCGCAGGGTAGACCCTAACACCCGGCTCTAGACCAGCATCTATAAGGTTCTCTAATGCCTTGAACTGGAGCTCGTAGAACTCAGGTTTAGCACCGGTCAGCCTATGGAACTCCTCCGGGGAAACACCCTTAAAGGACACCCTGACAACAACGTTAGTGAACCTGGAGAGCTCCCTAGCATAGCCCCTATCATATCCTAGTAATAGCCCATTAGACTCAACCACGAACTCTAAATCGTAGCCTTCAAGGAGCCCCGCAACCTCGATCAAGTGCTTCCAACATATTGTCGGCTCACCACCACTAAGCCTAACCCTCCTAAACCCCTTACCCCTAGCTATAGCCACAATACTCTCCACAACCTCGGAGGGCTTGTAGGGCTTACCGAGAGCAGGGTTATCCTTAAACCTCCAACTCCAGCAGAAGACACAGGAGAGGTTACAGCCTATAACATCACCTGTAGCAATACCACCATACCACCTATCAGCCCTAAACCTATAGTAGAGCCTAGACTCGACACCACCCTCACTCCTACAAACAAGCTCTGAAACCCTAGAGGCCCTAACTATGGGGTCGTAGCCTGAGCTCAAAACAGAGCCTCCAGTAGCCGAACTACCATTAAGGCTTATAAGAGCTGAGCCCCTCAAGTATAACGCCTGGGAAACCTCCAGACACCTCCGAGATCGGAGTTGGGATGAAGGAGGTAGCCGGCGGGGTCTTGCAACCCCCATCACCAGACATAGGTACGCTTATAAACTCTGTTCTAATTACGATTTTGATATTAGGATCTAGAAGGGGTGGTTTCGTTGAGCCAAACAGAATAGTAACCTTTAACCGTATAGGGGGGTCCTTGGAGGGTTTAGGTAGCTCTGGTCACCGCTCCTCCTCTGTAAGGGTTGTGTTGGTTGGGTTTGGTTCTGTTGGTAGAGCTCTTGCAAGGCTCATAGCTTATAAGTGGGATTTCATTAGGAGCGGGTGGGGTGTAGATGTTAGGGTTGTTGGTGTTATCGACTCTAAGGGTATGGCTTTGAAGGCTGATAGTTTCACGGTCGAGGAGTTACTTAAGCTGGTTAGCTTACCGCGTTCAAGTGTATCAAGCTTTAAACCCTAACGGTCTCGATTACGTTGATTTAGATGTACTGTATAGCAGCTTGACACCCGATGTTCATGTCGAGCTGACGCCATCTGATTACGTTAGCGGAGCTCCAGCCCTTCAGAATGTCTTAAGGGCGTTGGACTACGGAGTTAACGTTGTAACCGCTAATAAGGCCCCTCTCGTCCTAGCATATGATGAGGTTATGGGGAGGGCTAAGACTGAAGGAGTTATGGTTAGGTTTAAGGCTACGGTTATGGGGGGATCTCCCTTCATTGATATGCTACTCTCCATGAGGAGCCATGATGTGGTAGGTGTTGAAGGCATACTTAATGCTACTAGTAACCTCATACTAACCTTGATGGAGGATGAGATGGTTGAGCTAGAAGGGGCCATAGCTAGAGCTCAAGCACCGGGGGTGGCGGAGGCTAACGTTGAACTAGATATAGGGGGGCTCGATGCGGCAGCCAAACTCGTGATAATATCCAATGTCGTTGGTAAACCCATACGCTTAGATGATGTTAGGAGGGTGAGCTTAGCGAGCGTAAAGTTAAGGGGTGTGATGCTGGCTTTGAAGGAGGGGTATACGTTGAAGTACATTGCAAGAGCCAACTTCAAGGAGAGGAGGGCCTCAGTAGAGCCCATGAAGATCCCTAGAGCTGATATCCTATCCCAGGTTAGGGGTACGATGAACGCTGTTAAGATTAGAAGTGATGTTGGGGACTACATGTTCATAGGTAGGGGTGGAGGGGCTGTCGAGACAGCTCACACTGTTCTAGATGGCATCCTATCCATAGCCCTTGAGGTGGGGGGCTGTGTTAGACCTGGTGGTTAAGGTAGGTGGCTCAATCCTAACATCGGCGAGGAGTTACCTTGAGGTCTCGGAGAGGATCGCTGGTATAGTTGAGGGTGGCCTCACACCATTCATAGTGGTATCAGCAATGCGTGGTGTCACGGACGGGTTGTTAAAAGCTTGTAGTGGGAGTAGGGAGTCCCTGGATAGGGTTATCCAAGGATACCTTGATATATCTAGGGAGCTCCAAGGGACCCCTGTTTAGGGTTCTAAGCGATATGTTCATGTCTCTTGAGAGGGCTCTTAAGAGAGCTGGTTTCAAGTGTGATAGGAGCCTCACTGATTACATTGTATCATCTGGGGAGGTGGCTAGCAAGATACTATTAGTACACTTGCTTGAAAACCGGGGGTTAAAGTTATGCCCTTGAACGCTGTGGACCTGGTTTTAACAGATGGGGTTCACGGTGATGCGAGGGTAGACTATGAGGTTACAATGTTAAACCTACTCAAGGTCGCTGGGTACGCTGGGAGCTCCAAGGTAACCCCTGTTATGGAGGGCTTTATAGGTAGAGGGTTGGAGGGTAGCGTGGTAACCCTTGGTAGAGGTGGTTCTGATTACACAGCGGTAACTGTAGCAACACTACTAGGGGTGCCAGAGGCTCTCCTCGTGACAGACATACCGGGCCTCATGTCCATAGATCCATCAATCACACCTAAGGCAAGAGTTGTTAAAGCCCTCGACTACAGCGAGGCTATAGAGGCCTCAACCTATGGTGTTAAAAGGATTAACTCTAAGACCTTCGAGCCCGTAAGCATAGGCTTAGGGAAGCCCAGGGTAGCCATCGGGTCTTGGAGCTCCAGAGGAACAGTTGTAGGGGAAGGTGTTGAGGGTTGGAGGGTTGGAGCTAAGATTGTCACATTAGATCCTAGAGATCAAGGTGTGGTAGTGGTTGTCGGGAGAGGTGTTGGGGGTAGAGGTTTCCTATTGAAGCTACTATCCATGCTAGATGATGATGTAATCCTAGAGGTTGTAGCTTCAAGGGATAAGCCTTCACTTAAGATCAGGACGTCTAGGGAGCTCTCGGTCGAGGTAGCTAGGTTCATACACGATGTGATAGTTGGAGGTGGGGGTCTTGAAGCTTAGGGTTGCAGTTCTAGGGGCTACGGGCTTGTAGGCCAGAGGTTCGTCTCACTACTAGCTAGACACCCTTGGTTCGAGCTTGTAGCCCTAGTTGCCTCGGGTAAAAGTGCTGGTCAGAGGTTTAGGGATGCTGTTAGGTGGGTTATAGAGCAACCTCTACCAGATGATGTAGCTGATATCAAGGTTGAACCTCTAGACGTCAACGTTATATCATCGTATAAACCCGATATACTGCTTTCAACTCTACCATCTGAGCTCTACGAGGTTGAAGTTGAGCTAGCTAGGAGGGGCTACGTTGTAGTCCCCAATAGTAGCCCTATGAGGTTGGATGCAGACATACCCCTATTAAACCCTGAGGTTAACGCTGACCACGTCGATGTAGTTGAGGTTCAGAGAGCTCTTAGAGGATGGAGGGGGTTCATAGCTAAGGTTCCAAACTGTACAACAGCCATACTAACACTCTCACTTAAACCAATCCACAACGAGTTCGGAGTTAGAAGGGTTATCGTATCCACCATGCAAGCCATATCGGGCGCTGGTCTAACAGGGTTACCGGCAATGGTGATACAGGGATAACGTTATACCCTACATTGAAGGTGGGGAGGAGAAGGTTGAGAGGGAGACACTTAAAATCCTAGGGGAGTCTACGAGTAAGGGTGTAAAGCGGAACGATAGGGTCTCAGTAACAGCAAGCTGCCACCGGGTCCTAGTACTGGAAGGCCACATGGAGGCTGTATTCGTAGAAACAGAACGTAAACCTGACTTAGAGGAGGTCGTAAGAGCTATGAAGGAGTTCAAGGGTAATAAGATAAGGGGGTTGGACCTACCAACGGCACCAGCAAAACCTATAATAGTGAGGAGGGAGGCTGACAGACCACAGACAAGACTTGATAGGATGGAGGGGGGTGGGATGAGCGTAGTAGTAGGGAGGATAAGAGAGGATAGGGTGTTAGGAGGCATCAAGCACATAGTCCTAGGCCATAATACCATTAGAGGCGCGGCTGGAACAGGGGTGCTAATAGGAGAGCTCCTGGCACGAAGAGGGCTAGCACCATTATAGCTAGGAGTCTTTAAGAACACCCTTACGTAATGATAAGCTGGTGTAAACTGGTTGGAGGTTAAAGTTAAAGTCTACATGGACGATTCGATGAAATTCATAGAGGAGGCTTTGAAGGAGTTTAAGGTTGGTGTTGAGAATAACGATACAATCAGAATTAGAGATGCTGCTGAGAAGGCTTGGAATGCCGTAGTTCAAGCCACTAACGCTCTAATACTGTACTACCTGGATAAGACTCCTTCAAGTTACTGGGAGAGGAGGCGTCTACTGAGAGAGCTTGAGAGGGTTAAGCCTGAGGTGGAGAGCTTGAGTTTAAGGGATAGGTATTCTGCTAGGGAGAGGAACCTACACGAGTTGGTTTTCTATGGGGGGGCAATTGATGTAAACGATGTAGAGTTCGAGTTGGAGAAGGCTAAGAAGTACGTTGAGGATGTAAGGAAGCTTCTACGCGTATAACCTTCCCTCCAGCCTTTAGGGTCGGTGGTCTGGTTTGTCTAGTGCCTCTAGGCCTGAGGTTGGTGGTAGACCTTACCATCTAATGGTATCCCCGGGTGACATAGCTGGGTATGTTCTGCTACCAGGTGATCCTGGTAGAGTTGCTAGGATAGCCGGGTACTGGGATGAGGCTAGGCTTGTGGGGGATCATAGGGGCTTCGTGTCGTACACTGGTAGGTATAAGGGTGTCGGTATTAGCGCTGTCTCAACGGGTATTGGTGGGCCCTCCACAGCTATTGTTGTTGAGGAGCTTCTCGGGCTTGGAGCGCACACCTTCATAAGAGTTGGTACCACTGGTGCCATAGTTGATTACGTTGATGTTGGCGATCTCGTGATAAACATTGCATCTGCTAGGATGGAGGGTGCGAGTAAAGCTTACGTTATGCCAGAGTACCCGGCTGTAGCATCACTAGATGTAACCCTAGCACTCGTATTCGCAGCAGAGAACCTAGGGGTTAAATACCACGTTGGGATAGGGGCTTCAACAGATAGCTTCTACGTAGGACAGGAGAGGCCTGGATTTAAGGGCTACATACCACCGTGGAGTAGGGGGCTCATGGAGCTCCTTAGGAGCGTTAGGGTGTTAAACTTCGAGATGGAGGCTTCAACTATATTCACGCTAGCAAACATATACGGGGCGAGGGCTGGGAGCGTGTGCGCAGTAGTAGCCAGCAGGCCCAAGGACATCCTAGTACCGGAGGCTGGAGTAGATGATGCGATAAAGGTTGCAAACGAAGCCGTAGTCATACTAAACGAGTGGGATAAGCTGGAGGAGCAACTGGGGAGCAAGGCTAAAGCTATAAGAGAGTGGGCTAGAAGGTAACAAGGCTAAACTTAAACCCTCAAGGGAGCCGAGATTATCGAATCTAACGTGATGCCAACATGACCCAACACCTCCACGACAACCTCATTCCCCAGGTATCCTAGAAGTTCCCCCCACCTCCTTCATCTTCCTTAGGTTGTATCCTATCCAGAACCTGGAGTACCATAGTAGTTTCCATGCCTCAACCCTATCAGGGTACTCTTCCACGACTTTATCAGCTATCCTGTGGAGCTCCAGGGCTCTGTGAAGAGCCTCTGTGTCTCACTCCTAGCCAGTACATAGGCCTCCCTCCTCATCAAACCCTCGTAGGCTAGGAGGTCTACGAGGAGCTCCTGAAAATCCTGAGAGCTATGTTAAACCTAGATTCTAACGAGCTAAGTCTCACCTCCAGAGAATCAAGCCTTGCTCTAAGCCTAGCCTCTACAAGGCTCAATCTCCCCTTTAGCAAGCCCGGCCTCCATGTCTCAGATTTCATTTGAACGTTGCATAGTGCATTATAGTGCATGCTACATCTAGGTTGACATGTGCCGACAACGCGTCTCTGTTTATCTCGTACTTGCTTTTACATATGCTTTTGAATTCCCATTTTAGGCTTTATTTCTTAAGTTTCAAGAATTTCGCTATCTAATTTCCTAAGTAGCTGAGCGAACTCCTTTAAAAGGTTAGAAGGCTACTTGCTGAAGGGGTACTTCGTGTACTCCATATCTGAGGATACTCTAAACCATATACTTCGTAGACACCCGGATGTTATTGAAAAGCTTAATATTAGAAGTTTGCAAGAGCTAGCGGACTTCCTTCAATCAGTTGTGACCAACCCGGATTAAGTATACGTTGATGCTAAGGACAGTAACGCCCTATACTATATTAGAACGTTAAATGATTTGAGAATTGTGGTTGTGGTCAAAGGTGGTAAGGTTAAGACATGCTATTTATTAGGCTGGGTTAGCTATCAGAGGTTTAGGAGGAGGAGATGGCTCAAGCTGTGAAGCGAAAGGATTTCCACTCTCCTAAGGCAGAAGGTGAGACCTCCAGCCCCCTCGGGGACCGTGAGATCAGGGCTCTCCTCTCGGCAATAGAGAAGAGTACTGGTGTCAGGCTACCAGGTAACTTCATAGACATATCTCTGGCTGACGGTGTTCTACACGTTAGATTCGCTAAACCTAAAGGGGCGGAGGTTAACGTTGAAGATCTTCCACTCAAGACACCAACATTCATATTCAGAGACTCCACGGGGAAGGTTACAGCCCTAGAGTGCATAGACTACGAGGAGCTACTTAAAGAGCTAGAACTAGATCTTAGAAGTGATAGCTTCTAGTGTGTAGCTCT
>Ga0080007_1095974_pt1 | contig 12372 bp, 9 predicted proteins | sample OctOCTMetagenome_FD_69210 | JGI IMG/M metagenome (GOLD analysis project Ga0080007, IMG submission 69210) | Hot spring and microbial mat streamer communities from Octopus Spring Streamers, Yellowstone National Park, USA - OCT_B (SPADES... | ecosystem: Environmental > Aquatic > Thermal springs >...
TTGCAGTGTTATACTGGTTTATCCAGTACTCCAGCTCCCTTCTAAACATAGCCTCAAGCATAGGTATGTGGTATAGCCTCTCATAGGTTTCAATAGCAACAACACCCAGACCTATGCCAGCCAGGAATCTGAATAGATCCCTCCTATTCATATTATCAGCCCCAATACAAGCTCCTACTAGAGATTGTATGGAGGTTATTTAAACTCCCCATGATCGGTGCTAGGAGACTGCCTAGGGGTGTATGTAGCGAGCCTAGTTTGTCATGAACGCAACTATAGTCACAACCCCCATAAGGTTACCTCGATCCTGAGGTTTTTATATAACCTTATCTCCAAATTTTTACCTATGGTTAGAAATATCTAGATCTTGGGTCTTGGTTCGGCTCATTTCTTCCAAGCGTTAGTGCTTGGCTTCTTGGGCAAACGCAGGCGATAACCCTTCTATAGAATAGAAGGGGCGATGGTCAGCAGGATGATCTACTATAGAATTGAGGGTTGAACCAAGCAGCCCGCTCTTGAATTCTAGTTCAAACTTCCAGATCGGGTTTAGCTAGGGTTACTGCTTAAATACCCTGTTCCCTGGTTTTAAGCTCTTCCATGTTTCTGTGGGGGTTGGCATGGAGGTCCTGGATCTTGCTTCTAGGCTTCTCGGCTTCTTCCTATGGCTTGGATGGGGCCTCGGGATAGCTGTTATGATCGCTGGGGGATAGCATATGCCCTTGCAAGGCCTAGGCTCGCAAGGATCTTGATAGTCTCTGGCCTCGCATCTATCCTTGTATATGCCTATTTCCCTGCTCTCTACGATGCAATAGCCTCTGGCCTGCTATCCAGCGCGAACGATCTTCTGTCTGCTTCGAGCACAGCGATCTATATTCTAGGTTTTTCAGCCATAGTCGCCGGGGGGATATATATTGCCATGGGTAGCTGGGGCAGGGGTGTCCAGATGCTGGGAGGCTCGCTGTTAATGGCTATACTGGCGATGGGGATCCCAGCCCTCTTCCAGATCTCATCAACAGGTTTTCCCCAGGGTCTTGATATAAGGCTCTCAGTGGATCCGCAGGTTATCCAGCCAGGGGGTTCTGTGAGGCTCTCGATAGGAGTCTCAGGGGGTTCTCCCCCGTATAGCGTTGAGATCGACTGGGGAGACGGCTCGGTGGATAGGGTATCCTCTAACGGCTATTCAGAGGCCCTCCACAGCTACTCAGGGGCTGACAAGGGCTACAGGATATATGTTAGGGCTTGGGATGGGAGGGGAGCATATGGATCCTCTGTCGCTAGCGTTGCAGTTGCAGCTGCACCCGCCATCCCATGGCCCTTCTCATTCATAGCTGATATGTTTCTAGGCGTTTCAAGGGTTTTCGTGGGCTTTATAGGGGCTCCGATAGGGTTGTTGATAACAAGCCCCTTGATACCTATGGACGATAGCGACCCTCTTTTCAGGGCTTGGAGCCTTATAGCAACTGCGAGCCTAGCTGGCTTCGGATTGTTCCTGGCTTTCAACACGGCTTACAGGGCTTTCAGGGCTGAGGATATCGGTGGGTCTCTTGCGGAGTCTCTGAAGGAGGAGGTTTTCGCGGCTGTGCTCATATTGATAGCCATTCCCCTTTACAACGCAACAGCCTCCCTTCTCAACTCAATAGCTAGGATGATCATTGAGCCCCACATGGCGATCATAGGCTCTGGCTTCGCCCTCGTTGCCGGGCTATTCGCCCTCAGCCTTGTAACTGGTTACTTCATACCCACGCTGGCCAGTCTAGGGGCTTTCCTGGCGCTCTCAAGCATCTTTCTAATAGCCATAGCCCTTGTAAGAATTACTTGATAGCAGCGCTTGTCGTTGGATCGCCACTGCTCATCATAGCATGGCTCCACCCAGGGTTGAGAGGTGCTGTACAGGCTTTGCTGGGGGTTTTGGCAGCCCTGATGCTTATGGGGCCGATAGCCTCTATAGCCCTCTCAGCCCTCTTCTCAGGGGCTGAGAGCGCTGGTGGTGAGGCAGGTGCTGTTGCTGCATATCTAGCATCCCCGATAATACTTGCCCTCCTACCACAGATCCTAGGCTCTCTCGGCCTATCCCTCCCAGGCGCGGGGTTTGTCTCCAGGATAGCTTCTCTCATACCGAGCGCCAGGGGTTCTGGGCAGGCTGCCCAGCCAAGCACTTCTAGCACTGCGCAGCAGGGCTCTCCAAGCGGTGCCCGCATCGCCTTGGTTAGGACGGCTCCTGTGATATCTAGAGAGGTTTTTGAGAGGGGGAGGGGGAGATCCCCTGAGAGGATCGAGATCCCCGCAGCCTCTGAAAAGCCCCTCGGCTATAGGGTGGAGGGGGTGAAGGTCGATGCCGAGGTGCTTGGGAAAGCCGGTGAGGAGATCCTAGGGGTGAGAGGGGTTGAGAGGATTCCGAAGGAGAAAAGGGAGATCCTTGTGAAAGCCGAGGAGATAAGGGATATCGAGGAGAGGAGGAGAAAAACCCTCGAAGCCCTTGAAAGAGCAAGGAGGGGAGGAGACCCAGTGGCAGAGATAGCCCTATCGAGAGAGGCAGAATACCTCGGCGAAAAGCTGAGAACCCTTGAAAAGGGGAGAGCAGTGCTGGTAAAAACAAGAACAAGAGAAGCCATAGACATAGCGAGAGAAGCAGCGAAACAGCTAGCAACAAACACAAAGACAATGGCAGCGAAAATAGCGGAGGAGATAAAGAGAAAAGCAAAACAATAGAAACAGAGAACAAGAAAAAACAAAAAAGACGTTGGGTGAAGTACTCGTGTGTCGAAGCAATATCCGAGCAATGATCAAGCAATATTCAAGCAATGTCCAAGCAATGATCAAGCGGCGGGGCGTTGGAGATATATCTCTCTATGGCACTGCAGTGGCACTGCAGGGGCGGTTTATAAGCATATCCCAGAATCTGTTGGTGGGGATATGGGCTCGGAGCACGAGGCAGCCCTGATCTTCATAAGGAGAAGGCCCGACTACATGGCTGTGATCGAGTGCATAGGCGAGGATGGGGGGTTATGGGTGGAGGTGATTAGATGCATGCTATCAAGGGGAGCGGTCTCAAGCATGGGGGCTGCGAGGAACAGGATAGCCCAGCTTGAGAAGTACGGCGTGGTGGAGAGACATATATTCGGGAGAAACGTTTTCCTAACCCTCAGCAGGGGCTTTCTAAGAGCATTGAGGAGATCTAGTCAAGGGCATCGAGGGAGGAGACCCTGACAGGAATCCATGTGGTGTATCCCCTAGACCTACACTCAACAGAGCCATTGGAAACCCTTGCAGAGCCTTCGGAGCAGATCCTGTCGAAGAGCTCGAGATCCCTCTGCGATTCGAAGGAAGCCCTGTACCTCCTCCCATCAACGGTTGTGAAGACCCTCTCACCAGCAGATCCGAGAAATGCCTGCACCTCTTTCCCCCTCTTCACAGGCTCGCCGGCGCTGAATATCCTCACCCTGCCCCTATCTATCGAGGCCACCCCATAGATCTCCTCAAGTCTTTTGAAGCACCTACCCCACGTCCACGAATGGATCTCTGCGAAATCCCTTGTGCTCTCCTTAACCCAGTTTCTGGAAACCTGGTCTGGGTGTGTCTCTACCTCGCTGCAGCTCTCGACCTCGATGGCAACTGCTTTCGAGTATATAGGCCACCAAGTAGATCTATCTACTGGGATTGCAACGAGATCGGGCCTCGACGGGAGACTAGGATCCTGCCTAGCCGGGGAGACAACATATCCCTTCTCGGCATATTTGATCAGAACCCTCCTGGCAATCCTATATCCATCGTCGCTCGGAGCCACCCTCCTGAGATCCTTGAAGAGCCCCCTAACATATTTAGCAACCTTCCTGTTCCCATCCCTCTGGATCTCTATGAACCCCCTCCCAGCCAGGGTGTTCAGGGCTTTCTCAAGCTCCTCCCTCCTAGCCCCGAGCCTGGCAGCTAGATCTCCTATCCCGAGGCTCTTCTCCCTGTAGAGTGTATATAGGGCCATGAACTCCAATGGCTTTACAGGGTCTATGTATTTTAGCACGGGGTTTAGAAGCCCCCTGAGATCCTCCTTAGCAGGCTCTCCAGGATCGTATTGCATGGTATATATCTCCCTCCTCCTCTCCTCATGCACAACACGGTCTAGGCTGACAACAACCGGGGGCGGCTGCTGCTCCCCAGGCCCCGCTGTGAGCTTCACAACAGCCCTCCCGATGGTAAGCCCTGTCAAAGCCTTTGCAAGGGATTCCGCGAAGCCAGCATCCATGGTTGAGAGCCTCTTAACATCCCCTCCCCCAACCTGGAAGGCTATCTTCACAGCGCAGTTGCTCATAACGCTTTGGAGAAGCCTCCCAGGTATCTGGTCTGTATGCTGGTGAGCAACTATGAGGTGCAAACCATATTTCCTCGCCTCGGAGAGGATTGTATCTATTATGGGCAGGTCTGAGACGAAGTGGAACTCGTCTATCACGAGGAAGACAGGTGTCCTCTCAACCCCCATCCTAGCCCTTGCAAGGACCTCGAACCATATTTTCATGACTATCGTTGATGCTATCAGCCTTGCCATGGCCTCGCCGAGATCTGCCTTGGGCACTGCGAAAATCGTTATAGACCCTGGTGATAGCATTTTCCCAAAGTCTATGGTTGTCCTGCTCGTAAGCCTTGCCAGGAGCCTGTCATGGGCATATGGCTCGAGCCTAGACAAAGCCGATATGAAGGTCTGATCCTGCATCCTCCTCAGAGCCTCCAGCTGGGCATCCCATTCAGGGTCATCAACCTCTAGATCTAGCTCCCCCCTGTACAGGGCTAGGATTGCTCTGTAGAGCATCGAGAGCGTCGGGCTATCTGTCCTGCTGTAGAAAGCCCTTAGAAGGACCTGGAGCAGGTACTTGACATTGACAGCTGTCTCCATTAGCCTCAGAACCTCCCTGAAGATCTCTATGAGGATGTCTATGGCGACTGTAACGGCGAAATCCCTATCAACATGCCTGGGGAGATCCAGGGGGTTGAGTCCGAAGGGGCTTCTGAACGGGTGTAGATAGATCGACTCGGGGATCTCCTCCGCAAGCTCCTTGGACATATCTCCATGGGGATCTATAACTATTATCGCCGACCCCCCGGCTCTTCTGAGCATGTGGATAAGCAGCTTCAGAAGGCTTGTCTTCCCACTCCCAGTCTGGCCTATGATATAGACGTGCCTATATAGATCCTCTACCGATAGCCTGTACTCCCTCCCATCGTCTAGAACACCTATCCTGAAGCTCCTCTCACCAGCCCTGTTGGGGGCTAGCACCGGCAGTGGGTATCCCCTGACAAAGCCTATTCTGTGTATGCTTGGGTCTGGAAAGCTCATCGAGGATCTATAGCCCTGCTCGTCGCTCACAAGCCTCCTCCTATCCCCGAAAAGCCTCTCCCAGAGCCCTATCCCCCTCGGCGCAAGGATCTCCTCGAGATCCCCTGCCCTTCTAACCCTCCTAACGCTCCAGGAAAGCTCGACAGAGGATCCCGACTCCGCTATCCCCACAGCTTTTTTCAGAGCATCTCTATCCCCTGCGAGGACCCAGAGGCATGCTAGCAGAGCCTTCCCAGCCCTGCTGAGCATCTCCCTGGCCTCCATCCTCATATCCTGCCTCCCATATCTCAGGGCCCTCCTGGCTAGAGAGCCTGCCCTAGACCTGAATATAGCCGATAGCCCCGGATCCCTTGAGAACGATATGCATATAGCAGCCCTGCTCGGGAGATAACCAGCTATCCCTGGGAGGTCTGAGAGGGAGAAGCTAGACCACCAGAAGTCCCTCGATCTCTTCAGCCTAGCCTCGGCAACATAGACCTCTCCCCCGAAAACCTTTAGAATATCATTTGGAGATGCTCTGGAGACTCCGAAGAACCCTGAGAGGGTTTCGGGGCTGACGCTGCTCCTGATGAAAACCCTCAGCCCGCCATCTGTGTTTGCTATGCAGTATGTGAATCCGAGGCCCAGCACATCGACAGGGGGTTTAGAGCCTATCCTAGGGACTATCTCGGCCCAGAACAAGCCCATCCAGTGAAAATGGTTGGGGGTTTAAACACAGGATCTCTAGCCCTAATATTCAGATTATTATACGCTCATATTCTACTCAGACCCGGGTCTCTGTTCTAGTTCTCCTTAGTGTTTTGATCATCTTCTCTACGCTTTCTACCCAGTTCCTAAGGATCATTAACTATTACAAGACTTCATGCTAACAGACCACGAACTTATACATATCAAAGCACGACTATGAAGCAACAAAGTCATTTGAGCGACCTTGGTACCCCCCACTCTTTCAGTTTCTCTGCTAGGTGTTCAAGCTCCTCTTGCGTTAATATTACGAGATCGTAGGGCCTTTTACCCTCCCTTTCCGCCATTATCTTCGATCGAATTTCGTCTAATCTATTTTGTTCATGAGGTGAAACGAAATATATTACTATAAATTTTGCATGTGGAAAATGCTGTAATATTTCGTCAAATTCTGTGCTAAACTCTTTTGCCCGCTTAACAAGGTCTTTGAAGACGCCTCGGCGTATCTGTATAATGACTTGTGGATTTTGGGGATCAGGAGGAATCGCGCAATCTATCTCGCGTTCCTTAGTATCTATAGTAATCTTGATCTTATCGGCTACATATCCCTTCTTCTCCAAAAAGTTTTTCACCAATATTTCTGCAGAACGCGCTCTATAATGGCGCTTTTGATGCTCTTCCCAGTTTTTATAGAACTTAAAGAGAAGGGTTTCCAAGTTAATAGGATGTCTTAACAGATCTAAGATGACCCTTACAAAAGCCTTGAACCTATCGGTTTTAAGCCCTATAGAATATACGTTCTTTATTCCGTAAAGCCTCGCCAGTTCTCTATCGCTAAAACCGCATATCATAACAAAGAATGGTATCATGACTTCGGGGTTTTTTGAGATTAACTCACTTATGGTTTCTTCGTCTGCTTCATTGAATTTCACTATACGAGTTGTCTTATCAAAAAGCTTCGACTCCATCAGGATTTTGCCGATCTCCATGGCTTCTTGATCAAGTTTTTTATAGAGTTCTGGGAGTTCGTTGTAATTGGGTCTTGGTATCTTTTTCAAAATCTCGTCAATTACGCTTAACACTTTACGCCACCTTTCTCAGATCTTTCATTTGTGAACATCTTCTTTAAGATTAGGGTTTCTGGTACTCTGATTTCGCTTATTACATGCGATTGTAGCCTTATGTAGTTGTTAGCAGCCCTTTGGCATCGGGCCTTTAGCCATGCCTTGACCTCTGGGCTATTTAGGTACTCTGCAAGTGCATATACCATATTGGGATCCTTGGGCACAAGATAATAGACAGAGTGCCGGGGAACTATTTGTCCCTTCTCATCAACATAGAAGGAGGGCTCGAAGGCTATGTCTTTCCAAATAATCTTAGGCCTTAAGATATACTTAAGAGGGGGGTCTTCATGGAATGCGTACCACTTTTTCCCCTTGTGCTTCACAACATACCTCTCCTCAAGCACAGATCTAAACCTCAACAAATAGTTAATGAGAGGCTTGGCCTCTTCTTCGCGTAACAACCTGCCCTCATGGCTGTAGGGCACGAGCATTACGTAGCCCAGCTTGTCGTAGTCTATTGAAGCTCCGGGCTCAAAAGCAGAGAGATCTTCTCCGCTAATCGTAGGGTAGGCATAGGGTTCAAGCTCCTTTGTAAGAGCCGACCTCGGGATCACATAGACTTCGTCTTTTCCAGTAGCTACTCCTGCACTAATCCTCCATACCAAGTCTCTTAACCTATGTCCTTCATGGGTTCCAGGACTTAACATTCGATCCCCTATTGAAGAGAGCCAAGAACCGCCGTTGGACGGTAGGACTACTTCTAGAGTTCTCCCATCACGTAGCTTCACAATGGTCTGTCCTGAAGATGCCTCTTTACGTATTACTGTTATGACGGGATAGGCGAGGACTTCGCCAAACGTTTTCTCACTGACAAACTCTATCTCTTCAACCATATATTTCGATAGAAGTTTGCGCAGGTTTGATGCAGAAAGCACGTAAATGAATTTCTCAGGTGTGATGAACACCATTCTGCCACCAGGCTTAAGGAGTGAGAGCGCCTTCTCAAAGAAAAGCATGTAGATATCGAACCTTCCTATAGCTGTGCTAAATAATTTCCTGTAGAGCTCTCTGCTCTGAAGATCTATGTATTCATAAGAGATATACGGTGGGTTGCTTATTATATAGTCGAATTTGCCCTCAAGAACTTCTTCACGAATCGTTAGAAAATCACCGTGGATCACCTTCACTTCATTGAACCCCCCAAACTTCTTACTAACAAGGCTCACCAAATTCGAATCTTTCTCGATGCAGACTATCTCGGGAAGCTTAAAGCCCGCCTGCCTGGCGTAGGCTATGATGGCTTCTACGAAGGTTCCTCGACCGCAACCGGCATCCAAGACCCTCGACGTAGAAGAGGGCGCAGAGTTGCCGAACAACTTTGTAACCATGTGGAGGGCTACGTTGAACGGCGTTGATACCTTGCCCTTTTCACCTCCTACTTTAATCCTCCCCATATGTTCTATCTATTTAGATTAGAGGTCTAAGACTTTTTAAATTAGAGGTCTTTTAAGGCTCTACCTCCTTACACATTTCTTTGAGCTCTAACATTAATGCCTGGCATTTTTCACATTATTCGCAATAAACTACTTTAATTTTATGCATAGCCTATCACTCTGACCACTTTCTGAGAAAGTAAGCTTTAAGGAGGAGATCTTTACGGTCGACTTCAGAATAAATAAAACAATAGCTATAAACGTGGATAGAAAAGTAAGACTACATACAATGGTCTACAAGTCGCTAACCGCCTGCACAGCTTGGTCTATAAGTCATGGGTCTCCTTCGAGCCCAATGACATGGGGCCCACATATCCACACCTACCCCAATGCCTTTTGGACAGAGCTTGTGCCGACATATATTATACAATGACGAACCATTATAAAAGCATTTTTGCTATCGTTAAAAAGGTAAAGCTCTTTCCAACTGGGCGCAGAGCCTATATATCTCCTATGGCTGTGGGTATCCTGGGCATCTATAGCTTATCACGTTGTCGAAGACCCTCTCGACGTGGAAGGCTATCCATCTAGGGCCCCAGATCCAGCCCCTAACCATCTCTACACAGCCCCTTAGGAAGGGCCTGACAGCCTCCCCCTCCCCAGGCACGGAGTATATTGCGTATATTGATTGCTGGTGGGCTGCCTCGGAGACAACGGCTATCCCGAGCCTCTGGAGAACCAGCGATGGGATTTCATATGGGGGTGAGCCTATAGCTATTAAGCCTACTATGGTTTCCCTCCACATAGCCCTCCAAGGATCTGGATATCCAGAGCCTGCCCTGGAGGTGAAATACACCAGCCCCGGGCTGTGGTTGTGGAAGAGGCTGAAGGATAGGATCATGATCGCCTGGATCGATAGCAGCGATGAGTTCCCCGAGCCCATGTAGAGGGCTTCGAGAGCGGGTGCCCAGCTATAGCTATAATCCGCCAAGGAGTTAAGAGCCATGTTGCCTGGGAGGCTATCTGGGAGGCGATGGCGTGGATCTCCCACGCAAGGTATTCCGAGGATATCCCCAGGGTCTTAACAAAACCAACTATCCCATCGTGGATCCACCTGTACACGGAGTACTGGATCATCTCCTGGGCTGCGTTCACAGAGTATATCGCGTTGAGAACCCCAGGGTCTATCGAGACCCATTCAGGGGGCTCCAGGGGTGTGAGGGTTATAAAGCCCCTTGGGAGGATCTTGGCTGTGGATCCCCATCCAGGCATCTCCCTGCTAGAGGGCTCCCAGAGGAGCTTTCCAACGACAGCCCACGATCTGTTGGCAACATGCGTCCTCCTGCCAAGGGCTATGCTGTCCCAAAGCACTAGGGATATGCTCTTCTCACCCGATATGTAGCTCCAACCACTCTCAAGGGCTATGGATCCCCTGAATATATCGCCGCTCCTAAGCCCCCTGGCGAGCACCTCAACACCATCTCCAAAGAACACCAATGTGTTCTCAGTGCCGTTATATATCCTAGCCTCTATAGGGGTCTGGAAAAGGGCTCTTGTGAATATCAATGTCCTCCCAAGCCCCCTGACAAGAGATAACCTGGATCCCCTGTCGCAGTGTATGTATATATATGTTATGTTCCCCCTAACCTCTGAGGTCGAGGTGCAATCCTCATAGCCCTCTACATGGGCCTCAGCCCTTCCAAGAGGCCCCCAGCCCATGAAATAGCCTCCCTCAACTGCGTATATACCTCCCGAGCCCCCTGCGATCTCGTATGATGCTGAGACCCTCTCGGAGGAGTCCCCGAACACCGATCTATACCCAGCCACAGCCCCTATATATAGAACATAGCTGTGGATTGTTATCGATGTGCATGTAACCACGTAGTAGCCATCGCACCCCAGATCAACATGCTCTGAGCCCGTCTCAACAAGCCCCGCATCTATATCCTCCGCAAAACCCTCTACAGAGGCCTCACCAGCTATAGACGCTATATATGGGTCTCCATGGGCTAGGGACATGCTTGGCGGGTAGCTATGGCTGTGGGGGGATGCGTATAGGCATTTTATCGATAGCACGAGCTCCCTGGAGGATATGTTCAGCATGTCAAGCCTGTCAGGGGGCAGTGGGTGGAGGCGATAGCTCCTAGAGCAGCTCCCCTCCGAGGGCTCTAGGGAGCCTGCTATGTTGAGGAGCTTCGCATACGCCTCAGGCCTGACCATAGACGCGTTCATCGAGAGACCCTCCAGGATTGATGATAACAGCCTGCCCCCTCCATCCTCGAAGAGCACAGGGGTATCTGGCGACGGGTCTAGAAGGGATGAGTAGTTCAAAGCCACCTCGGCGTTCTCAACTATATCGATTATATCTTCAACGGACATGTTGAGAACAATCTTGGAGATCTCGGCGCCCTTGGGAAAGGCTATGGAGAAGGATCCAGGTATGTCCAGGGGCTGAGGGGGAGAGAGAATCGGTGTCAAGGCTGCGAGGATATATAGTGCTATAAGCAGCAACCCCATATAGGCAATGGATCTAGGGCTTGGCAACCCTCCTACCCCTCGTGCTTGGGAAGATCTTGTCCACTAGATATGATATCGACGCCAGGATCTGCGCCTCCGGTGGGAAGCCCCTGGGAGGTATCAGGGCAAGCAGAGATGCAAGCCAAAGAGCTGCTGCGATGATAACAGCCCCGGGAGAACCGGTTCTCCAGGCGTGGAAAGTTGCAAAGGAAGCTGGGAGGGCTGTTAGGAGGTGCTTCAACGCGAAAGGGCCGAAAACCCTCTCACCCAGAACCCCTGGGCTGGATATAGAGGCTATCCTCATAACCCTAAGCCTATGCTCACCCAAGCAGACCCCGTAGAAAAGGGGCCCGGGCTGAAAAAATGGGGAGAAGCTGGGAGATGTGGATCAGCTTCTCCGGGCACGGGTTTGATGGCTGACCGAAAAAAGATCTAAAAAAGAGCGCTCTCAACATCCTTGGAAAAGTATGACAAGAAGCCGAATCTTTTTAACCCCCTGAATCGATTTATATGTTGGGATATGATGGGGATAGCCTACACATCTGACAAGGTCTTCCCCTGGCGGGATCACTCCCCCAAGCCCGTCGAGGGTCTCGACGATGCCATGAGGGTTCTGGCGTTGATCGGGATAAACAGCTGGGATATCGGGAGGATGGTTGTCGCCGAGCTAAAGGCATGCGGCATGGGAGTTGGAAGGGCGGAGGTTCTCGCCGCTGCTGTTCTCCTAGGAATGGCTGGGAAGGAGGATCTGCTTGAAAGGGGCCTGCTAAGGAGAACAGGTTTCGAGCACATGGGGGAGGGGCTTGTAACTACGAGGGAGTTTAACAACGCCCTCGAGATGCTGAGGCTATGCAGAGAAGCGATCAGAGCATCAAGCACAGTTCTATGCCCGAGATGCCTTGGCCATAGGCTGAATAGATGGGGGTGCCTGAGGTATAGGTGTAAGGAGTGTGGAAGGGTGTTCAAAGCATCATCCCTCCCACCATTTGTGAGGGACAGGGGGTGGGCAATGCTATTCGCAAAAGCCCTTGTAATGGCCGAGGCTGAGAGGAGGAGGAGAAGGAGATCCGGGGGGCCCAGGGCAGGTGCAGAGATACCGGGGAGAGTCCTTGAGATGCTTGGCTCGAGGCCCGGTGTTAGGAGGGGGGAGCTCTCAACAAAGCAGATATATAGATATATGAGATACCTCAAAAAAGCTGTTCTGGTGAACAGGCTTAGCTTGGAGGCGATCCAGCTATCCCCCTGTAAGGGCTGAGACTATCGCCGGCCATGCGGCGAATATTATCGCCCCCACTATCCCCCCGCCAATCCACTTCTTAGCCCCCTCCACATCCCCAGTAGCCTATTTCAC
>Ga0080007_1067536_pt1 | contig 12335 bp, 11 predicted proteins | sample OctOCTMetagenome_FD_69210 | JGI IMG/M metagenome (GOLD analysis project Ga0080007, IMG submission 69210) | Hot spring and microbial mat streamer communities from Octopus Spring Streamers, Yellowstone National Park, USA - OCT_B (SPADES... | ecosystem: Environmental > Aquatic > Thermal springs >...
AATGTATTTTAGCACTCCGACCTCATACGCTCCACGAGCTCCCCCACCAGAAAGAACAATAGCAAATCTTTTTTCTCTATTTTTATTTTTACCAAATTCCACCTCTAAATTCTAATTTATATTCCAAAATTGCATAATTATAATATGCAAATGGAGAAAATTAAAAATGTATCTGATTCATATTTTGAGAGGCTTCTCAATTTCCTTGAAAAAGAGAGGATAAGAGTCGTTGATGTTGAACCATTAACACCAGATGCATCATCAAGAAGATATTTCAGACTTTTCTTTCCCGACAAAACAACAAAAATTGCGATGGTTATGGGTGATATAGATCCACGCATCATATTTGAGGAAATCCTTGAAAAGCAAGTAAATTTTAAAGAACTTCCATTCATAAACATAGCAAGATTTCTCTCAAAAGTAGGAGTCAGAGTCCCAAAAATATACCAATATGATGGAGAAAGAATCCTTATACTTGAGGATTTTGGTAGAACACCGCTTGATGTTTTTGTAAGAGAGAACGGACTTGAAAAATCAGAAGTTTTTTATCTTGATGCAATAGAACAGCTTTGCATTATGCAAAACGCAGAAAAAGATGAGAATTGCTATGCGTTTGAGCTAAAATTCACAAAAAATATGCTAATGTGGGAGTTCAATCACTTCTGTGAGTTTTTCATGGGATTTACAATAGATAAAGACAAAGAGATAAAAAAAGAATTTGAGGAAATTTCTGATGTTTTATCGCAAACACCTTATGTTTTCACTCACAGAGATTTCCACTCAAAAAATCTGATGTGCCTTGATGGTGGCAAAGTTGGAATACTTGATTTTCAGGATGCTTTGCTCGGTCCGTATGTTTATGATCTTGTATCTTTGACCTGCGATGCCTATGTTGATGTATCAGAAAACCTTGAAGATAAAATAAAATCTTTATACAAGCAAAGGAGTGAAGAGAGAGGATTCAGAATACCAAAAGATTTTGAAGTTCATTATGTGATGTGTGGAATACAAAGGACCTTAAAAGCAGCGGGTAGATTTATGTTCATCTTCAAAGAGAAGAAAAACAAAAAATTTATTCCCTATGTTATACCAGCAGCAAAAAAAGGTTTAAAACTTATGAAAAAACTTGGATTAAAATCCTCTGAAAAAGTTGAAGAAAAAATAGAAGAACTCATTAGTTCTAACTCTGACCTTTTTTCATCTTCTCTTTTATAATTTGGAAGACCAGAGCAGAAAAGAATATTATAAGCAGGGATGCAACTGGAAAGAGAGCAAATGCTCCCCGCAAGTGTTCATCTTGAACCTTTCTCCCCATCATCAAAACCACAAAGACTAAAACGGAATATAGAAAAGCTAATACAAAAGGAACCTTGATGTAATTTAGCGTTTTCAATAAAACCTCTCTCATAAATCAAACTTTAACAAAAAATAAAAAAATAGAGCAAAACTTAAAAAAAAAGAAAATCAAATTATTTAGAATTCCATTCTACTATTTTTCTCATCCAAATGATATTACCATCTTCTTTCAGCTTTACTACATAGTCTTCATCATGACAATTTGCTATAAAATATGCATTCCCTTCTTCATCTTCAATCAAGTATTTATACTCGTTCAAACTATATCCTCTGAAAATCCAACATGCAAAGCTTAGTTTTTTTGCGGAGCCTTCCACGTTGATAATGTAGTTATTAGTTTCATCACACGATATGATTAGAACTTTTTTCATTTATAACTAAAACTTCACCGCATTCGCTTACTGCATAATATTTTGAGCCGTGTAAAATTGGAGGGAAAATAAAATAAAAACCCGTTCTTTCTGTTCTATTTAATTTCAAGGAAAATATTATTTCTCCATCAGAAGAGATAGCAAATATACGCCCATAAGCTCCTGAGATCTTACCTGAACTATACTCTAATGAATTTCCGAATGAAAATAAAATAGACATCTTTATTACTATTTCAGAATACTCCTTCATACATTCGTTGCATGGATTAAAAATGTTACATATTTTATTTTCATTGAAACAATTCAGGTAGGGTAGGGTAAAGAATAAAAATAATAAAAAGATAACCCAAGTTTGTTATTCATTTTTTCACTTTTTCTGCTTTTAGAGTATAAATTTTTGTTTGCAAATGTTCCAGCAATCTTAAAACTATAGTTCGCATCAAATTTTTTAGTAGTTTTTTTGATACATATTATCATGGGGCTTATCAAAGATAATAGAAACAAATTTCTAACACATAAAGAGTTCCTCTAAAACATAAAAATTTTTTGATGGGAACTAAGGTAAGACAGAAAAAATGGAACATAGAGGAAGACAGAAAAAATAGAAATCACAAGCAGCTTCTGGACATAATTCTAATTCCTCTATCTTTTGCTCGCATAAAACAGATCCATCAACCGATATCTTCCTAAATATCCTTCCCTCAACATCTAAAACAAATATGCTACCATCTTCAATAGCAACTGATAGAAAAGAGAATTTAGAAATACCTAAATTGATTCTTCTTAACTCCAAAGACTCAAGATCAAGAATATAAAAATTTCCTTCATATCTCCAGTCATCAGAGAAATGAAGAAGAACTGTATTCCCATCTTGACCTAAAAGCCGAACATCTTTTCCTCTTTCATCTTCTAATCTTATAAAATGAAGTTCGTACTCGCCATTTTCCTTTAGTTTTAAAATCTTTATTCCTTCATCCTCAGGAAACAAAATTGCCCTGTATAAAAAATAAAGATATTTCTTTTTGACTTCAAAAGCCCCCAAGATATTTCCATCAAATGAAAAAATAAAAAGTGTAGGAGGAGTAAGGTTATATGAATATATAAAACTCTATCTTTCCATACACCCCTCAATTCAAACGGATCTAAAGTGGATGGAACCTGAAAATCGGCTATCTTTTCCATTGATAATTCTTCATCTCTTTCATCTTTTACAGAAAAAACCTGTATCCTAATTGGTTCTCCTTTTTTCTCCTTCATCCACGAAAGTTCCTCAGCTAATAACAAAAATTCTTTTCCCATCTCTTTTGAATTTGAACCTTCTATAAGTTCGAATGGATAATATATCGGTTTTTCAGAGACTATACGCACTGCACACTTCCTACATATGAGGAAAATATCAACTTTGAAATTTTTCCTGTTTATTCTTAAGAGAGATTCTTGGTAAAAATCACCTAAAAGATACTCTCCCGTCAACCAAATATTTTCCGGAGATATATGGTAATAACGTCCAAATATATATATTGGTAAGGTGAGTTTCTGTGAAAAAATTTTTTCACCTTTTTGTTTATCAATAACCTCCATATATCCTTTTTCGGGAAAATTAAAAAAATAGTTTTCGTCACCAAGAAGGAAACGAAAAAAACTTTCTATACCTGAGATCCTCTGAACAATTGAACAGTTTTCTTTTGAATGAGCGAACAATATTTTCCTATGCCAATCAGGATAATAAATCTTATTACTATCAATATGAAATGGGAAACTATAACATACTACTTCTCCTCTTATTAATCTTATGGGCAGATGAAGAAAGATAAAAATTATACAGATTAGACAATAATTTAATAGTTTTTTCCTCTTCTCCATAACTCAACAGTAGTCAAGATGTGTGTTTTATTTTCTTTCTCTATATTTCTCTATAAAAAACCAATTAATCATTTTTGATGGAGAAGTAAGGAATTTGTGAGGTCGTGGTTTTTAGGAAAAACTTGCCATTCGCTTTTTTTGTAAATCTTGATTAATTTTTGGGAAATTTTTTTAAATTTTTGTGTATGAAGAAGCTTAAGTTTATTCCTTCTATTAGCTTGTTTTTCTATTTTATCTTTTCTCTCCAAGGCTGCTCACGATCACAAAAAGAGGAAACGATTACTATATCTTTTCCTTCTCAAAATTGCAACATATTATCAAGATATGATGATGTACCGGAGGAGGTAAAAAATGAATGTTTTTTCCCTTTCCCTTTTACTCAATTTTTTTTCTCAGGTAAAGTTTCGGTTCCGGCTGAGCTTGTCAAGATTCCAGAAGGTTATCCTCAACTTGATTTATCTTTTGTGAATTCTTTTGACGGATTTTCTCCTGCTAACCAGATAATTTTCTGGCATCCAAAAGGTTTCTCGCGAGAGGGCTTACCAAAACCTACTGAAACTTTAAGTTCAGATTCTCTGGTTCAGGTTATAGAATGGGGTACGGGAGAGCGAATTCCTGTTCTTGTTGAGCCAGATGCAAGGGCAAATCCACCTTACCAAATACTTTATATAAGACCCTTGAAAAGAATGAAACCTTCTTCAAGATATATTGTTGTTATGAAGAAAGGTATAAAGAGTTCGGATGGGAAAGATTTGAATCAACCGGCTTTCTTTAAAGCTTTTGTTGAAGGTAAAAAGATAGCTTTTGCTAATTCAAATCAAGACCCTGAATTTTGGTTGAAACACTTTTCTGATATTGTAAGTTTTCTTGAAAAGAACGGCATAAAAAAAGAAGATATTTTTGTAGCGTGGGATTTCCCAACTGCTTCCGACGAAAAAATAATTGCAGAGCATATGAAGAAGGTAAGAGATACAATTTATGAGAATTCAAACAGAATAACTTTTGTTGTAGATAAGGTAGAAACTTATCCGTATGATGATAGAGAAAAATATAAAGATTTACCAGATAGTTACAGAAAGCTTATAATGAAATCTGTTGAAGGTAGGTTTTATGTCCCAAAATATGATAATCCATCTGAGCTTTTTGAAGCGAAATTTCTCATGAACATTCCGGAATGTGCTAAAAAGAAGAAAGATCAGGGTGAAAAAATCAAAGTTATGATTTTTGGACATGGATTGTTTGGTTCTGTAAGAGCACTTGACGCAAATCAACTCCTTTATGTTGCAGATCACATATGCGTTATTATTATAGCAACTGAGTGGATAGGAATAAATAGAGATGCATTAGGCGCTATATCTCAATTTGCAACTTCAAAGCAAAAAAATATGATAGATACTGTTTTCTATATAGTTTCAAATCTCAAACAGGGACACTCAAACTTTTTAGCTCTTGCTTTACTTGCAAAAAAGCAGGAATTTTGGAATGAAGTAAAAAATAAAGTAGGGGAATTACCAGAAATAGGAGATGTTGTATATTATGGAATTTCAAACGGAGCTATTCAAGGTGGTACATTTATGGCTCTTACAAATGATATAAAAAGGGGGGTTCTTGATGTTGGTGGTTCTATTTGGACATCTATGCTTGAAAGAAATGTAAGTTGGGATAGACTCAAAGGTCTTTTCGGATATCAAGGAGATAATTGGGAGCTTGAAGTAAAAAAAATAATAAGTTTGGCGCAGATTATTTTTGATATAGTTGACCCTATAACTTTTGCTCCATATATTGTAAGAGGCAGTGAAAAATTTGGCATAGTTCCAAAGCAGATTTTGTATAGGATGGCTCTTTATGATGAGCAAGTTGCCAATTTCTCATCAGAAACATATGTCAGAACTGCTGGAATTCCTGGAATAAATCGTCCAGTAAAAGATACTTTTGGTATTGAGTTCAAAGATGCTCCCTTTGAAGGTTCCGGGTTTTTACAAGTTGATGCGAAAGTGAACAAAATTCCTCCTCCCGAGAATATTCCTCCGCCATCTGATATGGTTTCAACTATTGTAAGGAAATGGTGGCCTTTGGAAGATTCAGGAGATTTTGTCACACCCCATGAAGTCCCGCACAGAATAAAGGAAATTATTGAGATGCAAAGGAGATTTTATGAGGAGGGGAAAATATATCAGTTATGTTCTGATAATATATGTGATCCAAATTAGACATTAGATCAAATATATAGCTATATCCTAAAATTTTTATTTCTTCTTCGCAGTTTATCATTAAATCAAAGAATATTTCTCTTTTTTCTTTTCCCCAATCGTACAAAATTGATATTTCATCATCTGATTTATGTTTTTGATTTACTTTTTCTTCAAGTATTTTCTCATCTAATTTATATTCTTGGGATGTAAGTTTTTTTAATTTTTCCTCAAACAAATCTTTTTTATTTTTTTCCTCAAGTCTGAATATAACTATATTCTCTTTTTCATTTAAGATACTTCTTGTAACATCTTTTAAAAATGTCATAACACATGCTGTTAAGAAAAGGAAAGCTCTGTGATAAGGGTTTTTAAATTTTTCTATCAGATTTGATAATTTGTCTTCTGATATATATCCTTGTTCTTTTGCGTATCCAATTACCTTTCCAAAGAATTCTTCAAGTTTTTTTATTTTTTCTTTCATGTTTTGATTTAGGATTACATTCAAAATCTTTTCTAATTCTTTTGAAAATGAATTTACAACTTTTATTGGTGAGCGTAAAAGAAAACCATACCTGAAATCTAGTTGAACTCCACTATCTTTTAAAATTTCATTCTTATATGCCACGAAATCTTTTAGTATTTTTATTGCAGGTTGAGGATTAAATCTTGCTGTTTCAACCGATCCTACGGCTTTGTATCCATTATAGTAGTGTTGCAGGAATGGGGACATAAAGAAAAAATGGCGTGAAAATTTTTCTTTTTCTTCAAGTTCAAAGAAAAATCTTTCTTCAACTACTCCGTCATCTCTTATTCTTATTGCTTCAAACATTTCTGACTCGTGAAGACAGAATACATCTTTGTGGGAGTTCAATATTTTTGAAAGAAATAAGCTTCCGGAAAATCCAGTTGTATATACCACAAAGTAGATTTTTGTGCTATGCATTTTTTCTTTTATTACTTATCGTATTTTTCTGCCAATTTTTTAATATCTTGACTTTTATCTAGTGGAAAAACTACGAGGAAATTTTCGGTTTCAACTACTGCTAAATCTTTGACTCCAAAAAGTATTATTTTTTTTTCTTTTTCTTTTCCTTTTTTCTTCGTTTTTGTTGTTTGTTTGTTTTTGTTTTCTTCTTCTCTGATCACAAGTGAGTTTTCTGAGTCTTCAAAAATTGCATTTCCCGCGTTTCCTTTTTCATCGGTTTTATAAAATTCTTTTATGGCTTTGAAGGAGCCTATGTCTGACCATCTGAAACTTGCAGGTATGCAGACTATTTTATCTGATTTCTCACATACTGCATAGTCTATTGAAAGTTCTTCAACTACGTTGTAAGCTTTTTTTACTGGGTATTTTTCAAAAGTTTCAGGTATCTTTGTGAATTTTCTGAGTTCATCCAAAATCACAGAAGATTTAAATGCAAATATACCGCTGTTCCAAAAATATTCACCTGATTTTAGATATTCTTCTGCTTTTTCTCTTGTGGGTTTTTCTGTAAATTTTTCTGCTTTGAATATATTGACACCATCTACACTCATCAGTGGATTATCTTTTGAAACTTTTATGTATCCGAATCCTGTTTCAGGATGCGTAGGAACTATTCCGAAAGTTGCTATAAAATTCTGTTTTGCTGCTTCATATGCGGCTTGAGCAGCTTTTAGAAAATTTTCATCACCTTCAATTTTGTGGTCTGATGGCATAACGAACATTATACAATCACCGAATTTTTCCAATATTTTCTTTGCGGCAAAGCAAATTGCGGGAGCAGTATTTTTCATCAAAGGTTCATATATTTCCAAGATTTTCATTTTTCTGAATTTTTTTATAATGGAAGATATTGCTTTTTTTTGTTTGATGTTTGCGACTAAAACTATTGGAAAATTTTTGAAATTCCTATGATTTGAATTTTTGTTTATTTTTTCCTGAACTTTGATTGCTCTTTCAATAGTTTCTTCAAGGAGTGTTTTTGGTGAATTAATTTTGAGGAGATATTTAGGTTTTTGCTTTGTAGATAGTGGAAAAAGCCGCTTCCCTCCGCCACCTGCAAGAATTACAGGTACAATTTTCGGGAGGGAAGCGACTTGAAGTTTTTTATTCATTATATTTCAGGCGGTGGCGTTGTTGGGAATTTTTCCTCTTTCTTTGGTTTCTCTGCTACAAGAGCTTCGGTTGTAAGAAGTAGTGCAGCTACCGAGGCTGCATTTTGAAGAGCTGATCTTGTAACTTTTACTGGGTCTATTATTCCCTCCTTTAACATATCATCTACAAACTTACCTCTTAGAGCGTCAAACCCAAAGTTTGATTTCGGATCTTTCCTTACTGCTTCTTTTATTTTTTCAACTACTATGGAACCTTCAAATCCTGCATTTCTTGCTATCCATTTCGCTGGCTCTTCGAGAGCTTCTTTGACTATCTTTATACCGAGTTTTACATCATCGTTTTTCTCATCCTCTATAAGTTTTTCAAGAGCTGGGATACATTTTAGGATCGCTACTCCGCCACCTGGGACGATACCTTCTTCAACTGCCGCTCTTGTTGCATTTACAGCATCTTCAACTCTCATTTTCTTTTCTTTCATATCAGGTTCAGTTGGAGCACCGACATATATTACTGCAACTCCGCCTGCGAGCTTTGCGAGTCTCTCTTGAAGTTTCTCTCTATCATAATCTGATGTTGTCTCTTGTATAGCTTTTCTTATCTGATTTATTCTTGCTTCTATTTCCGATTTCTTACCTGCTCCTCCTATTATTGTTGTGTGTTCTTTATCAACTACAACCTTTTTAGCTCTTCCGAGGTCTGAAAGTTGGACACTTTCAAGTTTTATTCCAAGTTCTTCTGCTATGAACCTTCCACCAGTGAGTATTGCTATATCTTCCATCATAGCTTTTCTTCTTTCACCAAATCCGGGAGCTTTTACTGCACAGCATTTGAGAACTCCTCTTAATTTGTTTACGACCAATGTAGCAAGAGCTTCTCCTTCAACATCTTCTGCTATTATAAGAAGTGGTCTTCCCTCTCTTACTACTTGCTCTAAAAGTGGAACTATATCTTTTACAGATGATATTTTCTTCTCATGTATGAGTATGTATGGATCTTCAAGAACACACTCCATTCTATCGGGATCTGTTATAAAGTATGGGGAAAGGTAACCTCTGTCAAACTGCATCCCTTCTACTGCTTCCCATGTTGTTTCCGTTCCTTTTGCTTCTTCTATTGTGATTACCCCTTCTTTTCCTACTTTTTCTATTGCGTCTGCGACTATTTTTCCTATTTCCTCATCTTGATTTGAGGCTATTTTAGCAACGCTTTCTATCTCATCTCTTGTTTTAACCTCTTTCGCTATTTTTTTGAGTTCCTCTACACATTTTTGAACTGCCTTTTCTATTCCATATCTTATATTTACTGGGTTTGCTCCTGCGGATATTAACTTTAATCCTTTATTGAATATTGCCTGGGCAAGAACAGCAGAAGTTGTCGTTCCATCTCCTGCTGCATCGTTGGTTTTTGAGCAAACCTCTCTTATAAGCTGAGCGCCAAGATTTTCGAATTTATCTTCTAATTCTATTTCCTTTGCTACTGTAACCCCATCTCTTGTAACTGTTGGTGCTCCGAAAGTTTTTTCAAGAATAACATTTCTACCACCAGGTCCTAATGTTACTTTTACTGCATTTGCTATTTTATCTACCCCTCTTAATATTTTTTCTCTTGCGTCAATATCAAAAAGTATTTCTTTTGCTGCCATGTTTTTTCACCTCCTTTCTTTAATTTTTCAAAAATAAAAAGAGAAAAACCAAAAATTTATAAATAAAATAAAAATATTTAGGTAAATTTATTTTTCAATTATACCAAGTATTTCATCCTCTGACATTATAAGGTACTCTTCCCCTTCTATTTTTACTTCTGTACCTGCATACTTTGCAAATAGAACTTTGTCGCCTACCTTCACTTCTGGTGGTATAACTTTGCCATCTTGAAGGATTTTACCTTTACCTACGGCTACAACTTCACCTATTTGAGGTTTTTCTTTTGCTGTATCTGGGATAATAATTCCACCTGGGGTTTTTTCCTCAACCTCTTCAAGCCTTTTTACAACTACCTTATCTCTCAGAGGGGTTATTTTTATCTTTGCATCTTTTTTAGCCATTTTCTTTCACCTCCTTTCCTTTGTTATTTTTTGAACAAAGGGTAAAGTAAGGAAAAGTAGTGAAAAAATATCTATTTTATTTTTACTTGGTAAATATAATTTGTTCTCCAAATTTTTGTATTTTTACAAAAATTTTTACCAAGCCCCAGGAGAAAAGTTCTCTTGGGAAACTTGGTTTCTCCTAGAATAATATTTCTTCTCCGGTTGAAACTTCTTCTGTTTCCTCTTCTCTTTCTCCTCTAATTCCTGTTATTTCTTCTGCTGGTACTGCTATTCTGGGTTTCGGTAATATTTCAGGGATATATCTTTGTAGGAAAGAGTCTATGAGGTAAAAGTCAGAATATCCCATAGGACCGACAGATATTTTTTCGTTTCGTACTTCTATTTGTAGTGAGAATGTGTCATCTCTTTTTTCTATCTTAAAAGTTTTTTCTGGACCTTTTTTACCGAACTTTTCTGGAGTATGCTGGATTACAAGGTTCTTTTTTGGAGTATTTCCTGAAAGGTGCATTCTTGCAAATGCTCCAATTGATGAAGCTTCCTCAGGAGAAAGAGCAATTGTAACTTTTTCTTCCCATCTATATTTTCTCCTTCTTTTGCCTTCTCCTTCTGGTTTTTCTATGGGTCTTGCAAATGAAATAAATATTACTCCTCTTAGTGAGTCTGCCGAAAATCTGACAGCTCCATTTTTTTTGTAAATTGTTAGTGCTGACATATATTTTTTGTTTGGGTGGAGCCGAGGGGATTTGAACCCCCGACCTCTGGCGTGCCATACCAGCGCTCTCCCTCTGAGCTACGGCCCCTGCCAAGGTTATAATTAAATAATAAAGAATAATTTTCAAAGAAAAATTTTCCCTGTTTCTTTGTTTATTTTAATCCCTTGTTTTCTCTTAGTTGCAAACGAGGAAAGTAGTAGGGACAGTGTTGAGCGTATTAGAAAAGCTAATGGGGATAAGAATACATGCTGCGACTGTGTATGGTTTCATAATGAAGATAGTTTTAGCAATAATGTCCATAATCTTTACAGATTTTTCAAAATCCTATAACTAGCAACTTACGTTAATATTAATATTTCTCTCCATGTCTTTTTACTCTAAAATGTATGGGTGAGCCGTAAAATCCGTAAATCTGTCTTATTATTTTTTGGATATGCATTATCTGATGTTTTCGCAGGTATTCAGGTTCATTTACATAAACCAAAAAGGTTGGAGGTTTAATGCCTACCTGAAATATTTTCGGGTTCTGATTTTTCATAAAATCAAGTTGAATGAGTTTTTCTCTTATTTTGAGAAGTTCTGAAGGCTTCAAAGCTTTTGTCCACTCCCTATAGCTTGAATATATAGCTTCTAAGAGAGAGGGAATTCCGTATCCTGTTTTCGCAGATACTGGAATAAAGTAAGCCCACTTTATGAATCTTGCTGAGTTTTTTAAAGCTTCGACTATTTTACCTATACCTCCTGCCGGTTTTAGCTCACGTATAATATCTATCTTGTTGAAAGCTACAACTAAGGCTCTACCCCTTCTTTCTATTAAAGATGCAATATGTTTATCCTGATGTGTTATTCCTTCAAGTGAATCTATAACCAAAATGCATACATCTGATACAAAAATTGCTGTCAAGGACCTTCCTATTGATTTAAATTCAACTCCTTCTTTATCTATTTTTGATTTCTTTCTTATTCCGGGAGTATCTACAAGAATGAATTTTTTCCCTTCGTATTCAAAAGGAATTCTTACTGCATCTCTTGTAGTTCCAGGTTCATCATAAACTATACATCTTGGATATCCTAATATTTTGTTTATAAGAGAAGATTTTCCAACATTTGGTCTTCCGACAAACGATATTCTTATTTTCTCTACTCTTTCTTTTTTTACCAAAGCTTTCCCTTTTTCTATTAACTCTCTTGAAATTTCTTCTATTTCTTTTTCTCTCTGTTTTTCTATTTCAAGTTCAAGTTTGCTCAAACTCTCTTTGCCTATAAGTATTTGAGTTTCGTCTTCAAGGATTTTCTCTTTCTCGTTGGAAATTTTTTCTTTCTCACGAGAGCTTTTCTCTTTGTCTTCAATCTTTTCTGAAATCTCATCAAGCTTTTCAAAGATTTTTTCAATATTTTTTTTGTGTAGTGCAGAAACCGCAATAAAATCATCTCCTAAAATGTGAAAATCTTGATAAACCACAAGCTCTTCTTTTTTTGAATCTACTTTATTTACTACGAATATGTAGGGTTTTCCTAATTTTATTACTCTATCTCTTATTTTTTTGTCTATCTCTGAAAAACCAGATTTTGCGTCAAATACGCAAATCAATATATCAGCTTCATTTATAGCTTTTTCTGTTTGTTCTTCCATAATTTTTTGTAAGGGATGACCTTCATATGGTGCATAGCCAGCTGTATCCATAAGAACATAGT
>Ga0080007_1060480_pt1 | contig 12317 bp, 10 predicted proteins | sample OctOCTMetagenome_FD_69210 | JGI IMG/M metagenome (GOLD analysis project Ga0080007, IMG submission 69210) | Hot spring and microbial mat streamer communities from Octopus Spring Streamers, Yellowstone National Park, USA - OCT_B (SPADES... | ecosystem: Environmental > Aquatic > Thermal springs >...
GTTGAAATACTAATGAAAATTGAAAAAAGAATTAGTAAAAAAAAAGATGGGCGATCTAAATACTTTTTGATCAAAAGAAGGGTTAATAAAACAATTGAAAAAGACAAAGTTTCACTCAAAATATGCGAAAATATGTAGATATAGATAGGAGAAAGTGAAAATAATATCACAGATAAAATTGATGTTATGATAGATCCGGTAGCATCAAAAATAATATATCCAAAAACAAATAATGTGATAAAAGCTAATATTGAATTCAGCAACTTAAAATTATCAAGGAAAAAACTTAAAATCACAGGATACAACGGAGGAAAAAAGGTCAAGATTTTAAATCCATCCGCATCACCAATAGAAACACCATGTCCATTTTTAAAGTTTTCAGCAGCTTGAACATAAGCAACACTATCGGCGGTAAAAAAGGGACCAAAAACTTCCACAGTTTTATAAACTAAAAGACTCCCAAAGCTTGAAAATAAAAAAAGCAAGATCAAAAAGATGAGATTCTTTACATTCTTTAAAATCAACATTTCAAATCAAAAATATATATATAAAAATTAAAAATAAGTAAGATAAGATTTTGAAAGTTTTAGCTTTATTGCTAAAATGATCGCTCAAATTTTAATTTCCTTCTTTTCCTCCCCATCAAAACCGATCATACTCTCAATAATATAGTTTGGTCTGTTCTGTACAGCGAAATAGATCCTTCCAATATATATTCCCAGTATCCCTATTGAAATCAGAATTATACCACCTAAAAGAAGCATTACACCTGAAATTACACTCCACTCCGATAAATGTATCCCTATAATCTTTGCGATGAGTATATAAGTCAAATAAACAAGTGCTCCGAATGATATGAGAAACCCAGCAAAAAGCGAAAAATATAAAGGTAACACCGAAAAAGAAGTAATCCCACGGATAAATTCTTTCATGGGTTCGGCACTTTTCCAGAGTGGGAAATGAGTTTTCCCAGCAAATCTTGGCTCACGCTCATAAAATACTCTTACCTGTTTGAAACCTATCCAACATACTAAACCTCTCAAAAATGGGTCATACTCATTAAGTTGTAAAAGCTTATCAACTGCTCTGCGAGAAAGCAATTTAAAATTTCCCGCATCTTGAGGTATTTTTATATCTGATACAAGATTGATTAATTTATAAGCCAGTTTAAAAATGAATATCCTGAAAAAGTTTTCTCCTTTTCTTTTTGTTCTGATAGTATGTACTATATCTGCCCCTTCTTTCCATTTCTGTAAAAGTATTGGAATAAGTTCAGGAGGATCTTGAAGATCAGCTTCCATATAAATTACCGCATCACCCTTTGAATATCTTAATCCTGCCAAGAAGCACTGAGATACTCCAAACCTTCTTGACATATTGATGATTTTGATATTTTTATCCTTCTTGCGCTCCTCCATAAGTAATTCTAATGACCTATCAGAAGATGCATCGTTGACGAAAATCAGTTCATAATCAACCGGTAAAGATTTCAGGACACTTTGCAATCTTCTGATTAACTCTGGCAGAACTTCTTCCTCATTATAAAAAGATATGACAACCGAAATAAGAGGTTTGATCTCCTCGTCAAATTGCATTCTTTCCATATCTTATTATCTTCAATTATGGTTTAAAATACAGAGGACACCCCTTACATAAATCCGGTCTCTTCTTCCTGAACCCCTTCAAAAACTCATATCTTCTTCTCATAACCCCCTCAAAATCTTCAAAAATATTCCCAAATGCACTTTTCTGATCTATATGGACGCAGCATGGAAATGCATTACCTTGAACATCTATAAAAATGGAAAGAAATGGAAAATGACAATATCCAGAAAAGGAATCCCCCTTCTCAAAACTAACATTAGGTACAAATCTTATCTTTAATCCTCTGTTTTTATATTTTTGAATCAAAGTTTTCAACTTCTCTATATCTTCCTTTGAAGGTTTTCCATCAGAACTTGTAATTTCATAACCGAACCATTCAGTCGCAAAGACAGTATCTATATAAAACCTCTCTATACCCTCTTTTATCCCAAATTTTATCACATCCTCTACCTCATCAAAATTCTCTTTCATTACTACCATCTTCAAAGAAATTATAGGTTTCTTGTAATTTCTTTTCCTTTTCAACTCAATAAGCTTTCTCAAATTCTTAACAACCAAATTAAAATCCCCATTCACCCTTATTTTCCTGAACATATCAGGATTTATTGAATCTATTGATGCCTGAATTTCATCCGCTTGAGTCTCTAAAAATTTTTCCGCATCTATCACTGAAAAGTTTGAAGTAACAGTTATATAAATATTTTTTGATGCTGCATAACTTAACATCTTATAAATCTCTCTGTTCAAAAAAGGCTCTCCTCTGCTTGAAAAAGGTTGTAAAATAAAAGAATCTGGGAACATATCAACAATTCTTTTAAAGCTATCAAAGCTCATATATTCTTTCGGCAATCTTCCGGCTCTACACATTACGCAATTGAAGTTGCATCCCTTTACTGTCTCAATAATTAGAGTTCTTGGACGGATATTCCTTACGACAATCCCGAATGTCCTCGCAAGGTGAGAAGCTATAAAGTTTTTTAACCTCTGCAAATTAAATTTTTTGACTGAATCCAAAAAGTGAAACTTTTCTCTGAAAGTTTTTACATCAAATAATACATCCTTTATCCCTCTTATAAAACCGATATGCCCTGTCGCAATCATTTTTTATTTTTAGAAAATTTATTTATTTTTTTGACTTTCTCTTTTTTTCTTGCTATAATTATAGATTATAAGAAAAGAAGAAAAAGAAGCCATCAGAGTGAGCCAGGGACCCAATATCAGGTGAACCGAAGGAAGGAACCTGTGAGGGGGGAGAAAAGCTCCCAAAAACCCTGGCAAGTTCTGGTGGTAGCCTTCTACATGCCCCTCCTTGAGAGGTCTTTTATAAGGGACCTTTCTCTCTTGTGCCTTAAAGGTGCAAGGGAAGTGGGAGGGGATGTAGAAAAGGTTAGGTCCTGATGGCTTTGCAGGGCCGCCCTGAAAATGGGGTTTTTCTCTTTGCGACAAAGCTAAACCGATATTATTCTCACTCATATTTTTACTTTGGGAATGATGTATGCAAAATTTTTCACAAAAATTTATCTTCTAAAATACAGCGGGCATTTAAGACAAAAACTCGGCGGAGATCCCCTGAAACTCCATATTAACTTCTGCCTCTTCTCTAATGCTCTGCTAATCTCCTCCTCTGATCCAACTGTACCGAGTAAAGATTTATATATATCCATATATGGGTAGGGCATACAACAGGGAAATATTTTCTTATCCACATGTATTACAGACATAAAATAAGCAAAGTAGCAATAACCTTTTGGGTGATCCCCTCTAAAATCAAAATTCATTATTGAAATCTTAATCTGACCTTTATATTTCTTCTTCAACTCAATTATATATTGCAAATCATTCATATCAGGAACATGCAAAACCCCAGGAATATCATGATGGAGTCTTTGAAATTTTACTCTATCAACACCTAACTCAATTGCATTTTTGATTATATCTTCCGCATCCTCTTTTGTCTCCTTTGCATAAACAGAATTTATACTTATTATAGGTAATTTTTTCCTGAGTTTTTTTCTCGCCTCAACTAAACTTTTCAGGTTTTTGACAACTATATCTAATGTGTTTCCATTCATATTCTCGTATTCATATTTATTCTTGATGAGCTGATTTCTCAAAGCTTCCTGATATAATTCCTCAAAGCCTGCTTTCATCTTTTCCTTTTCGTCCGTTTCAAAATTTTCTATATCCGACATCATTTTATTAATAATCTGGTTAATATCTCCGGCTTTTCTTATGAAATTATATTTTTGCTTATCGAATGAATCAATTGATGCATGTATCTCAAAAAGCCCTGAATTTACAACATCTTCTGGGTCAGGTAGTACTGTAAAGTTTGAAAAGATTACAACAATAGATTTTCCTTGAGCATACCTTATCATCTTGAGGGTATCTTTTGATAAAAATGGTTCCCCAAGATAGAACAAGTTAATAAACATAGCTTCCGGGAATTTATCAATTATCATTTTGAAATCATCAAATGGAAGTTTCTGTATTCTTATTTGTCCCGCGCCACACATAACGCAGTTTAAATTGCAACCCTTTACAGGTTCGATTTGTAATATTATAGGTTTTGTTTTGAGCTTTAAACCATATTTCCAGGCAAGATAAGTTGATATGAAATTTTTCATCCTTATCGCTGAAAGTTTCGGATCAGAAGGAGGGAACATTCTCGGTAAAGCAAATCTCAACTTATCTGAATCTAAAAGCATCCTGCTGAATATGAATTTTGCAAAATTCAGCATTCATATAAAATTTAAATATTTCTTATACAAATTTATTTTTACTGATTTATTTTTTGGATGTTATAATAAAAAGATAATAATGTATGATAAGAAATGAAAAACTCTTTGGGATTCTAATTATTTGCCTTTCTCTTCTGATTTTATTCCCTAAAAATATAAATACACTTTTTTATTATGATGACAACCCGATAAGATTTATGGTAGCAAAAAAGATAGCCAGTGGGAATATAAACAGCATGGAAGAATTTATGCCTTTGCTCTCTTTTGGATCAGCAGAGATATACATACCATCATTCCTTATATCAAGGATTTTTAATATAAAATCAGATGAATTAGTTTATAATCTCACCTCACTTTTTTATTTCGTACTATCTTGCCTCTTATTAATCTTCTTCCTTGATAAAAACAAAAAAATTTTACAAATAGAAGGCTTTTATAAGAATAATATTCACAGTGATAATGCGCATATACCTGGATTTGCTTATATATTGGTTATTTTTTGCTTCCTTGGAATCTCTGCAGTAGTCGGAGGTCATATGCATTGGCTTTTATGTTGCTCTCTATTTACAATTGTCTGCTCAAAAATTTCTTTTTCCCAAAAATTAAAACTTGATACATTAGATTATATAATACTTGGGATCGCACATTTCATATCTCCTCCGTTGGCGATATTTTCGGTTATATTTTCTCTTACAGAAAAGAGAATAGATATATTTTTAATCGCTTTTGCATCGTGCTTGATTAAATTTTTTCCGTTCGTCATTATTTTGAAATATATAAAGATTTTTGCTTCACAAGAAATTAGTCAAGAGAATTTCACTTTGAGTGACAAGTTATTTCTTCCAGCAGATTTCATGGGAATTTTAAGATTCCTGACCGTTGATTATTTCAAACTATCTTCTATTTTTGCTCCCTTGATTTACATAGTAGCTTTCAGGTCAATTTTTACAGCAAAAAGAACTTTTATTCTCTTTGCTTTTCTTTACTATTCTATTATTCTTCTTAACATTATTATTTTCAAACTGTGGGATACCGGTGTATTGATTCCAAAATTTCTAATAGTATTCTCTATTCTTAACTTTGCTCCAAATCCAACAAGATTTATTCCACTTTTTCTCACTTTTTTCCTTTTATATATCAAAAAGATAAAATTTGATGATTATTTCAAGATTATAGCTTTACTTTTCTTCTTAACGAGAGCATTTCTCTCAATTTACGGGTTCAGACCTCTACCCGAAAGATTTCCAGAAAGTGTTAACTCTGTTATCAAATACATAATAAACAATACAAATGATAAAGATAAAATTCTTGTTGAGGGCGATAAACATATATTTGAAAAAGGAAAATTAATTCACCCACTCTACAATTCCCATATCTTACCCTACATAATAGCGAAAGTTGAAAATAGAAATTTTGTAGGTACAGGAACCCCTTGGGAACCTTTTTATTCTCCGTTTATAGCAGGTAAGTTTAAAGGGAAATCATTAGATAAATCTCAAATTCTACGCTTCATTTCAGAAAATAATATAAAACATATACTTTGCTGGACTGATGAATGTGAAATCTTTTTCAGAAATTTAGGGAAAAAAATTGTTGTAATAGATAAGTTCAAAATAATTCATCTTTAAGAGCAATAACATTGCAATACAATATGTATTCTGCGGTCTCGGGATGGAATAAAAATAAAATTTTCATTTTCTAATATAAAGATGACATTTCTTACAAAATTCTGGGGGATTATTTCTGAAATTATTTATAAAAATCTCCCTCTTTTCAATAGCTTCTACGATCCCTTCCCCATTTCTAAAATCCCCGAACTTCGCCTTCCCTATATCCTCAAATATATTAGGCATACAACAGGGTAATATATTCCCAAAAATATCTACTGCAACCATATAGTGCCCATGAAAACAATAGCCTTTTATCTCTGATCCAAATCCAAAATTTGCTGGAATAATTTCAATTTGATCCTTATATTTTTCCTTAAGTTTGATTATGTGCAAGACATCATCTATATCAGGTGCGTGCAAAACACCAAAATCGTCAGGAGCAAGCCTTTGGAACTTTACTTTATCTACTCCTAAATCAATTGCATTTCTTACTATGTCTTCCGCATCTTCTTTTGTCTCCTTAGCATAAACAGAATTTATGCATATTATTGGCAATTTTTTTTTGAGTTTTTTTCTGGTCTGTATTAGGATTCTTAAATTTTGCACTACTCTTGCGAGAGTACCTCCTTCCCTCCCCATTTCATTCCCTCCGCTTTCTAATCCTATCCTCTTTATCTCTCTACCATTTCTTTCCTTTAATTCAAATTGCTTCTCATTAAACCGCAGCTTTCCTAATATTTTTTTTATGTCCCCAGATCTTCTTATGAACTCATACTTTTCACTATCAAAAGTATCTATTGAGATGTTCATTTCAAATAATCCAGAGTTTATCAGCTCTTCTGGATTCGGCAATATAGTCAAGTTAGAAAAAAGTACGACGAGGGCTTTCCTCTGGGAATACTTAATCATCTTTATTATATCCTTTGATAAAAATGGTTCTCCAAGAAAATTGAGAATGTTTACAAAAGCCTCAGGAAAACTATCTACTATTTGTTTGAAGCGATCAAAAGATATAGTTCTCAATTTGAACTCTCCTGCTCCACACATAACACAATTCAAATTACATCCCCTTACAGTTTCAACCATAAGAATTACAGGTTTTATCTTTACCTTTGGTATGTTAAAACCATATCTCCATTTCACAAAAGTTGCTATAAGATTTATCATTCTCCTTACAGAAAGTTCTGGTTCAGAAGGAGGAAAAATTCTTTTGATAGCAAAAATTATCCTTTCAGGATGAAATCTTCTATGATTGGAAATATCTATTCCCAAACGCCTTAATATAATGTTCAACATCATATAAATTTAGGAATTTATCGTTAAAGTTTCAAAAAAGCTCAAACTTTTTTATTATTTTATTTATCTTGTATGCTCAATAACGGAAAATTCAGTAAAATTAAAACCTTCTTTTCTTCTCAAACTTTCATCTCATTTTTCTTTCTTTTCTTATCAATAATCGTACATATTCTACTCTGTGCAAAAGATATATCCACTTTCAGTTTTTTTGAGGAAGATTATTATTCGCTCTATTTTACGGATCCCGTGGTTCGGATAGATGAAAAAGGTAGAGTCTGGTGCGACTGCAAAGAATCTGAAAGAACCTCCTGCAAAAAATATGGTCCATTTATACTCAGAGAATGTGCTCCAACTCTATCTCTAAAAATCGCAAATAATGAAATCCCCATCCTTCTTGCCCCTCATATCGGTGCTTCCGGCGGTTTGCTACTGAAACTCTATATCAAAACCTTGGAGAAAATCGGAATTAAACCACACGATATGAAAAAACGTATTATCTTATTCAGAAGTTTTGGAATAATTTTAAGAAATTTACTTGGCATAATTTTAATTTTTATCATAACCTCAAAGATTTTCGGTCATCCATCCGCCGGAATTAGCTCAGCTCTCATCTCTACAAATACGTTATATATTGCAATTACTTACTTTTCATTCCCAGTCTTACCTACGGATTATCTTCCTCTCATAGTTCTTTTAACAATTTCTCTTGCTGTAAGCTTTGTTATCGCAAAAATCAGAATAAAAACAAAGGTTATTCTAATTTCAACCTTTGTTCTAATTTTGCTCATATCCCCTTTCTTATTCTATCAGATAAAATATTCAGAAAACTGGTTCTCTTTCAAGTTTGTGGCTTCTCCCTTGAAGTATGCTCTATACAGGCTTATTCCATCCCCAGAGAATATTATCAAAAACTTCCTTATCAATCTGATGTTCATCTTCACGAACATGCTTCCAGAACCTGGTAAAGGATGGTGGGTGTTGACAGGTTCTGGGCAAAATTACACATTCGCTATAATCAGAACTATCTTTGTTTCCATCGGATTCTTGAACTTCATCTTCTCCGAGAAAAATCAAAAAATCAAACTCTTTTTCCTGTCTCTTATCTTTTCTTATGTATTCCTCCTATCTCTCTTTGATGTTAGCGCCCATCACTCTATATTCCCATCACTTATACTTTATATAGCTTGTGCAAAAGGTATAGCTGAACTAAAAATTAGATTTAAAAATAACCCAATACCTTCATACATCCCTTTCACCTTACTTTTAATTTTGTTTAGCTCAATCGGTATTATCATCAACAGCAAAAAAATCATAGAAGCCAATCCAGATAAACTACTTGAACCCAAATTAAAGGTTGTCGAGTTCTTAATGAAGAATAATATCAAAAGGGTTGTTGAACTTTCCCACACTCACCATATCCCCATCGGCATTCTTACAGATGGAAAAATTAAAGTTGTTTCTTATTCATTATTAACTTTACAGTTTTCACAAAAACCTCCAAACGATATAAACAGTATAGTAAAACTACTCGGAAGAATATTTTCTCTTGAAAAAAATTCCGTTTTCATAGGAGATAAATTTATTGAGGATATCTACCGGCTTGTTAAATTATCAGGATTTGATATAAAAGAGCTTTTCAGAATATCTGTTGGACAATATTATCTCGTTGTTTTTACAATAGAATGATATTTGTTCAAACCACGGTGAAATATCTGAATAATTCCTTTGTTAGAAATTATCTCTAAATCCCCAAAGAAAATAATCTTATTTATTCACCCTAGTTCCCATCAAATTTTACCTCCCATCAGCTGATATATATTAAAAGCCAATATTGATAATACTATCTTTATAGCTAATCCTCTCCTTGATACCGCTCTTATAAACCTCAATCCGAATTCTTCTAATTGTGAAAACCTTGTCTCTATTATCCTCCTTATCCTTCTCAAAAACCTATAAAGTCTCTTCTCTTTCTCATCCTTTATCATATTTTTTCTCTTGATTGCTATATATCCTACTCCTTGTGCTCTCATAAACTTTGTAAAGTTCTCATCAACATATCCCTTATCAAGAAGAACTATATGACCACGAAACCTATTTATGAAATCCTTATATCTTTCCTTTATTATGGATATATCGTGCTTTGAAGCAGGAGAAATGTAAAGTAGTTTCAAGAATCTCCCATCAGTACTGCATGTTATCTTGTATCCCACATAGTGCCCCCCTTTAATCTATTGTATCCTATATCCTCTTGCTCTTTTATCAGCTGGGAGTTCCCAGCTTTTTGATGTCTTGCAAACCTTGGGAGTTTTTTAGTCTGAATTGGCTTTGAATCAACAATTTGGAAATTATCCAGCTCAAATAATTCCAAGCATTCTGCAAGAAGGTTTTCATATCTTGAAAGCCTTTCTAATATCTTGTTATACTTTACTTCTGGAAAGAGATGAAGTTCTTCAATAAGAACTCGGTAGGCTTTTTTGTACACTCCATCAAACCTCAAATGAGCCATTATAGCAAATGTTATAAGGTCATAGAGTTTCATTTTCTCTCTATTAGCTTTTGAAGGATAATGTTTTTGAACAATAGGAAAAATGAGCCGCCTTATAAATTTAATTTGTCCCTTGATATGTTTTTTACCCATAATAAAGAAAAATATAATAAAAATCATGAAAAAAAATAAATTTTCTTGATGGGAACTAAGGTTTATTTATTCTTTCTATTGATATGCAAGGGAAATTAAAAATCAAAGTAAATTTATATTCCCATACTTTTATCTCATTCATATTCCTCTTTTTATCAATAATCATATATATTCTACTCTGTGCAAAAAATATAGATAAATTTGCATATTGGGAAGAAGATAATTATGTTTTAAGGTTCAGAGATGAAGTTATTCAGGTAGAAGGTAGTGAGAGGATTTGGTGCGACTGCAAGGAGGACGAAAAAACAACATGTAAAAGGTACGGGATCTTCATTTTCAGGGAATGCGCACCAAATCTTTCTTTAAAAGTTGGGAATAATGAAATCCCTATACTTATTAGTCCCCATGTAGGAGCTTTGGCACCATTATTTTTAAGACTTTATATCAAAGTTTTTGAGATATTGGGAGTCTGGGAAAATATGGATGTAAGAGAACGTGTCGTATTGATGAGATCTTTTGGAATTCTTGTGACATTATCCAACATATTTGTAATCTTTGCTTTAACTTCAAGAATTTTTGGTCACCCAGCCGCTGGAATTAGCTTTGCATTATCATCCACGGATATGCTCGTTGTACTTGTTCCCATATTTCTACATCATATAACTTTCCCTATAAATTATTTCCCTTTTTTGTCTCTCTTGACCTTATCGCTTACCATAACCATTTTTATTGTAAGGATTAGAATAAATATAAAGTTAATATTCATCCTGACATCCATATTAATTATTTTTCTTTCACCTCATATATTGTATTCTCTATACTCTCTAAAATCTTCGGAAGCTTCTACTGTTTGGGGATTTTCACCTTTAAAATATGCTTACCATAAACTTGTGTCTTCCCCCAAGGATTTTATAAGGAATTTCTTCCAAGGTTTAATCTTTATTTTTGGAAACAAGCTCCCTGATGCAGGAAGATTTCATTGGATTTTATCCGGTACCGGTCAAAACTACGCATTTGAAATTATCAGAGTAATTTTTGTTGCTACTGGTTTTGTAAGTTTTATCTTTCTAGAAAAAAATCAAAAATTAAAATACTTTTTTATTTTGCTTATTTTAATTTATGTTTTGTTACTTTCAATTTTTAATGCAGGAGCTTATCACTATGGTATCCCCTCACTTATACTTTACATAGCTTGTGCAAAAGGTATAGCAGAATTAAAAATAAGATTCAAATCCAATACTATACCCTTATATATCCCTTTTGTTTTTCTTCTGATAACTTCAAGTACAATAGGTTTTGTCATCAACAGCGAAAAAATTATGAAAGCTAACTCTGATAAGCTCCTTGAACCCAAATTACAAATTGTGGAATTTTTAAAAAGAAACAAAATTAAAAGGGTGGTTGATATCTTAAATTCCCATAACATTCCAATTGGTATGCTTACTGATGGAGAAATAAAATTGGTGTCGTATGTAATAGCATTTGTGAACTCAGATAAAATGGGATTTTCGGGGATCTGGTGGAAAGTTTTTTCGCTTGAAAGAAACTCTATATTCATATACGGATATGACTCCCCAGATATACTTTATGGTCTTGCGGAACGATTGGGATTTAAAGTGAAAGAGCTTTACAGAGTAACCGTAGAAGGAAAATTTTACTTTGTTCTCTTTACCATAGAGTAGAATATCACATCTCAACTTCAACTAAAAAATCATTTTTGCAAAGCTTTGCTAATATTTACCTTTGATACTTTGATGTAGAAATCTTTATTAAACGAAATGTATGAGATAAAGAGATTTTCTCTATCAACTAATGTGAAAGGTTGAAAACCCGATATAGGTTCATTATCTATTGTTATTTTCTTCCATCCCTGTTGGGTTCTGCATGCAAGTTTTAAATTACCCTCAACCATACTCAAATATGCAGCACAAGGTATTGTTCCGAACATAAAAGAACTTATACCCCATCCAGCTCCACGCTCAACCTCCTCTTTACCCCAACTCCAATCGGAATTTCTTTTGAGAAAAACCAGCGAGTTTGATTGTCTGTCATATGCCCAAACGAATGGTATGTTCTGTGAAGCCGAAATAGAGCAAAATTCTCCAATACCCGATACAGGTTTCATATATTCAACCGTAATTTTCTCGGTTCTCGGATTCATTATCCAAATAGTTGAAAGGTCATAAAATCCAAAAATTAGTGGTGGATATCCTGGGAACTTTGTTGTCTCTATTGATGGATATGCAAGAGAAGATAATTTTGCAAAGTATATATCAGCTATATTCAAAAAGAATTCTTCTTCTGGTACCTCAAGTTTTACATCTTCTCTAATTTTATCCCAACCCACAAACTCTTTTATCACATTATATAGTTTATCAATCATGATGTATCTTAAACTTGAGTAATTTTTAGAGAATATGAGGAAGT
>Ga0080007_1059212_pt1 | contig 12316 bp, 12 predicted proteins | sample OctOCTMetagenome_FD_69210 | JGI IMG/M metagenome (GOLD analysis project Ga0080007, IMG submission 69210) | Hot spring and microbial mat streamer communities from Octopus Spring Streamers, Yellowstone National Park, USA - OCT_B (SPADES... | ecosystem: Environmental > Aquatic > Thermal springs >...
CTAGCGGAGCCGCAGACAGGCTTCGGTGGGGCGTCTAGGCGGCGGTAGCCGCCTCGGGGAGGGGGCCGTATTTAATGCCGCTACACTCTGTCGTCAGTTTCAATCCTTCTTGAGATTCTAGCGCGAGGAGCGGTTGTATTCAACCATATGTCCCAGGTGCGGGAGGTTTCAATCCTTCTTGAGATTCTAGTACGGTGGGTTGGAATCATTTTTAACCGAGCTGGGTAGGTATTCGTTTCAATCCTTCTTGAGATTCTAGTCGAGGCGTCCGTTTGCCTGATGATGTCCATGTTGTTGTCGGCGTTTCAACCCTTCTTGAGATTCTAGCTCAGGCCACAGGAAACTCCACAACCAAGGCAGTTATCTAATGAGGTTTCAACCCTTCTTGAGATTCTAGCAGAGAAAGAGACATGGAAGAGAGACAAATACCTACGATGTGTTTGTTTCAATCCTTCTTGAGATTCTAGTGTGGCCGTCTCTGCATGTCGTAGCCAGGCGGCGTATGAAGGCAGTTTCAATCCTTCTTGAGATTCTAGTCGGCGTTCCGTCGGACGTGATATCGCCCGCCAACCTCCTGTCGTTTCAATCCTTCTTGAGATTCTAGCGGTAGCTTACCGTTGAGCAGGCCGTAGGACGCGAGGAGGGTCAGTTTCAATCCTTCTTGAGATTCTAGCGAAACACAAACTTGCTTGGAACAACGGAATGCTAGTGGATAGGGTTTCAACCCTTCTTGAGATTCTAGGCTGCTATGAACGAATTAGAGCTGTACAAAATCTGCGTTTCAACCCTTCTTGAGATTCTAGTCCAAATGAAGCGGCCGGCGCGGGCCAGGTTCACGTGGTTTCAACCCTTCTTGAGATTCTAGTCAAAAACCAAAACAAGCGACTGGCGAAGGAGCTGATGCATAAGTTTCAACCCTTCTTGAGATTCTAGAATACGCGGTGAAGTCCACGCGCGGCGACGTCATTACAGTCGTTTCAACCCTTCTTGAGATTCTAGCCCTTGTGTGGGCCAGGTTCATGGACATAATCAAGACAGCTAGGTTTCAACCCTTCTTGAGATTCTAGGCCCGCGAAGCACTCTTAGACCTCCGCGCGAGGATTAGCTTCGTTTCAACCCTTCTTGAGATTCTAGCGGGATGAATTCAGAAAGACCGGAACGGCGCTATTTGTACCTCTACAGTTTCAACCCTTCTTGAGATTCTAGAGAGGTGGTGCAGGGAAGCCAAGGCAGAGCTCCGGGTGGAGTTTCAACCCTTCTTGAGATTCTAGCGGAAAATTCTGGACACCGATGAAGCGTCAGGATGTTAAGGGCAGTTTCAACCCTTCTTGAGATTCTAGGGCTCATGTGTTTGGTTGTTGTGGGTTTTTAAGTTTTTCTTTGGTTTTTTGCAGGTTCGGCGGTTGGTTTGAAACAACGCTTTACATTCATTTTATTCGGAATTGGGTAATATCGAGACGTCATTCTTCGGCGCCTCGTAAAAGCGGAAGAGGGAAAAAAGCGAAAAAGAGCGCCATTCTTCGCAGTTGGGCTTTGTGGGGTCGGATTGTCAACAGACCTGTCCAGTTGACGTCCTCCCACACGTACTGGACAAGCCTCCCTCTCGCGCAATGCGTATACCGCCTCTCTGACGGCGACTATGGCTCGCCACCACGTTTCTGTGCCGGGCGTCGGCGGGGCGACGACGCCTTTGTCCACCTCCACGACGCCAATCTCGGCGTCGTTGTAAACGGCGTAGAGCTGGATCAGCCGTATTGCCGCTCTGCGGAGGAGTGCGTTGAGGAGATGCTAAGAGACTATAGGAGGGAGGTGGAGAGACTTAGGGAGCCGCCTGAGACTGCTTTAGTTATCAAGATCGACCCCGCGGAGGAGCTTCTGCGGGAGTGGCCGGAGCTGGGGGCGTTTGGCACGGAGTGGGTTAGGAAGTGGCTGGATCTTAGGGTATAGGCTAATCGAAATCGCTAAAGTTATGCGCAGATATCCGTGGATGGTTGATGTGATAAGGCAGAGGCCGATGAGCGTCCTTCACCCGTATACGGTGGAGGTGCATGTGGCGGTGGACGGGTCGGAGGCATGTATTTCGCTCACCTCGTCAAAGGCTTTCTGTGCCCGAAACGGAGCCGTGAAGGAGACAAAGCTGGAGCTGGCGTTCAGCCAGTACGAGACATACGAGGATGAGACAAGAGAGGTGTACGGACCCAAGGGACTACTGGCATTTGCCGCGGCGGCAAGAGAATACGCGAGACTAATCTAACCGCACCCTTTTACACCAAAAATTGGCGCCTTAAGCTACATACGAGGTGGTGACCATCTACCACGAGAATTAGCGGGACACGAGCTTTAGGCGGAGGGTCGACGTGGAGGATGTTAAGCGCGCACTATCTGAGTTATCTATTTAAGTATCTCTTTTGAGGGTTCCGATGGCGAAAGTATATATTGCGACGGACGTGCTGGGCTTCTTCGCGGTGGATGAGTCGGGGAACCTCGTGGATAAGGAGCTCTACGAGAGAAAGCCGGAGCTCGTAGCTACTAGGCTTCTTGAGCTGGAGAGGTCGAACCCCGTCCAGGAGTTGCTGAGGTTGGTCGAGAGGCTGAGGGGGAAGGCCGAGAAGATCGTCGTGGAGGACCCGGAGCTCGCCCGCAAACTCGTCGCGGCGGTGAGGGGGGTCGATATAGTGGCGGAGAGCCCCTCCTCGGTTCTGGTGGCGTTTAGGCAGAGCTTCCCCAAGTACCTCCCCACAATTGGCTTGAACTGGGACGAGTATGGGAACCTCCTGTTTGAGGTCAGCGACTTAATCACTAGGCTTAAGCTGAGGCAAGCTGTTGAGAAGAGGGACTTATTCATCGGTCAGGCCATAAGCACGCTAGACGACGTCGACAAGATACTGAACCTGATAGCGTCTAGGATCAGGGAGTGGTACGGCCTACACTTCCCAGAGCTGGAGGAGCTCGTGCGGGACAACAAGGAATACGTCGAGATCGTCTACCACATCGGTCACAGATCTAAAATAGGCGAGGACAGCCTCAGGAGGGTTCTGCCGGACCTCCCCGAGGATAGAGTAAAAAGAATAGCGGAAGCGGCGAAGAAGAGCATAGGCGCAGAGATGTCGGAATGGGACCTCGACCAGCTCAGGAGCTACGCAGACACCTTCCTCAAGCTAGACGCGTACAGAGAAAGCCTAGCCACCTACATCGACGAGGCCATGAAGGAGGTGGCGCCCAATATAAGGGAGCTCGTCGGGCCTCTCCTCGGCGCCAGGCTGATAAAGCTGGCGGGAGGCCTCACCAGGATGGCCTTCCTACCCGCCTCCACCATACAGGTCCTAGGCGCCGAGAAGGCGCTGTTTAGGGCCCTCCGCACGGGCGGGAAGCCGCCTAAACACGGCGTCATATTCCAGTACCCGGAGATATTCAGGGCACCGCGGTGGCAGAGAGGCAAGATAGCCAGGGCGCTGGCCGCCAAGCTGGCAATCGCCGCCAAGGCAGACGCGTTCACGGGCAACTTCATCGCGCCGAGACTCAAGGAGGAGCTGATGAAGAGGATCCAAGAGATCAAGACGCTCTACGCCAAGCCGCCCCCCAAGGCCCCGCAGCCGCAACCCTCCGCCAAGGCGCCGCCTCCCCCGCCGCCTAGGAGGGGGGAGGGCGGGAGGAGGCCACCCCCCAGAAGAGGCGGCCGCCGCTGAAGGGCTTTTTCACATTAAATTTATAAACCGCGAGATAGGGCTCCGCCATGTCTATTGAAGTGGTGGGCGTCAGACCCCATGAGCATCACTACGGCGTATACATCATTAAGTTCGAGGACGGGTCGGAAAGGCTCGCCACGAGGAACCTGACGCCGGGGAAGAGGGTATACGGCGAGAGGCTCGTCAAGTGGGGGGGCGCGGAGTACAGGGAGTGGAACCCCTACCGGTCAAAGCTCGCCGCTGCGATAGCCAACGGCCTAAAGTACGTCCCAATACAGGAGGGCACGCATATACTCTACCTGGGCGCGGCCTCGGGCACAACTCCCAGCCACATGAGCGACATCGTTGGGGATAAGGGGTTGATATACTCCGTAGAGTTCTCCCCCCGCGTCTTCAGGGAATTCATGGAGAAGCTCGTGGACCAGGGAAGGAGAAACGTGGTTCCCATCCTCGGCGACGCCAGATTCCCATATCAATACGCCCACTACGTAAAAGGCGTAGACGTGGCCTACATCGACGTGGCCCAGCCGGCGCAAGCCAAGATCCTAGCCGACAACGCGGACTACTTCCTCAAACCCGGAGGACACGTAATGCTGGTGATAAAGGCCATGAGTATCGACGTGACGGCTCCAGCCACAGAGACATTTAAGCAGGAGATCAGCACGCTGAAGGAAAGAGGGTTCGACATATTAGAAGTTGTACATCTCGAGCCCTACGACACAGCCCACGCGATGGTTGTAGCAAAAAAGAAGTAGTTTATAGAGATCTCAGATATTCGTCTACAAACTGGGCTACCCTCATCCCCGAGGCGAGGGCCTTGCCGATGAGCGAGGGCCCCGTGACCACGTCGCCGGCGGCGAAGACGCCCCGGCGTGTCGTCTGCATCTTCTTTTCGTCCACCTTTATCGTGCCGTCTGGGTTGAACTCTATCCCGAGGCAAATCCCCGGCGGCGTTGGCTCCTCACCTGCGGCCACCAACACTGTGTTGAACTCCTCCTCAAACTCGCTGCCGGGGATAGGTTCAGGCCTAGGCCTCCCCGACTTATCCGGGGCGCCCAGCTTCATCTTAACAAACCTGACTCTCTCCAGCTTGTACCTGCCGAGAAACGCAACGGGGTTCAGAAGCTCCCTAAACTCTACGCCTTTGGCTATCAGCTCCGTCTCTATGGTCTTCTTGCCCGCCGGCGCCTCGTTGATGGTGCGTCTATAGGCCACTACGACCTTCTCGGCGCCTTGTAGCTTGGCCTCAAGGGCGGCGTCTACAGCAGTCAGGCCGCCGCCGACCACAAGCACCTTCTTCCCCGTTGGGTACACCTTATCCTTCGGCAGATACCCCAGCTGGTGGGCGTAGATCCTAAATAGGTAGTCCCAGGCCTTGTGCACGCCTGGCAGATCCTCCCCCGGCACGTTAAGCGACCTGCTCCTCCACGTCCCCGTGGTTATCACAACGGCGTCGTACCTCTCTACAAGGTCTTTTAAGTCCACGAATTTATTGGCCAGCAACAACGCCTCGTGTTCATGAGGCTTCTCGCCGCAGTAGACAAAGGTAGATGTGTAGAACATGGCCCCGGCCTCCACCAGCTCTTTAATGCCCTCTCTCACGCCGTCGCGGGGGATTCTAAAAGGCGGTATGCCGAAGATAAGCATCCCCCCGGGCTCGGGAAGCGCGTCGTATATATGCACCTCGTGGCCGTTGCACAGCAGTATGCCCGCCGCGCCGAGCCCCGCAGGCCCAGCGCCTACGATAGCCACCTTCTTGCCGGTAGTCGGCTTCTTCGTGTTGGGCCTACACCTAAGCAGGAACTTCATAAGGCCCTGAAAGACCGGCCTTATAAGTTGTGGAAAACCTATTATCAACTTAGATTACTGCATCTGTCGAAATCAACAAATCTTCTTCGAAAACCTAGCCCCCAAGGAGGTGCATACAAAATCCAAGCTTATCCTAACCGCGTCGTTTATGGAGAGATAAGTCGTGTCCAGTACGAGGTCGAAGATGGAGAGGTCCCCGATGTCTATGCCGTAGATGGATAGGTACCTCCTCCGGTTGAGCTCCTCCCGGTCTCTCACCTCGCGCAGTGCCTCCTCGAGACTCTTCCCGTCGCGGACCGCCACACGCCTGGCCCGCATCTCCCTAGACGCCTTTAGGTAGATGCAGAGATCCGCGTAGGGCCTCACAACCCACGCCGCCAGATGTCCCTCAAGCACCACGTCGCCGTTTTTCGCAAGCTCCACAGCCATGGCGTCAATCTTCCTGTCGATCTCCGGGTTAGCCTCGGCGTATTTATGAAACTCCACGAAGTCCATCCCCATCTTAGCCGCCAACTCCCTAAAAAGAGAGCCAGAAGAGACGAGGGGCACCTTCAAAACCCGCGCCAGCTCCCTCGCAATGGTGGTCTTCCCGCTACCGGGCTGTCCCGAAACCGCGACGACAACCATTACTCCTTACCTCCTCACTGCCAGCCTAAGCGCACGCGCCAGCACCTTATGTGAATAAACCCCACCATACGGCCTCCGGGGAGCTCTAATAGACACGCCGAACCTATACACCCTCACGTTCATACCGCCAAGCGGCAGTCCAGTAACTGGACATTTGGGCACCCCCTTCGCTCTCTTCTCATATCTCGTAACCGTTACCCCACCTGGCGTCCTTACTTTTATCCTCCTTAGAGTTCTAGAACGCTGTGCTGGGCGGGGCATGACAGATCAAATAGATCAGTTTTTTAAGGTTAATGAATGCGGTTACAAACGAAATGATAGAACTCTAGACGAGACAGAGGCGTTGATAACCGGCGTATCGGTGTCGGCGCCGCTTCTAATAACAGTGGATCAAAGATTGACCCACCACGGCGGCACAACCCCTGGACTTATAAGGGATTAAGAGAGTATAACTGCGGAGGCTGAATAGCCGGTGGCACTTGACCCGCGGGCGGCCGCTCTGTGGCTGGTGTCGTTGAAGAAGCTGGGGCTTCTGAAGGCGCTGGCTGAGGCGGCTGGCGCAACTCCGACAGGCATCAGAACTGCCATCAATTCGAAAAGTTTATAAGACTACAGATAACGACGCTTATGCCATCGATAGTACTGCCACCAAAACCCACGGCACTACAAAAGCCTCACCTCAACCTGGCGGTAGTCGGCCACGTCGACAACGGCAAGTCGACGCTGGTAGGGCGACTGCTATACGAGACGGGCTACGTCGATGAGAAGGCTTTCAAGGAAATTGAGGAGATGGCGAAAAAGATGGGTAAGGAGGACTTCGCCTTCGCCTGGATCCTCGACAGGTTTAAAGAGGAGCGCGAGCGCGGCGTCACCATCGAGGCCACACACGTGGGCTTCGAAACCAGCAAGCTGTTCATAACCATCATCGATCTGCCGGGTCACCGCGACTTCGTGAAAAACATGATCGTAGGCGCCAGCCAGGCGGACGCCGCCCTCTTCGTCATATCGGCGCGCCCGGGCGAGTTCGAGGCGGCCATCGGCCCCCAGGGACAGGGCAGGGAGCACCTCTTCCTCATCAGAACCCTCGGCATCCAGCAACTGGTCGTCGCGGTAAACAAGATGGACGTGGTGAACTACGACCAGAAGAGGTACGAACAAGTCAAGGCCGAGGTGTCGAAGTTGATGAAGTTGCTTGGCTACGATCCAAGCAAAGTTCACTTCATACCGGTTAGCGCGGCAAAAGGCGACAACGTAAAAACGAAGTCCCCCAACACGCCGTGGTACAACGGGCCTACCCTGCTCGATGTCCTCGACACGTTCCAGCCGCCTCCAAGGCCGACTGACAAGCCGCTTAGGATGCCGATACAAGACGTCTTCACAGTAACCGGCGCAGGCACCGTAGTCGTCGGCCGCGTGGAAACCGGCGTGTTGAAGGCAGGAGATAAAGTGGTGGTGGTGCCCCCGGCGAAGGTCGGCGACGTCAGGTCAATAGAGACGCACCACATGAAGCTTGAGCAAGCCCAGCCAGGCGACAACGTGGGCGTAAACGTGAGGGGTATCGGTAAGGAGGATGTGAAGCGTGGCGACGTGTTGGGTAGAGCCGACAACATACCCACGGTGGCTGAGGAGATCGTGGCGCGCATCGTGGTGTTGTGGCACCCGACCGCCATCGGGCCCGGCTACGCGCCGGTTATGCACATCCACACAGCCACCGTGCCCGTCCAGATCACAGAGCTGATCAGCAAGCTGGATCCGCGCACCGGCCAGGCGGTGGAGCAGAAGCCGCAGTTCATCAAGCAAGGCGACGTCGCGCTCGTGAAGATAAAGCCCCTGAAGCCCGTCGTGGCTGAGAAGTTCAGCGACTTCCCGGCGCTTGGACGCTTCGCCCTCCGCGACATGGGCCGCACAATTGCCGCCGGCCAGATAATCGAGGTGAAGCCGGCGCAGGTGCAGATAAAGTAACGGCTTTTTGCCGTTAGTCTCTTTCTTCACTTTATTAGCTTGGGGGTTGTCCCGCCGTGGTGCGTCCATCTCTGATCTACTGTTATTAGAAGCGGCGCTGGCACTGATACGCCGGTTACCAACGCCTCTGTCTCGTCAAGAGTTCTAAGAGGTCTTGGGTCGTCTAGATGTTCTGCCACTGACGTTACATACTTCAGGTCGTTTGGGTTTATCATCCGTTTGAAAATCTGCGTCATTGCTTGAGAGGCTACGTCTTGATCCAACTTGGCTGGTCTCTGTGTTATGAGGCAGAGCCCTAGTCCGAATTTTCTGCCTTCTCTGGCTATTTTCGCGACGTAGCTTCTGCTGACGGCGGGCGCCGCGGCGGGGGCGAAGTTGTGCGCCTCCTCTACCACTATAAAGGTGTTGAGGTTTTTTCTCTGGGTGGCGGCCCTGTAGAGCTGGTCTAGGAGGACCGCTAGGAATATCTGCTGGTCGAGGGTGTCCAGCCCGGACACGTCGAAGATGTGGATGGCAGGTGTGGTGGTGTAGGTGTGGGGGTCTATCAGCTTGAGGGGCTCGCCTTGGTAGGCGTCTCCGTATCTAGTGAGGAACAGGGGGCTTGCGTAGAGGAGGGATCTCAGCCGGCCCTCCAGCCCGCGTAGGGCCATCTCGCCGGCGTAGCCGGGGGGCGCGGCGTGTTTCCCGCCTTCTATGACCTCTCTTATGAGCTCTTCCGCCGTGGTGAGGGGTTGCCTCTCGCCGTAGCTGGTGGCGGTCTGCCACCCCTCCTCGAGGATCCTCCTCTGGGCGTCGGTGAGCCCGTAGAGGGTGTCCAGTATCTTCTCCAGGGTGCGTAGGGGGAGGCTTCTGGGGTTTACGCCCATCCTGGTGTACGTGCGGGGTCTGCCGTATCTGCGCCTGAAGGCGTCGTCCACCGGCCCCACGTCTACCTTCCCCACTACGTAGATCCTGGTTTTCTCGGCGACTGCGGCGCCCTCCTCCCTGAGGGGGATCGACATGGCTGAGTACTCGCCGTGTGGGTCTACGACTAGTATGGGTATGCTTAACATGCTTAGCCTCTCTATTATGACGCCGGCTAGCCAGCTTTTGCCTGCGCCTGTGCTGGCGAGTATGGCGCAGTGGTGTGTGACGAGCTTCTCGGCGTCTATCTTGGCGTCTATCTCGGTGCCTCTAACCTTGCCTATGGTGATGTATGTGCCCTCCTCCGGCGGCGAGAAGAACTCCTCCAGCTCCTGCTCCGTGGTTTTGTAGACGTATGTCAGAGGCTTCACGGGCTTCTGGGGTCTGTAGATCTTCCGCCCCCTCCTGGCGCCCAGCACCACGGCCTTGGCCTCGGTGTAGTAGAGGGCCTCCTCTATGCCGAGGGTTTCCTTGATCTCCTTCACGGTTTCCTCCACGTCAAATTGCGCGATGAGGCGGGGGTCGGTGGCGGCGTTTCTGTACCTAAGCGCCGCCACCCGGGAGATCACACGCATTCCGTCTATCTCGGTGGCGACGAAGGAGCCCACGTCGAGCTCCACGCCTAGGAAGGGCTTGAATATGTAATGATATATAGAAGGCGCTTTGATGACTACCCCTATCCGCTCCACCTATCTGTGTGTGTGGCGTAATTTAAGCCCAAGGCGCGTTAGGATGTAATTTTCTTCACAGCGTCAATTAAGGGGGCTGGGTCCGTTATGTACGTGTGACCGTTTCTGTCTATTATCTCGGCTCTGTCTTCGTATATATGTACGGTGTAGAGGGGCGGGTCTACCCTCACGAAGTGCTCCACTGGAAAGGCCCTCCTGACGAAGCCGTCTGCGTCGACGTATATCTTTACGAGGTGGTCTTCGTGTTGCACCACGGCCTCGTGGAGACCTCCGATGGGCTCCTTCTCGGTCTTCAGCTGGATGTTGAGCTCCTTGTTGCATACGGGGCATCTGAACTTAGCCACGTAGTTAATGGGGCGGTTTTTAAAGTAGTCTTACGGCGAGTCTGGGGTCTAGCCGCCCTTCTTTGTACTCGTGGTAGTTGAGGATGGGGGTTTTTACCCTGTCTAGGTCGTCTATCCCTATGCGGGGGCATGCCGTGTTTATGACTAGGTCGAACTGCAAGTCGTCGATGTAGTCTGGGGATGCCTCGTCTAGGACGACGACGGTCATGCCCATGGCCGCCAGCTTCCTCGCCTTTTCGTCTTGTCTCTGGCCGGGTTTCGTGGTGAGCAACACGGCGACGCGGCGCGGCGTGGCTAGGTGCGCCCGGGCCTTCAGCTTCATCAACCTGGCGAAGTCGGGCTCTACGTCTCTCACCTCGCCGCGGAACGGATCTATCTGATGCACCTTGGCCTCGGGGTAGAAGAACTTTATGGTGAGCGGATAGAAGAGGCCTGTGGCCACGACATATGCTGCGGGGCCCGGCGGCTCGCCCACCCAGCACCCTGTGATGGGCTCCTTTGCGAGGGGGAGCCCGGTCTCGGCGTGGAGCTTCTCCGCGATTTTTCGATACGGCACAGGGAAGTATATCTTGCCCTCCTCCGCCGGCTTGGGCAACTGTGGAGGGGGCTTGTAGTAGACGGGTATGAAGTACACCTCCGCGTCCTCTCTCCTCAGCCGGTAGAGGTCTGTATCCAGCCTCTCGACGGTGGCCCCTAGGTTTCGCTGGAGGAGGTGCGCTATGTTGGGGGGCACCCCGTGGCCGAGGTGGAAGATGCGCCGGTAGGCGGGGTCCAGCCTCACGTCGCAGGACCCCCAGACGGGCCGCCCGGACACGGCGGCTCCGGTTTTCTCGGCTATCTCCACCGCCACCCACTTGAACCCGGGCGGCGCCTCTATTAGGGTATCTGGGCCGGCCTGCCAGGCGAGGGGGTGTACCTCAACTGTGTCCACGCCGCTCTTCTTGTCTACCATTTATAACCGCTTCCAGCGCCCTCCTCAGCTCCTCTCTGCGTTCTTTGAGGGCTTGGTAGTACTTCTCGAACTCCGCCTTGATTTCGGCCACGAGGTTTTTGGGGGAGATGCCGTCTTTGACAATGCTCTGGAGGGCTTTTTCCATTCTTGCGCGTACGGTGGGCTCTATGAGCTCTGGGGCGTATTTAAACAGCGCGGTGGCCAGAGCGATGCCTAGTTCGGTTGGTATACACTTCCCCCTCTGCATCTTCATGTAGCCTCTCTTGACGTTGGTGTAAATGTGGTCTTGCATGGTGGCGTCTGTGCCTATGCCGTGTTTCCTCATGAGCGCCAGCAACTCAGATTCCGTCATCTGAGGAGGGGGCTCAGTTTCTCTCTCCACCACTTCTACCTTGACGGCGCGTGCAACGTCTCCCACGTCTACCCGCGGGAGGGGCTTCTCTGACTGGCGCTCCCAGGAGTATATACGCCAGTACCCCTCGTCCAGCGTCTTCTGGCCCACGGCTTCAAGCTGTATCTTGCCGAAGTCGGCCACTATCTTCTGCTTCTCAACTAACGCGGGTGGGCTGAGGGTGGCTAAGAAGTGGCGCACCACGAAGTCGTATATGGCCCACGCGTGGTAGCCCGCCTTGCCGAAGGTCCTGTATATCTCGGCCTTGGTCGCGGCTTTTGTGGGGTAGATGGGCGGGTGGGCCCCGTCGTCTGAGTCGCCTCTGGTGGGCCTGAACCCTCGCCTAAGTAGCTCCTCTGCGTAGTCTCCGTGTTCTGTTGCGGCGAGCTCCTGCAGAACCTCGCGGAGGTCGAGCGTCGGCGGGTATATGGTGGTCTCCGTCCTTGGGTACGATATGTAGCCGGCGCGGTACAGCTCCTCCGCCACGTCCAGCGTCTTCTTGGAGTTTATGCCAAGCCACCTGCTGGCTCTCCGCTCCAGCTCGACGGTGTCCAGGGGGTCCGGCGGCTGGACGTGGTGCGGCTTGTAGATAGCCGCTTTGACCACCCCCTGTCTGATGGCCGCGGCTACCGCCTCGGCTTCTTTCCGCGTCTTGAACCTAATGCCGGCAGACATCTCGATTTTGTTGCCGCCTATCTCCACCAGCGCCTTGATTACGTAGTATTTCTCTGGTTTGAAGTTTCTCCGTTCAAGCTCTCTGGCTACCACCATCCCGAGGACGGGGGTTTGGCAGGGCCCATAGCTCAAGAACTGTCCCTTCTGTAGGGAGTTCTTCACGGTGAGGGTGAGGAAGCGTGTAAACACGGCGCCGAGGGTTAGGTCTATCTGCATCCTCGTGAAGACCTTTTCCGCCTGTTTGAAGTCTAGCCTCGTGGGTTTCTGAAATGCCGCTC
>Ga0080007_1086817_pt1 | contig 12304 bp, 15 predicted proteins | sample OctOCTMetagenome_FD_69210 | JGI IMG/M metagenome (GOLD analysis project Ga0080007, IMG submission 69210) | Hot spring and microbial mat streamer communities from Octopus Spring Streamers, Yellowstone National Park, USA - OCT_B (SPADES... | ecosystem: Environmental > Aquatic > Thermal springs >...
GTGTGAGGCCGAGGCGTTTCTCGAACGGCTCGTGGATTTCGGCGGGCTGATGGCGACCGGAGGCGACACCTCCCCAGGCTCGCGGCATAGCCGCCCCTGTCCTTTCCTATTGCCTCGCTCAGAGGCATACAGAGCACCGAAGGCTTGACGGTCGGGGTGTCGGGGGCCGAGACAGGCGCCCAGCGGCCGCGGTGACTGAAGCCGGCGCCGCACCTCAACCGCGTACGGCTAGGCCGGTCCTCTTCCGTAGTTATGCGCATCGTCTTTATCTAGGAATGGGCGCAACCCTCCTGGAGGTCGGCCGCGTCACGGCTTAGGCCGCATTACGGTGATGCCCATGGCGTTGGCTACGGCGATCACCGCGTCGGGGTTTCTGTCGTGGATAAACGGCGTTATTACGTAGACGGCGTCGACCCGCCTGCCGGTAACGGCGCTGAACAGCTCCACCTTCCTCTTCATCTGTTGCAAGTCGCCCCTCTTTAGGGCTGATGTTATCTCAACGGCTAGGGTCCTCCCATCCTTAATTATTATGTCCAGCTCCACCTCGCTCGGATAACCGTAGACGTAGCCTTTATCGTCGTAGTGAATCCACCTCTCCACGGCATACCCCGCATCTCTAAGGAGCTCCCTAACGCCGCTCCTAAACGCGTCCTCGCCGAACACCCCTCACCTGGCGCCCAAGGCGTTTAGTGCGAGCCAGAGCCTCCTCATATCCTCTCTGAGAGATTCCTCAACCCTACCTATCTCCTCTCTAAGAGACGTCTCGAACCTCCCTATTTCCTCCCTGAGAGACGTCTCAACCGCCCTCAACTCCTCCTTAATCGCCATCTTCTCCTCTAACCTCTTCAAGTCTTCCTTGGTCGCCAGGTTCTGCCAAGGCATCAACCTAGCCAGCGCCTCATAGACGATCTCCGGCTTAGCCGTGAGAACCTCCACTAGGATCTCCATCTCCAACGTCCCCAGGTTACGAGATTTCATGGCCATTCACATTTACTCAAAATGTCTTAACTGAGTTTATTTACGCTATCTAGCGATGGGGATGGGCCCATTGACTGACCTATTGTGGCTAGGTTCGTTGGCTTCAGGCTTCCTGAGTTTAGAGCCGCGTTATGTTGTGCAACGGCCGTAGCCCGGCCGAGGAAACCGCCGAAGGCTATAAGTTCAGCAGATCGATATACTTACCCGCCATCAAGGGGATGCTGGCCAAGGAGTTGGGCTCTGTCAGCAACGAGTCTAGTTGGCGAGGCCTTAGTGATGAGGTGCTGAACTAAGCCGATCGTGCGGTCTATTCTCTCAACCTCCCTAAACCCCGCCGGATGCACTCGCCTAAGGCCGCTCAATCCATGCACGTTATGCACAATGCGCATGGCGCTGGCGAGCTTGTCGGAACACTTAAAATTAAATTATATTTGGCTATTACTAGACTATGTCCGCTTGTAGACCGATAATAGTGACCTCCGCAATACTAGTAGTGGTTCTAGTGATCGCAAGCGTGATAGCCAAGGCACAGACAAGCCAAGCCAATGTACAGGTAATCTTAAACCTACAGAATGGCCAGCAATACTTCGGTACGCCCCGTGTGTACCAAGGCGACTATAACGGTAGACCAACAAGTCAGTGGCCGGTGTACTACGAACCATCGACGGCAAGCCAGTACTGGGGCTCACCCAAAATAAACCAACCGGTGCTTGCACTAGTCTCAGCCAAACATGGTGTAGCTGGTGCCATGTTCTGGGACGAAACCTACATTGGAGACCCGGTAAAGATAACAATTATTGGCACATTCTCGAGTGGTTGGCCGCCCAGGGGGTTCGCAGATGGCTTCGTTATATACTTGTTCCTGAAGCCTACGATGTGGAGCGTGAGCCCGCAGTACAACTATTCGATAAGCTACATTTCAGCACACAGGCTATGGGTAATAAATCTGTATCTTGGTGACGTAATTATACCACAGAGCTCCACGCCTTACTTAATCGTTCAGTGGAATCCGTCCCTGAGGCCTGGGCTTGTATACTCTGGGCAGTGGAACGTAGTTATTCTGAACAATATTAATGGCACTAGTCCAAGCGTTGTTGCTCGCGGGAGTGGCATAGGTACAGGTTCCATCCATCCAAACCCAGGTGATCGGATAAATATAACAGTCACTTACGACCCAAGTACAAACACGCTCAGCGGCGTCGCTACTAACCTAAACACTGGGCAATCAGCAAGTTTCACACTAAACCTAGGTCGTTATTTCACACCGCCGAGTAGCGGCAACTACGTATTCGGTACAGGTGCAGGTACAGGTTGGGGCTATGCTAATTGGGCTTTATTGTACGTGGCGATGAGCACCTACACTGTGACCGACCAGCGGAGCTGGATACCTGTTAAAGCCCAGGCCCAGTTACCAAGCGGACTTAATCTTATTCCGTATTTTTACAATTCCTCTGCCATGGGTGGTGTATACCTGAACTTCACTAAAGCTGAATTAGGATTGTTCATGCCCCCCGTAATGTTTGGTAATCTCTCTATTCCGGGCATACTCGATCTTAATAAGAAGAGTTATTTCGTTCACACATTAGAAGGTCCTTACGTATTCAACACTACTTTAGGTGGTTGAATGTATACGGGTTCACTTTCATATCTACCTACGTATGGTAACGGGAGTGTAGTGAACACAATCCATAAGCTTCAGAAGACTATGATAATAGCTTATAAGGGAGGAAAAGTGATAGTCCTACTTTACTACCGCAACTTAGCACCTGTTTCGCTAAAACTCAATCAATACTGGAGTCATATACATAAGGGTGTAGACGGACTATCTTTCACAGTCTTCCCAAGCTTGTTCAACCCATATACCAAGGCGGCAAAAGAAGTAATCCGAGATGCATACTATATAGCCGGTAACACTTCTTTGTACGTTAATGGAAGATATTTGGGGCGACTAAACTCTTTCGGACTCTGGCAAGTACTCCCAGTAGGGCCTATAACATTGATAAATAACGCTGGTAGATGGAATATTCAGCTGATCCCGATGAATAATTTATCTACTACTCAACAAATTCAGTTAGTTACTAACGGCTTTTCCATTAACGATGTTACAATAGCTAACTCTTTCTTTAATATTCAGCACGCGGAAGTAGCCCTTATGCCTAATCAGTCGGCACAATACGTTTACTCAATTGGAATTAATACTCAACCGCCGAATTATACTGAGATTAGTGGAATTATTAATTACCTGCTTCAAATTGCTAGCTCTCCTAAACCATATATCTCATCTTCTTTGACTGTTCAAGTGTTTAACGTTCTTGGTAGGCCTGCTACCACTGTGTCCGGCGTCGTGTTCGGAGTCCTCTATAATTCTAATTTTAAGGAGGTTGCCTTCATGAATTCAAGCGGCTACCTTAACTTTAACAACATCAACCCGGGTACTTACACGCTTGAGGTCTACCACTACCCAAACACCGGGCTTAACCTCACGGAGTACTGGGGAGGCATGACAGTAAGCCTCAAGCCCGGCAACAACTTCGTCACCTTCTACAGGCACAAGCCCTGGATTTACGACCTACGGGTCTCGTCAAGCAACGGGGAGATAGCGATCACGGTCACTGTCAACGGCACCGTGACCAGCCCGACTAAGGGCAAAATAGAGCTCTGGGTCACTAACAACTCCTCCACCGCGAGCCCCAACAGACCATCCAAAGTGTTTGACGTGACGATTAGCCCTGACCTCAACACGTTCAGCCTCACCTACCCAGTCAGCCAAGCTGGCACCTACTACGTCTACGCCGCAGTGCTCACCCACATCAGCACCTACACAGTAACCGACCAGTGGAACTGGACCCCCGTTCAAGTCCAGACCCAGTTACCAACAAGTCTTAACGTTACTCCGCCTGGCGCCGCCGCCACGTCAAGCACAACGACGGAGCCAACGCACAGCGCGGCACTTACCTGGGTTATTGTGATAATGTTAATTATTGCAATTATTGTAATACTAATGAGTATGCGCTTTGGCGGATCGAGACCCTCTGGAGGCACTGAAACGCAGGTAATGCCATGAAAGTCGTCATTCTAGCATTTCCGTACCCCACTAGCGCCGAACTAAGTTAACTCACTGCAACACGGTGTGTATTTAGATGCTGAGAGGCAGTATCTTTTCAGTACTAGCCAAGGTAGCAACCCGAGGTGCCAAATATGAGAGACTCTTTAATAATATCGGATTTAAGAGTGTTGCAAGGCTACTCGTACACCGTTGTTCCACCGCTTTTACGCTCGTTTCTACGCCTCAACTCCTCAATGAAGTCTTTGCATTTGTTGCCGAGTTCGAGGGGGGTTCTTCCTTTATTATCCCTTATGGTGGGGTCAGCCCCATGCTCGAGAAGAACCTTAACCACTTCAATATGACAACGATAGGCCGCACTGTGCAGAGGCGTCCAGCCATCATTATTTCGTACATTTGGATCTAGGCCACGCTCCAGCAAGAACTTCACAACTTCGGAATGACCACTCCAGGCCGCATCGTGCAGAGGCGTACTGCCGATTTTGTTTCTCGCGTTAGGATCTGCACCATGTTCGAGCAACAACTTCACGACATCGAGATGGCCATTATAGGCCGCACTGTGCAGAGGCGTCCAGCCATCATTATTTCGTACATTTGGATCTAGGCCACAGTCTATTAGCAATAGTTTCACTTCAGCGAGATCACCTCTTGCAACGGCATCGAATAATCTATCTTTTCCACAATTATTAGTTGGCATTAAATATACGTGTTTGCTTAGTTTTTAATGCTTTTCGGCACCACGCCTCCAGCATCAATCACGTATACGGATTCGGGTAGGTTTACGATAAACCCTTTCACTTACCTTCCAAGGGCTCCACCTCCTTTAACATTTAACGCCCTACTCAGACACAGGTGTGAATCAAACAGTGAGCTTAAGGGTAGGCTTAGTGCTGAGTCTCGGTAAGTTTTAATTAATACCTCCTTCGGATCTCGTATGCATATTGTGTTTCTGCCCGCGTTGATGGTTGCTTTTGGTATTGCGAAGCCTGAGGATAGAATTGAGGCATGTAAAAAGGCTAACGATGAGGGTTGCATAGATTTGCTTAAGGGATTTAGTTTTAACGCTGAGTCGCTGATTAATGAGTTTAAGGGATTGGCGAATTGGCTTGATGGCAAGTCCCTTGTCCGACTAATCGCCCCCGTAAACTTAATGGCTCAGTTAAGCCCTAATGCTCTACGCATTGGTTAATGGTGATGAGAGACTAGCCAAGGCACACGCACTCATGGGAGCTACTTATTCCAGTAAATTGCTCAGTAGATTATTCCTTAGAGACATACGAGTCGTGTTGTGACTTGGAGAGTGAGTTGTTTAGGCGTGCCATAGCCAAGCCCCTCCTCTACCACGTTTGACCCCTACTAGAGTCGCTGGTATTGGTAATGGTGATACTTTGCCTCTTGCTACAAAGAAGTAACCTCCTATAAGAGCTGGAAGCGTTGCGCCTATTCACCCAGTTAATTGTTCGAAGTAATGCTTAGCGGTTAATATTAGAATCCTAGGACCAAAGTTTTTAGTGCTAGGGCTACTGGTGTTGCCATTTTACCTGCGCCGTAGAAATCCAGTACTCCGTTGTATTTTGAACCAGCAGTGCGTGATTGCTGGTTGGGTAGTTGGTTATTTGGACATACGCTATGGTTTACGAAATCCACATCACAAAGACTCATTGCTTTTCCATGGTTAGATGTATTTATACATTGCCGCCAAGTGACGTGGAACCATAGTTTGAACCCTGCATATAGGGTGCCGCACCTCATCTCACGAGACGGATCCCCTCACCCTCCATCAGCTACGAGAGGCGGCACCAGCAGTCATCCACGGGCATATACAGAACCTTATACCTAGGGTCCCACGCATCGTGCACCGCGTAGATTAAGCTGTCGTAGACCTCATAGATGCCTTCAGCCACGAAGTACCCACACGTAACCCCTCGCCGCCAGCCCCCAACAACCCTCCACACCATTTATGAATCTCTCATGATTACACAAGCACCATGGAGAAAAATTTAAAAATATCATCGGCTTGAATTACTATGGATGAATTCGATCTAATAGATGAGGTTGAGACTTGGTTGAGAAAGAAGCTGGAAAACACGGAGTGTATCATCTGTAAATTTAGAGTGGTTGCGTGGTGAAGGTGGAACATGTATCATACGCCCTATATAGAGGTTAGTGGTGACGAAATAGTGGCCGGATATAGATGCAGTCAAGATGTTGGCAATCCGGTTATTGTTTTCAGAATCTCAAGATCAAGGAGTGATCGTGGCCGCACTAGGGTATATGAATAAACCCTCACTATTGTTACTTACCATCATGTCGAACTGACACATGCCGTTACCTCCTCTGTCGTTCTCCGCGGCGTTGCTTCCCCTAGCCGTCATGGGGCCTCCTCCATAGGCTCTGCTCTTGTCCAGCGGCATTAGAAACGACGGGGCTTCCAGTTGCACGTCTGCCTTCTGCTAAGCCACGGGGTCAAGCCAACCCAGAAAATGCCTAAGGCAGGGTGCCACAGCTATATAGACGGGGTGTGTTCACGAAGAATTTACAAATCGTATTTGAGATTCTTAGGGGACTAAGTCTCGACAACGCTTGCGTAGCGTATGGTCTTTCACCTAGCCTCTTAGAGAGGTGTCCGCATTTCAATTGTTATCGTGCATTGTCCATGGAGTATCGCCACATCACTGTCGTCTAACCTGCGATGTATAATCTCGACCGCGCGTGGCGCCGAAATGCATTTAAAAACAAAATAAGCATGCATATTCAATGTCTGGTATTAGGCGGTTCATTAACCGGATAAAGAGTACTGATTGCAGAGATGCAGATACGGATTCACTATTCGAAGCTGTTATGTCCGGCAATCTCGCTGAGGTAAAACGATTAGTAATAGACTGCGGCATAGATCCTAACGCGAGAGAGGACGATAAAAGTGCCACGCCGTTGCATGCCGCGGCAGGTTATGGTTCTCCCGAAGTTGTAGAGTTTCTGCTCGAACATGGCGCCGATCTAAACGCGAGAGACAAATATGGCGACACGCCGTTGCACTATGCGGCAGCGTTTGGTCATCCCGAAACTGTAAGGTTGTTGCTTGAGCGTGGTATGGATCCAAACATAAGAAACAAATATGGCGACACGCCGTTGCACTATGCGGTATGGTTTTGCAATGTCGATGCGGCTAGGGTTCTTCTTGACTATGGGGCTGACCCCACCATAAGGGATAAAGACGGAAGGACCCCCCTTGACCCTCCTCCTCGCCCTCCTAAGTACCGTTCTAACTACAGCAGTGAATGCGAGGAACTCAAGAGAGAGTTAGGGCGCGGAGGCAGTAGAACAATGGTGTACGAGTAGCCTTGCGATACTCTTAAATCCAATATTCTTAAAGAGCCTCTTATATTTGGTACTTCGGGTTGCTACATTGGCTAGTACTGCAAAGGCTATTGCTAAAGTATAATTAGGATTGCTGATTGTGGCATTACCGTTGGTGGTCGTGGTATTGGTGGTGGTTTTGCCTTCTGCGCTACGCTTCGGCAGAAGCTTGGTTGAATCCGTAAACTGGTCCACGGCACAAAGGGGAGCTACTAGCGCCGAACTAAGTTAACTCACTGCAACACGGTGTGTATTTAGATGCTGGGGGGCAGGTTGGCAAGATGTCTCTGCACCTAGCCGCCGAGCAGGACCGCGTTGATGTGTCCAGCGTGCTTAATAGACCACGGCGCAGATGTAAGCACGAGACGAATCTGACCTCGGGTACGAAAATGCTGAAAAGACGACCTTCATGGCATTACCTGCGCTCCAGTGCTTTCAGAGGGTCGCGGTCTACGAGGGCGCATACTCATTAGTATTACAATAATTGCAATAAACAATACTATCGTAGCAACCCAGGTGAGTAACGTGGTTGTAGTTATCGTGTTGACGGGCATGTAATGGACGGTAACGATTACGTTAGCGTTGTTGACGGTTACGGTGCCATTTGGTTCAGCGGCTATGTACTCGACACCGTTAATGAGTATTGGCGAAGCCGCTGAGTAGTAGTATCCACCATCGGATACCGTGAAAATTATCGAGGAGTTACTAGAAGACTCAGCAACACCGCTAAGAGACACATTCCTAGCGGTACCAGGCGGAAGACCAACCTCCCTAAAAACCACAGAATAGGTAGGTGGCTGTATGGTTACCCAGTTCCATTGGTCTGTGACTATGTACCGCGCGCCGTTGCAGGTGAGTAGTGCGGCGTAGACGTGGTAGGTGCCCGTTTGGCTTGCTGGGTAGTAGAATGTGTACTTGTTCAAGCCTGGATGTATTGTGATGGGTTGGGTGGTGGCGGTTGGTTGGGGTTGACCGTCGATGGGTTAGCGGTTACCCAAAGGTACACGTAAGCACTTAGGGTTGTGCTTAACGGGTTATAATATAGTGACGTTAATGACCACCTGCCCATTAACACGAACAAGCCGCAAATCATAAATCCAGGGCTCATCCCTAGTGAAGCTAGCTGTGTTGTAGCCTGGTTGCACATTGATCGCTTCACTGCCCCAGTACTCGGTGAGGTTGAGCCCGGTGTTTGGGTGGTGGTAGACCTCGAGCGTGTATGTTCCTGAAGGTACACCGTTGAAGCTCAAGTAGCCGCTTGAATTCATGAAAGTAACCTCACTAAAACCAGAGGAACTATAAAGAACCCCATACACGACGCCGGGCACAGTGGTAGCCGGACTATTAGGGGTGCTAAACACTTGAACAGCCAAGGAAGGTGGTTGCAGAGTTATTGCCGCGTATAATAATGCCCAGTCAGCATAACCCCGCCACGAACCTGCGCCTATACCGAACACGTAGTTGCCACTACTTGGTGGTGTGAAGTAATTGGCTAAGTTCAGCGTGAAACTTGCCGACTGTCCGGTGTTTAGGTCCGTAGCAACACCACTGAGGGTGTTCGTGTTCGGGTCATAAGTCACGGTGATCCCAATCGCACTTGGGTTGGGTTGAAATGCTCCCGTGCCAATGCCATCCCAACCGGCATATGGCAAGCCAATGCTGTTATGCACAATGTGCGTGGTGGATTCTGCGAAGTGTTTAAAGGAGTTTATCGATTGCTAGGTTGTGCCTGCCAGACCTAGGCTGGTGATTACGGTCTCAGTAATGCTACTAGTAGCGGTGCTATTAATCGTTAGTGCAACAGCCGAGGCACAAACAAGCCAACCCTATACACAGGTGATCATGAACCTACTCAACGGTCAGCAGTACTTCGGCGTGCCCCACGTGTACCAGGGCGATCAGAGCGAACTTTTCTCAACAAGCGCAAGCCAGTGGCCGGTGTACTATGGGCCATCGACGGCGAGCCAGTACTGGGGCTCAACCAGTATAAATTATCCGGTGCTTGAGTTAGTCCCAGCCCAACAGCATGTAGCCGGTGCCATGTTCTGGAGCGAAGCCTACAGTGGAGGCACGGTGAAGATAACAATTATTGGCACATTCTTAAGTGGTTCATCACCAGTTGCTGATGGTTTTAAGATATACCTATTCCTAACTCCAACAACGTGGGGCGTAAGCCCGAACTACAACTACTCAATACCATACACCTCAACAGCTAGTTTGTGGGGTATCGGGTACGTATCACACCCATTGCTTGTTGAAGGTGATATTATCCTGCCCCAGAGCTCAACACCGTACATAGTGGTTCAGTGGGATCCGTACTGGCAGATAGGCGACACACGTAATGGTGCCACTGGGCAGTGGAATGTTTGGATCGTAACCAACCCAAACGGTAATAACCCAAGCTTTAGCCCAAGCCCGTCACCAAACATTGGCTATAGTATGTGGGTAAGGAGACCACCACGTGCAATTGGGGAGAGGGTTTACACTGAACTGTGGATTAACCTAGGCATTACCTTCTCCACAACACAGTAGGTAAACCACCAACAGCAACGTCACCATCAACAATCCTAATCCTAATATTTTGACGAGTAGGAATAATCGCAAGGCTACTCGTATACCATTGTTCTACTGCCTCCACGCCTCAACTCCTCAATGATTTCTTCGCAATCGCTACCGTAGTCAAGGGGGGTCATTCCTTTATTATCCCTTATGGTGAGATCAGCCCCATGATCAAGAAGAACCCTAACCACATCAACATGGCAACGACTTACCGCATAGTGCAGAGGTGTCCAGCCAAACTTATTTTCTTGTATGTTTGGATCTGCGCCGTGTTCAAGCAACAACTTTACAACTTCGGGAGAACCACGCTCGGTTGCAAAATGCAACGGCGTCATGCCATCTTTATTTTGTATGTTTGGATCTGCGCCGTGTTCAAGCAACAACTTTACAACTCTTAGATAACCACGCTCGGTTGCGCTATCCCACGGCGAATACCTGGCTGCAAAATGCCACGGCGAATACTCGGTTGCAAAATGCAACGGCGTCATGCCATCTTTATTTTGTATGTTTGGATCTGCGCCGTGTTCAAGCAACAACTTTACAACTTCGGATTTACCATTCAAGGCTGCAGAGTGCAATGGTGTATCGCCATCTTTATTTTGTATGTTTGGATTTACGCCGCAGTCTATTACTAGCTTTACCCCATAAAGATCACCGGCTTGAGCAGCAAGGAATAATAACGAATGTTGAAACTCTGGAGGTGCATCTTCGCAATCATTATTCTTTCTTCTGGCAGTGGGCATTGAATATGCGTGTTTGCTTGGTTTTTTAATGCTTTTCGGCACCATGCCTACCGCGTCTAGCTTGTGTGGTCGAGATTGTACATCGCAGGCGTTGTCGAGACTCAGTCCCCTAAGAGTCTCAAATTCGAATTGTAAATTCTTCGTGAACGCACCCCGTCTATGTAGCTGTGGCATCCTGCCTTTGTGGAGTTGTCGTATGTGGTTGATTCAAGAGGTTATTCGTAGGGCGGCCTTTATGTCTTTAAGGCGCTTAAAGGTACCTAATGGCGTCGAGTATTTCTCTAGACATGATGTTCAGTTCGTTGTTTATTCGTGGTAAACCCCACTTGTTATTCTTATATACACATCGGTGGGCTCGTCCTGTATGTGCTTCTCCAACGCGTCAATGAGGCTACTCGATTAAACTTCACAATAGTCTTGCTTAGTTATTGTAAAGTACACCATGAATCTATACTTGCCATAGGGCTTCTTTACGATCTTAGACATTTATGCCCAAGAACTCGTGGGGAGATGGCGAGATTCTCCGCGGTACATCTCCACAGAGTATCCGTGAAGGATTAACACCCCCTCGATCACGGAGCCACTTGCTCCTCTGAAGCGCATGGGAAACTCGCCCTAAAGCTCATTACCTCTATTAACCATTTAAATTCGAGCATAGGTGGGTACCTGGGGCTTAAGGTTCTCCGTCATCTTGCTCCCACACACCCATCATAGGCCCTAGTTTTCGTTGCCCATATTCAGCTTTTTCACGTAGGAGCTCCGCAGGTGGTTCTTGATGCCTTTTAGGCAACGCCCGTTTTTCGTCGTAGATATCCTTATTTAACTAGCGCTTAGTTACGAGGGCGTGATACTGCTGATAAGTGATCTACATAAAAGTCTCGACAGCATGGAGGAGATGAACTCAGTCAAGTGGTTGCTCGACGTTTTAGACGAGCTGAAGCCGGAGTATTTGATGGGCGCAGGGGATTGGGGAGAGGCGATGACTGCAGAAGATTTTTCCGAAATCCTCACGAGGGCTAGGCTGATAACGGTCTACGGGAACCACGAGAACTTCGCGATAATAAAGAACCTCTCAATAAGGGATGGGCAGGTTGTGAGGGTTGGGGGATTGAGGGTTTCAGGAATCAACGGCTTGATAGGGCATGATAGGGATTACGGCATACCGCCAGGAAGGTTCATGAGAATAGTGAATAAAATCGAGGAGGTAGACATATTCATAACCCACCAACCACCATACATACCTGAACTCTACCCCAACATGAGGGACAGCGAGTCGGCGATGCTCATGACGCAGGCGCTGGAGCGGATTAGGCCTAGGCTACACTTCAGCGGGCACATGACTGGCGGATGCTACTCCTATTACGAATTCAAGTGGGGGAAGTACCTAAGGGTGGATAGTTCGGCAAGGTTCAGATGCTACGCCCTAACCGACGGGAGGGACGTCGCGGTGTATCAGAAGGGGGAGGAGGTCTTCAGGTTCAGCCTGTAAAAGGACTCGGGCGACTCTGTGATGCCATGAGGAATATGAGTCACACCTTGCTGGCTTTCAAGCCTTGGTTGCATTGCCGCTCTGCTCTACGGGATGATAAACGGCTTAATGAAC
>Ga0080007_1068771_pt1 | contig 12294 bp, 15 predicted proteins | sample OctOCTMetagenome_FD_69210 | JGI IMG/M metagenome (GOLD analysis project Ga0080007, IMG submission 69210) | Hot spring and microbial mat streamer communities from Octopus Spring Streamers, Yellowstone National Park, USA - OCT_B (SPADES... | ecosystem: Environmental > Aquatic > Thermal springs >...
CGGCGTCGATGAGCGCCCTGGCGGCGGGGTTGATTTTGTACCATACGCCTCTACGCAAGGCGCGGCTTTTAAGCGCCGAAAGCGACACAAACGAAGGCACAAACCCCGCCGCCAAGAGCATAACGGGATAAAAGAAGCGGTTAATAAGTCTTTTTCATATTCTCGACGGGTTGGCTTGTCTTCTTTGTTCCAAATCAGCTGTTTGTCCCACAGATTCCTCACGGCAACCGCCAATAGGTAGAGCTGATTTTCTATCCATGTTCGGTATTTTTGGTGGAGCAACAACACGAACCCCAACGCGATCGTCGTCGTAGATGGGATGTGTCCTTGGAGGCTTGCCGCTGTGAGCGCTAGGATTGTTGCTAGGAGGAGCCATGGGTTTGCTAGGTGTAGGTAGGATTCGATTTGCCAGACCTTGTCAAATGGTGTCTTTATGTAGATGCCTAGTTTTTTGGCGTATCGCTTGGTATGTAGGAAGTGTAGGATTAGGTGTTGTGTTCTTCCGATTTTTCGTTGTAGGCGGATTTTCTGGATGGGTTCTTTCACTGTGACGTCGTCTATTTGGATTGCTCAGTGGCCGGAGAATGCTATGAGCGTGGCGGGGGTTGAGTCGTTGTTGCCTGTGTAGGTGGGGAGTCCGCCTATTCGGTCGAGGAACTGTTTTCTGAAGGCTATCAGCGCCCCGTTGTGTATTGGCGTGCTGTGTATTTTTGATTCGGCTACTCTGACGATGTTGTATGAATCTCTGTACGTCCTTTCTGGTGATAGATCATCTTCGTAGGGCTGGATGGACGCGGTTACCGCGCCTACCGTTGGGTCTGCGAAGTATTTGGTGATGTTTCTTAAGGTGTCGGGGGTCCAGAAGCTGTCTACGTCTGTGAAGATTACCACTTCTGCGTCGTCGGGGACGTGTTTCAGCGCGTAGTTGAGGGCGGGGACCATGCCTCTCCGCACGGGTTCGCGGAGTAGGGTTGCGTTTATGTGTGGGTGCTCCTGTATCCAGCTCTGCACGGCTTCTGGAGTGCCGTCTGTGCTTGCCGAGTCTATTACGATCAAGTGGAGCTTGTCGTGGGGGTAGTTTTGCTGGAGGAGGTTGTTGAGTTTGTCTCTTATGAGCCTTATCTCGTTGTATGTGGGGATCACAATGGCAATTTTTGGCGTGTATCCCTGGTCTAGTTTTAGGTTCCAAGTCCTTGGATACCATAACCTGAGATACAGATACCAGGCTAGGGGTACTGAGAAATGTAGTATGGCCTCTACCAAGCCTGCATAAAAGAGGACGTCTAGGGTTACCACGTCAACCCCGTTCAGGATGGCCTCTATGTAAGCCTTCATGCTCCTCCGCATTGCGGCTCGTCGTAGGCGACTATGACCGTGGGGCGTAGGCGGGGTCTGGCTTGATGCGCCAGGGCGTTTTAAGCCACCGCCTGGCGGCGGCGTAGTATGCGAGGGGCAACCTACGCCGTGTAGGACGGGCTTGTAGGTCTTCTTGACGTTGGTGAGCCCCATGTTAAGTTTTCAAGCTTCATTCATGCTATTTTTCTTGCTAATATTATAAATCTCCGTGAAAGTGATGGCGTAGTGAATATTTTGTCTATTAAGTTTATCAGTAGGTTTTGCTTGTCATAGAGTGATCTTGCCATAACTATTTCGAAACCATTATCCTCGAGGTACTCTTTAAATGCCTTGAATGTTGCTATCTTCATGTGTCCTACAACTCCATGGCTTCTGTACGGCGGCGCAACGCCGTAAAGCTTCTTTCTAGATATCTCTAAGTCCCTTGGTTGGTAGCCTAGCAACAGTGCTAGTCTATTTACCCAGCTACCTAGGTTGGGCATTGAAACTAAGAAGTAACCTCCATCAAAAAGTACGTTCTTTACATTTTCTAGAAATTCATCGTAACATGTAGCATGCTCCAAGGCGCCAAAGCTCGTGACAAGCTGAGCTCTCTCATTAATGTTTATCGGCTTGCAGAAATCGTGATTCAATACTATAACCTCCTTTGCAGATGACCTACCCTTTATCTTGTCTAGAAAAGACAGCCTCTGCCTATCAATATCAACAGCGTACACCTTTTCACCACCAACAAAATCTGCCACAATAAGTGTTAGCAAGCCATAACCACAGCCAAAATCTATCATTACCTTTATACCCCCACCCCTAAGACGTTCCAACACTGGCTTAAGCATATATATAGCTGATAAAGTATATGATGAACCTATGATATTTTCATCTTTAAGGAGATCCTCATAATGTTTAACTATATTATTCATAGCGCCGATACATTAAACGATTAATAACTCTTTACTTTCATATTGTAGGCGAGTTGGCTTATCTTTTTTGTTCCAAATCAGCTGTTTGTCCCACAGATTCCTCACGGCAGCCGCCAATAGGTGTGTCTGCACGGCTATCTACGTGCGGCGTGGCTTATAGGCGAGTGCGGCTGGGCCCAGTGCCGCGGGCACTTACCCAGGCGGGCCCGACGCTGTTGCGGCATTCTGGGGCCAGCGGCAGTCGGCGTCTGTGATGACGAAGACCTCGCCCCGGGCCGTTGCCAGCGCCGTGTTCAGAGCAACCGCCTTGCCGCGCCTCTCGGGCTCCTCCACCATCCTAACGTCCAGGTCCGGGTGCGTCCGGGCCCGCCTCCTCGCCCTCTCAGCCGTGCCGTCTGTGCTGGCTGAGTCTACGACGATTATCTCAAGCCTGTCTCGGGGGTAACCGTGACCGCGGACGCGGGGTCTGGCTTGATGCGCCAGGGCGTTTTGAGCCACCGCCTGGCGGCGGCGTAGTATGCTAGCGGCGTGCCGAAGTGGGCGGCGGCTAGCGCGGCGCCGAGGGCGGTCAGGGGGTCCATGGGGCTGGGCCCGATTTCTTGCCGTCTCTTCTCTTTATGGCTGGGCGGGACGTAGGCGGCTGTTGTGACCGCGCCGCTTTGAGGCTCGCAGGGTTTGCGGTCGTGTATCGAGGGCCGGCTGTCGTCATGTGAGGCGTCTGAGCTCTTGTTCAAACTCCTGCTGGAGGGCTTCGACGTAGGTGTGCCAGTCTAGGTAGCCTTTCTGATCTATGGCCTCGCGCGCCTTTTCGCCGGCGGCGCGCTTCATGGCGTTGGTCAGCGCCTCGGCGAGGGTCTCTATGGCCTTTCGATGGGTCTGGGTCGGCGGCGACGAGGGCTTGGGGATCAGCTGGATGGCGTTTTCGGTGTGCCGTACAGCCACTATGTAGTGCCGTTGCAGATATTTGAGGAGGGGTTTGGCGTTTTCTCTTGTGGCTCTTCTGAGGCCTGCGGGGCCGGCCAGCCTCCTCAGCTTCGGGGGCGCGAGGGCGTATAGGCTCCTTGCCAGTTGCCAAGTCCAGGGTCTGTACCAGAGGGGGATGGCGTATCTGTCGCTGTGTACCTGCGTGGCGTGTATCCGCGCGGCTAGTCTCCACAGGGGGTGCGTCCTCACGCCTGCGCCTGTCGCGACTCTGAGCTCCGCCATGTGTAGCTCTGCGGTTAGCTCCACGGCGAGCGTCTTCATGGCCTCGTACTCTTCGTCGAGGAGCTGGTAGAAGCTTGCGATGGGCCTCCCGTCGACGCGGCCTCTCGGCTCTGCCAGCACGTCGGCGGGTTCGCGCAGAATTCCGGTGAGCACCGGCACGTATTCATGCGCGTAGATGTCTATGTCTACGGCGAGTTCGGCCCTCCCCAGCTTGCCCTGCATCTTGATGGTTACGCCGCTGTATCTGCTTAGGCGCTCCGCTATTGTTTTTATGGCTTCTTCCTCTACGTGTTTGATCTCTACTGTGAAGGTTTCTTTTACTGCGTCTGGCACTCCTTTCCAGGCCTCCGCCTCCGCCGCGTCGAAGTTGCCGGCTCTCCTCAACGCGGCCGCTAGGGCCAGGCCGAGCGCCGCAGACGCCCTCCGGTGGCTCGCGGGGCGGAGACCCGTCTTGGGCTTCCAGATCTTTGCCGTGATCATATTACAAGGACAGCGATTTCTTTGATTCCGTAGCTACGTGAAGTGTCGTGGAGTGCCTTATATTTCTTTTTTGCCTTTAGAACAAGTGTAACCTCTCCGAGACGAGGCGCGAGCACTAAGTCGCTTTGGTCTAGCTTTTCGTCGGTATGTCCGTAGACTGCCCGTACGATGTAGTTCTTCAACACTATTTCTGCCGCGGAGAGATGTTGTTGGGGGACTATGAGTAGAAGTACCGCCCCTTGGATGCCTAGTTTGTTGAGCGTTGTTTCGGCTTTCCTGAGCAGTCTTCTTCCCAGCGTCGCGCCTGAACTCATGCATAGCTTCGCCTCTATGAGGTACTTCTCCGTTGGGGTCTCGACGTAGGCGTCGACTCTATAGTCGGTGCCGGAGATGTTGGGGTCTTCTGTGCAGACAACGTTGGTGATGTTCTGAAATGTTGCGTGTAGCTTTGCGGCGAGTACCTCGGCGTGTCTCTGGTAGAAGTCTTGGTGTGCTTCGTCGTATTTCTGCAGGCAATTGATGACGTCGTTGACGGAGGGGCTCATGTTGCCGGCGGCGCTGTGTTAAGTGAGTTCGCCGCTTCTGAGTCCGGCGGGGCGTTGTGCTTGCCGGGGGGCATGCGATTGGGCGTGTCGCGGCTTCTTTAAGCTTCCCCGCGGCTGGGTCTGGCTCCAGCGTCGATCGGCACGACGTCCATCTCGTTGGACGCGGTATATACGTGTAGGCCCTTCTGCCCACGCACCGTTGTGCATTTGCCGTCATGGCTCTACCTGTTATGGTGCAGTTGGAGTTCCTCGGCGGTTCTTCTCGCCACGGTTAAGGTGACGACTATATTGACAAGCGCTTTGGCGGTCTCAAGGCCTGCATCGCCTCCTCCAGAGCCTTTTCCAGCTCCTCGCTCCATTTGACGCGGCTTTTCAGCGTCTCGACGCGTCTGGTGAGTTCTTTGAGGAGTAGCAGGACGTCGGCGGCGGCCGACTCCCTTGTCGTGTATTTAGACAGGGCCATGTCTGGATCAGGGCCGTGGTATTGGTACTCGTGGAGGTCGAGGGCGAGAGCCGTCACAAAAGGAATACCCTCATGCCCAGCCTCCTCCAGAAGGCGAGACAGCTCTTTCATCCCAGTCGTCGGGACCCGGGGCACGGCCCTCGACTCCAGCCACCTCCGCTCCTCTTCAGTCTTTGCAAGAGCCTTCAGCTTCTCAAGCTCAAGCCGGAGGAGAGCCGCCATAAACGCCTTCCACGCTTGGAATGCCTTACACGCGGCGTTTCTCGTAAGGCCCCTCTCAAGATACTCCAACGCCAACCTCGCCTCCCCCAAAGTCTCAAGAAGCCTAGCCTCCACGTAGCCCTCACCAGAGGGCTTGGGAAGCGGCCTCTCCACAAGCTCAACAACCATGGAAATTTCTGCAGTCTTTTTTAAAAGTCTTTACAGCGCAGAGCCCCAGATGCCGCAGAGGCGGCGGATGTCAAGAAGACGCCGCCTCCCTCAGCGCCCTCCTCACCGCCTCTCTGTGTATAGGGGTCTGCCAGGCTAGGTATTTCCCGATGCCGAGCTCTGGATCCCTCTGGGGGGGCGGCTGGTCTATCCAGAGGTGCTCTTGTCTGAGGTATACGTCCATGACTAGGTTCTGCTCGACTAGTCTGTGCATCAGCGGTAGTCTCTCCCTGACGAACAGCGTGTCTGGGTCCTCGGCCGCCTCGGCTAGCCACTCCCTTTCCTCTTTGCTTAACGATCTGGCGAATTCTAGCAAGCTCTTGGCCCTCATGGTTGCCTCGATGGCTTTATCCACGTCCCAATTGAGCTGGTGTAGTTGCTTAAGTATGCCGGGGTTCCCGCCTGTGAGTCTCCACGCGTCTTCAAACGGCTGTTTGGCAGGTATCTCCCTGTACAGCTCCTCAAATCCGCCCTTGGGCATGTTCCACATCGTCGTTAAGTCGGCCCATCTGTGCCTCCCTATCTCCCTCTCGGACAGGCCTTCGCTTGTGGCTACGAGAACTACGGCGTTTTCGTAGCTGTGGGGCGGGTATTCTATTAGGTTTAGTAGCCCCTTGACATAGGCCGCCGCCTGTTGTAGTCCTATTGCTTGAAACACGTCGTCGACGATCACTGCGATCTTGGCCTTCCTAGCCTTCAACACCTTGTGTATGAAGTCGATTGCCCCCCAGGCTAACCTGCCGACTGCGTTCTCGGCGAGCGCCCTCTCTACGAACTGCATAAACGCGTTTTTGATGTCTGGCATCGTTACGTCTGCGTGGTATGCCCTATCCAGCGGGTTTAGGTAGAAGACCTCATAGCCGAGTTCTCTAAGCACGGCGGCGGCCTGCCTGAGCAGTGCCGACTTGCCGCAACCCTCGGGGCCGTAGATAACCATTGGGAGCGCCGCACCCCTAGCCGCCAGCTCCTCAACTTGCCTAATCGCTCTGTCTCTATCCGTGAACTCGACCTCAAGCCCGGGCAGGAGCGGCAACTTAACTCTCTTCATCCCCGCCCGACCTCCTCAAGCGCCCTCCTCACCGCCTCTCTATGTAGGGGCGTCTGCCAGGCCACGTTTTTGCCGATGCCGAGTTCTGGGTCTCTCTCGGGCGGGGGTTGGTCGATCCAGAAGTAGGGGTCTCTGTTGTACATGTTGTATACTATGAGGTTCTTCTCCGTCAGCTGTTTGATCAACTCTTCGGGGGCGTCTGGGCTCCACAAGGCCTCGGGGTCCTCCACAGCCTCCTCAAGCCACCTCCTCCACTTGGCTATGAAGCTCGACGTCAGCTCTTTTTCTCTAATCAAAGCCTCAACCAACCTGTCGACGTTCCAGCCGCTCTTGTGCAACTCAAGAAGCATGTGGGGATTTCCGCCGGTGAGCCGCCACACCCCCTCGAAGAGAGGCTTTGCTCCAGGTATCGCCTCGTATAACCGCCTAAAGCCGTCTTTGGCCATGTTCCACATGGGCATTATGTCAGCCCATCTATGACGGCCGATTTCACTTCTCGACATGCCTTCGCTAGTTGCCACCAGCACGACGATGTTTTCGTACCTATAAACGGGGTGCTCTATCGTGTTGAGCAAGCCCTTCACATACGCCGCGGCTTTGTCTAGGCCGATTGCCTGGAACACGTCGTCGGCTATGATGGCGATTTTCCGCCTCCGCTTCTTCAGAATCTCCCGAGTAAGGTCGAAGACCGCCAGCGCCAGCCGGCCCCACTTCTCATCCTCCAGAGTCCTCCGCACAAGTTCTAGGAAGAGCGACTTGACGTCTGGATCATCCACCTCAGCCGCGAAGACCTTGTCTAGGGGGTGGAGATAAAACACGTCGTACCCAAGCTCCCGCAACCCAGAAGCCGCCTGCCGGAGAAAGGCAGTCTTCCCACAGCCCTCCGGCCCAAAAATCACCACGGGAAATCTGGTGCCCCTCTCAGCCCACTCCACCACCTGCGCCAAGGCACGGTCCCTATCCACAAACTCAGTCTCTACGCCGGGCGCAAACTCAAGCTTGATTCTCTTCACGTCTCGGTGGGTGTTCTTGTAATTAAGCTTTGTACGAGGCGTAACGCCTAGGTCTCAGAACCGCGCGTAGCATCAACAACAGTGGTTCAAGCGGCACCGCCCGTCTAGAAGCTTTCTAAAGCCCTCCTCACCTCCTCCAACGCGCGTTTAAGCTCGTCGCTCCACTTGACGCGTCCTTTAAGCGCCTCCGCCCGTCTTGTAAGCTCCTGCAACACCGACTTTATGTCGGCCACTGCGTCCTCCCATGTGGCGTATTTAGACAACTCGCCGCTTGGGTCGGGCCCGTGGTACTGGTAGTCGTGCAGGTCAAGAGCACGGTCCGTCCAGAGCGAGATACCGCCATGCCCCACCTCCTCCAGAAGTCTAGACAAAGACTTCATCTTGGCGGTTGGGACGCGCGGCACCGCCTTAGACTCCAGCCACCTCTTCTCCTCCTCTGTCTTGGCCAGGGCCTTCAGCCTCTTAAGCTCAAGCCGTAGCAGAGCGGCCAGAAGCGCCTTCCAAGCTTGAAATGCCTTACCAGCGGCGTTTCGCACAAGCCCCTCACGCAGAAACCTCAAGGCGAGGTGGGCCTCTATAAGTGCCTCCAAAAGCCTAGCCTCAACATAAGACGCGTCCGCGGGCCTGGGCAAAGGCCTATCCAACACCTCAACCACACGCAACCCACCCATCCCATTTAAATACCTTCACGCCCTCAACAAGCCCACTTCCCCGCCCATTCGAGATGACAAGTGCCCTACCCGCCCGGCGGGCAGATAAAACCACGGCTAAGCCGCGCTCTGATAAGCCAGAGGCCAAGCGTCGGCGCGCTTAAGCCGCGACGGCCTCTTACTCCGCAGGAGCCAAGCGGCAAGAGAAGACGTCCTACACCTCCCTCAGCGCCCTTCTCACAGCCTCTCTGTATATGGGCGTCTGCCATGCTATGTATTTCCCGATGCCGAGTTCTGGATCCCTCTCGGGGGGCGGCTGGTCATAGGTGTTCCTGCCTGTTCGTGGTGTCTGTTGCCGTGTTTAGCCCCGTCTCGGGTCTCTGGCGCGCAGCTGGGCGTCTCACGGCGTTGTGATTTCTTTTCTCCACCTCTTTGGCATGTTTAGCCACTGTAGGCCTAGGGCTATTGCCCTTTCCTCGTCTATCTCCACGCCGAGTTGTCTGGCCACGGCGTAGCCCACGGCTTCGGCCAACAGGCGTATCGGCGTGGTTAGGCGGAGCACCTCCTCTGCGGCGCGTCTAAGGGCGTCTATCAAGGCCGGCGATTTTATGTGGCCGCCCTTCTTGAGGTAGAGTATGGCGGCGTCGATGAGCGCCCTGGCGGCGGGGTTGATTTTGTACCATACGCCTCTACGCAAGGCGCGGCTTTTAAGCGCCGAAAGCGACACAAACGAAGGCACAAACCCCGCCGCCAAGAGCATGGCGGAAGTTTTGCTGGGGGTATATATTGGTTGCGCTGACGGGGCCGGCGGATGCGCCGGTCTTCTTAAGGCCGCCGGCGTCGTCTTATTGCTTGTTGTCCGTGCCCAGAACCTCCTCCAGCGTGACAACTTCTCTCTTACTTTCGATGAGCCAGACTTTGAGCTCTTTAGCCTTTTAGACGGCGGGGGGCTCCGCCAGCAGCGTGTAGAGGACCGGCACGAGTCTGCCTGAGATTTTGTCTGGCTGTCTGCGCAACAGCTCCTGCGCCCTCTCAAAGACCTTCTCCACGTCGCTACCGCCGGCCCTAACCTTCACCTTGCCTACTGCGGTGACGGCGCCGGCATTGCAGTAAATATCAAACTCGTAGTCTGCGTCGAGACGCAACCGCTCCGCCGTGCATTTGCAGCCCCTCTGCTCAAGCAGATACTCAACCATCTCGCGGCCGCTGTCCTCCGGGTGAATTCCGAGCTCCTCAAGTAGCTCTCTAATCGTCATCAAGTCCTTCCGCCGTTTCAGCTTAGACTTTTCTACATCCTCAGCCATGGTTCTTCAGCTTTTGTCGCTACGTTAAGCGACATGGCGAAGGATCCAGCAACTACCTGCACAAGCTTCAGCCTAGCCTCTGGGTGCTTCGTGAAGAGGTCCAGAAGGACGTCGGCGGCGCGGCCGTCGGACCTCAGCGCGTCTAGAAAGAGATCTCTGAGAAAAGACTCTCTCTCCACAAGCTCTCTCAACGCCTTCTTCAACAACTCAACATCCACGGTATAATCTCGATCCTTTTTAAAAAGCTTAAGGTCTGCGGTGGATTGCCATATCGGCGAGTAGTGTGAGGACGGCTCCGGCTAGGGCGTAGTAGGCCCACTGGGCCAGCTTGTTGACTGTATTCGCGTCGCCTACGCCGAGGTAGTAGGCGGCTGTGGCCAGCAACACAGTGAAGACTATGACTAGGCCTTGCGCCGCCCCTTCCGGGGCTGGATGGCTTCTCCGGCTTCTGCGGCGCCGGGGGTGGTGGCTGGGGTAGCGGCGGGAGGCGGTCTGTGGGGGTTCGTGCCGCCTTGCGGCTCGCGCTACTGCGGCTTGTAGCTTGACTAGGGCGGTCGCGAGGGGGAGGGGGGCTATGGAGACGCCTCCCAGGAGTATGAGTATTATGGCGAGGGTGCCGAGTAGGTAGTGGGGCACCCCCTGGTAGAAGAAGCGGTGGGCTACCCAGGCGGCCAGGTCGGCGCCGTGGGCGGTGAGGAGGGCGCCTGCGAGGGCTAGGGGGAGGGTGGGGTTGAGGCGGTAGGCGAGGGAGATCATCTTAGACGCTATTGAGATGCCGTGCCAGGGCTTGAGCTTCTTCTTGCCGATGCGCTGTCTGTATTGTATGGGGACTTCGGCGACGCGGGCGCCGTTGGCCTTGGCTAGTATGTCTACCTCTATGTCGAAGTTGCGGGTCTCCAGGGGCGAAAGGACTGGCGCCTTGTCTGTGTTGCGTCCCTCTGGCGTGTTGGCGCGGCGTCTGGGTTGGGGCTCTCTCGGCGGCCCTCTCCAGGTTCTTCGATTATAGCGGCAGGTGGGGTCTGCGGCTACCTCGCCTCTTTGCGACGGCCGTTTGCACGGTTGGGGGGCCGTGGGGGCTTGGGCTTTTGGCGGCCTCTCTGGGTGTCCGCCTTGGCGTGTCTTGGTGGGTGGCGGCTGGGGGCTTCATCTGTTTAGGGGCGTGGGGTTATTGGCCTAGTTTTTGGAGTATCTCCTCGATTGGTAGGGCTGGGGTTGCCATGGTTATTTCTTTGACGTCGCTTGTCATGTATCTGAAGGCGGAGTATGCCGTTTGTAGATCTTGATGTGGTAGGTATCTGCTGTATGTGGCGAGGAGGGCGTCTAGCTCGTTTTTTGTGCCTATGTCGAGAGCTGCGGCCTCAAGCGCTATTATCCATTTTAGGAGCCCCAGCTCCTCTGCCTTATCGATGTACGCCTCTTCGGGCTCCTCGTCTGCGGTCAGCGCGGCGTGTAGGGCGTAGCCTAGGCAGGTGGGCCTGTGGGGAGTGGCTAGGTGTAGTGCGTAGAGCCAGCTTTTTCTGAAGCGGAGCTCCCTCCTGTAGGCGTCGGGGTCTCCGGAGGGGGTGGGCTTCGTGAGGTGTCTCAGCGTCTCCCTCAGCTGGAACTTCGAGCTAGCCGTCGCCCTTATCACGACGAGTTTCTCTGGAAGCGTCAGCAACGGGGGCAACGCGGCGGCGTCTTCAGGCTTAGAGCGGAAGGCCTCCAGCACTGAGTCTATGGCCTGGGCCACCTCCTGGGGGTTTAGCCCCAGGGCTTTCTGGTAGCGTCTCAGGGCGTCTAGGTTGGGGGGGCCTCCTCTCTCGGTGCGGTAGCCTAGCCACCGGAGCCTCTCGAGCGTCCAGGTTTGATGGGGTCCTAGTCTTTCTATGTTCTGGAGGTGTTTTTGGAGGAGTGCGTGTGGGTCGAGTCCTTTGGCTTCTGCGTAGATGAGGAGGAGGGTGATTCTGGGCGATTGGTATATCCAGGTCCCGCGGGCGCCTGTGTGGAGGGTTTGTAGGCTCATGGTATCTCCAGCTCTAGGCGTAGGCGGTCGGCGACGTACGTCAGCTCTAGTTCTTGCTGTCTCTGGGGGGTGGTCAAAGCCTCTCTTATGTGGGCGACGGCGGGGTAGGTCAGCATGTAGCCGGAGGGGGTCTTGGCGAGTAGCTTTCTGCGCCTCTTGGAGAGGGCGGCGGCTGGGTCTTCAGACTGGGCGATGTCTGCGGCTTTGTGGAGGAGGCTTGGGGGGGATTTCGGCGTATATGTTCTGCATGTACCAGGTTGAAATGTAGACGGCGTGTAGTGCTCTGCGTGTTTTTTCGGAGGCCTTTGGGTAGCTGTACGCTATTTTCCCGAGCCAGCTGAACCTGTCTCTGATAACTGTCTGCGCGTCTCTGCTTTTGACTTCTGCAACTATCTCGGCCACGACGGCGGGGTTTCTGAAGTCTACTTCTTTCAGCTCTTCAGGCACCGCCCCGAGCTTTCTTTCTAGGAATTTCCTCATGTCGTCTGTCGTTATCTGCATCGAGAGGTGGTATACCGGGGCCACTCTCCCCCTGGTCTGTAGGTCGAGGAAGGCCCAGAGGGTTGACGGTATTGTGTACCCTGCGCCGGGGCGCGGCCATCTATCGACCATCTCGAAAAAGTTGACAAGGAAGTCGCCTAGGTCTTTGAAGCCGTAGTACTCCGGGGTTTGAACTACTTTTTCGAACTCATCGACCACGACGAGGGTGGCGCCGGCCTTTTTCAGCGCGTGGACAAGGTCGAGGCGGTTGAGCTTCCTCCCCTTTATTTCGACTCTGCCCCTAAGCGCCTCGCTCGGCGCCTTGGGCTCGAGTCCGAGAGCCTTGCCTAGCCACCTCCGTACATCCTCGCCGCACGTCTCCTCCAGCTTCTCCACCGCGT
>Ga0080007_1065271_pt1 | contig 12291 bp, 5 predicted proteins | sample OctOCTMetagenome_FD_69210 | JGI IMG/M metagenome (GOLD analysis project Ga0080007, IMG submission 69210) | Hot spring and microbial mat streamer communities from Octopus Spring Streamers, Yellowstone National Park, USA - OCT_B (SPADES... | ecosystem: Environmental > Aquatic > Thermal springs >...
CCGCCGCCGGATCAGACCTTCTGGGTCCTGGTGCTGGGGAAAGGCTATCCGGTCCCCTCCTTCCGCTTCCGCTGGTGCACGGACCGGCTCAAGGTCCGCCCCATGCGAAGGGCGGCCGAGCGGGGAGACCCCAACGCCGTGATGCTGGTCGGGGTGCGAGAGGGGGAGAGCGCCGTTCGGGACGGGCGGCTGCGGCAGGCCTGTGGGCGGGGGGAGTGCGGCCCGGCGGCCGTCGGCAAGGCCGGGCCCTTCCCGGCGGTCTCGCCCATCCGGGAGTGGAGGTCCTGCGACGTCTGGGACTTCCTGGTCTTCCGTGCCCCGCAGTGGGGCTGGCCTACCGCCGGGCTGTGGCGGCTGTATGGGAAGGACGAGGCGGTTCGCTATGGCTGCTGGCTGTGCCCGCTGGTGCGCAAGGACCGCGCGATGCAGGCGGCCATCGCCGCCGCCGACGGCGAGCGGCCGGCCCTGGAGGCCCTGGCGGCCTTCCGGGAGCGCCTGCTGGAGGTCTCCCGGGATCCCGGAAGCCGCCTCCCGCGTCCGGACGGGCGGCCGGGGAGGCTGCGGCGGGAGGCGCGGGAGGCTTTGCTCGCGGCGCTGCGGGAGCTGGAGGAGCGGACCGGGCTGTCGCTTCTGTCGGCGGAGGAGGAGGCGCAGATCCGACGAATCTGGGAAGAGGAGGAGCGCCGTGGAGCGGATCGATGAGCGATGGGGGGCGTCCATCGGGCGGATCGCCCCGGCCATGGAGGAGCCAGCCAGCCATCTGGAGTTCTCCTTCTGGGTTCGCCCCGAGGCGGAGCTGGCCATCGGGGAGATCGTCACGGCGACCTCGGGGGAGGAAGGGGTGCGGGTGGTGGCCGTGGTGCGGTCCCTCTCCACCGTCACCACCCTGCGCACGCCCGTGGATCACTTCATGGCCTGCGACATGGGGGAGCCGGAGGCGGAGCTGCCCACCGACCTCCCGGCGGTCCGGCTGGGCCGGGCCCAGGTGCTGTGGCGCTCCGACCGGCGCCTGACGCCGCCGGAGCGGGACTGGGCGCTGCGGCGGGCGACGCCGGAGGAGATCCGGCAGGCCTTCGCCGCCGATGTGGATCCGGACTACGCGGTCCCGGCGGGCTTCATCCCGGCCGTGGACGAGGCTGGGCGGCGGGTCTGGGTGCCGGTGGACATGGACCTGCGCTGGCTGGCCGGCTACGAGTCCGGCCACGTCAACATCGCCGGGATCTCCGGGGTGGCGGCCAAGACCAGCTACGGGCTGTTCCTGGCCATGGGGATGCTGGCGGCAGGCCTTCGGGAGGGGCCGGTCCGGGATCGGGAGGGGGGCCTCGCCGTGATCGCCTTCAACGTCAAGGAGGTGGACCTGATGTTCCTGGACCGGTGGGCCGGCTGGGAGCATGCGCCGGAGGCCTGCCGGGAGGACGTGCGGATGTGGCAGGCCTTTCGCGACCGCTACCTGGGCGGGCAGGGGGCGGAGGCGGTCCTCGCCGGCCTGCGCTTCTGGGCCCCCGGCCGCGGGGAGGCGCTGGCCTCCGGGCGGCCGGATGGGGAGAAGGTGACGGCCTTCCGCTACGGCTGGGAGAACATCCGCCAGCCGGAGCGGAAGGCCGCCTTCTACGCCCTCTTCGATCCGGACGACCTGGACGACAAGCTGCTGGCGGCGGCGGACGCGGCCCTGTCCGAGGACACGACGTGGAACGGGCTGAAGGGCGAAGTGACGAAGCGCGCCAAATCCCATGAGGGCTGGGTGGAGTGGGGGGGCATAAACCACCACACGGCCACCCTGCACAAGCTGCGCAACCGCCTGGAGGCCATCGAGCGGGCCATGGGCGCCATGCTGGAGAAGGACTTCGCAGGAGGGGAGCCGCTGGACCCCCAGCTGCTCCGGCCGGGGGACTTCTGGGTGGTGGACATCACCCGGCTGGGGGATCGGGCGCGGCGCTTTCTCTTCTTCCGCCTGCTGGGGGAGCTGCAGGATCTGCTGGAGAAGCGGAAGACCGGGCAGCTTTCGGGGGACTTCCCCGGCCGGGTGGTGATCTTCGTGGACGAGCTGAACGTCTTCGCCCCGGGCGGGGGCGGGCGTCATCCCACCCGGGAGCAGCTGATCCATGTGGCGGCCCGGGGGCGCAGCGTCGGCCTGACGCTGCTGGGGATGCAGCAGCTGGCCAGCCGGGTGGACGAGGAGGTGCTGGCCAACACCTCCACGCTGGCCGTGGGCCGGGTCCACCCGGCGGAGCTGTCCAGCCCGCCTTACTCCTGGCTGCGGGAATGGCGGGACCAGGTAATGGTGATGCCCCGCGGCGCCATGCTGGTGAGCCATCCCCTGTGGCGGGCTCCGGCGCTGGTGCGCTTCCCGCGCCCGCTGCACCGCCTGAGCGGGGAGGCCGGGGGATGAGGGTCCCGGTTCTGCGCTTTCGCGGCTCCTTCGATCCGCTGCTTCCCGGCTTCGCCGAGGAGGAGCAGTTTCGGCCCCCGGCCATGGACCTGGAGGCGGAGGGCCTGCGGCCGGTCGAGCCGGGAAGGAAGTGGATCCGGCTGCCGCCGGAGGAAGCGCTGCCGGAGTCCTTCCGCTTCCGCGGCTTCCTGGACGGGGTGCAGCGGACGGTGCTGGCCGGGGTGCTGCGGACCCGGGAGGGCATCCGGGTGCCGGTCTACCGCGCCCGGGTGATGGCCGGCCTGCTGGTCCGGGAGGGCTCGACGCCCCGCATGGGACCGGTCCGGGCCTGGGATCTCCTGGTGGCTCCTTTCCGGGCCGCCGGGGAGCGGCCGGAGGCCCTGGCCGACGACCTGCGGGCCCAGGGCCTGGCGGTCCGGACGGGCCGGGAGGTTTTCGGCGTCGTCCTGGCGGGGGAAAGGCTGGCGGAGCTGCTGGCCCCGCGGCCGCTCTGGATCCTGGCGGACACCAGCAGCCGCGGCCTCTCCGAGGATCCCGAGCGCGAGCTGATCTCCGCCTCGGACCTGATGCGGGAGCGGGAGGTCCGCGCCCGGGCCCAGGGGCGGGTGGCCCATCTGCGCCAGGTCCTGGAGCTGCTGCTGCTGCTGGCGGTCCGCTTCCCCGAGGCCGGGCTGCTGACGGAGGCGGAGCGGGGCGATCTCCCCCCGGACGCGCCGGTCCTGGTGGACGGGCCGCTGCTCCTGGGCACCCGCCGCCGCCGGTGGCTGAGGAACCTTCTGGTCCGCCTGAAGGGCGGAAGCCTCCCGGAGGAGCGGCTGGAGCGGCGGCTGCTGGGGAACGCGGTGGGCGTGGTCAAGGGAAACCGCCTGCGGCCGCCGGAGCTGGAGACAACGCTGCGCCTGCCGGTGGGCTGCCGCACCGCCTCCTATGCCTTCCACCGGGAGGTGGAGGTCCACGGCCGTTCCCTGCAGGAGGACGTGGAGGCGGACGAGGATCACCGGTATCCCTCCTGGCACCTGACCGCCTACGTTCGCCTGCGGGAGAGCCAGGAGAGCCAGCTGGCCGGCCTGGTCCGCATCGACCTGCTGCGGCCGGATCCGGATCGGGCCGGGGAGCTTTCGCCGGAGGAGGAGCGGATCCTGGACCTGTGGGCGGCGTCGGTCTACCGGGAGCGGCGGCCCTATCTGCCAGGGGGGCGGGAGCAGCTTTTCCCCATCTCCCTTCTGGAGCAGTCCCTGCACGCCCGCATGCCGCCGCCCATGGCCCTGGCGGGAAGCCTGCGCCTGGAGGGCGGCGGATGAGCGGGGGAAAGAGCGTGATCGATCGGGCGGCGGAGCGCGCGCGCCGGGCTCTGGCGGCCGGGGAGGAGATCCTCCTGATCCTCCGCTGCGCCGGCTGCGGGGCGGAGCGGGAGCGGCGGGTCCGGCCCGGCCTTCGGGTCGTGGAGGAGCGGGCCGAGGGCGCCTTTCGGACGCTTCTTCTGGAGCGGGAAGGGCGCCCGGCCGTTCGGCTGAAGATCTTCTCCGGCCGGCAGCCTGCGGAGTCGCTCCTGCTGGAGCATGAGCCCGAGAGAGCCCCGGCCGGCGTTTCTGTTCTCTATCTTCACGCCCGGGAGCTCCTGGAGGATCCTCGCCGCTGGCGGCCGCATCGCGTGGAAGGGATGCGTCCGCTGTTTTGCGCCTCATGCCGGGAGGCGTTCCGGGCCTTCCGCCGGCAGGCGGAGGAGGTCTCCCGTCGGACCGGCGTGCCGCTCCCCGGCTTCCCGTATCGATACGGGATCGCGCGCTGCTGGAAGTGCGGGGAGGAGATCCTGGCCTTCGCATGGACCGACGAGGGATGGCCGAAGGCGGAGCCTCCCTCCCCTCGTCCGCGGACCGTTCAATGGAGGTTCTCCCGGACGATCGGGAGCTCTTACTGGGCCAACACGTGTCCGTTCTGCGGCGCGATCCAGGGGGACTGGTTTCTTCATCACGAGCCGGATGGGCCGTTCTTCGCGGCCTTCCAGCGGGAGCCCTGGGAGAAAGACGATCCATGGCGGTGGCTGGAGGACATGGTGCGGATCGCCCGCTGGCGCATCGAAGGGGGCGCTGGAAGAAGGTTCCCACCGGAAGCAGATGTCTCGCCTTAGAGGCCTTCCGGAATAAAAGGGATCTTGCCTCCCGGGCTCGCTGGATTTACCATGGCTTCCAAACAAAAAGCGCCTCGCCCGGTGGCCGGACCGGCGAGGCGGCGTCGCGGGGCGGGCAGGGCGCCCCAGCGGGAGGAAGTGTAGCACGAAGCGCCCGCCGCGGGCAAGCGGCCCCGGCGGGCGTTGGGTTTGTGAGAGCAGACGATGAACCAGACAGAGGAAGTCCTTGCCCCGGAGCCTTCCGGGGCGAACTCCTGCTGCAGGGATCTTCGGAGGTGAGCGGCGATGCGGGACCTGGAAAGCGTGCGGAGGCTGCTCGCCAGCTATGCCGCCCTCAAAGACGCCGGAGCGTTCTTCAAAGGCCTCGGCTATCCGACCATCGATCCCCGCCCCGAGGATCTGGAAAAGATCCCCCAGGGCGCCCGGGAGGCGATCTCGTCCGTCCATCGGATTGTCGACCTCAAGGATCGCTTCCGCTTCCAGATCTTCCACGTCGAGCTGCGCGGCGGCCTCCGGCGCACCGACATCCGGCGCTTCCTGGAGTCCTATTACCGCCATAACCCGATCGGAGAAAACCTCTTCGTTTTCGCCCCGTCCGGATCGGCGGACGAGCTGGCCTTCGTCTCGCCGCTGCGGCTGCAGGATCCCCGGGATCCGCGTGACCCGTATAAGGTCCGCCTCTGGCTTCGCATCCTCCAGGTCCGCAGGGAGGCGCCCTACCGCACGGACCTGGAGGTCCTGAGCCGGATCCGCGCGGACGGCGTCCGGGATCCCTCCGAGATCTGGAGGCGCCATCAGGACGCCTTCAGCGTCCAGCGGGTCACCGAGGAGTTCTTCCGCGACTACCAGGAGATCTTCGCCGAGATCCAGAACCGTCTGGCCCGGACCCATCGGGGGAACGGCCGGCTGTGGGCCCGCGACTACGCCCACCAGCTCCTCAACCGCATCATGTTTCTCTACTTCATCGCCCGCAAGGGCTGGCTCCAGGGTCCGGACGGCGAACCGGACCGCGACTTCATGCGCCATTTCTGGGAGGCCTACCGGGGGACAGGCGCCAGGGACGCCTTCCATCGGGACTGGCTGGACGTCCTCTTCTTCGAGGCTTTCAACAACCGCTGGCAGAACGGGGCGGAATACCCGAGCCGCTTCCCGGAATGGCTGAGGCGGTCCCTCTCCCAGGCCCCCTTCCTCAACGGCGGCCTCTACACCCGGCGTCCCGGCCTGGACGACCGCCTGGAGCGCTGGCTCCCCGACGAGATCTTCGCCCTCCTTTTCGAAAAGTGGACCGACGGCGCCCCGCCGGGCTTCTTCGAGCGCTACAACTTCACGGTGGTGGAGAGCGGCCGCTTCGATGAAGAGGTGGCCGTGGACCCCGAGATGCTGGGCACGGTCTACGAGCGGCTGGTCAACGTGACCTTCGAGGGCGAGGGCGAGGATCTCCGGGGCGCCGCCGGCATCTTCTACACGCCCCGCGTGGAGATCGACCTGATGTGCCGGCTGGCCCTGGCGGACTGGCTGGGGAACCGGCTGGGCCGCTCCCAGCGGGATCTGCTCTACGAATGGGTCTTTGCGCTTTCGGAAGACGAAAAAAAGCAGGCTGACGGAAAGGTTGCCCAGGAAGGCCTCTGGGAGACCCTAAACGAGCTGGTCCGCCGGGTCCGGGTGTGCGATCCCGCCTGCGGCTCCGGCTCCTTCCTGGTGGGGATGCTCCTGGTCCTGGACGACCTGCAGGCCCGCTGCGATCAGGCGCTGCCCCCCGCCAACACGCTCCTTGATCAGCAATCCCACAATCGGCAAACCTACGAGCGGCGCAAGCGCATCCTGCAGGACCAGCTCTACGGCGTGGACGTGATGGAGTGGGCCGTCCGGGTGGCGGAGCTCCGCCTCTGGCTGCAGCTGGTGGTGGAGACGGAGCTGAAGGAGGAGCAGAGAAAAGAACATCCCCTCCTGCCCAACCTCAACCTCAAGATCCGGCACGGGGACAGCCTGCTGCAGACCCTGGGGGATCTGGACCTCAGCCCCTTCCGCCGGGGCGAGCTGAGCATCCCGGCGCACCTGAAGCGCCGCCTGGACCAGCTTCGGGATCGAAAGCGTCTCTTCTTCCAGGGCGAAGCGCCCGGGCTCACCGAGGAGAGGCTCACCGAGGAGATGCTGCGCAAGGAGGAGCGGGATCTCTTCCGGGACATCCTGGCGCACCGGATCCATGAGCTGGAGAACCGGATCAAGGCCGACCGGGAGCGCCTGCGCAGCGCCCAGGCCCATCGGACGCTGCCCGGGATGACGGCGCAGCCGCCGGAGGAGGCGGAGCGTCAGCGCCAGGAGCTGGAGGAGGAGCTCCGGAAGCGGGAGGAGGAGCTGGAGCGCCTCCGGGAGGCCCGGAAGGCCCTCGCCCCCGACCGCCCGCCGCCCTTCGTCTGGGACATGGCCTTCGTGGAGATCTTCGAGGACGAGAACCCCGGCTTCGACATCGTCATCGGCAACCCGCCCTACGTGCGCCAGGAGAAGATCCGGGACTACATGGAGCGGTTCGACCGGGAGGAATACCTCCGGCGCCTCAACGAGAGCCTGCGGGCCATCTACCCGGCCTTCTTGGGGAAGAGCCGCCGGATCAGCGGGCGGGCCGACTACTACGTGTATTTCTACCTCCACGCCCTCTCCCTCCTGGCCGACAGGGGCGTCTTCTGCTTCATCACCTCCAACTCCTGGCTGGACGTGGACTTCGGCAAGGACCTGCAGGAGTTCTTCCTGCGCTTCGGGCATCTCAAGATGGTCATCGACAACCGGGCCAAGCGCAGCTTCGCCCAGGCCGACGTGAACACCGTCATCGTCCTGGCCGGCCCGCCCGAGCGCCGGCGCCCGCTGACCGAGGAGGAGATGAAGCGCCGCTTCGTCCGCTTCGTCGCCTTCCATGTGCCTTTCGAGGAGGCCATCAGCCCCGTGGTCTTCTCGGAGATCGAGGACGAGCGCCTCTATCAGCCCCTGGCGGGCTTCCGGGTCCTGCGCCGCTCCGAGTTCCGCGCCATCCTCGCCGACCAGTGGTCGCTCTATCAGGAGGGGGTGGCCGAGCCGGAGGAGGACGAGGCGGCCCCCTCCGGGGGGAAGGCCCGCCGGCGGGGGAAGGGCGCGCCGGCCCTGGGCGGCATGGCCCTTCGCCCCTACGCCGGCGCCAAATGGGGCGGCAAGTATCTGCGGGCCCCCGACATCTTCTTCACCATCCTGGAGAAGGGGAAGGACCAGCTGGTCCGCCTGGGCGACATCGCCGAGGTGCGGCGCGGCTTCACCACCGGCGCCAACGAGTTCTTCTATCTGGAGCCGGTGGGGCGGACGGTGAAGGAGGCGGCGGCGCTGCGGGAGAAAGCCCCGCGGGCCCCCGTTCGGGTGCGCAACGGCGCCGGCTGGGAGGGGGAGATCGAGGCCGCCTGGCTGCGGCCGGTGATCAAGTCGCCGCGGGAGATCCGGACCCTGCGGGTGCGCCTGGAGGACCTGCGCTACCTGGTCTTCATGCCCCCGGAGGACATCCGGAAAGCCATCGACCAGGGCCGCCAGCCCCCCCTCTCCCGCTACCCGAAAGCCGCCGCCTACATCCGCTGGGGAGAGAGGCAGGGATATCCCAATCGCCCCACCTGTGCCAGCCGAGCGTGGTGGTGGGATTTAGGGCTGCGCAAGTTCCCAACTGTTGTATGGGTTAAATCTGTGAATGACAGCCACAGGCAAGCTTATTTTGATTTTCCAGCTTTGGTAGATCAGCGACTTTACGAGTTGGATTTCACTGATAGGCGAATAGCTTGCGCACTCTTGAACTCGGCTTGTTTCCTTATGATAAAAGAGCTTTATTCGAGGGTGAATCTCGGCGAGGGCGCGTTGGATACCGCGGTGTATGAAGCAAACTCTGCCATGGTCTTGCATCCAGTTGCATTCGAGAACAAGCAACGAGAGCTATTGCGGGCTAGTGTTGAGTTGCTTGCGGAGCGTCCCATTCGCAGCATCTTTGAGGAACTCGGCTTTCCTCTGTGTCGGGAGCGGAAGTGCGGCCACCCCGAGCACCCGTATGAGCATGTGAAGCCGAAGGACCTCACCCTGGAGCAGGTGCGGGCGGCCTCGCCGGACCGGTTCGAGCTCGACCGGGTGGTCTTCGACGCGCTGGGGCTCACGGACGAGGAGCGCGTGGAGGTCTACCGGGCCGTGGCGCAACTGGTGAAGGACCGGCTGGTGAAAGCGAGGAGGGTGTAGGAGGAGGGCGGCCGTGGATCAGATCCCGGACCTCATCGACAACGAGCGGCGCCGGCTGGGGGACGTGCTGAAGGGCCTGCTGGCCAACAGCCCGGACCTCCGTCTGGATGTGGCCACCGCCTTCTTCAACCTGCGGGGGCTGGAGGCCCTGGAGCCGGAGATCGAGCGGCTCCGGGCCCTCCGCCTGCTCCTGGGCCAGGAACAGGAGCAGGCCTTCGTCCTCGGGGAGCGGCTGCTGGCCGAGCTGGAGGATGCCGCCGCCCGGGGGGAGATCATCGCCCGCGAGATCCGGCGCTGGCGCGACTTCCTGGCCCGGGATTCCGTGGCCGTGCGGCGCTACCGGAAGGCCTTCCTCCACGGCAAGGCCTACATCGTCGATGGCCTCCCCGTCCTGGGCGCCGTGGGCATCGTGGGCTCCTCCAACTTCACCGGCGCCGGGCTGACCATCAACCGGGAGCTCAACGCCGTCCTCAAGCAGGCATCGGCCGTTCGGGAGCTCCAGGGCTGGTTCGAGGCCCTCTGGCAGGAGGCCGAGGACTACAAGGCCGAGCTCCTGGAGCTCCTGGAGCGCTTCACCCGGACCTACACCCCCTATGAGATCTACATCAAGGCGATCTATGAGGCCCTGCGGGACCGGCTGGACCAGGAGCTGGGGGAGCGGGACGCCAGGCCCTCCCCCATCGCCCTGACGGACTTCCAGCGCGACGGGTATCTGGCGGCCCGGGAGATCCTGGAGAGCTACGGCGGCGTCCTCATCGCCGACTCGGTGGGCCTGGGCAAGACCTACCTGGCCCTGCGGCTCCTGGACGACTACGCCTACAGGGAGCGGCAGACGGCCCTCATCGTCTGCCCGGCGGCGATCCGGGAGACCGTCTGGCGGCCGCTGCTGCAGCGGTTCTCCATCCCTTATGAGCTGGTCTCCATGGAAGAGGTCAGCCGCCGCGACTTCCCCGTCGACGAATACGCCCGGCGGTTTCGGGTCATCGTGGTGGACGAGAGCCACAACTTCCGCAACCCGGGCGCCAACCGCTGGGAGAACCTGTTCCGGGTCATCGCCCGGGGCGATCCGGACAAGAAGGTCATCCTGCTGACGGCCACGCCGGTCAACAACACTGTCTTCGATCTCTACCATCAGCTGCGCCTGATCACCCGGGACGACCGCGGCTTCCTGCGGGCCGCGGGCATCCCCGATCTCTGGGATTACTTCCGCCGGGCCGAGGAGAACAAGGAGGCCCTCTACGAGGTCCTGGAGGCCCTGGCCGTCCGCCGCAGCCGGCCCTTCATCCGCCGGAACTACCCGGAGGCGGAGATCGACGGCCAGCGGATCCGCTTCCCCGAGCGGAAACTCCACACCGTCCGCTACAGCCTGAAGGACACCTACGGGCCGGATCTTTACCGGAGGATCGCCTCCACGATCGAGGGCCTCCTCCTCGCCCCCTATCAGGTGGATCTCTACCGCAAGGCGCTGGTCGAGGCGCGCCGCCGGGCCAGGCCCATCCCGCTCTTCGAGGCCCCGGACGAAGGCGAGGAGGGCATGACGCGGCGCCTGCAGGAGGCGCTGGGGTGGTCGCCGGAAGAGGCCCGGGGCTTCCTGATGGCCGTGGGCCGCCAGACGGCCCTGGCCCACATCCTGCGGGTGCTGTATCTCAAGCGCCTGGAATCCTCGGCGGAGGCCCTGCGGATCTCCCTGCGCCGCCTGCAGCGCTTCCTGGAGCGCTTCCTTCAGGCCCTGGAGGCGGGGCGGCTGCTGAAGGCCGAGGACTACCGGCGGTGGCTCCGGATGGAGGGCGCCGACGAGGAGGGCCTGGAGGAGGAAGGGGGCTGGGAGGCGCTCCTGGCCTCCCTGCCCGCGCTTCCGGCGGACCGCTACGACCTCGCGAGCCTCCGCGCCGCCGTGCAGGCCGACCTCCGGTCCCTCGAGGGGATCCTGCGGGAGCTGGAGCGGGACCGCCCCGACGACAAGCTGGAGGCTCTGAAGCGGCTGCTGGCCTCCCGGGAGCTGCGGGGGCGGAAGATCGTCGTGTTCTCGTATTTCAAGGACACGGCGCGCTACCTTCACCGGCGCCTGAGCGGGGATCCCGCCCTGGCGGGCCGGCGCCTCGACATCGTCGACAGCGACGTCCGGTCCGAGGAGCGGACGGAGCGGATCCGGCGCTTCGCGCCCCGGGCCAACGGAAGGCCGGATCTCCCCCCGGAGGAGCAGATCGACATCCTCATCAGCACCGACGTGCTCTCCGAGGGGCAGAACCTGCAGGACGCCGACGTCGCCATCCACTACGACCTCCACTGGAACCCGGTGCGCATGGTCCAGCGGGTGGGCCGGCTGGACCGCCTGGGCTCGCCCCACGCCGTCATCCACGTCTACAACTTCTTCCCGGAGGAGGAGCTGGAGGAGCTGCTCGGGCTGCTGCGGCGCCTGCGCGAGAAGCTGGACGCCATCAATCGCACCGTGGGGCTGGACGCCTCCATCCTGGGGGAGACCCCCAACCCGATGGACTTCAACATCCTGCGCCGGCTGGAGCGGGAGGATCCGGAGGCCCTCCAGGAGCTGGAGGAGGAGAGCGAGCTGACCGTCGGGGAGTTCCTCAAGCAGGACCTGCTCCGCTTCCTGAAGGCGGCGGGGGAGGAGCGGCTGCGCCGGATCCCCCTGGGCGTCGGGACGGCCCGGCGGCGCCGGGAGGGGCCCCGGGGGTTCTTCGCCGCCTTCCGCAACCCTCGGACCAGCCAGCACCACTGGCTCTTCTACGATGAGGAGCGCGACCGCATCCTGGAGCGGCGCCTGGAGGCTATCCGGCCCATCCGGTGCGAGCCCTCGGAGCCCCCCGCTCCCCTGCCGGAAGAGTTCGACCCCCGGCCCTTCATCGAAAAGCTGCGCCGGCATCTGTGGAACCGCATCCGGAGGGCCGCCCTGGAAGCCATCGAGCTCCCCGCTCCCCAGCGCCAGATCGTGAACTGGCTGCACGCCCTCCCGCCCTCGGCGGAGCGCAACCGCCTGCTGGCCTACTTCGAGGCCCGCCCCCTCTCGGGGCCGGACCTCCAGGCCTTGCGGCGCCTCTGGCGGGAGCGCTCGACGCAGCCGCCGGAGGAATGGCTGAAGCGCCTGGTGGACTTCATGGAAAGCCATCCCCACCCTCCGTCCGCGCCCGGGGAAGCCCCAGGCGACTCCGCTCCGGAGCGCGAGGAGGATCTCGAGTGCATCGTCTGGATGCGGGTCTTGTGAGATCCGGATCGCTCGCCGCAAAGGATCCGGGAGATCCCGGAGAAGGGTCGAGAAGCGCTCCGGAGAGAGGAGATTGAATCGCTCCTCTTGAGAGAGGGCTTCGATGGCCGGGGCAAGAACGAAGGCCGTTTTCTCCGGCATGATGACCTCCCGCTCAAGATCCTCCCGGCCCCGGGGCTCCGGCTCCGCGGCCGGGTAAATCAGCGCGTAGCGGAGGCGGTCCACGAGGAAGCCGGAAAGATGCAGGAGGAGCCCGTAAGCGCGCGCCTGGACATGATGATCCCGCCACGGGCGAGCGGAGGCCCCGAATTTATACTCCAGGAG
>Ga0080007_1076131_pt1 | contig 12288 bp, 13 predicted proteins | sample OctOCTMetagenome_FD_69210 | JGI IMG/M metagenome (GOLD analysis project Ga0080007, IMG submission 69210) | Hot spring and microbial mat streamer communities from Octopus Spring Streamers, Yellowstone National Park, USA - OCT_B (SPADES... | ecosystem: Environmental > Aquatic > Thermal springs >...
ATAGTTTGCGTAATTACTTACTTTAAGATACGATGTTCCAACAACAAAGATATCTCCTTTGTAAAGTCTTGCACTGTCATAAACACATTCAATATCTAAAACGAGTTCAGGAAAAAGTTTATTCCCGTCTAAATTGATTTGTTCTATTTTAGATGTCAAGTTATATCTACCATCTCCATACCATATAAACCATTGATCCCACCACCAGTACCAATCTACTCTCCCTGAAAATGAATATATTTTTCTGTTCAAGGTTAAAATTTATGCTCCTTGTGTAGAGATTTGTGCCACGGTTGTAATTTGTTCCGGCGGATATGCTGAAACAACTCTTACCAATCCCTGATCGACAAGGTAGATGTATTTTCCATCTGTTTTTACAATATCGGCTTCGTCTATTCCTCTTTCAAGGACATTAGTTTGTGAAAATTCAGGTTCTGATGGTTGAGTTCCAAGGAAATAATTCCTATAATTCGTATCTAGACCAGAGCTAATTGCCTCAGTTTGAGCATACGTACCTCCGACTCCTCCTCTTTTTATTTTGCTTACATCTACATTTTTCATTCTTTCTATTTGAGCGCCGATTAGAGTTGAAAGATAGGCTACTACATTTTCGCAGTTTTTAGCTTTTGCTAATGCAGGAGGACCCTGGAGGAAGGTTTTTATATCTTCTGGTAATTTTGGAGTTTTTATTTTATCATTTTTATTTTGAGAGCTACCGGTATCTATTTTCCCGTCTGAGCAAAGTGTTAAAAAAGTTAAAGTAAAAAACACAGATAAAAGTTTCCATAGTCTCATAGTTTTTCACTACCTTTATTAATAATTTAGTGATTTTTATTTTTGGTTTTTCGGTTCTAATATATTTGAAATATCAAAAGCTATAAATTTCTTTTACTCTTTTTTCCAAAGATTTGTTTTTGTAGATTGGCAAAATTTCAAGAATTTTTTCTTTATCTAAAACTGATATGTTGTCAAAATAATAATTTTTGTTCAGGTATAAGGTGTCCAGAGATGCTTTTTCTTTTGTCGCAATCCAATATGTTCCCTTATATTCTAAATCGGAAGAATCTGTTAAAATACTACTCTTTATTTTTCTGTAAAAATATTTTCGTCCATCCACTCCTATTTCTCTTGTAAGATAAGATGCTACAAAGATTTGAGAATAATACTGAAAGATTACACCTGATTGAGATAAAACAGTTTCAAAGCTGATGTATGATGGTTTATATATTTTTGTAGCTAACTCAAATTTGTTGTAATCTTTATCTTTACCATAAATTCCTTTTCTTAGAAAAAAGATTTTTTTGTTTTCGCATAATAGCTAATTTTTCTTTTTGACCGAATTTATATCTGTTTCTTGCCAAAGTAATGCTATTTCTTTTAAAAGTAAAAACAGTGTTTTTAGACTTGAAAAGTGATAGTAATTTATCGCTTGCCATAATTTATGAACTAAGGTTTACATTTTTTGCTACTTTAAGTTTATAAAATATATTTCATAATAAAAAACTTTGATTCTGATATTTTTTATCCTTGATATTTTACGGTATTGTTATGGAATTTTATTATTTTTAATTTTAGAATTATGGGACCGCTTGTTTCTTGTATTATACCTACATACAACAGAGCTCATATTGTGGGAAGAGCAATTCGGAGCGTTTTGAACCAGACATATAAGAACATAGAAGTAATAGTTGTAGATGATGGATCGCAAGATAACACTCAGGAGGTGGTTTTATCTATAAAAGATGAGAGGGTAAGGTATATAAGGCTCCGCATATATAAGGCTTTACAGGAATTTTTGACCTGCTTTTGAAAATATGATTGGAGCATCAAAGATTGCATATTTTGATTTTGTCCCTTTGCCTTTCTGCGTTATAAATAGAATGAAGCGAGAAATAAGCATATGGAGAGGGCAAGTTAAAATGTCACTTATTGTCAAGCATGGAATAGAACTTTTTGAAGAGAGGAAATCTGATATTTTTAAAGTAGCTGGTAGCTCATATTTTTCTCGCTTATATAATCGTTTGGCTTGGACTGCGTACAAATACGGGAATAAGAATTTGGCTGCAAGGCTTCTTTTCAAATCATCTTTTGAGACAAGAAGTTTGAAAGATTTTCTGAAAGGTGTTTCTGTTGTTTTGGGATTATACCGGAAATATATGATGAAAAAATACGGAGAAAAGAAACTTGAAGAATTTTCTCTTATTCAAATATGAGTCTCAAAGAAACTCGGAGAATTTCAACTTGTAAATTTGTAGTAATTATCGCTGAAACAATCCCTTATTATTAAGATTTAATTTTATGAGATTTTTACATGTAATGGTCCCTGATAAATTTATTCCTCCATTTATAAGGTTTGTAAATGAAAACTTTAATCCAAAAGAACATTTGTTTTTAATTCTTTCAGAGGAATCATTTCCACCATATTTTTCTCTATTTCTTACTGAGATTTCAAAACTAAATTCAGGCAATATTGTTATTTTGAACCCAAATAGCATGTGGAAGCATTTACAGGTATTGATGTATATGTATGGAGCAGAAAAAATAATAATTCATGGATTATGGTCAAGATACATAGTAGAAGTATTATTTCGCCGTCCTCAACTTTTGGAGAAAAGTTATTGGATTATGTGGGGAGGAGATTTTTATTTTCCCGAGCAGCAAAGTTTCACAAAAAAGTGGGTAATAAAAGATATTGGTTATTTAGTTACTTATATGCCAAAGCAAGTTGAATATGTGAGGAATCACTATGGAGCCAAAGGGAAATTTATTGATTGTTTGTTTTATCCAGATGGAGCTTTCCAGGAAAGTTTAGTTAAGAGGTTGAAAGAAAAAAGAGAAAAACATACGGTTGATGTTGGAGATAAGGGTAAAATTAGGATTCAAGTTGGTAATTCTGCGACTGAAACAAATAGGCACGAGATTGTGTTCAAGAGGTTGAGAGAGTTCTTTGATGAGAATAAAGTAAATTTATGTTCTATTGAAATAATCGTTCCTCTGAGTTATGGGGATATTTCATATAGAGATAAGGTTATAGCATTAGGAAAAAGTTTGTTTGGTGATAGCTTTAAACCTGTTACAATATTTTTAGATTATGAGAAATATCTTGAATTGTTATTAGATATAGATATTGGTATATTTTATCATAATAGACAGCAAGGATTAGGGAATATTATTCAACTTTTAGGGATGGGGAAAAAAGTTTATATTACAACAAATACCCCACAATGGGATTTATTTACTTCATTAGGTGTGAGAATTTATGATTTTGACCAAGAATTTGATTTGACCATAGATAAAGAAGTTTTAGAAAATAATTCACGTATAATAAGAGAGAATTTTACATTAGACAGGGTAAAGAGAGATTGGGAGAAGATTTTGAAGGATGAGTTTTGAGGTGAATAGATATGAGAGGTAAAGTTTTTGTAACAAAAACATATTTACCGAGGAAAGAGACTTATCATAAGTATCTTGATAAGATATATCTTTCAAATTGGGTGACAAATTTTGGTGAGCTTTACGAGGAATTGAGGAGGAGGTTAATATCTTTCCTTAAAATAGAGGATATAACACTTGTTGCAAATGGAACTCTGGCTTTGATGATAGCATATAGAATTTTAGGAATAAAGAAAGCAATAGTTACACCGTTTACATTCGTAGCTACGGTAAGTTCTTTACTTTGGAGTGGTATAAACATAGTTTTTGCAGATATAGATAAGGGAAGTTTTTGTATAGATGTTGACAGTGTAGAATATTTACTTAAAAAAGAAAAAGGAATTGATGCTGTAGTTGCAGTGAATGTTTTTGGTAATGCGTGCGATATAGATGGCTTAAACTATCTCAGAGATAAATACGGTTTTAAACTCATTTTTGATTCTTCCCATTGCTTCAATGTTTACTTCAGTGGAAAGAATATACTTTTGTATGGTGATGCTTCAACGATAAGTTTTCATGCTACCAAGGTGTTCCACACAATTGAGGGGGGAGGAATAGTTTTCAGCGATCCAAAATTACATGACAGGGCGAGGAAGTTATCAAATTTTGGTTTTGAGACATATTATGTGATAAGCGAACTAGGAATAAATGCTAAGATGAATGAGTTCGAGGCTGCAATGGGGTTAGCGTTGCTAGATGAGATTGATAATATATTGGAGGGAAGAAAGCGAGCGTGGGAATACTATTATGTTAATCTGAAAGATTATGTGAAACTTCAGAAGAGAAATGAGCATTGTACTAATAGCTATTCTCACTTTCCAGTCCTGTTTAGTAGTGAGGAGAATTTGTTAAAAGTTTTGTCAATATTGGAAAGAGAAAATATTTTTCCAAGAAGATATTTTTATCCTTCGTTACATAAGCTACCATATATAAAAAAGGAGTATATAAAAATTGAATTGAAAAATGCAGAATATGTTTCAGAGAGAATTCTTTGCTTGCCATTGTATCCGGGAATAGAAAAAGAAGTTCAGGATATTATTATAGAAGTTATAAAAGAGGTTGAGAAGAATGCCTAGGATATTAAAAGATGGAAAAGTGATAATATTTGATACGGCAAAAATAATAGGTGAGGAAAATATAGAATTTGGAGATTATATCATAATAGATGATTTTGTTTTTATATACGCCAAAAAGAGAATAAAGTTAGGGAACTATATACATATAGCAACCGGAAGTTCAATTAGTGGAAGCGAAGAGGTAATAATGGAAGATTTCTCTGGTTTATCGGCTGGGGTGAGAATTTATTCATCTACGGAGGACTATAAATTTTTCGGATTTGGTAATCCTACTATTTCGGAAAGGTTTAGAAATATAAAGCATGGTAAAGTGGTAATAGAGAGATTCGCAATAATTGGAGCAAATTCTGTTATATTGCCGGGGGTTAGAATAGGAGAGGGAGCAGCCGTTGGTGCATGTTCGGTTGTAACAAAAGATTTGGAACCATGGGGGATTTACATAGGAAATAGAAAAGTAGGGGAAAGGGACAGGGAAGGAGTTTTAAGGACATATGAAGAATTTTTAAGGACACCAGAAGATAAAAGGATAGGAAATTTATTTAAGATATTTGCAAAGATGTGATATAGATGAGATGTGATGAGAAATAAAGTAAAAGGCGATGAGATTATTTGGAAAATTTATCAAAAGAAAACATAGGCATCCAAACAGGAGCGTCATAAATTTTTTAGTTTATGAATGGAATGAATATTTTTTAAAGAAATTTATCCCTTACTATAAGGGGGTTTTAGTGGATTTGGGATGCGGTGAGGCACCGTATAAGGAATTTTTTTTGCAATATGTAGAAAAATATATAGGAGTGGATTGGTCAAGGTCGTTACATAACATTAGAGCAGATGTAATATCAGATCTTAACAAGAAAATAGATTTGCCAGATGAGGTAGCAGATGTAGTAATATCTATTTCTGTTATGGAACACTTATGTGAGCCAGAAGTTTTTTTAAGGGAAAGTTTTAGGATTCTTAAAAAGGGTGGAGTAATGATATTACAAATTCCGTTTCAGTGGTGGATACATGAGGAGCCATATGATTATTTTAGATATACTCCTTATGGTCTCAGATATTTGCTTAGTAAAGTAGGTTTTGAAGGGATTGAAATATATCCTGTTGGAGGATTTTTTACGATGTGGTTTTTAAAACTTAACTACTTTATATCAAGAACTATCAGCTGGGGGAATAAATTGAGTAGATATATGATGAGGTTTAGGTTAGATGGGGTTCTTCATTTTGTTTTTACTCCTCTTTTTGTTATGAATCAGGTAATTGCTCCAATTTTGGATAGGTTAGATAGATATAAATATTTAGAAGCTGCCGGCTATTGGGTAGTATGTAAAAAACCAAATAATATTTCGGAAAAATAGATGATTATAGAAATTTTGGAAAAAATAATGAACCTTGCAATACCGTTGAAATTTGCTTATGAAATCTGTAATAATTGTTGATTTACTATCAAAAAAATATAGAGTTGGTAAGAGAGAACCATATCATGCTTTGAGAGATGTTATATCAGAAGGAATAAAAAAAATTTTCAAGTTTGGAAAATATAAAGAAAACGAAGATGAACAATATATTTGGGCTCTAAAAGATGTATCGTTTGAGGTAAAAGAAGGTGAGGTAGTAGGAATAATAGGAAGAAACGGAGCAGGAAAAACCACTCTACTCAAAATCTTATCAAAAATAACCTATCCTACAAAAGGCTATGCTATTGTTAGGGGGTCAGTTGGAGCTATGCTTGAAGTTGGAATTGGTTTTCATCCAGAACTTACAGGAAGAGAAAATATATTTCTTTATGGAACTATACTTGGAATGAAAAGAAAGGAAATTGAAAAGAAATTTGATCAAATTGTTGAATTCTCAGAACTTGCGGATTTTATAGATACTCCTGTGAAATACTACTCATCTGGAATGTATGTCAGACTTGCTTTTGCAACTGCTGCTCATCTTTCAGCAGATATATTGCTCGTAGATGAGGTTCTTGCAGTGGGTGATATTGGTTTCCAGAAAAGGTGTTTTCAGAAGATGGGGGAAATATCATCGGAGGAAGGAAAGACAATTCTTGTTGTTTCACATAATATGGATGCAATTTTGAGGTTCTGCCAGCGTGCTATTCTTATTGATAAAGGTAAAATAATAAAAGACGGGAATGTTTCAGAAGTCGTAAATGAATACCTCAAATTCTTTGCTGAAATTCCTCAAAAAAGAGAATGGGATTTTGACTCTGCTCCTGGAGATGAATTTGTTAAACTAAAATCTATAAAAGTAAAAAATAAGTATGGCGAGGAGAATCTTTTGTTTGACTCAACAGAGCCTATTTTTGTTGAAGTTGAATACTGGGTTTTAAGGCCAATAAATGCTTGCGCTGTTATTTCATTGAAGAATAATAGAGAAATTATAGTTTTCTCATCTGGTGAAACTAACTACTACGAAAGAGTATATAAAATACTTAATCCAGGACAATATAAAGCTGTATGCGAAATACCAGCCAACTTGCTAACAGATGGAACTTATAATATTAGAGTTTTGCTTGTTTCTCTAAGAAAAGAGAAAAGGCCGCTGTTCCATTTAGATATTCATGATGCCATTTCGTTTCAAGTGAATGTACCACTTGGTCCGCATTCTATGCGGGGAGACTACCCTGGTGAGAATCCGGGTGTTATTTGGCCAAAACTTAAATGGGAAACATTTCTTGTAAAAGAAAATAGAGAAGTAGAAAAAATATTTTGAAAGAATTTATGCTTTCTCAAAGAAGAGCTGGGGTTCTTTTGCATATTACATCTTTGCCCTCTGATTTTGGTGTCGGAGATTTGGGGAAAAGTGCTTATGAATTTATTGATTTTCTCTCAAAAGCAGGTCAAACGCTCTGGCAAATATTACCTATAAATCCTACAACTTATAATTTTGGAAATTCTCCTTACCATTCACTATCCACATTTGCAGGAAATTATATTCTCATAAGTCCTGAAAAGCTCTATGAATTAGGTCTCATCAAAAAAGATGATTTAGAAGAAATAAAAGTAAAAAGGTCAAATAAGGTTGAGTATAAATTGGTATATGATAACAAAAAAAAGATTTTGCGAAAAGCCTTTTTGAATTTTGATATCAGAAAAGATGAGTTTCAGAGGTTTCTCTTTGAGCAAAAATGGTGGCTTGAATCTTACGCCGTCTTCTCAGCAATAAGAGAAAAAACAAAAAAAGAATGGTACGAATGGGACGATGAACTCAAAAAAACAAAAAAAAGAGAAACAGAAAAAAAAGAAGACGAAAAAAAAGAAAAAGATGAGAGGAGTATCAGTAGTTTTGAAAAGCTCAAAAAAGAACTTGAAAACGATTTTTATTTTTTTGTATTTGAACAATTTATTTTTTTCAAGCAATGGTTTGAACTCAAAAGTTATGCTAACTCAAAAGGTGTTTTCATAATAGGAGATATGCCGATTTATCCAGCTTATTCAAGTTGCGATGTCTGGGAAAATCCTCATCTTTTCAAACTAGATGAAAATATGAACATGGTCTTTGTCTCCGGTGTTCCACCTGATTTTTTCAGTCCAACAGGTCAGCTCTGGGGAAATCCTGTTTATAACTGGCAGGAGCATGAAAAAGAAGGTTTTAGGTGGTGGATAAAAAGGTTCTCTCATCTTATGAAACTTTATGACTACATAAGGGTTGATCATTTCAGGGGGTTCATAGCTTACTGGGAAGTTCCATCGTATGAGAAAACAGCAATAAATGGGAGATGGGTTCAAGTTCCATATTTTTCATTTTTCAAAACTATTTTCAGAAACTTTCCCTTTTTGCCTATAATAGCCGAAGATTTAGGATTTATAACAGAAGATGTAAAGTATGTGAAGGAGTATTTTGGCATTCCGGGGATGAAGGTTTTGCAGTTTGCTTTTTACGAAGAAAATAGTCAGTATTTGCCTCATAATGCAGAAAAAAACTCTGTGATTTATACTGGAACCCACGACAATCCCCCAACGCGAGCTTGGTTCAAAAAGCTTGATGCTGGAACAAAGCTTAAAGTTGAAAAATATGTTGGTGTTCCACTTACAGAAGATAATATATGCTATTTTATGATAAGGTTAGCTTATTCTTCGCCATCTCAATTTGCGATTATACCCATGCAAGATATACTGTGTTTAGATGAAGATTCAAGAATGAACACTCCGGGTAAGCCAGATGGTAATTGGGAGTGGAGGCTTGAAAATTTACCAGATGAAAAAGTAGCTTTTGAACTATATGAGCTTTCAAAAATCTACGGAAGAATCTGAAAAAGAATTTAAAAAAAAGAAAATTTGAGATTAAAAAAGAAAATTTGAAAAGAAAAAATTGCATTATTTTACTTTCATTTTTTTACAATTTTTTCTATATGGGAGATATTTCTTTTCCATCTTTATTTATTGACCTTTATGAGCTTACTATGATGCAGAGTTATTTTTTCAATAACAAAAACGACATTGCCGTCTTTGATTTTTTCATAAGAGATAGGGAAGGAGCACCAAGAAGGTTTTATGTTTTTGCTGGACTTGAATTTTTAATTGAATTTATAGAGAACTTGAAATTTTCGGAAGAAGATATAGAGTATATTTCAGAGCTTGGACTTTTCAAAGATGAGTTCCTTGATTACCTCAGGAACTTCAAGTTTGAGGGTGATATTTTTTCAGTTGAAGAGGGTAGAATAGTTTTCCCGGGAGAGCCTTTGGTTGAGGTTGTTGCTCCGTTGCCGCAAGCTCAAATTATAGAGACAGCTCTTATAAATCTTCTACAATTTCCTATACTTTCTGCCACAAAATTTGCAAGGTGCTTTTTAGTTTCAAGGGGGAAGGTTCTTATAGATTTTGGGGCTCGGCGCGCTCATTCTCTCTGGTCCGCAGAAGTTGCAGCAAGATGTGCATATATTACAGGATTTGATGGAACCTCTCTGCTTTCGGCAGGAAAAAAATACGGAATTCCTGTTTATGGAACTATGGCTCACTCTTACATTATGATTTACGAAGATGAAAAACAAGCTTTTGAAGATTTTGCAAGGCTATATAACGGTACAGTTTTACTTGTTGATACATACGATGTTGAAAAAGGGGTAAAGCATGCGGTTGAAGTTATTCAAAAGTTCAAAGACTACGGGATAAAAATAAGAGGAATAAGAATAGATAGCGGAGATCTTATAGAGAACTCAAAAAAAGCAAGAAGAATTTTAGATGAGGCAGGTCTTCAAGATGTTTTCATTTTCCTGAGCGGTGGAATAAATGAATATAAAATAAAAGAGATTTTGGAAGCTTTTCCGGATTTAGCTGGATTTGGAGTTGGAACCGAAGCCACGGTTTCATCTGATCTACCTTATCTTGATTGTGCATACAAACTCGTAGAATATGGTGGAATACCGCGAATGAAACTTTCAGAAGGCAAGAAAACTTTTCCCGGAAGAAAAAATGTAAAGCGTCTTTACAAAGCAGGAAAAATGGTGTGCGATGTTATTATTCCTTTTTCTAATCCAGATGATATGCCAGAGGAATCTGGGGTTGACTCTGATTTTGATTCTTACGAGATTTTGCTCAAAAAAGTCGTAGATCACGGTCAAGTTGTAGAGAAGATAGAAGATAAAAGAAAATATATTCTCTATTGCAGAGATAGATTTATGAGAGATTTTGAAATGCTACCCGAATATCTCAAAAAGCTTGATCCACCCAAAGAAGGAGAGAAATATCCAGTTTTATTTGGAAAAGAATTCTCTGCTGTTTTACATAGTACAGAAAGAAAAATTCAAGAGAAAATTTGATCTGTGTGCAAAATTCAGTCTGTAATCTCAATTTACAGAAATAAGGATGTAAGGTCTCCGATAGTTTCCCAGAAGAAAATAAATTACACTCTTATTCTTATCATGTTCCCTCTGGTTGGGTAGAGATTAATTGTCTGGTCCCCTATCTTGATTGGTTTTATTTCCGGTATAGATATTCTGATTTCTGGTGTAGATATTTTTATAGGTCTTATTTCGGTTGCGCCAGAGACCAATTGATTTACAGCTTTCTTCTGGAAGTCCATCAAATATCTTACATTTGATATGGAAACTCTTGCTAAGCTTATTGATATATCACCAACGTGTGGCATACCTATAATTTAATTACAATCGTAATTTTTTGTTAAAAATTTAGTGTTTTTTATAAATTAGGAGATTTTCATTTTTCTGATTTTTATTTGTTTTTTGGATTGGATAAAGTTTTATTCCAGTACTTCAATGAATATATTTTCGTTTGAGTAAATAGATATTTCTGCTGAAAGTTTTACTGCTTCTTTCGCTATTTCTTCTGGAGGTAGGTTTGAGTGTTTGAGGAGAGCTTTTGCGACTGCAAGCGCTATCGGACCACCAGAGCCAATTGCTGCGACATTATCATCTGGAACTATGACATCTCCATTACCTGATATTACAAGGATGTTTTGCTTATCTGCTACAAGTAGCATAGCAGAAAGCTGGCGCAGTGCTCTATCCATTCTCCATTCTTTTGCAAGTTCTATTGATGCTCGTGTTATATTTCCCCCGAATTCTTGGAGTTTTCTTTCAAATCTTTCAAGTAAAGCCATTGCATCTGCTGTTGCTCCTGCGAAACCTACAAGAACATTTCCGTTAAAAACCCTTCTTATTTTTTTTGTTGTTCTTTTGAAGATGGTATCTCCGAGTGTCATCTGACCATCGCAAGCCATTACGACTTTTCCGTCTTTGAAGAGGGCGATTACTGTTGTCAAATTAAAGTATGGCGGGGCTGACGGGACTTGAACCCGCGACCTCCGGCTTGACAGACCGGCGTTCTAACCAGCTGAACTACAGCCCCATCTGAAAAAGAAAAAATACACTAACTAAAAAAATAATATAAAACTTCAACGCTACAAAGTCAAAATTTCTGAAAATTTATGGCGGGAAATTTTTAAGATAATCTGGAAATGTGAGAGGTCTCCTCCAACTGGGACTTTTTCTTTCTTTTCTCATTATAGTAAATCCTTGCCTTATGAAAAGAACCCCAGGAGAAAATGCTGGAACCTGGGCTATCCCTGTTCTTATTCTTAAACCCCATACTTCTTTTTCAAATTCTGTTATATTCCCGCCATACCCGAAATTTCCAAATTGATCATATATATATCCCAAGGTTTCAATTTCATAAACTTTGTTCCCTTGAGGACAAGTTATATGTTTTATTTCTATCACAACTCTACTTATGTGATCTGCCCAATATGCTGTACCGTGAGCATAGCAGCCGGTCATATCTACATATCCGTCAGCAGGTGTGTAAAATCCATCTTCTATTCTGAAAACAACTGGACCTGGGTCAACAACTGTTCCTGGCAGAGCTACGGAAATTCCTGTAAGAAGAGTTCCAGTTGCCCATGAGCCAGTAGGAACATTAAAGGTCTGTGAAATTCCTTCCTTCACAATTGTAGAAAAATAGAAGAAAAATAAGAATGAGAAGGAGAAAAATAAGATATTAAATTTTGGTTTGTATTTGAAAGCTATTTTCTTATCATTTGTTCTATTCTTATTATTTGTTCTATTATTTTTATTAGTCATATTGCTAATATAAAAATCTATATCGGAAGTTTTCCAGTTTCTCATAAGGTAAATTCCCCGTAAAGTGAAAGTTATATTCCGGCAGTTGTTTTTTCTCTATCAATTTTTACCTTCTTTTGATTATTGAGAAAATCACAGCAACTACACTCATTATAGAAATTACAGTTGGAGATGTTGGAACATCAAAAGTTATAGATAGAATAAAACCTATTGTTGTTGAGATGAGTCCGAATA
>Ga0080007_1068800_pt1 | contig 12273 bp, 19 predicted proteins | sample OctOCTMetagenome_FD_69210 | JGI IMG/M metagenome (GOLD analysis project Ga0080007, IMG submission 69210) | Hot spring and microbial mat streamer communities from Octopus Spring Streamers, Yellowstone National Park, USA - OCT_B (SPADES... | ecosystem: Environmental > Aquatic > Thermal springs >...
GGCCCACGGCCACGCAGACGTGGCGAAGCTACTGCTTGAGAGGGGGGCCGACCCCACCATACGCAACAAAGGCGGAAAGACGCCGCTAGACCTTGCCGTGGCGTACGGCCACCATGAAGTAGCCCAAATCCTCACAAGCCGCAACCAGCCAACGCGTAGAAGGAGCCGCCGTAGAAAAGCCAAACCAGCCTAATTCAAATTTTACAGCGTTTTTCGTCGAAATTATTAACTTAAATACTGCGTCTCATTTTTCCACATGTCTACGCGGTTCGCGCGAAGAAGGAGGAAGTCGTCTCAGCCAGGGGCCAAGGCAACTGCCAATGAGCCCGCTACGGTGGCAACAGCAATAACTCCCGCTGGCGGCAATTTGGAGGAGTTTTTGTTCAAGGCGTACGGCTTTGTGGCGGACAACGGCAAGGTCAGGGGGTACATCTTGTGGATCTGGTCGGACGGCGGCCGCATATACGCCGCGACCAACGACAGATATCTTTCAAACGCGCTCTACCACGCCCTCCGCGCCCTAGGCCGCAACGGAGTGAGAAGGTGGCATCAAGATGGGATGTGGATCGTAGCCTACTCTTGAGGCGGCCGCCGAGCAGTTAGCTTAAATATTCGTGCAGAGAGTTACGCCATGTCTGCGAAGACGAAGCAGAGGAGGAAGACCTCCGCCAGGTACGACTTGTGTTGCCTGTCGGTGATGCTGTTTACCTACCCAGGCGCCCCCTACAGAGTCTACGTTGCCAGGCGGAGTGGAAATGGGCTGGTCGTGGGGCGCCGAGAGGTCAGGGGATAGGGCGGAGGCTGAGCGGTGGCTGAACAGAAACTGCAGAAGCTGGAGGCTCTGCGGCTCGTCCTAGCTTCAAAACAAACCCTTTTTCCAAGAGGTTTCGGCGTCTTAGTTAACTACAGCAACCGCATCACGTGTGTTGAACGCCTTTACCAATTCGTTTATTTCGTCTTCGTTACCTTCTGTTTGGACGATGTCCTTTGTTGCTACGTCTTCTCTGTTGAGTTTAGAAGGGGCGCGTTCAAACACTTCTGCGCCATAGCTTTGTATCGGGGCTGTGCGCATTTAAGCTAATCGCAACGATGCATGCAAGTTGGGGCCCAGTCTCGTCCATCACAGCGGGCCCCCGCCGAAAGAACCCCAAACCCAGACATCACGCGTCTCAGCTGTTTCTTGTTTACAGCGAGTTTTTAAGCATTGTGTCTGTCCCCCATATTCTGACATAGGTGTAGCCCCCCTGTATCCCCCATATTACCAGCGTCTTCAGGAATGTCTGCGGTATCCTGAACATGCCTGAGTCGCCGCCAGCCCTCTTGTTCTTCCTTCTGTGTCTGGAGTACTTCAGGGGGACTAAGATCGACATATCGCGCATGGGGAACTCCATGCAGTACATGCCGCTCGGCATGTCCAGCACCTTGTTGATGAAGCCGAAGGTTCCGTGCAGTGTTGGATATATATGGACGTTCACGTACCCCTCGTACATCAGGGTAAAGGGGGCATGTTCGCCTCTTCGATCTGCACCGTATAGTCATACAGCTCTATCTTTTTTCCGCTTTCGACAGATGCGCCGACCAGCCGCGCCAGCGACATTGCGGCCTGCCACGGTATCAGTATCGACACGTAGCGGTAGTTCTGCAGTCTTCTTAGAATCCTTTCGACGATGCCGACCACCTGAATAGTTGTGCCATTTGGATGTTTAAGCGTCATCACCACACGCATCTTAGGTTTTAGCACACCGGGGACGTCGGGCAGATACACCCTTGCAATTTTGGAAGTCTTACCTGCCACCAGCGCTATCCTACATGGTAGCCACCTCTCCATGTCTGCAGACATGCATCCCTATAAAAGCTGTTCTATATTGTTTAGACATCTGTGAAGCCGAAACGCCGCGAAACGCGGCGGTTCAGCGCAAGACAATTTATATATCTGCCCGCGACCCGCAACGTGGGCGGAGTCTTACACAACCCATATGCCGTGAAGAAGTGGCTGGGGGAGATTAGGCGGTTCAACGTCCACAGGCGCGAGACGATAAGTGCCGATGAATATATGTGGAGACAGTCGGCAGTGGACTTGGCGCTGAGCGACAAGTTCCTTTATGTCTTGTCGAAGAGGCCGGAGAACGTCGTGGCTCTCCCCGTTTTCTCCACGCTGATTGAGCACACGCTGACGGACGTATTTGAGGGGAGGGAGCCCTCGACGCGCGTCTTGTTAGTGGGGGAGGGCGGCGTGGGGAAGACCACAGCTGGCTTCTACCTGATGGCGGTGCCGTGGGGCATGGCGGTGGGGCTTTGCGATGGGGAGCTCGGCAGGGTGTCGTTCGACCCCACCCGCGACGAGCCGCCGTTTGCCGACTGGGAGGTGCCGCCTTCCATCGACTGCAGGTTCGGCCACGGGCTGAAGGAGCCGCCTCCCGAGTGGCGGTGGGCATTGGACGCCGTCGTCTTCACCGTCGAGGATTTGGCAGAGATACTGACTAGGTACGTAAACGAGCTCATGGCTGGCGCCGCGCCTAAGTACTGGGCCTTCATGTTCGACGAAGCTGGCTCGGGAGACATGTCGTCGGCGGCGTTCTTCACGGTGCGCCACAGATACGCAGGCGCCTCCATGCTTGTGCCGCTCCTCCGCACCGCGGCGCCGCATGCTGTTGTCACCACAACGTCTCTCGACAGGGTGCAGAAGGCGCTGAGAGGCGTCTTGAACTACATCGTCTACATGTCCACCCTGCCTCCCAAGGGCGAGTCGGTGAAGCGGTACTTCGCCCGCGGCCCCCCGAGGGTGCTCTACGTCCACGGCTACCCGCCGTACGACGTCGTGTCCATACGCCTGGACTCGACGGTTCCTGCGTACGGAAGCGCCGAGAGGCCGAGGACGCGGCTCATGCAGGGGCGCTCCTACATGCTGAAGGGCTCGGCCAAGATGCCCGGCTGGTACTACACGCGGAACTTAGTGTTCCGACTCACCGTCGTGGAGCACGTTAAGCGCGTGCTGAAGGAGAAGGAAGAGAAGATGAAGAAGAGGAAGCTGAAAGAGGCAGAAGAAGACGCGCATGACCATTAGCTTAAATACCCCACCCACATGTGTTGCCATGTTAACGACAACTAAAACCAAGAGGAGAAGGCAGAGCGGCAGAAGGGCCAACATCCAGAAGCACAAATTTGCGATGTGCGCCAAGAAGTGCAGGGGTAGCAAAAACTACAAAGCCTGCGTGTCCGCCTGTCTGAAGGGGTAGCGGCATGTCGGCCACTGCGCTGAGGAAGAGGAGGGCTGGCAGGCGCAGGCACGGCAGGAAGAGCCGCAGGAAGCGCAGGGTTTAGCCATCGATTTTTAACAAGCCGCCTTTTTTCTCCCGTGGTCTACGTAGAGATCGTTACGCACCTGCTGAACCACGTGATTTCGCCGCAAGTATCTGGAAACGAGAGCGTGGCATATAGGCGGGCCATTGCTTACGCAATACTTGAGGGTTTTTTGTCGGCAACTGCGTCTGGAGTGGCGGCGAGGCACGCCAAAGTGCTTCCGAGAGATGTGCACGCCATGTTAGAGGACGTGAGCAAGCAGAACCCGTGTTTAGAGCTTGCGAGGTCAATCGCTTCGCAGGTGAGGCAGAGACTTGCAGTTGAGCTTGACAAAGAGACTGCGGAGAAGGTGGCGAAGGCCTTCGAGGAGGCGTTTGCACAGGTCACTTCGTCTACGCCTGCCGACATACTGCCAGCCGAGGAAAGGATCAAGTTCTACAAGATCGGGAGAAGCACGGGCGCCGTGGCGCTCGCCCTCGACTCCGTGCCGGGGCCGAGCCCGTCTAGGATATGATCTTAGAGGCGCTGAGCGCGCTCAGGCGCGGCGCCGTGAGGGAGGCAGTCGAGGCGATGGAGAAGTGGCGCATCAACGAGCCGCTGAAGTGGAAGAGGATGGCCGAGAAGCTCAGCTGGCTCGACGTGACGAGTAGCCACACCGCCGCAGAGGCGCATGAGCTCTGCGTGAGGAGCTGGAGGAAGCTGAGGAACTGCGCATGCAGGGGCGAGGGGTGCGACCCGCGTCTGATGAACCTCGTGGTGGAGGTGTTCAGGCCCGTCTGCAGGAGGGTGGCGTTGCCGAGGTACGAAATCGAGGCGCTGTGCATGATGCTCATAGTGAAGGTAGCCGACAAGGTCAGCATGGAGGTGGTATGATCTGCAGGAAGGTCGTCCTTGAGGTAGGCGCCAAGCCGCCGGGCTACGGCCCCACAGTCGTCGGCGTAAGCGGCGTGAGGAGGCTCGTGACGCCGCACGGCACCGCAGTTGCCTGCTTCGCCAGCAAGTTCACAGAGGTGCACTACGTGGCGAGGATCAGGGAGGAGGAGGAGGGCGGCTACGCAGTTGTGCACGTCGAAGACGCGGCGGGGAGGTACGTCTTCGTGTGGCCGAATGAGATATACCGCTGGGTTGTAGACGGGGCTGAGGCCGTCCTCGAGGGGAGGGGCAGGGCCACGCCGATGTACATCCTGGCGGGGCCCCCCGGCTCCGGCAAGACGACGCTGGCAAGCGTCGTCATACCGGCGAAGTTCGGCGTCCCGTCGGACGTGATATCGCCCGCTGGCTTCCTGTCGAAGTGGGTAGGCGAAAGCGAGAAGAACCTGCAGAAGTTCTTCACGCGGGCCAAGGCGGCGCAACCTTACGTCTTAGTGTTCGACGAAGGCGACGCGCTTATTGCTAGGTGGAGCGGCGTCTCGGGGAGCGGAGAAGGCGAGGTGGCGAAGAACGTCCAGACCGTCGCTAAGAAGGAGCTGTCTGAGATATACATGCACAGGCACCGCGTCTTCGTCACGGTGACGACCAACCTAGAACCAGACGAAATCCTGCCGGAGTTCAAGCGGAGGGGCAGAGGCGTCCTCGTGGAGGTGCCGTACTTAGACACAGCCGGGCTGAGACTGCTCGTGGAGAGATTGACGTCGCTTCACGGCGTGAGGTGCAACGGCGTTGACATAGTGGGCGCGGCGGCCAAGCGGAAGATGTCGCCAGCAGACATCTCCGAGTGGGTGGAGAGGCTGGCGAAAGACTGCAGGGCGCCGCCGCCGAAGGGCCTCAGCAAGGCGCCAGACGCCGTGCTCAACGCGCCAGCTCGGAAGGTGCTGTGCGACGGCGACTTGTGCAGAAGCAGATGCCCCATCGCCGGCGTCCACTACCGCATCGAGAACCAGCCCTACGTCGACGTAGACGTCGTGGCGTCGTCTGTGGTGAGGTACCTCATAGAGGAGTGCAACGCGCCGCCGGTCGTCCTCATGTCGCTGAAGCGCGAAGACGTGAGGGAGGCCATCTCCATGGCCAAAGCATCCAAGTCGCCGCTGGTGGTGTACCCGGAGATCACAAGGGAGGAGTACTTCACCTGGTTCGCCAACGTCAAAGAAGTGCCTGTGGTGTTCATCCAGCCAGACCCCACCAAACTGCCCGTGAACACCTACGTGAGGGGAAAGCTGAAGATAGCCTAGCCAGCGGTGTTAGCTTAAATATTGAGATGCAGATGTACACATGGCCAACGTGTATCAAGGGCCTAATTCGTGTTATGCGAAATTTGAGGGGAACTACGTGCCTGGGCGCGGCGTGAACGCGTTTACGGTGAGGTTCCTCGTTGGCTACATTCTGCGCGACCTTAAGCGGGGGTGGACTTACGAGCGGGGGACGTGCCGCAGGGTCAAGATGACGCCTGAGCTCGCCATCAAGAGGCTGATGTACTTAATCACGCTTGCAAGGAAGCACGCCCCGGCGCACCTGCCGGCGGTCAAGCGCGAAGTGCTCAGGGCCATTAGGTACGTGCGGAGGACAGCCAAAGCGGTGGCGGTATGAGCGCCGCGCCGCGGGGGTTCAGCTATGCGCCTCAGCCCGGCGGCGCCGCTGGCAGGCAAGATTTGGTCTCTTCCCCTAGCGACGCGGCGCGTCTGATCGAGGAGGCCAAGGCAGAAGCCGCTAGGATCCTGCAGGAAGCCAAGACGCAGGCCGACGCTATTCTGCGCAACGCCGAGGCGCAGTCGGGCAAAATAGTGGGGGATGCGAAAGCCGAAGCAGACAGGATTCTGTCGGCGGCTAGGGCCGAGGCTGAGAGGACTATCAGAGATGCGCAGGCCGCTACTCAGCAGTTGATACAGCGGGCAGAGGCGGAGAGACAGAAGATCATTGAAGACGCGAGACGCCGACAGGAAGAAGAGGAGGAGAAGCTAATGGAAGTGATGAAAAGAATTGAGGAGCTTCGGAATAGAGAGGCTGAGCTAATGAGACGGCTAGAGGAGCGGCGCAGGTCGATTGATTCCGAGATTCAGCAGGTCAGAGCGGCTCATCTTGCTATAGTGCGCGATGAGGTGGAAAGGTACAGGCAGGCGCTCATGAGGCAGGCCGAGGCTGAGGTCAAAAACGCCGTTGAGGCCGCGAGACAGAAGGCGCTAGAAGAAGCGAAGAAACAGATTGAGCAATACATCGTGCAAGCCAAGGCGAAGGCCGACGAAGAGGTCAGGAGGTACGTAGAACAAGCAAGAGCTGAGGTGGAGAGGCAGAGGCAGGCCGCCATAGAAAGCGCTAGGAGGCAGGTTGAGGAATATGCTGGACAGCTGAAGGCAAGGGCGGAGGAAGAGGTCAAAAAGTATGTGGAGCAAGCCAAGGCGGAGGTTGAGAGGCAGAAGCAGGAGATTGCGGAGAACGCCAAGAGACAAGCAGAGGAGTACGTTAGGCAAGCTCAGAAGCAGGCTGAAGAGCATGTGAAGAGCATGCAGAGGGAGGTGGAGGGGCACAGACAGAGGTCTTTGAAGGAACTTAGGGAGGCTGTCCGGAGGAGGTACGCCGAGGAGGCGGCTAAGGCGCGGGAGGAGTACGCCAAGGCGCTGTTTGCGTTTAACCAGGAAGTTGCGGCTAGGAGGCGCCAGCTCGCAGAGCTGTCTAGACAGGTGCAGGAGCTTGCGCGCGCTAGAGATGCGCTTCTGCAACAGGTGCGGGAGCTCCAAGAGGCCGCGTCGAGGAGGAGGCGTCTGGCTGAGGCGCTGGCATGATGGCGCTTAAGAAGAGGAGGACTGTGGCGGCGGTGGACGCCGAGCGCTTTGCGCAGAGGTTTGCGGAGCTGTTCAGCAGGCAACCTACGGAAGAGGAGTTCAAGGAGTGGTGCGCGGCGTGGGGCGGCGTCGTCGTGGAAAAGGATAAATGTGTCTTCGTACACATAGAGGCGCTATGATGAAGAAGAAGCAACAGCCAGTCATGATCGTCATCCCGCCCGCCGCTCCTCAGCCGCAGGTGGAGGAGGTAGAGGTCTGCGAAAAGGTCGGCGAAAAGGTGGTGTGCAGAAGGAAGTTGGAGAAAAAGGCTCTGTTGGCTTAAATATGTCTGCGCATGTGTTACGCATGTCGAAAGCCCTGTCGGCAACTGGAGCAGACGAAGACGTGATCAAAGAGGGCGAGTACGAGACGCAGTTCGGCAAAGTGGTTATCAAAAAGACTGACGAAGGCTACAAGATAATCATCCACATCAACGGGAAGAGACTCGGGCGGCAGTTGGCGAAGCAGATAGCACATTCTCTAATTGGCCCATACATAGCGGCGAGAGGAGGGGCGCTTTAGCGATAGCTTAAATAACTTTACACTATTTTTTCCGTGGTCGCCGTCAAGGGGGAGGGCCCGTTCGCGGAGGCGGTGCGTAAGGTGTTTGGATACGCGCAGAGCCGCGGCGTAGACCTGTCTGGCGTTGAGGTGGAGGTTGCGGCAGACCCGTCGATTAAAGACTTCGGCGCATATACGGAGCACTTAGGGGGGCTGAAGTTCCGCATTAGGTACAACCCCCGCTACGCCAACGACGTAGTGCTTGCGGCGCACGAGGCTGGCCACGTGGCGTACTGGGCTTGGGCTGTCAAGACTGGCAGGACTCACTTCTTCAGCAACCCCGACGTGATTGAGCCCCTCGCCGAGGCCTTCGGCGCCGTCACAGCGAGGAGGCTGTTCGGCGTCCCGGTGACCTTCAAAGACGCCCCGATGAACTTAACGCAGGCACTGCCGCAACGCACAGCATACGTTACTGTTACAATCGGCGGGAAGCCGACAGTAGTTAAGGTGCCCGAGTGGGGCGACTCGCTGAGCATAGACGACTACATGAAGAGGTACAGAGCCGGCATCTTCCTCTCGCCGTACTTCTACAACATGACGAACTGGGCGCACGTATTCGGCAACTTCACCGCCATGCCAGGAGACGTCATCAAGACTGTGCACAAGGCGTGGCAGAGCGGCGCCGTCGAGGTCGTGCCAGGCTGGGGCGCAGTATGGAGGACAACACCGATGTGGAGCTGGCCAGCCGATTCGACAAACAAGACCACTTCGACACAAATACAACAGAAGCCTGGCGATGTATCGCGTGCCGACGTCTCGACGGCGCCGCAGAGCGGCGGCAACGCCACACAGAGAAGCAACACAACAGCAAACAACACTACACTACAGCAAACTGATGACAAGAAGGCAGTCATACAGGCACAGCCGTCTACCGACGTGCCGCTCCCACCGAGCAACATCCAGCCGCCTAAGTACTTCAGCGAAGACATTGTGCCGAAACATTGGACGACGCCTCAAGAGTGGAACAGCTACATTCACGGCAGAAGGGTGTTGATCGTGTTCAAAAACTGGGAGCATGTCACTGGCGGCAGGAGGGATTCAGAACCGGTTGGCGGCACTGTTGTAGTCGACAGGAATAACCCCGAAAATGCGAAGATTGTCTGGGATCGCAGAATCCCCGCACCAAAGATACGTGACCCACATGCGTGGATTGAGATTGTAGACGAAAAGACTGGCAAAGTCCTTGCCAGGCTTAGATCACACGAGTTGGACGAGGTCGCTACGGGAGCAAAGCCCTTCATCAAACTCTTCTGGACACATGTCGCAGTAGAGGAGAAATGGCCAGGTTGGGAGAGCTTTATAGACAGAGCGAGGGAATTGGGCGAGAAGCTGGGAACATGGCGCCAGTCTGATGCAGTCGCTCCGTCACCTGGAAACCGACAAACTGCTGTAGTCGGCTTAGTAGACGGCGCGGTCAGTGCTGTTAAAGTGACTAATGCTCCTACTGAGTACGTGCCGCCTAAGGTGCCAGAGGATGTGCGTAGACAGTTTGAGAATTTGCTTTCTGAGCTGAAGAAGTTGAGGGACAACGTGAACCTAAAGAACGTCGATGAAGCGCACAGCAAGTTCATACAGCTGAGGGACAAAGCGCTGGACGTTGCGCGTCTCTATCCGCAACTCTTCGATGAAGCGTATAGTGCTGTTGGAGAAGTCGGATCGAAGATAAGAGAGACCTACGACAAGCTGTACAACGCGCTCGCAAAGGCGGCTGGGAGAGACAGCTTCTGGAGAGGAGACGGCAACGTCAAGACGTCCATCGGCTTGTACAGGCACCACCCAGCTACGGGCACCTTCTTGCTGGCTATCTACGACGGCCCTGTAGCTGAAAACATCGTCGGCTACATCAAAGAAGACGGGACGCCTGTCGTGGTGAAAAAGACGCAGAACATGTCTGAAGCAGAGGAGGAGTACAGCAGGCTGGTGAAGGGTTTGCCGTCCAAATCGGCTGAGCAAGCCGATGTGAAGCAGATCGCTGTACAACAATCTAGAGAGAGCCAACAGATAGACTTTCAGCAATCTATACACAGTGCCGCCGACTTTTTAACGGTTGACTTCTTGAGAAATGTCCGTAAAACCCGAGGACTACCCGTGCCCGTTGTGCAGGATCAGCCACACCCGCCATCTCCTCTCGGCATTCTAACTAAGACGCCCGTGATCGGCCCAGTTCTACATACAGCCAAGTTGCTTCCGCAGATGCCTGGATACGACGTTTTGACTAAGATGCCGGTGCTCGGCCCGCTCCTGCAGACAACTGACCTGCTTCTGCGTTCGCGTTCTGACAGCTCAAAAACTAGCGGCGGCTCGTCTTCCGAACCCGCGCCGACGCCTACACAGCCCACGACGCAGACCAACAACATGCAAAGAGATTTCCTTTGGCCAGTACACAGCGCTGTCGACTTCTTGGCAAAAGCCCTTAAGACCGGCGCTGGCGTCAAGCTCACGGTGCTCGGCGCCGCCGAGCCGTCTCCGGCTGACGAACAGCAGTTTTTTGCAACTGTGCCGGGGATTGAGTCTGAAAGTGGAGCTGTCTACAACAAACGCCATGGCGGCGAATTCATACAGTCTCTGTCCAGCAGACAGCAGAAGGCGGACGGGTCTGTTTCAATCAAGCTTGCAAGACCGCCCGACTACGTGCTCCTTGGGCAGGAGAGTCAGCGCTCTGAGGAGGCGCACAACTCGGCGCAGACGTCCTCCAGCTACCGCCTGGCGGACTACGTTGCAAGCCAGCAGTCCAGTAGCGGTGAGCGTTCAGCTCAGCCGCCGGTCATGCAGATTGCAGAGGCCCCCCAGGCGCAGGAGGCGAAGAGGTACCGCGGGAAGCCCGCGGCGGTTCCGATCTAACGGTTTTTAACTCTATGCATTTTTTCTGACATGGTCGGGGAGTTCATCCAGGTCTTCGCACTGCTCTTCTCCATCGCTACGTTGCTTCTGCTGTTCTACATGCTCGTCGTGAGGAGGGACAAGCTGATGCCGCCGCTTGCCGTGTTCCTCGTTTTAGTTGCCTCTGTCTCGCTGGCGCTGTCCTACCTCTCCTCGCGGACGTACATCCCGCTACAGATCAACAGCACGGCGGTGAAGTACTACCAAGATCCCTACGGCATAGGGTTCCTCTCGCTTGTCATGGCGCTCATATCGATGTTTCTGGCAGTGGGCGTACTGCTCTTCGCCGCGGCGAACCAGGGGATGAGGATGCTCAGAATCTAACGACTTTTAGGCGGCGGCGCTTTCTTCAAACATGTCTTCTGCGCTTACAAAGGCCAAAGTAGTCCTCCTCATGCTGGTCGGAGCCCTTACAGCGGCTTCTCCCAACATCTTTAAGGTATTGGCGGCGATCCCCCTTCTAATATATATTATTAGATATAGAGAAGATGGGAGCGTCATGAGGATGGCGGCCTTCGTCGCCGTTGGCTACTCTGTGGCGCTGTTCCCAAGCCCGTGGCACGTCTTGGCGGCTGGCGCAATGCTGTACCTCATATACAAAAGGTGGGAGGATGCGGGGTTCCTCGGCCTGCTGGGCGGGCTCTCCATGGTTGTCGCGTACGCATTCTACACGTTCGCCGAGCAGAAGCTCGGCTGGTTCTACGGAGTGCGTCTCTTCCACACAGACCCCATCACGTCGCTGATCTTGGGCTACGGCCTGTTCTACACGGGCATTGCCATCGCCGCCATCTCCATGTTCCTCATATTCATGAGGGTAGCCGAAGATGCGGCCACGGCCAAGGTTGCAGAGGAGCAGATGCTGAAGAGGCTGACCCCCAAGCTGTTAGAGGAGGCGAAGAAAACAGCGGAGGAGAAAGAAATAGCGCCGAAGGAGGGAGAGGGGGCCGCAAAAGAGGAAGAGAAAGAGAAGAAGGCGGCGGTTAGGCTCCCCAGGTCGGTGGAAATATGATCCTCCTCGCGGCCGTCTTCGTCTTCGCCAGCTTCATCCTGTTGCTGTTGGCCTACGGCAGATACCTAGGAGCGGATTTTAAGGGCGCCGTTGTATACGCTTCAGGCTCGGGGCTCCTCATAGTCCTCTCTCTCTTCTTTGCCAGAGAGGTCTCAGAGCTCATCGTTGCCGTACTCATCGGCGTCTCCGCCGTCTACGTCGTATTCGTCGCCACCCTCCTCCTCTGGCTCGTGGGGAGGCCCCCTCCCTGACGCAGGCATGCCGTACACCCTCGGCGACATGCCCATCTGGCCCCGGCACCTGGGCTCGATTATCGACGAGACCACCTTGCCCGGGTCGAAGCTACCCTCGGGGAGCGGGATGGGGTATATGTACACCTCCTCTTCTGCCCCCTCATCTTCGCCGCCGCCCTCCTCTTCATATGCCGTGATGTATATGGCGAACCTGGGCCTCCTGCCCTTCGGCGGCCTCTCGCCCACGGCAAAGGAGGGCGGGTCTGTGACGAAGAGGTACGCGCCGAACACCTCGTCTCTGTGCACGGTGCCGACCAGCGGATACGGGAGGAGGACGTCGAAGTTGCGGTACAGGACGTGGAGGACGCCGCTTTCGCCTATCATCCACTCGCCGCAGTCGCCGCTCCACGTCGTTGCGCCCCAGTCGAACTCGCCGCACGGCGACCTGTCCACGGCGTCGAAAGTGACGTACTGCGTGCCGCCGTACGCGACGCGCCAAACAGCGATCGGCGGCCACGCCAGCAACCACGCCGCTCCG
>Ga0080007_1066163_pt1 | contig 12262 bp, 11 predicted proteins | sample OctOCTMetagenome_FD_69210 | JGI IMG/M metagenome (GOLD analysis project Ga0080007, IMG submission 69210) | Hot spring and microbial mat streamer communities from Octopus Spring Streamers, Yellowstone National Park, USA - OCT_B (SPADES... | ecosystem: Environmental > Aquatic > Thermal springs >...
GGCGCCGTGACTATCAGGTAGAGGAAGCCGCTGACGACGAGGACCGCGAAGGCCACCAGCGCTATCGCCACCAAAGACTCCAACCTCTCGCTCCTCTCCCTGTACGTCAGCAACCTGAACAACGCCCTCTTCAGCCCCTCCAAGTCCATGCGCCCGCACCTACTCCGAGGGCTTTCTCCGACCTGCATATAACCCGATAACAGCACTGCAATGGGATTCGAGGTTGTCCCACTGGGCGGAGCGAGGCTGCCCTCTTAAGATGATTTCCTCTAGCTGGTGTCGGAACGGCCCGACCTCCTGAGGACCTCGGAGGCTACAAAACCGACCGTCCGTTCCAACGCGTTCCTCTCGTTCGTCACCCAGACCACCTTCTCCATGTTCCGTTCCCAGAACGACTTGTAATATTCCCTTACGAGCCGCTGGAACTCCGAGTCGCGCTCAAGGAAACCGGCACCCCTTCCCGATGAGACCCGCCTCAACCTCTCCTCCTCGTCCACGTCGATCACCACGTAGAGGTCAGGTCTGACGATGTGGTCTCCCGAGAGGGCCTCGAAGAGCCCGACCAGCTCCGAGACGTCGACGTCTGCGGCGATCCCCTTCCTGCGGACGTATGCGAGCCCGAAGACGATCGAGCAGAGGTAGTACCTGTCGAGCAGCAGGAAGTCCGCTTCGGTTCTGGCGCACCTACTTACCATCGTCTTCGTCTCCTCCACTGTGTTCGCGAGGAAGAGCAGCATCCTCGAGATGGGAGCGGTGCCTTTCCTGTTGCCGTAGCTGACCGCGAACCTCCCCGTCGGCGAAGGGCCTGGTGTCTTGTAGGTCACCACCCTGCAACCGGCCCTCCTCAGCTTCCCAGCAACGCCCCGGAGAACCGTGGTCTTCCCTGAGCCGTCGGGCCCCTCGAAGTCGACTACGTAGGGCCGCTTCGGCTCGCCTTCGCGCTCGGACGGCAAAATCCCACCTGCGGTCTAGACCCCCACTCGTTTTGCATTTGATCTACCTGCTCCCGCACCAGCCCGTCGTCTTGTTACCTGTCCGATTCATCCCATCAAGTTTTTCTCGAGGACGTTGACAACCGGAAGTGGTGGACGCCTCGAAGACCCTCGAGTTCCTCAAGAACCTGACCGTCGAGTCGCTGATGAAGGCCCTTGAGGAGAGGCTCTACGTGGCTGACAGGGAGCTGGCTACTGCGCTTTACCTCGCGATCCAGATGAGGAAGCCACTGCTGATAGAGGGGGAGCCGGGGTGCGGCAAGACGGAGGTGGCGAAGGTGCTGGCCGACATCCTCGGGACGGAGCTGATCAGGCTCCAGTGCTACGAGGGCCTCGACGCGTCGGACGCGATCTACGAGTGGGACTACCCGAGGCAGCTCCTTTACATCAAGATGCTCGAGTCGAGAAAGGACGTCTCTGACATCGAGCAAGAGATCTTCAGCGAGCGGTTCCTGCTGAAGAGGCCATTGCTGAGGGCCGTCCTCCACGAGGGGCCGGTTCCGCCGGTTCTCCTGATCGACGAGGTGGACAGGGCCGATGAGGAGTTCGAGGGCTTCCTGCTGGAGTTCCTGGCCGAGTATCAGGTCACCATACCTGAGATAGGGACGATCAAGGCTAAGGTCGAGCCGATCACCATCCTGACCTCCAACAGGACACGCGAGATCGGAGACGGATTGAAGAGGAGGTGCCTGTACTACTACGTCACCTACCCGTCAAAGGAGAAGGAGATGAAGATACTGAAGCTGAAGGTGAAGGGGCTGAGCGACTCCCTCGCCGAGCAGCTGGTCTCCTTCGTCAACGTCCTCAGGCAGAGGCCCGACATAATGAAGAAGCCCGGCATATCGGAGACGCTCGATTGGGCCAACGCGCTGATGAAGCTCGGTGCGAAGGAGCTGAACAGGGATGTCCTGAAGTCGACGCTCGTCTGCATCGTCAAATCCCAGGACGACCTCCTCAGGATCGACGTGGACTCCTTCCAGTTCTTCACCGGCAGGCAGGGCTGAGAGGGTGGAGGTTGACGCGTACAGGTTCGTGGTCGAGATCGCCAACCACCTCAGAAGGCACCAGCTGAAGGTGGGGGTCTCCGAATCGCTCGACGCGTGCCAGGCCCTCAACCTCGTCGGAGGATACGGACCCCAGGAGATCAAGACAGCCATCAAGGTCACCATGATCAAGGACCCCTCGAAGTACCGACTGCTGGAGGAAGTTCTCGCCCAGGCTCTGGAGAGGGCTATCTCATCTGAGGGTGAAGGTGAGGGCGAGGCGGAGGAGGGCGAGTCAGCTCCGAGCGGGAAGCTCAGCCAGGCATCGATGGGCAGGGACGCTGCGGGTAAGGACCAGAGGTCCGACAGGACGGTGGACGTCTACATGTACAGCCCCATGGAGACTTTAAGCCGGAGGAGCCTGAGGCCGATAGACCCTGTGAAGGTCAGGCTCGGCAAGAGGATAGCGAAGAGGTTGAGGAGGAGGCTCGCGATGCTTCCGGGGAGGAGGTACAGGAGGTCGAGGGTCGGGGAGCTGGACTTCCCCAAGACGATGAGGGCAGCCCTCGGGACGGCGGGTGAGCTGCTGGAGCTGAAGAAGACCAAACCCATCCTCACGAGGCTCAGGGTCGTCGCCTTCTTCGACATCAGCGGCTCGATGGACACCTACACCGATTGGATCGTCAGGGCTATGTACCTGGTCAAGAGGCTCGGCAGAAGGGTTGAGGTCTTCGTCTTCAGCACCAGGCTCCTGAGGGTTACCGATCTGTTGGAGACGACCGACCTGGAGGAGATCAGGCGCAGGCTCTCGGAGAAGGTGGACCTCTGGGGAAGCGGCACGAGGATAGGCAGCTGCCTGAAGCAGTTCCTCGACCGGTACGGCAACCTCGTGGACAGGACCTGGACGGCTATCATCGTCAGCGACGGCTGGGACACCGGGGAACCCGAGGTGCTGAGGTACAGCATGGAGGGGCTCAGGATGAGGGTAGGGAGGGTCATCTGGCTGAACCCACACGCCGACAAGCCGAACTTCAAGCCTATGACGATCGGGATGCTGACGGCCCTCCCCTACATCGACGTCCTGGCAGGCACCTCGGTGCTGGAGGACATGAACTCCTTCCTCCGGTTCTTCGGCCGGTCGATAAAGCCGATGAAGGCACAGCCCCGAGCCTTCCCGAGGACCTTCTGATCTGGAAAATGGTGTGCGTCACTCGATCACGCAGACCTCTCCGTCGTGCTCTATCTTGCTGTAGGGGACGAGTATCCAGCCCCTGTCGTAGGACTCCTCGCCCCTCTTCTGAATGCCGACCATGCCGAAGGCCTTGGCGTTGATGATGAGGTGCCTCGCGACGAACTCCCCCTCTAGAAGGAACTTCGAGCCCTCGATCCTACCTACGCCTATCACCCAACCCGGCGGCGCATCGGGCCCATAGCTCTTGAGGTAGTTTATCCGGGCTACCTTGCCCTTCACTTGCACTTCCTTCAATCCCTCGTCCGGTATGAGAAGCTCGTCGTAGACGTACGTCGACATCGCGCACCCCCTCCTCCCGCATTTCATAAATTGATCCCAGGGAGTGTTTGAGGCGACATGCTGTGTTACAACCGTTCTGAGGTCGTCAACTTCGTCTATGTCCGCTGTTAAAATTCCGTTCACAGCAAATCTTTTAAGGATCTTCAAATTCGTCTTCACGCCGTGAAGAGGGGTCTGCTGTTAGGCATAGTCGCTGCGGTCGTCGTCGTGGCTATTGCGGTTGCCTTCGTGGTGCCGACCCTCTTCGTCCAGAGGAAGCCTGCGCCGCAGGAGATCGTCGTCGGAGCGGTTTTGCCGATGAGCGGAGCCTTTTCCCAGATAGGACTCTATTTCAAAAACGGTTACGAGCTGTACTTCTCTGAGGTCAACAAAATGGGCGGCGTTTATGTCAAGGAGTTCGATAAGAGAATTCCGATCAGGCTTGTTGTGTATGACGACGAATCTGATCCGACGAAGAGCGCCACACAGCTGGAGCGTCTCATTACTGTGGAGAAGGTCCAATTGATCCTCGGAGGCTACAGCACACCGCTCGTCCAGGCACAGGCACCTGTTGCGGAGAGGTACAAGATGCCCTACATCAACCCGGGAGGGGCCACATCGGTCATCTTCTTGACGGAGGACGGAAAGCGCAGGTACCAGTACATGTTCGGCTTGCTCGCCTCGATAAAGAACCTCGCCCTGACTACGATCGAGATGCTGAAGCAGGAGATAGATGCAGGCAAGTTGCCGAAGCCGTTGAAGATAGCGACGGTTAACGAGAACACCGACCACGGACGCGAGTACCTTGCAGGTCTGAAGGAGGGAGCGAGGAAGTATCCAGGGTACTTCGAGATCGTGTACGAGGCCTTCTACAACATCGGCGAGAAGGACTTCACGCCAATACTGACCGCCATCAAGCAGTCAGGAGCGGACGCGATGCTGAACGACATGAGGCTAGGCGACTACATCACCATGCACAGGCAGTACACGACGCTGGGACTTTGCCATCTGGTGGTGAGCTACGGTCCTAGGGGGCCTGAAGGCAGAGCTATCTCGGAGCTAGGGAAGGCGGCAGAGAACGTCTTCGGTGTCCAGTGGTGGAACCCTGCTGACCCGAGGCCTGAGGTCCAGGAGTTCAACAGGAAGTGGGACGCTTGGGTGAAGGAGAGGAACCTCAACCTCCCTTCCGACTGGTTCGCGGCGATCTCGTATGAGGCGGCCAGGACGCTCGTCTGGGCGATTGAGAAGGCAGGTTCGATTGATCCTGATGCGGTTTGGAAGGCCCTGAATACGCTCAACTCTCCGCAGAACGGGCTGAAGCCATCGATCGTCGTGGGAGGTGTGATCTACTTCCCGGAGGAGAGCGGAGGGCAGATAACTAACCCGTACGTCGTCGTCCAGGTCCAGGACGGAAAGCCCGTGATCGTCTACCCGAAGGAGAGCGCCACAGGCACCTTCAGGGTCAACAAGTGCTGATGGTTCGCGTTGCTACTACAGGGTGATTTTTTCTTGCAGGCCATCGATGTGACACTCCTTTTCATCTCCTCCCTGCTGACAGCAGGGCTCTATGCGATCAGCTCCTATTCCATAACTTTGGTGTACGGCGTGCTCAAGATAGTGGACGTCTCGCAGGGTGCCCTGATCACGCTGGGCGCCTACATCGCTTACACGTTAAAGCTACTGTTCGACATCGACCCGATCGTCACCTCTCTGATCGCAGCACCCGCCTTCTTCGCCTACGGATACTTCGGGCACTACGAGATAGCGAAGAGGGTCCTCGAGAAGTACAGCGGCGGCAGGGTCCTCGAGAACAGCCTCCTGCTTTTCTTCGGCGTCCTTCTTGCCTTTACAGGGGCCATCTACCTGGTGTGGAAGGGCGACATCAAGGCTGTCAACACAGCGTACACCCTTGCGGCTGTCGAACTCTTCGGTCTAAGGGTCTACCTGACGAGGCTGGTGATCTTCGTCTACGCGATCGCTGTCACAGCCCTCCTGATCTACCTCCTTAACAGGACCTACACGGGGACCGCTATCAGAGCCGTTTCTCAGGACCTCGAGTCGTCGCTGGCATGCGGGATAGAGGTGGAGAGGATGTTCAGGATCTCCTTCGGCATCGCGTGCGCCCTCTCCGTCGTTGCAGGCTCCATCTTGACGCTCGCGCTGGCCTTCAGCCCCATCATTGGCGTCGAGTTCATCCTTATCGCGATAGTCGTGACCGTAGTCGGAGGCATGGGGAACTTCACCGGTGCCTTCCTGGGTGCCCTGATCTTCGCGGTCGTCGACTCGTTGGGTGTCCTCATCGTAGGGCCGGCCTACGCGAGGGTCGTGGCGCTGGCTATGATGGTGGTCGTCCTGATCGTAAGACCACAAGGTCTCTTCGGGGAGCGCGGCAGGATATGAGGCCCGTCGTTCCTTGGAGGCCCACGTTACTTCTCTTGGCCGCTGTGAGCACGGTCACGTTGGCGATCGTCGGCATCTCTAGGGTCGAGCCTTTCTTACTCATCTTCTGGTACTTCGTCCTCCTATACTCGACATACTCCATCTCATGGAACATAGCAGGAGGCCTCGCGAACCTCTTCAGCCTAGGGCATGCGACGTTCTTCGGTACCGCTGCCATGTCCTTCGCTCACCTCGTCAGGATGACCGGAAATCCGCTGCTCAGCATCGCACTCGCATCTGCGGCGTCATGCCTCCTAGTGGGGCCCCTGATACCAGCGATAAGGTTGAGGGGACCCTTCTTCATGCTCTCGACTTACGCGTTATCGGTGGCGGCCTACTTCGTGACGTTGAACACCGATTGGTTCAGCGGCGGAGGGTCCGGGATCGTCCTGAGGATCGACCCGGCCTATACGAGGGAGGTGACCGTGTTCGTGGCGCTCGGGATCCTCGCGGCCGCTTCCCTCACGTTCGTCCGCTTGAAGTGGAGCTACCTGGGTATAGCGATGATAGCGACGAGGGACGACGAGGAGGCCGCAGAGAGCCTGGGCATACCCGTCTCGAGGATCAAGCTGATCTCAATGTTCCTAAGTGCGCTCTTCGCAGGGGCCGCAGGAGCTCTCCACGCCCTCTGGCTCTCCTACGTCCACGTTGACGCCTTCAACACGACATCGGTCAGTCTTCTCGCTCCGGTGATAACGTTGCTGGGAGGGAAGGCGCTCCTCTCAGGATCCTACATTGGCGGTCTGGTCAACGCGGTGATCTACTTCTATCTCGCGGCCGGACTCGGCGAGGCGACGCTCCTCTTCTACGGCGCCCTCCTGGGGGCGGTCCTGCTTTTGGAGCCTGACGGGGTTGCGAAGACACTCCAGAAGATCACGAGGAATCCGGTCTTCAGTATCTGAGCCAGCTGGAGACGACCTCCTTCAGCCTGTCCTCTATCTCCTCCCTCTCGGCGACAGCCACCACCGTTCCCTCCCTCATCACGCAGACGAAATCCGCAAGCGGAAGGGCGCTCCTCACGTTCTGCTCGACCAGAAGGACCGTCTTCCCTATCTCCCTGAGCCTGTGGATTTGCTGGTAGACGAGGCTGGCCATCTTAGGCGAGAGGCCGGCGGAGGGCTCGTCGATCAGGACGAGCTTCGGGTCGGCTACCATCGTCCGGGCGATCTCGAGGAGCCTCGCCTGCCCACCGCTCAAGAGGACCGCTTTCCTGTCGAGGAGTTCCCTGAGCTGGGGGAAGAGCTCCAGGACCCTTTCGATGTTCTGCTCGAGCCTCTCGCCGTCGTCCCTTATCGTCCACCCGCCCATCCTCAGGTTCTCCATCACCGTAAGGTGGGGAAAGACGCTCCGCCGCTGCATCACGTAACCGACGCCGGCCTTAGCGATCTCGTGGGGCTTCAGCCTCGTTATCTCCCTCTCGCCGAGGATTATCCTGCCCGAGAAGACCTTCGTGAGGCCGTAGATCGTTTTGAGGAGGGTCGACTTGCCGGATCCGTTGGGGCCTATGACGAGCGTGAGCCGGCCCTCAGGCACCTTCAGGTTGACGTCCTTCAGGACCCGAAGGTCCCCGTAACCTGCTGTGAGGTCCTCGACGGTCAGGGATATCATGTTCTCACCTGCCGAGGTAAGCCTCTATCACTGCCTCGTTCAACAAAACCTCCTCAGGTCTGCCCTCTGCCACGATTACCCCCTCGTTCATCGCCACGACCCTGTCGCAGAAGCTGGAGACCACCCTCATGTTGTGCTCGACCATGAGGACGGCTGTACCGGATTCCTTCACACGCTGCAGCAGCTCCCTGAGCGTCTCGATGACTGCGGGGTTGAGGCCTGCGGTGGGCTCGTCGAGCAGGAGGACCTTGGGGTTGACGATGAGCGCCCTCGCTATCTCGAGGAGTCGTTGCTGTCCGCCGGAGAGGTTGGAGGCGAGTTCGTCCCTCTTCTCCGAAAGGCCGAGCGCACCGAGAAGCCACTCCGCCCTTTCCTCGGCACCTTTCCTTGCCTCGCGGTTGTAGGCGAGCGCCGCCATCAGGTTCTGCATGACGGTCATGCTCCTGAAGACCCTAGGGACCTGGAAGGTCCTCGCAACGCCAAGCGCAGCGATCTCGTGGGGCTTCATGCCTGTGAGCTTGCGGTCGCCGAGGTAAACCGTCCCTCCGTTAGGTTCGTAGTATCCTGTTATGACGTTGATAAGCGTCGTCTTCCCCGAGCCGTTCGGGCCTATCAGCCCCACCAGCTCTCCCCGATCGACTCGGACCGTTACCGATTCGAGCGCCCTGACCCTGCCGAAATACTTGGTGACGTCGACGATCCGCAGCATCCGCCGACGCCATCGAGCTGTTGCGGAAGGGATAAAGGTTTCGCATGCTGTTAGATCTCCCGTCGTTTTGCATCGTCCGAGATACCATACCTCAAACGTCAATGATCCTAAAGATGTCAGCGGAGTATTAAGTTCTGTTATGAGCATCCGGGAAGGGCCGCCCAATAGCGTGGCCAAGACGACTGCGGCACTGACTACCCAGACGGTGATTGATTCCAGCACAGGAGGAGCTGCTACGAGCATCAAGAGGAGTCCGACCATTACCACGCTTGAGGTGGTCGTGGTCGCCGTGGGGACCTTCAGTGCGTACATCCTCGAGTCCGACGTACCAGACTTAAGGTTAAGGGATTTGGGGATGCCTTCAGGTGGTCCCTCGCAACGGTCACAACGGTCGGTTACGTGACGTGGTCCCCGTCTCGTCCCTCGGAGGGGCGGTGGGCGCTGTCCTCATGGTCTCAGGCATAGCCATACTGAGCGTCTTCATCTCGAGCCTCGGAGCATTCCTCATCAAGACAGCAGCCCCAAAACGATCACAGACGAGGTCAAAGAGGCTATCAAGAAGAGAGTCGACAACGTAGAAAACATGACGCAGGAAGAGTCGAGGAACTGCTCCAGATGATAAAGGCCCTTCGGCTCGAGTAAACAGATTTAGATGGTGGTCGTTTAACTGGTCGGACTCGATGAGTCTGCAAGGGTCTCGAGGAAGGACGCGCTAACTCTTACAACAAATAGAGCTTTACCATGAGCGTGAAGGCGCTGATGCTTGAGAACGGCGTCAAAGCCATCTATCGAGTTACAGGAGAGATCGCTAGCGCGTTTAAGCGCACGTCGACACGATTATGGCATTAGGCTAATGGAACTTTCCCACATACGCATAGTCACCCTAAGTTATAAATCCTTCAAATAAAATAAAAATATTCATTTTTTTCAATAAGTGGAGGATGGTTGATAGAATCATAGTACTTGAAGACCTTGACGGCTTCGGCTTTGAGGTAGTCTGTAAGGAGATTTTCGAGGCTTTAGGGTGGAGGGATGTCAGGTTAGGACCACGAGTGTCAGACGCCGGAAGGGATATAATAATGGCTTCGCCATCTGGTGAGACAGTTATAGTTGAATGTAAACACCATCTCTGGCAATCTATTGGGAGACCGGTGGTTCAGAAGTTACACTCCGCAGTCATATACTTCCGCGCAACCAAAGGTATTCTAGTCACAACTGGCTATTTTTCTGAGGAGGCTAAGGAATACGCGGCGGGGCTAAGCGGTTTAGTAGAACTTGTCGATCTCGATCGCTTCAAGGAGATAGCTGAGAAGGCTGGCTTCGTTATCTACGAGAGGCGGAGAGATGCTCCTAGACGGGTGCTCTTCACCTACACGTCTAACCAGGTAGTTGGGTTAATTGAGGCAGAGATCGCCGCAATGGTTAGTAGACCACATAGTCCACTCAAACTCATGAAATGCTCTAGTAAGAGGTTAGTTTATCGTCCGGTATATATAGTAAAATATTCAGTGTATAGCAAGTTCTACACCAGCACAGGTAGGCTAATACATGTAATAAACAGTAGTGGAAAAATTGTCTTGGATGGTAGAACGGGAAAACTGTTGGGCGATTTTGAAAAAATATTTGGCGACCATCAGATCATACCGCTAAAGGTGGCGGAGAGTGGTGAGATTATACATCCTCTAATAAATCCCGCAAGGGCAAGAGAAAAGGCCATAGATGAACTTATTAAAAAGTATTCAAGATATGTCGTGTACTTTAGAAAAGGTTCTAGCAAGTTATACTGGAGATTCGTCTCACCAAGGAGGAGTGACATAGATGTCCTGTCAATCACCCCGTTGTTTGTGCCCGAACTGGAGCTTGAGTACTCAGCCGAAAAACATAGGTATAAGATCGTCTGTGATTTATCTGCACCGCATTTCCGACTCTTAAAGGTCAACCATTTAGCATTATGCACAATATGTGGGAAAAGGATAAACCATCCTATAAAAAGGGTCCTATGCAATGACTGTGGCGGGATAGCTCATTTTGGATTTATTAAAAAACATGCTTTTACCTGCAATTTCTGCCACAAGACAATTTGTCGAAACTGTGCCGTCAAGAGGAGAAGATGGTTCGTCTTCGCAGTACGGTATTGTCAAGAGTGTGCGTATAAATTGCATTTTTAATTAACTAGCCTAAGGTGCGACTCTAAAATATTTTTGGATCAAGTCTTCACAGAAGCACCAACGGCAAAGGTGTGAAATATGTCCTTGCCATCTACATTCAGGATAATGAGTTGTCACAGTTCGCAGCATCTGTCATTGGCATTTATGACCTCGAATTCGTCAGGGACATAAGGAACGTAGATCTTATGAAAAAGGAGAGGGGGTCGATCAGGAGGTAGGTTGTCGGGCAGATGAGACTGCGCGTTTAGAGGTCCTTTTCCGGTTCTTCATGACGAGTGAAACCCTGTTGGATATCGTACTAACCCTCACCTCCCTTCCGACCTTCACCTGGAGCCGCTCGGTCCCGAAATCCGCATGCTCGACCTCCAAGCCCTTTACGAGTTCTCCCTCAGCAATTGGACGACGCCTATCGACTTGTTAATGGTCCTCCCCCTCGCTTTGACCTCTACTCTCCCATTTCACTGGAGCGCATGGAAGCAGGCGAGGACGTAGCTTGAGATCAGCTTCTTTCCTATCAGGACTGTGGAAGCGCTCATATCTCGGGCCCGGGAGATTCCAGAAAGGAAGGAGGAGACGATGCAGGCGGAGAATGGTCAACAGCAAACTGGATCGACTTCTATCTGGAAGGGTAAGGTCATAGTTGTAATTGAGGTCAAGAGAAAATACCTGCCTAGGAAGCTAAGGATAAAGGCGTATCACAGGGTTATTGAGCTTCGCCAACAGGGGCTGTCGTATAATAAGATCAGAGCAATAATGAAACAGAAATTTGGAGTTAGTCCGTCCAAATCTCAGATAAGCTACTGGACGCGCGGGATACATGACCCACATAACGGCCGAAGGATACCATCGCTGGAGATGTTGGAACCCTCTGAGGATTTGGCGTATGTCATCGGAGTGCTCTGCGGCGACGGTTCTGTGTGGGAGAAAGGACGCATCCATAAAGGCTACAGGCGAGTCGTAATTTATCTGGAGGCAAAAGATCGGGAGTTCGTCGAAGAGTTCGCCATACGCATAGGCAGGGTGCTGAACAGGCCGCCGCCCAGGGTGAAGGTCAAATCGACGGGATATTACTACGTTGAAGTTGAATCTAGGACGCTCTATGAGCTCATGAAGAGGCCTATCGACATTGAAAAGATCAGGAGGTTTGTTGAGCACTGCGAAAGGTGCATGGCAATGTTTCTCAGAGGGTTCTTCGACTCAGAGGGAAGCGTTAATAAGCATGGATATATATTAGCTTACAACTCCAACTACGAGCTTTTGCTATACGTTCAGGAGCTTCTTCTGAAGAGATTTGGCATAGAGACGAGTTGGCCACGGCCTACGACGAAGCAGGGAACTACATTTTACAACCCTCAAAGAGGAAAAGTGTACGAACATAAGAAGGACGTCTACGTACTCTACGTTAGCAAGCAATGCAACGTGAGGTTCTACTACTACGTCGGGTTCACGATTCTGAGGAAGCGGGCGAGGCTCGAGGATTACTTGAGGAGGATGCGAATCCCCATACCCACCCCCTTTATACCCTTTTTTACGTTTACACGTCATAGATGCGTCTATGGGCTCCATGTTTTGTGAAATTTACAAGTTTCCGTTTATGGATTATGAATATATAGTAGGTACCAGCTTTAATCGCTCCAATATATAAGGATTATCCCCCGGGCAGGATTTGAACCTGCGACCACCCGGTCTAGCTGCGGGATGTAGCCTGGCCGGCCGGTGAGGGCCGGCGAACGCCGCCCTCTACAGCCGGGCGCTCTACCAGGCTGAGCTACCGGGGGTCAAGTTAAGTCCTCAAGGGCGCGATTTAGATTTGATGCGGGGAAGGTCACAGTAAAGCGGAGATCAGGAAGACC
>Ga0080007_1053316_pt1 | contig 12227 bp, 14 predicted proteins | sample OctOCTMetagenome_FD_69210 | JGI IMG/M metagenome (GOLD analysis project Ga0080007, IMG submission 69210) | Hot spring and microbial mat streamer communities from Octopus Spring Streamers, Yellowstone National Park, USA - OCT_B (SPADES... | ecosystem: Environmental > Aquatic > Thermal springs >...
TCCTAGGGGGAGGGGGGAAGATCTTGGGATACACCATAGCAAACGACGTAACCGCAAGAGACATAGAAGCTGAAAACCCCCTCTACCTACCCCAAGCGAAGATCTACAATGGATGTTGTTCATTCGGATCATTCATAGTAACTCTGCATGAGGGGTAGGAACCCCACGTCCTATCTATAAGGCTTAGGATCTTCCGGGTCTAAGATACTTGAGGAAGAGACCTCTACAGCTAAGATCAGGAAGAAGATCGACTATATATTTATAAACACCTGAAATAGAGATCCAAGCACTAGCTATATATCGAATCGCTTTCCAATAACCACATACTAGGGTTATCTATATTGTAGAGTAAAGATGTGGTTTTGAGGAGGCAGATCTTTCGCTCGAAATTATATCAACGAGATCATATATAAACTACATATGGATAAGCTCAAATGTCTTTCAAAGGATATATATCTAGAGGGTTTAATATGAACTGGTATAGATCTAACGTTGAAAAGTTTATACCACTATACATTGCACCAGGCTATATAATATGGGCTCCAGCCGATCCTCTATCCAGAAATCAAAGGTTCATTGAAAGACTTATTGAGGAGGAGTATGTATACACTGTAGAGAATATAGCCACACATTATAAGGTTATGAGAAGATCAAAGGACTTGTGGGAGAAGGTTATAGACGCGGTATCTAGAACATTTAGAAAGACCATCGAAAGCATTTGGATATCTAGAGCACTATAAGCTTCTTTAGTTACAACTGAAAAACCTTGCTCTTCAGGGAGGAGAATAGGTTAGAATCTGAATCTTTGAGTGGAGATTAGAGGTTTAAATATATGATGCTCTTTTGAAGTAGCGAGGTCGAGGGTATATATTTAGTTAAATAACTCTACTCATGGATCGGCTGTATGGTTTTATTTGGTTTAGGCGTATGTAGATTTAGCGAGGTATTATTATATGAGTGGGGTATATTAGCTTCTTCTGTGGAAGAGGGCTGAAAGGTTCTTGGCTAGGGCTATGAGGGATTATGAGGAGAGGGGCTATGATGGTGCTTGTTTCAATTCGGAACAGGCTGTGCAATTGGCTATTAAAGCTGCTTTATATAGGATCTTTGGGAGAGGGTGAGGATACATAGTTCTAAAACTCTTCTATCTTATCTTAGAAATCTACTCTATCGGGGCAATAGAGAGGATCTAGCTGGGATCGTTGATGACCTTGTATCAAGATATAGGAGAGAGTTAGAACTTCTTGAGGAAAGCTATATTGAGGGCAGATATGGGGAGTTTGAATATCTGGAAAAACAGGGTAGAGCATGTATAGATACGGCTAAGAAGATGCTGAAGGTGCTCAGGGATATCGAGGGAAGACTGGCCTAGATTCGCCATTGATAAGCTTGCGTATTGAAGAGATGGAGATAGTATAGTTCTATAGTGGCTAGAGCAGCTAAAAATATATTAGGTGATAAACTGGAATCTATATACATTGTTGGAGGTGTGGCTGAGGATAGGATCACAGTTTATAGTGATATAGATATAGTAATAGTAGTTAGGGATCCCGGGCTAAAAAGTCTAGATAATTAGATATAATGGTGGAAGCAGGTAGGCTGGGTCTCCCTCTCTAAGCCCCTATAGATCTCAAGATCAGCACTATGGAGGAGTTCAGAGAGAACCTAGGGAAGATATATAAGAAAGCGGTGAAAATTGAGCCCTAAGAGCATGGGATCCTGTCTAGGCTAGACTTAATATTATGCTGCCTCTGTTTAACCCTATTTGCTATCCTCCTATCTGCTATAAATTGCTCCTCTAGCTTAACATAGAATCTGGAATCGATGGAAAATTGATGATTCGATTTAGATGCTTATAAACCTATATGGTGGGCTTTATTATTGGCTAGCCTGCTTCTTCCTTGTAGATACTATTTTCACGATATCCATATCGTTTAGTATGTGATCGGCTCCGATCCTAGCTCTACTCTTAGCCTCTATGGCGTATAGAAAACCTTCTCCTAGCTCTGTGTGTACCATATATGCGAGCTCTCTAGCCGTGGTTCCCTTTCTCACCAGCAGGGCGTCTGGCAGGATCTTTCCCTCGCTGTCGGTTAGCTTTACAGAATCTTCTACAGGGTATACAGTAATCATATCGAGTGCTTCAAAAACAGCAGCATTTATAGCTCTCTGGACACCCGTGCCTCCGAGCTTCTCGATCACAGCTTTTATCCTTTCTAGAGCCTTCTCCTGTGCTTGCGAGAGCCTAGCCCGATCTATTATTGTGAACCCCTCATCCCCTGGTATGTATTTTATAAGGCCTGCAGATGCAGCCCTCCTAAGCGCTAGCTCGGCCTCAGCTGACGTAGGTATTACTATCCTCCCCTCGAGTCTCTTTACAAGGCTCTTTATTATATCCCAGGCCTCAGGTATATCGGCCTTGTTAGCTATGATGATAGTTGGCTTCGAAATCCTCCTTAAGGTTGATGCGAATAGAAGTATCTCCTCATCCCTCCACGACATGAATCTTGTGTTTGAAAGTCCAGACTCTTCCAGGGCCCTTATAACATGGGTTTTCCTAACAGATAGGCCTGAGAGTCTCTGGGATAGCTTCTCAATAGCGTCTGAGGGTGGCATAGAGTCGAGGGTTTTGGCAAGCCTAACCCAATCGTTCTTTATAATAGATGCCAGCCATAGATCGAATTCCCTCTCTATCTGAATAACATCATCGTAGGGATCATAGCTACCTGGCTTAACAGGTCTTCCCTCAAGGTCAGTAGATCCCGAGGCATCTATCACGTGGAGAAGAACATCAGCCTGTCTAAGACTGTCAAGAAACTTATTCCCAAGCCCTCTGCCCTCGTGAGCCCCTGGGATCAATCCTGGAACATCCACAACCTTCACCGGGATGAATCTATTTCCATCAACACATATTGAGTTCCTAGCATCACACCTCGGCAAACCGAGGATCTTGTGGGGACACTCCCTCCTAACATATCCAATTCCAACATTGGGCTCGAGTGTTACAAACGGCCTGTTCTCGATCTTAACAGGGACCATTGTAAGTGCTGAGAAAAGAGTTGACTTCCCCACATTTGTCTTACCTATTATCCCTACCAAGATGCTCGTCTGCGTCACCAATCCGCTATACCACTAGATGTATAGCCCTGAGGATATTTTAGATAGGGGTTCGGATTTCATTGGGCTTGGTTTTTGCCAAGCTCTCTTCCCTTGGCTTCAAAGCCCTCGGGATCCCTTTTCATCGAGATCCATATCGCTGGGCTTCAGTCGCTTTGGGCGACCCCGACCCACAGCTCCACCTTCATCGATTCCTCTGGTTCATCGCTGTGGGGAAACCCCCGCCTCCTGACTCTCCTCTTTTCTTCCAGGTATCTCCTCCTAATGTTTATAGATGCAGCCTTATGCCTGTTCATCTTTAATCCACATCTTGGGCATTCTCTAGATGTGTTCCTAAGGATTCACAAAAGCTGTTAATGCCGCCTCTGACACTCTTCTATGTATTCTTTTCCATGGTGTTCTATAGTTCCTCTTCCTCCTATTCTTAGCCCTTTTCCCACTAACGAGATCCTCCCTATCTAGATCCTCGAAGACGTGAATAGTGTTTGGGGATAGCATTCTCAAGCCTGCTGAGGGCTTGTTTATAGAGTCCTTCTCCCTATCCCTCTTTCTTCTAACATACTCCTCATAAAGCTCCCTCTTACCCCTACTCTGTGCTATAGACTTCTTACGCTCATAAGTGATCTTCATGCTTCAGAGAGGCTTTAGATCTACATGTATAAAGCCTATTGATGGCTCGTAGTCATCCAGTGAGAGCTGGTTGCTATCCTATCCAATAACCCTTCTAACATAGATCTCCTCAGAGCTTTGATGGGATAACCACTCTGTTGTCCTTGATTATAGCCTCACCAACAGTCCAACCTCTAACCCTGTGCTCAAACCATGTTGATCTCCATGATATGGTTATGTATCCCCCTGGTTTTAGAGTTATCCTTATGGTTCTAGCCTGGTAATCTATCTTTATAAGCGTTGTCTTGCATCTAGCGAATCTCCTCTTAATCCTCTGCTTTACCTTCCTAGCCCTCCCCCTTAGATATCTCTTCCTCCAGGATTCCATGCTCGAATAAGCTGTCCTTATAACAGCATCTACCCAATGCTGCGTAGGGGATCCTTCATAAGCTCTTCTCTAAGCCTCTTCTTAAAAGCCCTGTCCCTCGGAATTATTGGGATCCTCACCTTCAAACCCATATTAGTGGTTAGCTTCCCACCCCTTCTAACAAGCTCTGGGAAGCTGTATTTCTACTCAATATTATCTCAGATCATATTTATAGCCTTCTGTAGAGCTCTAATATACCATGTTATAAGCTTCGAGATCCTATCATCCCTTATAGGCACGGAATATGATCTGACAAGCTCAAGGGTCTTCAATGAGTTTCCTTACACCTTCAACCACTTTCTCATATTTATGGCTCCTCATACCATATAGCTTTTCAGCGAAGTGAGAGACTATTGTGGTGAGGTCTTCTACAAGCTCCTCCCTAGGATCTTTGCCCTCTTGATTCAAGGCAACCACTTCAACCCCGAAGGCTTTCAGCAGCTCCTCAATTGTTTTGAAGCCAAACCTCGTCAGCCTGTCTGGATATTCAACAATGATCCTCGATATCTTCCTCTCAACAGCAAGCTTCAGCACCTTTTTGAAACCCTTTCTATCCTCCTTCAACCCGCTTCCAATATCTGTTACTACCTCATAATCCGCTATATTGTTTTGTCTAGCCCACTCCTCCAATGCTTTAACCTGTCTCTCCAAATCATCTCTCTGACTATTAGATGACACCCTAGCATAGAGAATCACCCTCTTCTGCCTAACCACACCAATTAATCTCTCAACATCCTCCTCCCTAAACCTCCACCTACCCCCTGGGGTAAGAACAGGCTTTATGTAACCCCTCCTAACATAATCCCTTAAAGTAGTATAGCTAATACCAAGCATCTCACAAACCTCCTTCGGTCTAAGCAACTCTACACCCAAATAAGGAAGTTAATACCAACCCTTATAAACTTTTATGAAACCCAAAACAGTTTCTTGAGGCATCAGCCTTTACTGAGCTAATGAGGATCAAAGCAGAGCTCTCATAGCTCATAGACAGCTGGGTTTGCTCCTTAGAGTAGTATCTTTGCTGGTCTTAGCCCTGCTAACATTCTATGCCAAACTCTTCGGAGCAGATCCTCGCTATATCTGTAATCCTCCTAGCAACATCTATAGGGTCTCTCCCAGCTATATATGCTACCGGTTCTATGCCAAGCCCCCCAAGATCTATTACAGCCTCTACTCCATCCTTAGATAGGGATCTGCTTACCTCCGATATGATCTCTTCCTCCCCCACATATCCTTCTCTAGGCCCTAGAATGCTATAGCCTATGCCGAGCTTTTTAAATGCTTCTTCAACACATTTGAGAACCCTTATATTTGCTATCGCCTTCACATCTCTCCTTATTTGGAGTATATTTAGGAGTATCCTTCCCAGATGTCTGCTAGCGCCCCATGCTGGTTTGGATACTGCTGCTATCCCCCTACCCACTCTCGTTATCCTGCCTGGGAATGCTGCCACGTCTTCGAGGCTTTTTGCCCCTTCCTTGGCATATGCAATGTTCATGAGAACCTCTGGCACCAATATATAGGTGCACTTCTCCCTAGATAGATGCTCATATGCGTTCTCAAGGGCTTTTATAACTCCGAAGCCCTGAGAGATCTGTATTAGCTCTGCACATATCCTACATTCAGGCGGTATCCCAGGATCTAGCTTTCTATGTGCATCGCATAGCCTGAGCTCTGAGAGGGACCTCAATATATATTCTGTTAGGATTGCCAATACATCAACCTTCTTACCCTCTCTAGTTAATGTGAGCACTCTCTCTATGAGAGATAAAAACTCCCTTTTATCTAAGCCTGCACTCGAGATCCTCTCAAGAAGCTTCTCTTCATCATATACAGGGCTCTTGATATATATATTTACAGTTGGCTGTGAAACCCCTAGGAGCCTAGAAATATGTATCTGGGTATGCCCCTCCCTCCAAAGTCTCCTAGCTATGATTGCTTTTATCGGTGTGGATATATATTCATCTACCACCTCGAATGGTAGTCTCAATTCTCCCTATCCATAGATAGTATTATAGAGGACCTATTTATTAATCTATAGAGATGCTTCTATAGAAAAATGACTAGCGATCTAGATAATACCGTTTCAGCAATACTTGCAGGGGTATCACCTAAGAATCCACCTGATCACATGCGTATCTGCTGATACAAGCCCAAACAATATAATTATAGATAGTGGGTTGTGGAGCAGGTATGAAGGATCCATGTATAGTTTGGTATATAGCGTCAAAGCTATCTCCAGGCGTATCTCTTAGCAGGCTAGAGGATAGGCTTCTAATGCAGAAGATAGGATATATAGTCCAAGAGATCCTTGGTCAGAAGCTTGGCTATAGATTTAGCTGGTATAGCTATGGACCATACTCGAGGGCTCTCTCAAGGGATCTCCACTCATATGAAGAGCTATGTGTTAGTAGCTATGATAAGGATGACGAGATGAGTCTCATAAATATATTGGATAGATTCACCGAAATCTATGTCAAGGCCCAGATGCTATGCCCAAGCGAATCAATGGCTAGGATCCTAGAGATTGTTGCATCACTGCACATGCTATCGGCAAATACATACCCCCCATCAACAGATCCTGTGGGTGATCTTACAAGGATAAAGCCATATATTAGTAGAACATGTGCTGAACAGATTTTCAGCATGTTGAGGGAAATAGGGGTGATAAAAACCATAGAGAAAGGAGTCTCCTCTGATAGTGCTTAGCCTTCTTTATAAACACTCCTGACATCATATATTATAGTAGGTGCTTTGATGGAGAAGAGTACTAGATATAAAAAGGTATATGACGAGATCCACGGATATATAGAGCTCGACGAGCTAGCCTTAAGGATAATAGATCTCGATGTGTTCCAGAGGCTCAGGAGGATCAAACAGCTTGGGGTTACATTCTATGTATATCCAGGGGCTGTCCACACTAGATTTAGCCACAGCCTAGGTGTATATCATATAATTAAAAAGCTTTCAGAGAGGTTGAGCAGGGAGGGATATATATCTAGGGATGATCTGCCGCTTCTCGAGGCATCAGCCCTCCTACATGATGTGGGCCACCTCCCATATAGCCATGCCCTCGAAACATTCTATACGAGGATCACTAATCAAAGGTTCGAGCATGAGGATCTCAGTAGAGAGGTAGTGTTAAACGATCCAGGGGTTTCAGAGACTCTCTCAGAATTCGGGATAGATAAGCACGAGGTGGCATCGATAATATATGGAACACATCGAGAACCCCTATATAATCAGCTAATGTCCTCAGACCTGGACGTAGATAGAATGGACTACCTTGTCAGAGACTCTCTACACACAGGGGTCACATATGGATCCATAGACCTAGATAGGTTATTAGAAACAACAACGGTTGACAGAGACGGCAACATAGCTGTTAAAGATAAGGGTTTGATAGCTGTTGAGAACTTCTATATAGCGAGACTCCACATGTACCGAGGTGTATACTATCACAAGACTAGCCTCGGCTATGAGTTGCTCTTAACCCACATATGGGGGGAGCTTCTAGATATATATGGGGAGCTAGAGCCTTTCAAAACCATAGAGGGGCTGAGAACTCTTATAAGAAGAAACGCCTTCAGATACTTCGATGACTACTGGGTTAACGGTCTATTCTATAGAATCATCGAGGAGAGGGGGCAGGCTGGAGACAATATAGGCGACATGATCTGGAGGTTCCTCTATAGAAAGGGGTACAAGGTATGTCTAGACCATGTAGAGCTTATATATAGAGATGTGCCAAGCAATGCCGAGATAGAGGAGAATATGTGGGCATCTATGGGGGGATCTATAAAGGATCTTGCCGCAATCGACAAAAAATACCTAATAATATTTGTAGATACAATACCAATATACAAGGAGGAGGAGTCCGTTAATATAATCACCCGTGGAGGAGCCTCGGTAAAGATCTACGAGTATCCCGGGAGCATTATTGGAAAGCTGCCTAAGTATATGCTGATCAAAAGGATCTATCTACACCCATATATTCATCAGATAATCCCATGCCCTACAGAGAAGCGGGCTCGATAGCCTAGGTGGCTAGGGCCTTTTCAAAGGAGCTGTAGATGGAGTTAAGCCTAGCTATCCACTCGCCAAGCTTTTCAGGTGTTTCAGGATATTCCTCGTAGAGCTTCTTCATTCTATCCATATACTCTGCAGCAAGTATAAGCTTTGAGAGGAGACTGGGCCTTCCAAGCCCAGCTATTACTCTGCTGAGCTTATCGAAGATCCCCCTCTTATTCTTTATAACCCCTGTCACGCTTGTCTCATATAGATCGCTCTCCCTCATTATCCTCTTCCTAAGCCCATATTCTATATCTTCGTCTGTGAGCCTCTGGAGAAAGATCCTGAATATATCTAGGGAGGCCTGTTTAGCACCATAGTAGTCTATATAGAGCTTGTTCATAATCCAAAGGCCCCTCGCGCTGAAGTCGCCAGCCTCAGCCGCCTTGGAATATGCTATTGCAGCAGCCTTAGCAGATAACATACCCGAGCCCTTCCCACCACCGTGTACCGGGTTTACTGTGTAGCCTGCATCGCCTATAACCATTATCCCATTCCACACCATAGTATATGGAGGCCTCCTAGTTGGTACTAGGGCACCGCTGCTCTCAACAAGTTTTGAGTTTCTAAACTCTGGCCTTGTGAGAATATATTTATAGAGATATACCCTGGGATGCTCATAGCCCTTCCCACCCTGTACCCCCAGCCCAACGTTAACGGTTCTAACTATGCTCTTCGGAAAGTTCCACCAATAGCCCCCAGGGGCTATCTTTAGATTCACATAGATCCTTATATATTCCGGCTTATCTATCCACTCATCGAGAACCCTTATTTCTCTATACGCTATCTGGGTATCCTCGGGCCTGATGGGATCCACTATGGGCCAATCCTGCGGAAGCCTTCTAACAATGCTCCTAGCAGAGCCAGAGGCATCTATAACTACATTAGATCTGAAGACAAGCTTATCCCCCTTCCTACTAGCAACAACACCCCTCACAAAGCCCCCCTCTATTATAGGTGCAGACGCGTTTGTCTCATCATAATAATCAGCACCATTATCAATACTATCCCTTATAAGTCTCTGGGTAAACCTAACCCTGTTTATCTCATAACCCTCACCATCTATTGTTAGAACCACCTCCTCTGAGGGGCTATACAGCATGATACCCTTGACGATGCCGTCCATCTCCTCACCCCTTGGAGGGTCTATCCCCACCTCCTCAAAGTGGTGCTTCCCAATAGCATCTCCACATGGCTTATCCCCAGCCCTATGGTTTGGCTTAGCATCTATAAGGGCTACTGAGAAGCCCATCTTGCTGAGGAGATAAGCAGCAGTAGATCCAGCAACCCCCGCGCCAACGATCACAACATCATATCTTCTCTCTATAGCCAATACATCCACCTCCACTCATTGTGGAAAATAAATATAACTAATGATCTTCTTAGAGCTAATTCCATATGCGTCACATCAGAAACTATTTATTACAACCCTTATATTTTTATACCAACCTCTAATTCAACAAAGATCTCCCTTCGAGGTTAAATACCATAATTAAGTAATAGCGTGTAATGCTAACTCTGAGCAGCATAGCCTAAGGGGCGAGGCTTTCAGTTTTAAAGTGTTGAAAGGGTTGCTCTATGCAATATCCCTTTTTACGAGCATTGTATATTAGCTTTCCCATATCTCTTTATAGCCTCAGCAGCCCTCTCTAGATCCTTTACCTCCATATATAGCCTCTGGTGAAATGTCATCCTACCCCCCATTGGGTTCTGCTGCTCTCTAAGGATCTCTATAAATTTCCTAGCTCTATTACATCTAATCACTATATTCTGATCCTCTAGCGGAAATTTTATAAGCACTCCTGAGCCCTGTATACCTCGGTCTGTAATCATATAGTCCATTATAGGTTGAACTACGGAGATGTTTTTACCCCTCATATATGCTCTGTTTATTGCTAGGGGGACTAGGAAGAAGATCTCGAACATAGCTAGGTTTCCAAGGAACCTTATTAAGGGGTCGCTGGAGCCTATATAGTGGGGTGTTACATACATTTGGTATGCATAGTAGAGTATAAAGACTATTGGGAGCGATATAAGGGGTATCAGGGTGAATTTCATCTGCTCCCTTATCTCATCATTTAAAGCCCTATCTTCTTGGATAAGCTCCATAGCCTTTCTAGGATCTACCCTAATAATCTGTCTACCAGATCTTACATACTGGGCATCTTCACTACTTATTGAGAGCCTCATCCTCCTAATATTCATGAACATTATTATGGCCATGTATGTTATGAAGAAGAGCGTCACTATGATCCAATATACCTCTCCGGGTAGAAAGGTTAATGCTAGGGAGTAGAGGACAACCATGATCTGTGAAACTACGATTGAGGGTACTCGCCTCATCCAGCTACACCTATACCTTAGCTATATATGGGATACAAACATATATAGTTGAGATATATTGTTGGAGACATCGAGGGCTGTTTCAGCTTTCATTATTATTTGTAGTGCTCATGTTCATTGGTTTCTGAGACCTCTTAACGCTATGAGATATGCTGAGAGCCATGAAATCAGTAAATATGAAAGGCGATGAACCACCATCCTTTTTCATGGTAGTAGGAATGCTTCTATATTCTTTCATTATTAATTATTGGTTGGAGTGGAGGTTTAGGAACAAAGAGAGTCTAGGGATAATGGCTAGGATGAAAAAGAGGGATAAGAAGTGGATGTGGGTTATTAAGCCGGGCGATAAGATAGTTGTTAGTAGAACCGCTGCTATACCCTCAAAGAAGCTATCTAGGAGAGATTTCAGGGCGTTAGAGGAGATCCTTAACACATATAGCAAGATGCTTGGAAATGTGCTTTCCCACGCATCTAGGAATATTATTGAGAGCTTCTATAGGCTTAAGAATGAAAAGTACCACGAGCTAAGGAATATCTATCCAGATATCCCATCCCACTACATACATGGGGTTTGTCAAGATGCTGTTGAAAGAATATCCTCTCTCAGGAGGAACAGGGCTAGGCAATACTCTAGAGAGATCTTCGATGAGCTTGTTAAGTACTTAAACCTAGGGAAAAAGGATCTTAGGGGTAGGAGGATCGTGAGATATCTCTGGAGGAGATCTTGGGAAATAGCTAGGCATCAAGTAGATCTTGAGATGAAAGAAGGAATACTAGCGCCTAGGATCAATAGTGTTAGCCTATGGCTAGTTGATGACCACGTGTGGAAACCAATAGATGCTACCAAGATCAATATAAATGGTGTTGTGAACACTTTCTTCACAAGTGTTGCCATCAATACCCATAGGGGTTGGGTGCACATAGATCTAGAGCCCTCTAAGGAATTCTACAAGCTATTGGCTAGAGGCTTTAAGCCTACATCACATGCTAAGATCAAGCTTGATAGGAGGAATAAGAGGGTGATTTTCTACCTATCCCTAGAAAAAGAGATCGAGATCTACAAGCCTGAGGATATTGTTAAGCCTGTTGATGTTAATGAGAATTCTGTAGCAACTCTATACGGGGCATTCGCAGTAATCCTAGAAACAGATCTTACCAAGACTACTCTAGGCTATAGCTATAGGAAAGAGAGTATCCAGAGGAGAAATGGATCCGATAGTAGAGAGACTAGAAAGGCTATGAAAAAGCTTAAGGAGGGAAAAAAGAAGAGGGACTATAGATGGAAGACAGCTAATCTGATAGTGAGAGATGCACTGAGGATGAAAGGAGTAATAGTTATTGAGAGGATCTCGGGAGACGATATAAGGGTTATGATCAGCAGGTATAAGAATAAACAATTAAGGCACAGGATATATCAGAGTGCATTGAAGGGAGAGTTAAACACTATAATAGACAAGGCTAGGGAGTACGGTGTGCCAGTATTGATGGTTGATCCCAGAAACACATCTAAGATCTGCCCAATACACAATGCCCCGATAGAATATGGGGAGGATAGGATAGGGATCTGCAGCAAGGGAGATGAGAGATGGCATAGAGAGGCAGTAGCATTGATCAACCTCTATTTTAAAGCCCTCGAAGCCCTGTATGAGGGCTCTGCCCA
>Ga0080007_1121858_pt1 | contig 12209 bp, 8 predicted proteins | sample OctOCTMetagenome_FD_69210 | JGI IMG/M metagenome (GOLD analysis project Ga0080007, IMG submission 69210) | Hot spring and microbial mat streamer communities from Octopus Spring Streamers, Yellowstone National Park, USA - OCT_B (SPADES... | ecosystem: Environmental > Aquatic > Thermal springs >...
GATGCCTCATCTATCTTACCTTCAAGCTCTCTATAATGCGGAGTAGTAACCTCAGCATCTACCAGATACTTCCTACAGGATACTGGGTATGCGTCAAAGAACTCTAAAACCCCCTCTCCTTCCTTGGCCCCAAAAAGTATTTTCTCGTCACACCCATTGATATCTATTCTATATTCTCTGAAATAGCTTCTCAAAGCACCCTTTATAGAAGTCGCCGGTATATACGGGACATTTAAATACGGATCCTAAGCCAAGCTGATTTTAAGAAGCATTTTCTTTTGAAATCAATTATATTATATGTTTAGCTAACACAGAGAGTAATGAGAAAAGATACAAGATTGCACTCTTTCATCGTAGAAGTGCTAAGCTAATTAGATACCATTGCGAAAAAATAAAAAAATATATTAGAGTAAAATAATAGAAGAAATATTTAAAAGCTGTAATTAATATAATAAATATTAGGGAACCAAAGAGGGAGAGAGGAGTCAAAAATGGCCAACTATATAAGCACAATTCCTTCTTATTATATCATAACAGATCTCATCATGCTAAAAACAATTACACCTATACATGCAGGTGTCGGCAGGGCAGTTGGTGTAGCAGATCTGCCCATACAAAGAGACGAATATGGTTTCCCGTGTATATATAGCTCAAATATAAAAGGTGCTCTGAAAACAACTCTACTTTATGCATTTACAAAGACTTTGAATAGCTATGAAAAAGCCAGAAGAGCTGTACAAGCTTTTCTAGGACCCGATCCAGATGAGGAGGAAAAGTTCGAATCCTCAATAGCAATTCTTGATGCATATCTCCTTGCGATCTCTACTAGGAGTCTTAAAGGTGTCTATGCCTATATCACGTCTCCACTCTTGCTAAAGAGGTTCTATGAGAGATTCGAGCTACTTGCATCAAGTCTAGAAAATGAGGAGAAAGAGAAGAAGAGATTACATGAGATAATGGAGTTTCTAAAAGAGATTGCGGAGAGAGAGCCTGGATCTAGTCAAGCAATTTGTCTACATGAAGATACTAAATGCGATAATCTTAAAACACCTATAGGAGGAGGAAAAATTGTTCTAGTAGAGGAGTTCATCTTAGACCTTGAAAAAGAGGGTCAAGAAAAGAGTCGAACCAACATAGCAAAGAACTTTTTAAAGTATCTACTAAATCTTGACAGACCTTTACTAATGATCTCTGATGATATCGCTAGAGAAATAATTGATAGAAGTATAATAAGATATACAAGAGTTAGATTAGATAGAGCTACAAAAATTGTTGTATCTAAAGCTTTATGGAGCGAAGAATACTTACCACCAAAAACATTACTCCACACGCTTATACTATACAAGAAGCCGTCATTAAGTAGCGAATTCGTAAGGAAAATTCTAGGAATAAAGCAAGAAGAGAACTTAAATGAAGAGAGTTATCTCGAAGCGTTAAAGACACTTAATCTACTCCGCGAGGAAGAGATAAATAAAATCAAGAATGAGGAAAAAACCTTTGCAGGTAAAATGAACGTCATCGTGAAGAGCCTAAGAAGGAATATAATAGACATGATAGCGAATCAGCTGAAAGGTTATTTAATACTTGGCGGGCACGAAACCATTGGTAAGGGTATAGCGAAGCTAGAGATCCTTGATTCCCAAAGCTTTACAAAGCACTTAGAGGTGACCTCTAAATGAACGAATCAGCTAGACCCATAGACCCCATAAGAGAAGCAATACAAATTTTCTTGAATTTAAAAGCTAGGATCATTGATAGGCTAGGTGATAACAAGCTTTCTGAGACCATAGGCTCTAAGCTTAGAACTAGGTCGAGAGAAATACCAGAGATGATCCTCGATCTAGGCCTCGTACCCACTTTGAGTTTCTGCCTAGCAAAGGCAGGTATCAACAACGTAAGAAGAGTTATCCATGCGATGGAAAGAGAAGATGATAAATCCATTAATGTAGATGATACTGTCAAATACGCCTATGCCCTGTACACATACGCTATACTCAAATACTTAACACTAATTACTGGTGATCAAGTTGAGGAATTATTAGAAAAAGATGAGGTCATTAAATTCCTAAAAAAGCTTGTCGAGACTAACGCACAAGTACCTCTATACAATATACTTCAGCCATACTTAATACAGTTCAAGAGAGTATGTGAAGCAACATACAGGCCTGAGGAGGAACTAAGATGAGCACCTTAGCCGATATCCAGAGACAATTACTTGTGCAAGACATGGTGTTGACTATAAATGCTAAAATTTTACTGCCAAGAGTCGGAGGCTATAATGCGAGACCGTACAGCTCAGAGCTAGGTATAGTTGAGCTCCCAAGACCTTCAGAGATCAAGTTTCTTTGGAGATGGTGGATGAGAGCGATACTCTCTGGTGTTTATGGAGGCAAGAAGAAATATAACGAACTAGATGAAGAGATTGGTAAAGTGCTTGGAAGTATTAGAAATCAGTCAACTTTTTCAATAGCTGTGGATTTAAATGTGGACCCCGATACTTACAAGAGGATGATAGAAAAAATAGAATTATGCAGGAAGCTAATCTGCAACGTAATCCCAGAGGCATTAGAGAAATTTATAGATCAATGGACATCTGATAAAGATCTCAAAAATATGGGTATTCCAGAAATAAGATTAACTATACCAATATCAATAGAACTTAGATCCAGGCAATGGTTCAATACCCTTAAAAATCTATTTAAGAATAGATTCGGTATAAACAATATTAAACATAAACTCGGACGAGCAACTATATCTTTAGAAAGCTCAAATGATCTCAAGAACCTTATAACTAAGCTAAATATGAAACTTAATGTATCTATAAATCAGCTTACAGCTATATACGAAAACCTTGTTAGGATAGGAAAAATCCCTAGAGTTAGAATTATATTACAACCACGCAAAGAAGAAGGGGAAAATAATAAATTAAGAGGCAAACTAAGTGAAAAGAACAAGAAATATCTTAAGCGTATATCAGAAGATATAGCGCCATTAATAGCTTTAACAGACATAGGCGAAATACCGATAAAGATCACTATTGCTATGAATAGAGAACACCAGAATAGTAACGAAAAATTCAGATTTGCAATAGCAACTTTGCTTCTCTCACTATTTCTTGGTTCTACAGGAAGTATCGCAGGAAGAGGATTTGGAAGCATAGTTATAAATAGTATTAATGTAAGTGAGAAATACAAAGAACTATTAAAGGAGGATATTGAAAAAGTCAATAAGATACTTGAAAGCAAAAGCGAAAATGACCTTGAACATAGACTCGCTGAATATATAAACTACGTTACCAAAATAGTAAAAAGCATATATAAAGGAGATCACGAAATACATTCCAAAGACTTAAAATTGCCAGAAGTGCCTTCCCTAATGCTTCATGAGTACTTTAGATTAAGGGCTATTAAATGCGAAAAATGTAGAAATGTTATTGAATTGCTTAGCGTAATTGGTAAAGCTACATTAAAGAGTGAATGGAAAAAGAGGATCTATCCCAACAGTTCTAATCCAGAAAGAAAGCCTGGAAAAGATATCCATACCTGGATATTGGGTTTACCAAGACGCTCAGAAGAAACAGGGTATTATATAATAGAAGATAATCAAGAAAAGCCAGGAAGAAGATCTTCAGCTGTAAACTTCAAGATATTTGAAAATAGATATGGTGAGAGGTTTGTTTTAATTTATGGTTTCATAAGTAAAGATTGGCCTATAAATAAACTAATACATAAAAGTAAATATAATAATATATATAAAAATAATATAAATCAATCGCTACGAGGTAAAAGCGATGAAGAGATTATAAAAGAAGTTTTTGAGAATGCTTTTAACATGGTATTAAATATCGTAGAGAATTGCTGTGCAAGGGATTGCTGCAAAGGGGGCGGAAGGTTCCCATGACTATTTTGGAGCACTTAGAGAGCGTTAGCATTGACGAAAATACAAATTTGCTATCCTATATGATTCTCAAAGGAACTCTAGTTATTACAAATAAATTAAAAAATAATCGAGAAAGCGAGCATAAATATTCGGAGAAAAGGAGGGAGGTTATCGAAGATGTATGTAATGCAACGAAAAAAATTAATTTAAAATGTTGTATGGAGGTTTTACACGAAATTAGGGAGGCTTTACGTTACAACGGTTACAATGTTAAGGTTTGTAAAATTAAAGCTTCTAGTAGAGTGTTAATAGGAGCTAATGAGCCTTTTGGTAAGATACCGCTTGAGGTTGGATTCTTCTTTGACCCAATATTAAATCTTCCATTTATTCCTGGTTCTAGTCTTAAAGGAGCATTTAGACACGCGCTGGAAGATCTCATTGAAAGAGATATGGATAAGGAGAAGGCTGAAAAAATAGCAGAGATCGTGTTTGGTTCTGAGAAGTGGTCTGGTCTCGTTGGTGTTACAGATGCCTATCCTATCAAGTCTGGTGTTAACGATCTACTTTTTGAGCCTGACGTAGTAACACCACACTATCCGGGAACTAAAACGGAGCTCGACGTAGACCCTAATCCTGCAACATTCCTTACTATAGCTCGAGATGTTGTATTTGAATTTTATATTTACTTCAACAAGAACATCTATAGTGAAGAGAATAAACAGCTAGAGAAATATAGAAAGAAGCTTAGAAGAGAATATGCAGAGCTAGGTATTGTGAAAGACCTTGCTAGTATTAAGTCTATAGGTGATTCTGTAAAAGAGCTCTTAGATAATGCTATCTATGTAGGAGATCTTGAGAAGGAGTTAAAAAGGTTAAAGGACATGGGTTTGAACCCCATCAACATTCTCCCCTATGTCGATCGAGCCGTCCTCTATGCTTTTGCTAAAGGTATTGGAGCTAAAACAAGCCTAGGTTATTCAAGATTCGATGTTATAGATTATAGGTCTGTGTAGGTGAGATACCTTGGAGGAGCAAATATATAAGTTAAAAATTGCCGCACTTCTACACGATCCTCCTGATAAACCTTTTGAGATTGAAAGGCATACGGAAAGAGCAAAGAACTTAGCAGAAGATATTCTCGGGAGTGAAATAAGCAACTTAATTGATAACGATCAGATCAAGCTTGCAGATAAGATAGCCTCAAGCTTTGATAGATGGATCTTAAGTATCTTAATGGGAGGGGAATGGATTCCAGGTCTCTTTAAATATGAAGAGAAGAAAATTAAGAACATAGTTGAGCCCATCCTTGAAAAAGAGTTAAAGTTTAACCTTGCGAAAGATGATTATAATAAATATATTAAGGATCTAAAGGAAACTATAAACGGCACAAGTGATTGGAAGCTAAGATATCACTTGCTCTACCTCCTCTACGAACCCCTGTGGATACTTAGGGGGCTACCATGGGGCCCTGCTGATACTCGTGTCCCAACCCACTCCGTCTTTGACCACAACTACGCTACAGCTGCAATGATAAACTGGGTTCTCTCAAGCAAAGAACATATAAAGGGTCTTCTAGTGGGTCTAGATGTTGCTGGTGTACAAGAGTTCATCTCTTCAAGCCGTAAAATTAGAGATATGTGGATCTCTAGTTATATAGTCTCAGCATTGACATGGTATACTGTAATAGAGCTGATTAAGAACCTGGGGCCAGACATTGTCATAATGCCTTCGATGAGAATGAACCCATTTTACCTGTACTGGTTTGAAAACATGCTTAGTGATCAGATTAGCAACAACATCGCTATTCAAATTAAATTGTTAGGGAGGCTCTTCTACCTATCCAATATAGTTTACGACATGTTTGAGAAACTAGAATTACCCCCATACCCGGTACTACCTGGAAGATCAACCCTTGTGCTTCCACCAATGGAAGTGTTAAGAAAAGTAGTATTAGGAGTGGATAACGAGTGTGTGCTAGAGAAGTATCTCATCGAGAGGTTTAAGAAAGGCTGGAACTTGCTATGGAAATCCATAAAGAACTTAGCTGAGATGAGAGCTAAAGAAGATAAAAAGGAGAATATCATATGGAATTTCATTAATAATGTGTTTAGATATTATGAGAAACTAAATATAAAGTCCGAAGAAGTACCTCCTCTAAGGCTAAGAGTTGAAATCGTTGAGATCAACGAGAGAACCGATAGAGTAGATCTTTGGCGTATATATGACGAGAAGTATCGTGAGCTTGTCAACAAAATAAGCTTATTAAAGTATAGCAGAGAGGAGCCAGAAATTGAGCTGAATCTCTATGAGGTAACAGAGAAAGCGTTTAATGGAATGCCCATAGGTTTTCCAAAACCCTCAGATAAGGGTTTTGACTATTGTACCAGCTGCGGAAAGCTACCAGCAATAGTAATCTTACCTGCAGATACGGATAAAGAAGAAGAACCCGAAAAGGATGAGTATGGACTCTTTATATACTGTACCGTAATATTTGGAGAGGATCCCACGAAGTGTGCTGAGAGGTTAAAGAAGAGAAATAATAGCGATGAATTCAAGGAGTTTATAGAAAAATATAAAGGGTGGTTAAATGAAGATAATAATAGGAGAGCTTTAAGAACACTTAAGATACTATATTCTCCAGCCGAGAAGCTTTGTCCTTGGTGCTTCTTAAAGAGGGTTCTAAGTCTAGAACCGAGAATCTTGAAGATCTTGTTAATTGACGCTAGGGATGGAGATGTTGATAAGATCGTTAAGGATTTAGCTCAGGACTCTACAAAAGCAACTATATGGTTTCCATCACTCTCTCACATAGCCTCAACGAGATTATATGAAAGAATATCTCTGCTAGATCTTAATAATCTAAGGGCGCTTATTGAGAGATCCATTCACAAGCGCCTTATTCGAGAGCTTAGATTACCTCAAGGAGTAACATGGGTCTGGCATTTTGCAAAGAAAACCTATAAAGAAATTGAGAAGAAGATAGATGGGTCAAACCTTGATATAGAGGAGAAGAAATATCTTAAATATCTCACTCAAAATATAATCATAAATGATCCTGAATACTTGTGGTTTAACCCTGATGTGAGGCTTGAATGGAATCAGATCCTTAAAGACTTCAATAATTTGTTTAAGTGGTACTGGAATTACTATACACTTATTAGGGCTGATGGAGACTTCGTAGGGGACCTACTTGAAGGTAAATTTACGGCTTTGATTCCTGGTATGATCTCTAGATATATATATGAGAATCTTCTCTTAGACGAGCATGTAGATGAACGCGAGGTAGAGGTTCTTAAGAAGTATTTAAGTAGATATATTAAGAGCTCATGTGTAGGGCTGTTAAAGCAGTTCATAGGTGAAGTTCTAGAGGGAAAAGAGCTTGAAAGTGTTAAGAGGAAATGGGCCAAGAGGATAACGGAAGAAGTTAAGAGCGCCAGGATAACTGAAGAGATGGCCTATAAGCGCGTTGAAGAGGCTGTGAAGATATTACAAGAGATCTTTGATAGAGAGTTAAGATTAATTGTATCGCCATCTTATCACACATCGATCAGCGCATCTCTTATGAGAGCCGCTCTACTAGATATAGCAATAATCTCAGAGCTTGACGGTGTTGTAGTATATACAGGTGGTGATGATTTACTTGCGATTGCCCCTATTGATAAGGCCTTAGATATAGTTCGCAGCACTCGTAGAGCATATGGTGGATATCCTGTAGATGAAGATATAGGCTTCACTGTAAAAATTGATGAGAAAGACATAGAGGTAAAAGTGAAGTTAGACGAAGGCTTCCTATTAATAGGCCACTCGTATATGCCGATGCTCCCCGGTGTCGGTAGATCCTATGCCATCTACATAGCCCATTATCATTATCCCCTCTCAGTAGTGATTAGCCGTTCCTTAAAGCTTCTAGATGAAGCTAAGGAAGGATTCAAGCTTAGATATTTCGATGAGCATGAACAAAGATTTCTCGAATCAATAAAGGATGTAGCTGTAATAGCGTATAATCCTAGAGCTATTAAAGAAGAATATGCAATCCTACCTCTTACATGGCATAGACCAATTATTACACTAAGCATGAATCAATACATGGTTGAAAAGTCCAGTAAGAGCATTGCAGGCTCGTTAAGCATGGTTAAAGAATTGCTTAAGCTTATAGATGAAAGAATGGGTGCAAGGCACGGTAAAGGAGAGCAGCCAAAAATTAGTCATAGCCTATTATATGAAGCCGCTGAGAGAAGTTTCGTAGAGGCTTTAAGACAGCTAATTGCTATAGTTAGGAAAGAGCCCTCTAGAGAACGTGAGATCTCCGAGTTCCTTGAGAAACTCTTGGAAAGGCTTATTGAGAAAAACGTTAACGTTAAGCATCGTAGTGGAGATGCCGATATACATGTAAATATACTTAAAAGGCTTAGAGAATTACTACCATCATTTATGGTTTACTACATTTCTGTTGCAGGAAGTGAACGTGAAGAGAGAGATAACGAAAAAGTCGAAATGCCTCTTTTATCAAACATTATATATGCTGCAAATCTCATCAGGAGCGCTATGAGGTGATACTATGGAACTAATGGAACTGGCAGTTAAGCTAAGGCCCCTAGAACCCTTAATGATCAGAGGCCCCGGCGAGTTTGATCCAAGCTCTAAAGGTGTTTACACCTACGCATCCTCACTAATACTGCCTAGACCTAGCACATTTATTGGGATGCTTTTCTCAGCATTAACACCTGAGGGACAAGTACCCATAAACTGTCTTAGCATAAGTAATTGGAAAAGCCTCTTAGAAGAGTGTTACGTTAAACTTCTGAACGCTTTAAGCATAGAGGCTATTAGAGGTCCATTCATAGTTAGAAATAATGGCTTGTTTATTCCCATAACTCTTGGGAAAAAGATATTACTAATAGATTATTACCAGCTAGAATATTACTTATTGAAAGGCATGGACAAGTATGGCAATGTATTAGAACAATACTTCAATCATCTATTCAGCGAGTCTAAAACTGAAAAACTGCATAGATTTCATGCCATTATGAAACTTATTGAACAAAGTATTATGCTCCTAGAAAAAGGTAGATATGTTATTAAACCTCTTCTCATTGATCGGACAGGTATTCACTTAAAGTCTAGAGAGTATATAGAAAGTGGAAAAATTGTTAAAGAAGGACACATGTATACTGCAAAATATATTGCTTATCCCTTGGATATCGATATAATCTTTATCATGGTTTTAAGGGAAGGAGTAGATAGGATTAAGGCGTTGAACGGAAAAACCATTAAGTTTGGTGGCGAAAAGAGAGTAGCTAAATTAACTGTAGTTGATAAAATTGACAAGCTTGACATGCCTTACAAACTCTTAAGCACCGAGAAGTTTAAATACGTCGTCCTCTTGTCTCCTGCACCTTTAGAATACAATGAGTATTCCAAGATCAGAACGTCGTTTATTGGTATATATAGCACGGTAGGATTAGGGTTCAGCATAGCTAAGACACGTAGAAAGCCTGTAATTCCATGTCTATGTGAGGGAGGAATACTAAGAGTAGATAAAAATATAAAGGATAAACACGATTTACTTCGCTATGGGCTTTACAGCCTTTTAAACATAACTGAAGACTATTATAGAAACATAGGTAGATTAGGGTTTGCCAGCATCATACCTCTAAATATATCATTAGAATAAAACTAGATGGAGAGATAATATGTCACACAACGAGGAGAGGATCAAACTCAAGGACTATGATCATATACTCGTAATTTCATCCTGGGGGTCGCCAGAAGAATATGAGGAGACAAAGTATGCGTTAGAGCTTAAAGTAGTAAAGAATAACGAACCGAGACGCATAACAAGAAGCCCTAGTGATAAAGACTATCATTGCTGTCATTCCTCGACAGCAGCCATAAAAGATTGGTTAAAAAAACTAGATATTAATGAAGATAAACTCACCTTATTGATCTTCGTCCAGGATACAATACTCTTAAATCATATAAAAAGTAATGAAGGAGAGTACTTTAGAAAGGAAGGTAAAAATTATAAAAGGAGGGAGTTAAAGGATAGGCTCCTTCTACGTCTTTATGATCAGAAACAAAAAGCGGCATGGGAGCTCAATGTAAAGAAAAAGGAGGATTATGATAAGATCGTCAGATTTGTCCCAGGAGTAATTACTAGCAAAGAGGGAGCATATCTATATACGTGGCGCTATGAACGCTCTTATGATCTTTTACTGGCAGGTATTATTCTGTTTACCTACGAGAAACTAAAAGAGATTCGAAAGCATAAGAATTTTGAAAGCCTTGCTATTCTAATGGACACCACACACGGCATAAACTATTTTGTTGCCGCATTGAAAGAAGGTATCTTGAAAGCTACTACTCTATACGTTTTAGACGATCTTGTCGAGAAAGGCTTCGATAGCTATAATTTTAGTCGTTTAGAGGAAATTATTGTTTACCACTACAATTCTGACCCTCTAAGCCCTAAATCTAAAGGTGTTCCTTCCCTTAAATTACACTTATTAGGCGAGACTGCCATAGTTAGAGACGGCAGCCCCATCTTCAACAGCCTCTTCTCGATAGTAGAGGAACACGTGTCTAGTGAGGGTTTAGAGGTGTTAAGCGATCAACTCAACATGTGGTGGGGACGCATTGATTGGAAGAAAGTAATTGAAGCACTGCTCTTATTTTCAAGGGGATTACTCGTATGGGCATTGAGAGCAATTCTTGATATACCCTCCCTTCCCAGCATCGAGGAACTTATAGAAGCCTTTAACAACATTGAACTTGAATTCTCGAAGAATAATGATAAGAACTATTCAATAAATTATAAACCAGAAGTAGGTAGGAATCCATTAGCTCACGTCGTTGAGTACTCCCTTATGGCGAGCTCTCTTAAAAAACTAGCAGAGAGAAGCGGTTGCACTAGCGATGTATATAATAAGGGATTTGAATTTATAGAAAAAGTATCTCAGGAACTCAAGAGCGAATTGGAGAAGGAAGGGCTACATGAAGCGTTGCAAAACATAATTAAGCATAAAAACGAATATAAGTGCTTTAGGCTCGAGAAGATACAGCAAATTACTGAGCTAATGTATACTTCGCCTTATTTCGATATTGTCGGGAACGAGATTAAGAATATCGATGAATACCTTAGAAGGGATATTAAGGATATAGGATGGCATCGACTAAACGACCATGTATATAAGGAGCGACGTTGCAAACCAGCTTATATTATTGATTACAATTATTCACGTCTATTAATCTCGAAAGCAGATAAGGTCAGTGTGGAAAACAGGGTAATTTATGCTCATGCAGGTCTAGCCTACGGCCTACCATGGTTTGCCTTTAAATTGAAGGAAAACTCTAACATCATCTTATATCTTGGAAGTCCCGATAAAGTCGTCCAGATATTGCATGCAGATGCATATGCAAAGTGATTTATATTCGATAAATATTGGTAAATACAGCATGCGCAAAGGTATCAGGTAGATTCGAGAATATTTACTATTCTAGGAAAAGAAACAAAGACTTTGATGAGCTCACTAGTAATTTACAAAATTGCATTAGAGAAAATGGAATTCTTAAACCATCTGAAATAGAGAAGATACTAGCTAATCTGCCCGATAGTATTAGAAAAGCGCTGAGACGTATAGGTGAAGCTGTTCCTAACTGTTTATAGACTATATTTTCTTCCATGGTCAAACTGCTTCTCATTTATCATATCGCTAGTTAAATAGATATTAAAAGCTTATTAAGATTATATACGCATCGACGAAGGTGTTTATTGTTTACTAACACAACTGGAGAGCTTTTAAGAAACATATGTAGAGAAAGATTTGTTCCAATTTATGATGATGACGTAGACGTAATATTCGGAACTTCTCTAGCCTCTACGAAGCTTAATGAGCCTAGTTGCAATAATAATATTAAAATAATATATAGAGTCTACTTAGATTCTATTAACGTTCTGCTTTCAGCTTCTCTCGTGAGTACGAAGATCCCGAGGTGGCTCATAATAGAGCTACCTACTTCTAGAGACTAGACTACATAGCGAAGAGCGAGACCAATATTTTCGATCACCACGAATTAATAGGTGTAAAAATAATTGTTAGAGGAACAAGAAATAAGCTTGAGGAGCACATCAGTAGCAACAGATCTACCCAGGTGATCGGCCTTCTCCAGGGGATATCCATGGTCTTCTTGCCTCTTTATATAGAATTAAATAAGCTTAAAAAAGGTAAAGAAAGGCTTATCTTGATCTAAGCCATGACGGGATTTGGATCTATTTCTCGGGATTGGATAGGGATCTACCTATGTTTGTAAGTAATATGTGTTTCTCCCTT
>Ga0080007_1068887_pt1 | contig 12202 bp, 15 predicted proteins | sample OctOCTMetagenome_FD_69210 | JGI IMG/M metagenome (GOLD analysis project Ga0080007, IMG submission 69210) | Hot spring and microbial mat streamer communities from Octopus Spring Streamers, Yellowstone National Park, USA - OCT_B (SPADES... | ecosystem: Environmental > Aquatic > Thermal springs >...
CTTTGGCCTCGCGCATCATTGGGCTCATTTTACCCCCTTTCGCCTCTTTCGCCGCCCTCCGTGAAGTCTTGCGCTTCTGGATGAACCGGGAGCGAAAGGGAAAGGGTGTGCGGATTGTGGGCTGTTTTTCAGCTGTTTACACCTCCTGATGGCCCTTTTGGCCTGGGGCCTGGCGGAGGCGGTGGATCGGGTAGTATGGCGGAAGGAGGGGAGATGAAGGCCAAAGACCTCATGGTGAGCCCGGTGGTCAGCGTCCCCCTGGGGACCAATCTGGAGGAAGCGGCCCGGCTTATGTGGAAAGGCGTATCGGGAGCGTTTTGGTGGTGGATGGGGAGGGGAGGCTTGTGGGCATCGTCACCGAGAGCGACTTCTTGAAGGAGAGGGGCATTCCCTTTTCCACCTTCCGCGCCCCTGTGCTCCTGGGCCGCTTCCTCAACGGGGATCAGCTGGAAAGGCTCCTCCAGGAGGCCCGTACCACCAAGGTGGAGGAGATCATGACCTCCCCGGTGCACGCCGTGGGCCTCGAGGCTCCCCTGAGGGAGGTCCTGGACCTCATGCTCACCTACGGCATCAACCACGTGCCGGTGGTGGACGAAAAGGGGAGGCCCGTGGGCATCGTCTCCCGCCTTGACCTCCTGAGGCCCTTACGGGCCCAGGTATGACGCTCTTAGCCTTCCTAGGGGTAGCCCTGCTGGTGGTCCTGGCGGGGCACCGGGTGGCCTTCTACGGGGATGTGCTGGCGGAGAAGACCCGGATGGGGCGGAGCCTGGTGGGGCTATTCCTGGTGGCGGCCACCACGAGCCTTCCCGAGCTTTTTAGCAGCACCAGCGCCCTGCTCCAGGATCTGCCCGACATCGCTGTGGGGAACCTCCTGGGGGCCAGCATGGTGAACTTCCTCCTCCTGGTCTTCGTGGATGCCTTCCATCCCTACCCCGTGACCGCCCGCGCCAGCCAGAAGCACGCCCTGAGCCTAGGGCTGGCTGTCCTCCTTCTGGCTATGGTGGGCCTTGGCCTCTTTAGGGAGGTGGGCTTGGGGCGGGTGGGCCTCATGGCCTTGCTTCTCTTTCCCCTTTACGCCCTGGCCCTTTGGCTTTCCTTCCGCTACGCCCGGCGCTTTCCCCAGGAGGAGGCCCAGGAAGAAGCCTACGCCCACATCCCCCTTCGGCTGGCCTTGGCCCGCTACGGGGTGGGGGCTTTGGTCCTGGTGGCGGCGGCCGCGGTCCTGCCTGTTCTAGCGGACCGCCTGGCCCAGGAGACCGGCTTGAGGGGTGCCTGGGTGGGCACCTTTCTGGTGGCCCTGGTCGCCACCCTACCGGAGGCCACGGTGATGATGGCGGCGGCCCGGATGGGAGCCGTGGACCTGGCTGTGGGCAACGCCGTGGGAAGCACCCTTTTCAACACCTTTCTCCTGGGGGTGGGGGATCTGGTCTACCCCATGCCCCTCCTGGAGGTGGCGGCCAAGGGGCATGCGGCCACGGTCTTTGTCCTTCAGGCCATGGCCGGGGTGGTCCTGGTGAGCCTCACGTACCGCAGCCTGCGCAAGTTATGGGTCCTCTCCTACGGCAACTGGGCGGTGCCTTTTCTCTACTTCTTGGCCATGGCCTATGGGCTTGCCCTGCGGTGAGGGACCAGGAGGACGGGCTTGGGGCTTTTCCGGACCACCTCCTGGGCTACGCTTCCCAGAAGGAGCCGGTCCAGCCCGGTGCGCCCGTGGGTGCCCATTCAGATCGCGCTTTTCCGCCTCCTTCGGAGGTCGTGCTTTTCCGCCTCCTTCCAGGATGACCTCCGCCGCCCGGCCCTCCAGAAGGTGGACCTCAAAGGGGACCGTGAGCTCCTCGGCCATCCGGGTGGCCCGGTCCAAGGCGGCCAGGCCCTCCCGGCGCAGGTCCTCCACCAGTTCCCGGTAGTAGGGCAGGGTCTCGGGGCCCAGGAGGAGCTTGGGCCCTAGGGGCTCCAGGGCATAGAGGAAGGCCACCCTGGCTTTCAGGGCTTTGGCCAGCCTGAGGCCCTCCTGGAGCCTCGCCTCCGCCGCCTCGCTGCCGTCGGTGGGTAAAAGTAGGCTCCAGTACACGCCTCACCCCTCTATGACCACCGGCAGGATCATGGGGTCCCGGCCTGTGGCCTTCTTCAGGAACTTTTTCACCGGGTAGTAGATGTCGTCCCGGATGCGCTCTAGGGGCTTCTTTTCTCGGATGCCGGCCAGGAGGGCCTCGAGGGCCATCCGCCGCACCTCGCCAAGAAGCTTCTCCCCGGCCTTCACGAAGCCCCGGGAGACCACCTCCACCACCGGGTCTTCCCCCGCCAGGGCGGTGATGACCACCAGGCCCTCCTCGGCCATGTGGCGGCGGTCGGCCAGGATCTCCTCGGTGATGTCCCCCACCCCCAGGCCGTCCACGTAAAGGACCCCGTGGGGCACGGTGCCCACCTTCTCAAAGGTGTGGGGCGTGAGGCGGTAGATGGCCCCGTTTTCCCCGATCAGGGTCTTCTCCGGGGGGCGGCTCATGCTCTCCGCCAGCCACTTGAAGTTGGTCTGGTGGCGCACCTCCCCGTGCCAGGGCAGGAAGAACCTGGGCGTGGTGAGGTTCAGGATCAGCTTGAGCTCCTCCTGGGAGGCGTGGCCCGAGGCGTGGACCTTGTAGGTGGGGGGGTAGAGGACGTAGGCCCCCAGGGCGTAGAGGCGGTTGATGACCCGGTTCACCGCCTCCTCGTTGCCGGGGATGGGGCTGGAGGAGAGGATCACCGTGTCGCCGGGCTTGATGGCCATCCGGGAGTGCCCCTCAAAGGCCAGCCGGTGGAGGACCGACATGGGCTGGCCCTGGCTTCCCGTGGCCAGGATCAGGACCTGGTGGTCGGGGAGGTCCATGACCTCCTCGAGGGCGTAGAGGCGGTCCTTCACCTTCAGGTAGCCCAGCTCCATGGCGATGCGGCTGAACTTGACCATGCTCCGCCCCTCCATGGCCACCTTCCGCCCGTACTTCTCCGCGGCCCAGATCACCGACTGGATGCGGTGGATGTGGCTGGCGAAGGTGGTCACGAAGACCCTTCCCGGGGCGCGGCCGATCACCCGGTCCAGCTCCTTGGCGATCTCCATCTCGCTGGGGGTGTAGCCGGGCCTTTCGGCGTTGGTGGAGTCGGCGATGAGGAGCAAGACCCCCTCGGCCCCCGCCTGGGCCACCTTGGCCAGGTGGGAGACCTTGCCGTCAATGGGGGTGGCGTCCAGCTTGAAGTCCCCGGTGTGGACGATGGTGCCGATGGGGGTGCGGATCACCAGCCCCGAGTTGTCGGGGATGGAATGGGTCATGCGGAAGAGGTCCAGGGTGAAGTACCGCCCCACCTGGATGCGGTCGTCGGGGGAGATCTCCTTCAGGTTGAAGCTCCCGGGCCTCAGGCCGAACTCCTCCAGCTTGCCCCTTAAAAGCCCCAGGGTGAGCCTGGCGCCGTAGATGGGCACCTGGCTCTCCTTGCCGAATACCATGGGCAGGATGAAGGGAAGCCCCCCGATGTGGTCCTCGTGGCCGTGGGTGAGCACCCAGGCCTTGATGCGGTGGCGGTTTTCTATGAGGAAGTCCACCCGGGGGATGAGGAGGTCTACCCCCGGCATCCCCTCCTCGGGGAAGGCCAGGCCTCCATCCAGGACGAACATCTCGTCCCGGTAGCGGAAGACGGTGATGTTCTTGCCGATCTCCCCCATCCCCCCTAAGGGGATGATCTCCACCGGGTCTGAAGCCCCTTGGGGCAGAGAAGCCCCCTCCTGGGGGCGCCTACGCCTCCTCCGCCTCGGTTTCCTCTCCATATGCCTCCCTTTTCCCGGACGGGCCGGGATCGCCTAACCCCCTCGAGGCTAGCGCCGCCTCGGGGGAATCTTGCCTTCCAGCTCGGGGCGGATCAGGTCAATCTTGCCCTTCTCGTCTATGCGCTGGACCTTGACCTTGATCACGTCCCCCACCTTGAGGTGGTCCTCCACCCGCTTCACCCGGCCCGGGGCGATCTGGCTGATGTGGAGAAGCCCTTCCGTGCCCGGGAAGAGGCTGATGAAGGCCCCGAAGGGGGTGATCCTGGTGACGGTGCCCTCGTAGATCTCCCCCACCTTGGCCTCGCGGGTGAGCTCCTCTATGCGGGCCTTGGCCTTCTCCGCCTTCTCCATGTCGCTGGAGTAAATGCGGATGGTGCCGTCCTCCTCTATGTCCACCTCCACGCCCAGCTCCTCCAGGGCCCGGACGTTCTTGCCCCCAGGGCCGATGACGATCCCGATCTTATCCACCGGCACCTTGAGGCTGAGGATGCGGGGGGCGAAGGGCTTGAGGCTTGGGCGGGGTGCGGGGAGGACCATCTCCATGAGGTCCAGGATCTTCAGCCTGGCCTCCCGGGCCTGGAGGAGGGCCTCCTTGAGGACCTCCCGGGGGAGGCCGCCCACCTTGTTGTCCATCTGCAGGGCGGTGACCCCCTGGCGGGTTCCCGCCACCTTGAAGTCCATGTCCCCCAGGGCGTCTTCCAGTCCCAGGATGTCGGTGAGGATCACGGCCTTCTCGTTCTCCCACACCAGGCCCATGGCCACCCCGGCCACCGGGGCCTTGACGGGCACCCCGGCGTCCATGAGGGCCAGGCTCCCGGCGCAGACCGTGGCCATGGAGCTACTGCCGTTGGACTCCAGGACGTCCCCCACCACCCGGATGGTGTAGGGGAAGGCTTCCTGGGAGGGGAGGACCGCCCTCAGGGCCCGCTTGGCCAGGTTGCCGTGGCCCACCTCCCGGCGGGACACCCCTCTGAGGCGCCTGACCTCCCCGGTGGAAAAGGGGGGGAAGTTGTAGTGGACCAGGAAGGGGTCGGTCTCGTCAATGCCCAGGTCGTCAAGGATCTGCTCGTCGCGGCCCGTGCCCAGGGTCACCGTGCCCAGGACCTGGGTCTCCCCCCGGGTGAAGACGGCGGAGCCGTGGGCCCTGGGTAGCACGTCCACCTCAATCCAAATGGGCCTCAGGTCCTTGGGCCCGCGCCCGTCCGCCCGCTTGCCCTCCTCCAAGACGAGCCGCCTCAGCTCCCTGCGCACGATCTCGTCAAAGGCGCTCTCGTAAAGAGGCCTCTTGCTCTCATCAGGGGCGCCGTCTTCCAGCCTGGGCAGGGCCTCGAGGATGAGGCTCTCGGCAAAGGCCGAAAGGGCCCGGCTCCTTTCCCCCTTGCTGGCGGTCTGGAGCACCTGGGAGAGCCCCTTTTCCAGGGCCAGGCGGTAGAGGGTTTCCTTCTCCTCTTCCGGGAGGGTTTCCGGCGGGGTCCAGGCCATCTTGGGCTTCCCCAGCTCCCGGGCCATCCGCTCCTGGAGGTCCAGGATGGGCTGCATCTCCCGGTGGGCGAACTCCAGGGCCTGGACCAGGGTCTCCTCGTCCACCTCCTGGGCCCCGGCCTCCACCATGAGGATGGCGTCCCGGTTCCCCGCCACCACCAGGTCCAAGGCGCTTTCTTCCAGATCTTGAAGCGTGGGGTTCAGGACCAGCTGGCCCCCCATGAGGCCCACCCGCACCGAGGCTACCGGCCCCTCCCAGGGGATGTCGGAGAGCATGAGGGCGGCGCTGGCCGCTATGGGCCCCAGGATGTCGGGCGGGTTCTTCTGGTCGGCGGAGAGGACGGTGACGATGACCTGCACCTCGTGGCGGAAGCCCTTGGGGAAGAGGGGACGGATGGGCCGGTCCGTCATCCGGGCCGAGAGGATGGCCTTCTCCCCGGGACGGCCCTCCCGGCGCATGAAGCTCCCCGGGATCTTGCCCACGGCGTAGTGCCTCTCCTCAAACTCCACCGTGAGGGGCAGGAAGTCCGCCTCTATGGGCTCGTCCGAGGCCTGGGCCGTGGCCAGGACCACGGTGTCCCCGTAGCGCACCAGGACTGAACCCGAGGCCTGCTTGGCGTACTTGCCGGTCTCCAGGACCAGCGTCCTGCCGGCGATCTCCGTCTCGTAGCGGCAACTGGGTGGGGTGTTGGGTGTGGCCTCTGGCATGGCATCCCTCAAGGGAAAGGCGGAGCCCTAAGGCCCCGCCCCCGACCTAAGCCCCAGTTTAGTTCCTGAGCCCCAACTTCTCAACCAGGGCCTGGTACCTCTCCGGGTCCTCGCGTTCCAGGTAGCGGAGAAGCCGCCGCCGCTTTCCCACCAGCATCAAGAGGCCCCGGTGGGAGTGGTGGTCGTGCTTGTGCGCCTTGAGGTGCTCGGAAAGGCGGTTGATGCGCAGGGTGAGCAGGGCCACCTGCACCTCGGTGCTGCCGGTGTCGCCCGGGAAGCGGGCGAACTCCTCCATGACCTTCTGCTTCTCTTCCTTGGTGATGGGCATCTTTTCCTCCGTCAGGGGGGAAGGCGCCTCTTGCCCCTTCCTCCTCAAAGGCCCTAAGGGCCTCCCTCAGGATAGGGGGGCCGCCTCCTTTCGTCAACGAGGAAGAGGCCGAGGGCCAAAAGGGCCAGCCCCGCCCCCGCCAAAAAGGCCGCCCGGGCCCCCAGGGCCTGCCAGAGGAGGCCGAAGAGGAGGCTTGCGGGCAGGAGGAGGAGGCCCATGAGGGTGTGGTAAAGGCCGATGGCGCTGGCCTTTTCCTCCGGCGGGACCAAGGTGGCCAAATAGGCCCGGCTTGAGCCCTCAAAGGCGGCGGAGTAAAGGGCGTAAAGGAGGAGGAAGGCCACCCCTAGGCCGGCCGAGGCGGCCAGGGCGAAGCCCAGGTAGACCAGGGCGTAAAGGCCAAACCCCAGGGCCACCACCCGCCTCAGGCCCACCCGGTCCGCGAGGCTACCGAAGGGGTAGGCCAAAAGGGCGTAGGCCAGGTTGTAAAGGGCGTAGGCCAGGGTCACCTGCCCTTCGGAGAGGCCCAGGTCCTTTAGGCGAAGGAGGAGGAAGGCGTTGGAGGAGAGGGCCAGGGTGAAGACCCCGGAGACCAAAAGGAAGCGGCGGTAGCCCCGGCCCATGCGGGAAAGGCGCAAGAGGGGCAAGGGCCTGGGGGGCTTGGGCGACTCCTTCAGAAAAAGGAGAATGAGGGCCGCCGTAAGGGCGGGTAGGGCGGAGAGCCAGAAGACCCCCCGCACGCCCAAAAGGGGCAAGAGCAGAAAGGCCAGGAAGGGGCCCAGGGTGGCCCCCAGGGTGTCCAGGCCCCGGTGGAGGCCGTAGGCCCGGCCCAGGGCCTCCTGGGAGACGCTCTCGGCAATGAGGGCGTCCCGGGGGGCGGTTCTTAGCCCTTTGCCCGTCCGGTCCAGGAAGCGGTAGAGGAGGACGTGCCAGGGGCTTTGCGCCAGGGCCAGGACGGGGCGGAAGAGGGCGGGGAGGCCGTAGCCCAGAAGGAGAAAGGGCCGCCTCCTGCCTATGCGGTCGGAGAGCCTTCCCCCTACCACCTTGAAGAGGCTCGCCGTGGCCTCGGCCACGCCCTCCACCAGGCCGATGGCCGTGGGGGTGGCCCCGAGGCCGGCCAGGAAGAGGGGAAGGAGGGGGTAGACCATCTCGCTGGCCACGTCCATGAGGAAGCTGACCAGGCCGAGGAGGCAGACAAGGGGCGGAAGCCTCACGGGCGGTGCCTCCAGAAAAGCCAGAGGAGAAGGGGCTCGGGAAGGACCATGATGAGGGAAAGGGGGTCCAGGGGAGCGGGGGCGAGGAGGGCGGGGCCCAAAGGGGTGGAGAAGGGAAGGGGAAGGGTGCGGGTGAGGAGGAAGAGGAGAAGGAGGGTGCCCAGCCTTTCGGAAAGCCCCAGGCCCAGGAACTGGAGGAAGAAGGGAAGGACGGAGAGGCCAGCGATCCAGGGAAGGCCCGGGCCCGGCACAAAGCCCACGGGGTCAGTTTCCTTCATGGCGGCAAAAAGCTCAAGGGCCAGGGGTCCCTGGCCCTCGAGGCGCATCCCTTTACCAAAGCCGCATCCCGGGCACGGGGTTCAGGTTGCTGAAGAGCTGGACCAAGGTTGTTAAAGGTGTAGCGCACGGTGGAGACCTCGCCGGGGAGGACCTCGAGCCAGAAGATCAGGATGGTCAGGGTCGGCACCACGATCACGCCCATGGCTCCCACCGGTTTTTCCTCCATACCCTTCCTCCCTTACGGCCGGTTACCGTATACGGGGCCCACGGTAGCTAAAGCTGGACCTGGGCGTAAGGTACATTTGTCCCTACTGGATACCCGGGTAGGGTAGGACATTTGTCCCTTGCAAAAGGGAAAGCGGGGGCCTCGAGGCCCCCGCCCCCAAAAGGCCCCTCAGGTGGCGCTCCCCACCCGGGCCAGGACCAGCCGGCTCACCTCCTTCAAAGTCTCAAAGACCCCCTTGCCCTCGGTGGCCACCGCCTCAAAGACGGGGAAGCGCCCCGCGGGGTCCACCACGGCCCGCACCATGTCCACGGGCAGGGCGTCGGGCAGGTCCCGCTTGTTGACCTGGAGCACCACCGGGAGGTCCTCCACCTTGAGGCCGTACTCCGCCAGGTTTTCCCGCATGTTGCGCATGCTCTCGGCGTTGGCCCGGAGGCGGTTGGGGGCCGAGTCGGCCACGAAGACGATGCCGTCCACACCCCTCAGGATCAGCTTGCGGCTGGCGTTGTAAAAGACCTGGCCGGGGACGGTGTAGAGGTGGAAGCGGGTCTTGAAGCCCTTCACCTCCCCCAGATCCAAAGGCAGGAAGTCAAAGAAGAGGGTGCGCTCGTCCTCGGTGGCCAGGGAGACCATCTCTCCCTTGCGCCCCTCAGGGATCCTGCTGTAAATCCACTTGAGGTTGGTGGTCTTCCCCGAAAGCCCGGGGCCGTAGTAGACGATCTTGAAGTTGATCTCGCGGTTGGCGAAGTTGATGGTGCTCATGCTAGTTGCCGAAAAGCTCATCCAGAAGGGCCTTGGCCCCTTCCCGGTACTCCGTGTCCAGGTTGAGCTTGGGGGGGTTGGCTATGGCCTCCTCGGCGATCCTGGCCAGGGTCTCCGCCGCCCGCTTGCCGTGGAGCTTGACCTTGCCCAAGGGGGCGTTCTCGTCAAAGACCAGGAGGAGGAGGGCGTGCTCCCCGGCCTCGTCCACGTAGAGGCCCATGTGTTGGCCCTGGTGCACCACCTCCTGGAAGCGGGCTTCTCCCAGGAGCTTGGCCAGGGCCTGGGTGGCGGCGGCGTTGCCCGCCACCAGGGTGGCCAGGGAGTCCAGGGGCGGGGGCTTGGGGGCCCAGAGGGCCTCCTTGTGGGCCAGGACGAAGCCCTTGCGGTCTATGAAGAGGGCGTAGCGGGCACCGGTTTCCCGGAGGGCCTCTTCCAAGACCCCCATGGCCCGCTCGTAGAGGGCCCCGTAAAGGACCAGGGAGGGTTCCACCATAGTATGCTCAGTCTACCATGAAGGGCTTTTTGGAGGAGGCCAAGGCGCTTTTGGCGGAGCTCATCGCCCTACCTACGGTTAGCGCCGAGGGGCGGGCCCTTAGGGAGGGCGCGGAGAAGGTGGCCGAGGTCCTTCAGGGCCTGGGGCTTTCCGCCTCTTTGCACGAGGGGTATGGCCCCCCGGTGGTCTACGCCGAGGGCGGGGTAGGGGAGAGGACCCTGCTCTTTTACAACCACTACGACGTCCAGCCCCCGGACCCCCTGGACCTCTGGGAAACGGACCCCTTCACCCTGGTGGAGCGGGACGGGGCCTGGTACGGCCGGGGGGCCCACGACGACAAGGGGGAGCTGGTGGCCCGGGTCGTGGCCCTCAGGCTTTTCCGGGAAAAGCACGGCTTCCTGCCCCGGGTCAAGTTCGTGGTGGAGGGGGAGGAGGAGGTGGGTAGCCCGCACCTCGCCGACTATGTGGCCGATAAGCGGGACCTTCTCCAGGCCGAGGCCATCCTCTGGGAGGCGGGGGGCGTGGACGCTAAGGGGCGGCCCTACCTCTACGCCGGCCTGAAGGGCATCGTGGCCCTGGAGCTTCGGGTGCGGACGGCGGCCTTTGACCTCCACTCCTCCTACGGGGCCGTGGTGGAAAACCCCATCTACCGCCTCTCCCTGGCCCTGGCCTCCCTGAGGGACGAGGAGGGAAGGGTCCTGATCCCGGGCTTCTACGACCGGGTCCGCCCCCTTACCCCGCTGGAGGTGGAGGTTCTGGCCTCCATTCCCGACGAGTCCGAAGCCCTCAAGGAGGCCTTTGGGGTGAGGGACTTCCTGGGCGGGGCCAAGGACCTGGAGTTCCACCAGCGCCTCTACGCCGAGCCCTGCGTCAACATAAACGGCGTTCACTCGGGCTACGGGGGGCCCGGTTCCAAGACCGTCCTCCCCGCCGAGGCCGTGGCCAAGCTGGACTTCCGCCTGGTGCCGGACCAGGACCCGGAGGAGATCCCGGGAATGCTTAAGGCCCACCTCGAGGCCCGGGGCCTCCACGACGTGGAGGTGGTGGTCCTGGAGAAGGGGGAGCGCCCGGCCCGCTCGGACCTGGCCCACCCCTTCGTGGCCTTGGCCAAGGCGGCTTTGGAGGAGGCCTTCGGGGAGAAGGCCGTCCTCTACCCCAACATGGCGGGCTCGGGGCCCATGCACCCCTTCCTCCACCACCTGAAGGCCCCGGCCGTGGGCCTCGGCGTGGGCTACCCGGGGAGCCGGGTCCACAGCCCCAACGAGCACATCCGCATCCGGGACTTTGAGCGGGGAACCCTGGCCATCCTCCGCCTTCTTGAGCGCTTCTTCAGCGTTTAATACCACCCCATGCCGGCCCAAGCCAGCATGGGGGCCCCGGCAAAAGGTTCCTGGGGAAGTTACCAGGCACGGTGGGGCGAAACAGGAAACAAGGGTGTAAGGTATTCTCTTGGCGCTATGCGCCTCATCTTCAGCGAGCGCGACGTCCCTTACCAGGAGGCCCGGGTGGTGGTCCTGCCCGTGCCCTACGACCTTTCCCTTTCCTTTCTGCCGGGGGCCAGGCGGGGCCCCGAGGCCATCCTCCTGGCCAGCCGGGAGCTGGAGCCCTTCCTCCTGGAGCTCGGCGTGGCCCCGGAGGAGGTGGGCATCTATGCGGCGGAGCCCGTGCCCTTTGTGGCCGGAAGCGCCGAGAAGAGCCACCTTTTGATCCGGGAGGCGGCCTTGGCGCACCTCCTGGCGGGGAAGTTCGTGGTGGCCCTGGGGGGGGACCACTCCATCAGCCACCCCCTGGTCATGGCCCACCGGGAGGCTTTGGGGGAGTTTTCCATTCTCCACGTTGACGCCCACGCCGACCTCTACCCCGAGTGGCAGGGCTCGGTCTACTCCCACGCCTCCCCCTTCTACCGCCTCCTCCAGGAGGGCTTTCCCCTGGTGCAGGTGGGCATCCGGGCCATGGACCAGGACTCGCTAAGCCTGGCCCGGGAAAAGGGCGTGGGCCTCTTCCCCGCCCACCGGATCCACCGGGAGGGGCTTCCCCTAAAGGCCATCCTCGCCGCTTTGGGCAGGCGGGTCTACATCTCCCTGGACTTTGACGCCCTGGACCCCGCCTTCATGCCCAGCGTGGGCACGCCCCTGCCCGGTGGCCTCTCCTACCGCCAGGTGGTGGACCTCCTCGAGGCCGTCTTCCAGGAAAAGGAGGTGGTGGGCATGGACTTCGTGGAGCTTTCCCCAAACGGCCAGTTCCACGCCGAGATGACTGCCGCCCAGCTGGTTTACCACGCCATCGGCCTGAAAGGGCTCCAGGCGGGCTGGCTTTCCCCCCTTTAGCCCCATTCGGCCCGTCTTCCCTCCTATAGCCTCAGGGCATGCTTTGGCTTGGGGTTCTTCTGGGCCTCGCCCTTCCCACCCAGGCCCAGGTCCTCACCATCCCCGATCTCCGGAAAAGGACCTACGGGGAGGGGGGCTTTCGGGTGGAGCAGGTCCTGGAGGAAAGGCCGGGCTTCACCCGGGTCCAGTTCTCCCACCTCTCGGACGGCCTTCGCGTCCACGGCTTCGCCGACCTGCCCAAAGGTCGGGGGCCCTTCCCCGTGGTGGCGGTCCTCCACGGGTACGTGGATCCTTCCCGCTACCACCTCCTGGCCTATACCGCCCCCTACGCCGACTTCCTGGCCGAGAGGGGGTTGCAAACTACTGCTCTTTTCGCTATCATTCATATCAGCGGTGAAGCTCTCCCACTAGGCCCGCAAGCACGGCATGGGCCACCTCACCGCCTGGCGGTGGTTCAAGGCGGGGAAGCTCCCCGTCCCCGCCCGTCAGCTCCCCTCGGGCACCATCCCGGTGGAGGAACCCAGCCCAGGGGGGCGCACCGTGCTCTACGCCCGCGTCTCCTCCGCCGACGGGAGGGCGGACCTGGAGCGCCTGAA
>Ga0080007_1068890_pt1 | contig 12199 bp, 15 predicted proteins | sample OctOCTMetagenome_FD_69210 | JGI IMG/M metagenome (GOLD analysis project Ga0080007, IMG submission 69210) | Hot spring and microbial mat streamer communities from Octopus Spring Streamers, Yellowstone National Park, USA - OCT_B (SPADES... | ecosystem: Environmental > Aquatic > Thermal springs >...
CACCCCGCCATAGGGTCAAGGACAGTCTCTCCCTCTTTTGAATACTTCTCTATCAAAACCCTTGGGATCTGTGGAGGCCAGTTCCCTCTGTAGTCCCCTTTGTGGGTTGCCCACCCACCCCTCTTTGGGAAACTCCACACGGTAGTGTCGGTTGCAGTCATCTCTTCATCTTTTGGTTCAAAGCGTTCTACCTTTATAGGTTCTAAGCTTATTTTTTCCTTCCCTATTTCAACAAACTTATTTTTTTCAACGAAATCCAAGTATTCTTTTTCTGTTATTTCTCTCATTTTTTCAAAAGCGTATAACTCTTCTAATATCCTTCGGCTCAAAACCAGCCTCTATTAGTGCTAAAACTGCCAAGACCATTTTGGAACCAAGCTTTGGAGGTGGATAGTTGGCGTCTTCCTGCAGCCCTATCCACTTAAGCGTGTGCAGGAACTTTTCAAGCTCTTTTTTTAATTCCTCCGAAAGTTTTTCAAAGTATCTATTCATCACCTTCTCCACAGATAGCCTATCCCTTAAAAGTCTAAAACAAGCGTTTATTAGGTATTCTTTTATGTCTGGATGCATAGTTCTTAGCCTAAGAAAGACCTCAGCTATATCATTGTGAGACGGTCTCTTTATAATCGGGTTATATATAGGAGAAAACCTCCAAACAATGAAATCATAATCACCCTTTATTGCTTCTTGTGTTATCTCTATAAACAATTTATAGTTGCCAATTTCCTCAACAAGTATAAGTCTATGATGGTCTTTGTTGGTTATTTGGAGTGTTTCTTGAAGAAAATCTCGGACATCTTCTGGTTTTGGTAGATCTTGGACTACTCCTGTGAGCTTTTCGTAATTTCCCTTTTCAACCAGTGTTAAAACTATCCCTGCTTTTGGGTCTGTTTGTTTTTCAGACCTTGCCACAGTAAAATTATATTACCCAATGGATCTCAGGGAGTTAGAAAAAATTCAATTAGACTGTTCAAAGAGGGTTGTCCTAGAGGATTGCTTTGAAAAGCTTGAGCTGGTGGGTGGAATGGACCTGACTTTTGAAGACATAAAGAAAACACCCACCAGAGCTTGGGCAAGCTTGGTGGTGTTGGAACTCAAAAACCTAAAGCCCATCTATCAAAAGGTGGTGGAAGGTGTGGTGGATTTTCCTTACATTCCCACCTTTTTAGCCTTTAGGGAAATGCCTTTGATGTTGGAGCTTTATAAGGAGGCAAAGGTAAAGGCAGATGTCTATTTTATAGACGGGCAGGGTATTGCCCATCCGAGGGGTTGCGGTATAGCGTCCCACTTTGGTGTGGAAACAAACACGCCTACCGTAGGGGTGGCAAAAACGATCCTTGTGGGAAAGGCACAGGAACCTGCCCCAAAGCGTGGAAGCTTTTCTCCCATCCATTACAGAGGAAGGGTGGTAGGTGCAGTCCTCAGAACAAAGGACAACGCCGCACCCATTTACGTGTCCCCCGGACACATGATCAGCTTGAACACTGCCATTGAATTGGTTTTAAAGACATCTTTGTATCGCATACCGGAGCCCACCCGCCTTGCCCACAACCTTTTGCAAAAGGTGAGGAAGTCATTATGAAAAGACACCCATGCATAAAAAGCTTTTTTGCCAACTATGTTCTCAAGCCCCTTTGCCCCGTGGTAAAGCCCGTTTTTAGGGCGGTCTTTAAGATAGAGGTCTTTGGCTTGGAGAATATTCCATCTGAGCCTTGCATAGTGGCGTCCAACCACAGAAGCCACTTGGACCCTCCCGTCCTGAACGCAGTATTTCCCGAGCCCTTGATATTTGTAGCAAAGGAGGAACTCTTTAAAGTTCCCATCTTTGGCAAGCTAATCTCCCACATGGGAGCCATTCCAATAAAGAGAGGTGCGGGAGATGTTCAAGCTTTGAACACAGTCCTTGAACTTTTGGAGAGGGGCTGTAAGGTATGCATATTTCCAGAGGGTACAAGGGCAGAACCTGGACAGTTTCTTAGACCCAAGCCGGGTGTGGGCTATTTGGCTATAAAGAGCAAAAAGAAAGTCTTGCCAGTCTATATAGATGGCACTGATATGGTTATGCCAAGGGGCAAGAGCTTTCCAAAACCGGGAGCCAAAATAAGAGTGTTCATAGGAAAACCCAAAGATTATTCCCATGAGAAAAACTACAAGGAGGTAGCCATCAAAATAACGGAGGAGATAAAAGCTTTGAGCTTTTTTAACATTTGACAATTTCAAGAAATAGGCTTAAAAATAATCACCAGGAAGGTCAGAGATGAAGAAAGAATGGATACTCGCAGGACTCTGTGCTTTTATTTTTTCATGCGGTGGTGGAGGTGGTGGAAGTAGTTCTTCTGGTAGCAGTTCTGTAAGCCTTTATTTTACTGACGATGCAAGCATGTATCCTGAGATTTTGGTAAAAGTATATGAGGTGAATTTGTGTTCCGATAACGTATGTCAGCAAAAAGTTAGCCTCTTTACAAGCCAACAAGGACTTCAGGTAGACCTTGCAAAGTTAAATGGCGTATATCAGTATATAACCACAACAAACATTCCACAGGGAACTTATAACAGGCTTGAAGTGGTTATGGACAAAAACCTCACAATAACAGACCAAGGTGGTCAACAACATCAAGCTATCTTTGTGCCCATGAAAGAAAAGCCCAACAAACCCAACACAGTTCAATGCACCACAGACGGAAAATGCTACATAAGGTTCAATGGGACAGTTCAGCCCCTTGCCACGGGAAGGCTTGTGGTCGATTTTGATCTAAAAGAGTTTGAAGTGAACACCTACACAAACCCATGGCAGGTTACAGAGGTGAAAATGAAGCCACTCACACCTCAAAGTGTTCAAGATAAGGATAGAAAGGTGTATATTAAGGTGCAAAGTGTAGGTACAAACAGCTTTACTGGGACATGGATGGGGAGGACTTATACGGTATATATAACTCAGAATACAACCTGTGAGATAGGTAATACAAACTACTCTAGAAGCGGATGCATAAATCAGATTACCCAGGGTATGTTTTTGGAGGTAAAGGTGCAAGAGGACCCTGCAACCTCTAACGTTACGCTGTAAAGATAGAAAGCAAGGATCAAGCTAAGTGTAATATGTAATTAGCAGTTCAATGCTATAATACTCTCCCTAATATGCACATATTAGTAACTGGCTGTGCGGGTTTTATAGGCTGGCGTGTGGCAAAAAAACTCTTGGAGGAGGGGCATCAGGTAGTAGGCATAGACAACCTCAACGATTACTACGATGTTAGACTGAAGGAATACCGCCTTGAGGACCTAAAGGCCCACAAAAATTTCACCTTTTATCAGGGAGACATAGAAAACCTTGAGTTTTTGGAGGGTGTGTTTAAGAAATACTCCTTTGATGCGGTGATAAACGAGGCTGCAAGGGCGGGAGTTAGGGCATCTCTGGAAAATCCCTTTGTTTATTTTACCACCAACGCCTTGGGCACTTTGAACCTTCTGGAGCTTTGCAAGAACTACGGTGTGCCAAAGTTTGTGCTTGCGTCCACCTCTTCCCTTTACGCAGGACAGCCCATGCCTTTCAAAGAAGACCTGCCGGTGAATACACCCATTTCTCCCTACGCCGCCTCAAAGAAATCTGCGGAGGTAATTGCCTACACCTATCACTACCTCTATGGCATAGATGTCTCTGTGGTTAGATACTTTACCGTCTACGGTCCTGCGGGCAGACCGGATATGAGCGTCTTTAGGTTCATAAAGTGGGTCATGGAAGAAAAACCTTTGGAAGTCTTTGGAGATGGTTCTCAGAGTAGGGATTTTACTTACATAGACGACATTGCGGAGGGGACCATATTAGCCCTAAAGCCCTTGGGCTATGAAATAATAAACCTTGGCAACAACCAACCTCACAAACTATCGGAGGTGATAAGGCTTATAGAAAAGTTTACGGGCAAAACTGCAAGAGTAGAAAACAGGGAGTTTCATAAGGCGGACCTAAAGGCCACCTGGGCAGACATAACAAAGGCAAAGGAGCTTTTGGGCTGGCAACCAAAGGTTTCTCTGGAGGAGGGCATCAGGCGAACCGTTGATTGGTTTAAAGAAAACTGGCATTGGCTTAAGGATATAAAGCTATGAAGGTTTTAGTGACTGGAGGAGCTGGCTACATTGGTTCCCACATGGTAAAGCTTTTGGTGGAAAAGGGGCACGAGGTTTTAACCTTTGATAACCTCTCCAACGGTCACGAGTGGGCAGTCATAAACCGCCAGTTAGTGGTGGGAGACCTTTTGAACTACAAGCAGATAGAAGATGTGCTTTTGGACTTCAAGCCCGATGCGGTTATGCACTTTTCCGCAAAGGTGGTGGTTCCCGAAAGCGTGGAAAAGCCCTTGCTTTACTATGAGAACAACTTTTACGGCACTTTGAACCTACTGCAGGCTATGAAGAGGGCAAAGGTAAAGTATTTGATCTTTTCCTCCACTGCGGCAGTTTATGGTATTCCCGAGAGGGTTCCCGTCAAAGAAACAGACCCTACAAACCCTATAAGTCCCTACGGCTGGAGTAAGCTATTTTCGGAGCAAGCTATAAAGGACTTTGGAAGGGTAGAAGGTATTAAGTATGGAATACTAAGATACTTCAACGTGGCGGGTGCAGACCCAGATGGGAAAATAGGGCAGGTGAGCAAAAATCCCACACATCTTATCCTAAGGGCACTGAAGACCGCAAAGGGAGAGTTGCCTTACATAGAGGTTTATGGCACAGATTACCCAACCCACGATGGTACAGGAATAAGGGATTACATCCATGTAATGGACCTGTGCCAAGCCCACTTGGATGTTCTGGATTACCTTATGAACGGTGGAGAAAGCGATGTGTTCAATGTGGGCTACGGAAGGGGCTACTCGGTGTTAGAGGTTATAGAAACTGTAAAAAAAGTGACGGGCATAGACTTTAAGGTGGTCTATGCAGACAGAAGACTGGGAGACCCTCCTCAGGTGGTGGCTGATGCCACAAAGCTAAAAACTCTGGTGGGATGGACTCCCAAATACGACGACCTGGAGTTTATAATCAAAACCGCATGGAATTGGGAGAGGAACTATATTTATAAAGAGTGAAAGAGGTTGAGATATTGGAGGCTTTAAAGGAAGTGAGAGACCCAGAGATCCCGCTGGATATAGTAAATCTTGGATTCATCTACGGCGTGCAGGTGAAGGGAAAAACCGCCTACATAGATATGACCTTTACTGTTCCATCTTGTCCCGCCAAGAATTACTTTGCAGAGCATATAAGGGAACTGATACTTAGCAAATTTCCCGAGTTGGAAAAGGTTGTGATAAACTATGTTTTTGAGCCACCTTGGAATAGTAGTATGATAAGTGATGAGGGAAAAGAAAAGCTAAGGAGTATGGGATGGAACCTTTAGGAGATAAGTTTAGGGCGTTGGCGGAAGCCATAGAAAGGGAATCTGTCTTGGTGCATAGGGCTGCACTCATTGACGGATACAGAGACATATACAAGTTCTCAAACTTGGGCGTAGATAAGTTTATTAAAAAAGCCACCGAATACGGTGGAAGAAAGGGTGCCAAGATTCTGAAGGAAAGATACGGGGTGATAACCGACCGGTTGGACGAAGCTTTGGAAATTCTAACGGTGATCGCAGAATCATCAAGGCTTATAGATGTTTTTGAGTTTGACATAGATGCCATGGAAATAAGGGTGGAGGGTTCCATCTTGGTGGAGGCGGTGGGAAGTAGTAAAAAGCCCGTCTGTGAGCCAATGGCCGGCTTTTTTTCTGGTTTTTTAAGTGAGCTTTTAGGAAAGAATGTAGAAGTTAAAGAAACCGCATGCGCTGCGCAGGGACACGAAAGGTGTATTTTTAAAATATCCATCAAAGAATGAGTGTGCTGAAGGTTAGGACTACCAAAAGGACAAGTTTTGTGAATATAACTCATCTGGTCAAAGAAGAGGTTAAAAAATCGGGTGTAAAATCCGGTCTTTGCTTGATATATGTCCCTCATACTACCTGTGCGGTCTTTATAAACGAAGGGGCAGACCCGGATGTGATAAGGGATATTTCCTATGCTTTGGAAAGGCTGATCCCTTGGAGCGACCCAAACTACGCCCACGCAGAAGGAAACTCCGCTGCCCACATAAGGAGCAGTATAATAGGCAACTCAAGGGTGGTGCCCGTAGAGGATGGAGAGCTTACCCTTGGCACTTGGGAGTCCATATTCTTGGCAGAATTTGACGGTCCAAGGGAAAGAAAGATTATAATAAAGGTTATCCCATGCTAAAGGAAGATGTAATAGAAAAGGTTGCCCAGTTGGCAAGGTTGAAGCTAACAGAGGAAGAGAAGGAAACCATCGGAAAACAGCTGATGAGTATATTGGAGTTTGTTAATCAGCTGAACGAGGTTAACACAGAGGGAGTGGATGCGGTGTGGTATGGACAGGAAGGAACGCCTCTGAGGGAAGATATTCCAAAAAAGGAGTTTTCCCAGGAGAAAGCTTTGGCAAACGCACCCGAAAGGGAAAATGGCTTTTTTGTGGTGCCCAAAATACTTGAACTTTAATCCCAGAGTGTTAAGATTAAAACTATGATAGAAGAACAGCAAAAGGAAATTTTGGAAAAGAGAAAAGCCTTGGAGAGTGCGTTAGCCTCCATAGAGAGGCGTTTTGGTAAAGGTATAATAATGCCACTGAGAAGTGCGGAAAGGGTAAAGGTGGAGGCTATTCCCACAGGCTCCATTGCCCTGGATATAGCCACCGGCGTGGGCGGAATACCCAAGGGTAAGATAATAGAAATTTTTGGACCAGAGTCTTCGGGTAAAACAACTTTAGGTTTGCATGTGATAGCGGAAGCCCAAAAGAGAGGTGGCATTGCAGTTTTCATAGACGCAGAGCATGCCCTTGACCCCAAGTATGCCCAGAAGATTGGGGTTGATTTGGATAACCTCTACATTTCTCAGCCCGATTATGGAGAACAAGCCTTGGAGATAGCAGAGAGTTTGCTCAGAAGCGGGGCGGTGGATGTGATCGTTATAGACTCAGTAGCTGCGCTGGTGCCAAAGGATGAGCTGGAGGGAGAGATCGGAGAAGCCCATGTGGGAAAGCAGGCAAGACTGATGGCTCAGGCACTTAGAAAGCTAAAGAGCTTAGCCCACAACGCCAACGCTGCGGTAATATTCATCAACCAGTTGAGGGAAAAGATCGGTGTCATGTTTGGAAACCCAGAAACCACACCCGGTGGAAGGGCGCTAAAGTTCTTTGCGGACATGAGGTTGGACGTTAGAAGGATCGGAGACGCAAAGGAAGGAGACAATAAGGTAGGTAGTAGGGTAAGGGTAAAGGTAGTAAAAAACAAACTGGCACCACCCTTCAGAGAGGCGGAGTTTGACATGATATACGGAGAGGGCATATGTAAGCTATGCGACCTCATTGATACTGCCTCAGAGCTGGGTGTTATCAAGAAGAGCGGAGCGTGGTATAGCTACGGAGAAGTAAGGCTTGGACAGGGTAGGGACCAGGCAAAGAAATTTTTGCAAGAAAATCCTGAGCTTGTCCAAGAAATAGAAAAAAAGGTAAGGGAGGTGGCAAAGATTGCTGGCACTGATACTCAAGAGGGCGGTTGAGCTTGGCGCATCAGACATCCACCTAAAGGTTGGCTCTTTACCCGTGTTGAGGATCAAGAAAAAGGGATTAGTTCGTATGGAGGATGTTCATCCTATAGATGATAGGATGATGGCAAGCTTTGTGGAGGAGATAATAGGAAAAAACAGGAAGAAAATTGCTGAGTTTGAAGAGCTGGGCGAAACGGACACCTCATATTCGCTAAAGGGCGTAGCAAGGTTTCGGGTGAATATATATAAACAGAGGGGTTCCATAGGTATGGCCTTTCGGGTTATACCTTATTCAGTGCCTTCCTTTGAATCTTTAAGCCTGCCCGAGGTTATGAGGAAGGTGGTTTTGGAAAACACAAAAGGCTTAGTATTGGTTACGGGTCCCACCGGTTCAGGAAAATCTACAAGCATAGCGTCTTTGATCAATGAAATAAACCGTAGGAAAGAAACAACAATAGTTACCATAGAGGATCCAATTGAATATCTCTTCAAAGACGAGAAAAGCTATATAGTCCAAAGGGAGGTGGGAATAGACACCTCTTCCTTTGCGAGGGGGCTAAGGGCTGCCCTCAGGGAAGACCCAGATATCATATTTGTGGGTGAAATAAGGGACCCAGAGACCGCTATGATAGCCCTTCAGGCCGCAGAGACGGGACACTTGGTTTTTTCCACATTGCACACTCTGGATGCAAAGGAGACAATAAACAGGCTCATTGGTATGTTCAACTTAGAGGTTAGAGAACAAATAAGGGTTCAATTGGCGGAGACCTTGGTGGCGGTTTTTTCCCAAAGGTTGGTGCCAAAGGCAGATAGAACGGGCGTCGTTCCTGCGGTGGAGGTTTTGATAAATACCGCATCAGTCAAAGAGTGTATATTAGATCCTACAAAGATTGATGAGATACCGATGCTATTAGAGAAGGGAAGAACTGTTTATGGCACACAGACCTTTGACCAGCACTTGGAAGAGCTATACAGGAAGGGCATTATAGATTACAATACCGCCATTGCTTACGCCAACAAGCCTACGGATATGGAGATCAAGCTAAAAGGCATTTCTGCCGGTGGAAGGGGCTACTTCTGATGAAGATAGCCATAGATGGACCCTCCGCCAGTGGCAAAAGCACCATTGCAAGACTTTTATCCCAAAGACTTGGAATTCCATACTTGGAAACAGGACTTCTTTACAGGCTCTTTGGCTATATAGCCTTTATAAAGGGGACCACAGAACTGCCGATAGAGGAACTCTTCAGAGAGGATTTCAAGGTTGTTTTTGATGTGGGGAAAACGGAAGTGTATTGGAAAGGAAAAAGGCTCTCTGAGGAATTAAAAGGAGAGGAGGTGGGAAGGTATGCGTCCCTTTTGGGAGAAGTGCCCGCCTTTAGGGAAAGGATGATAAAGTTTTTTAGAGAGTTGGTAGGCTCCTCCCAAGTGGTAGGTGAGGGCAGAGACGTGGGCACCCACATATTCCCACATGCGGATTACAAATTCTTCATCACTGCATCGCCAGAGGAAAGGGCAAGGAGGAGATACTTGGAGCTAAAGGAAAAGGGTATGGATGTTTCTTATGAGGATATTCTAAAAGCCATCCAAGAGAGGGACTACAGGGATGCCAACCGCCCGCTATACCCTTTCAGACCCGCAGAGGATGCCCTTATCATAGATACCACCAACAAAACGGTGGAAGAGGTTCTTGAATACATACTCAGCATATTCAAGGAAAAATGAGCCTAAGAAAGCTAATTGCCACCGCAAGGGCATTAAGGGAGCTTGGCTTTGATGAGGTTTATATAACGGAAGAAAAGCATAAAGAACCCGTCAAGGAAAGGGAAGACAAGGCTGAGCTTTTGAGGAAACTTTACAAACAGATGGAAGAGGAGAGAAAATGCGTTATCTATGATGGTGCCGGTGGCTATGTTTTCGGAGAGGGAGACCCGAACTCTCCGGTGGTCTTTGTGGGTGAGGCACCCGGAGAAGAAGAGGACAAGCTAAAAAGACCCTTTGTGGGAAGGGCAGGACAGTATTTAAACAGTAAATTAGAACAGGTGGGACTAAAAAGGGAAAAGGTTTATATCACCAATGTGGTAAAATCAAGACCACCCGGAAACAGGACGCCCACGAGGGAGGAGATGATGACCTGTCTTCCTTATCTTAGGAAGGAGATAGAAATAATAAAACCCAAGCTTTTGGTTTGTCTGGGGGCGACCGCCATGAAGGGCATTCTTGGGAAGGAGTATTCCATCACTAAATACAGGGGTATGACCTTTCCATACCCTTACAACCCAGGCATAAAGGTTTTCTTGACCTACCATCCCGCCTATGTGCTGAGAAATCCATCCGCAGACAAAGAATTCACAGAGGACTTGAAAAAGGTAGTCCAGCTCATTTCTCAAGCTTGATCTTTAAAAAGCCACCCTCCAGCTTGGCACCCACTGGCTCGTATTCCCTTAACTTTCTTGGGAGCATTATGTGGCTTTTGAAGTTTTTCCACCGCACCACAATCTCTCCGTCGCTCTTTATAACAGACAGACCCTCTTTGCTCAAAAAGGGACTTCTTAGGCTTACAATGTATCCATCGCCTTCCTCTATGAACTCATAAGGTTTTTCCTTGAAGAAGACCGTGGAAGGGTCCTTGTCTCCGTATATGAGGTCCGCAAGGATGTTTAGCCTTTCCTCGCCAACCACCTCATCCTCCATTAGGGGCACTTTAAAAATGGGTATGGGATAGAAAAGGGCTTCCATCTCTTCCAAATATTTCTTTTGGGTTATAACCCATTTGGACATGCTTTCGCACTCACTTAAAACGGGTGGCAACACCTTATTGACCAAAACCGCATCCACGTTTACACCAAAGAGGTTGAAGTATAGCATAGCCCTTTGGCTCTCTTTTAGAACCATCTTTTCTGGATTAGCCACAAGCCTAACGGAGGTTATCTCTGGGTCTATGAGTAGCTCATCCACACCCTTTAGCTTTTCGTAGAAGTTCTCAAGGGCTTTGAAGTACTCATCATCGGGCAGTGGCACATCAGTAAACCTTTGGGCAACAGGTCTTGCCATCTTCATTATAGTTCTTTCCACCTTGAAGATCTTTTTCATATACCACTTTAGAACAGTGGGCATAGAAACAAAACGCAGAGACTCACCGGTGGGCGGAAGGTCCAAAATGAGCACATCAAACTCCTTTTCCCTGTAGTATTTATTCACATACAAAAGGCTGGTGACCTCCTCCATACCGGGCAAGATGGCAAGCTCCTCCGATACGATCTCACTCAGCCCAGTGGTATTAAAAAGAAGTTCCAAAAACCTATACACATCGCCCCAATATCTGTCTATCTCCTCCTGCACATCTATCTCTTGGACGTAAAGATTGTCGTTGATCTTTATGGGTAGTCCCTTTGCTTTGATCTTTTCTTCCTCTGGGATGTCAAAGGAATCTCCAAGGCTGTGAGCTGGGTCCAAAGAGACCACGATGGTTTTGTAGCCAAGCTTTGAGAGTCTGTAGCCCGTAGCAGCAGAAACAGTAGTCTTTCCAACACCACCCTTTCCGGAAAACAGAAGAATTCTCATAGGGTAAAAATATAATCGCTTCAGTCTTCCCTTTTGATGGCAGATTTTGACCGAAGAGGTGTTATAATTATTCTTTGAGTGAAAGGGAGTTTGAGGGTTCCTCTGGGACCCTTGTCCAACTTGGCAACTGAATATGGGAGTGGTGTTTTTATTTTGAAAATTTCAATTTTGAAAGAGTTAAGACTTTGATTTTCAGGCTTTTTGGGATACAGTCCCACCGTAAAGCCGTAATTATGTAATGCCGTAATGCCGTAATTATGGTCAGTGGTGGAAGGCGTTGGGAGGCAAGGATTTAAATTTGACAATAACAGACTCAACTTTGCATGATCTCGGATTTCGGAAAATTAACTTCATTGTAAAAAGGGGTTCCACCTTGACAAAATTATTGATATGTCTTATTTTGTTTAGTGTGGTCGTTTGAGGTTCCGAGCCCACCGTGTGGGATGGAGACTATGGCACACATAGAAATTTGTTGAATCAAAAAGACTATTGAGTTCCGAGCCCACCGTGTGGGATGGAGACGGGAGGGCCGTGGCTCCACCTTTGACCCTTGACTAGGCTCCGTTCTGAGCCCACCGTGTGGGATGGCGACGACAGATATTCGTAAGCTACTTTGAGAATATCATCAGAAACATTATTAAGTTCCAAGCCCACCGTGTGGGATGGAGACATGATGTGCCCTGCCAACCACTTGGGAACCCTCAAAACAAGTTCAGAGCCCACTGTGTGGGATGGAGACCCTTAATTGTTTTAAAAGGTGGAGAGGGTGGGAGGAGTGGGGTTCCGAGCCCACCGTGTGGGATGGAGACTTTCTAAACACTATCACTTCTGAGGCCCTGTCCAGGGTTCTAAGCCCACCGTGTGGGATAGCAACGGGCACTCTTATTTTTTTGCAACTCTGGAATTCTCCCATCTGTTCCTAATGCACCGCCTGGAGTTGAAAGATTGACAAGGTGCTTTTTTTTGTAGGATAATAATTCCATGCAGTTGGACGATAAAGCCATAGCCAAAAGGGTAAAGGAGATGGTCTTGCCAATTATCAGCAAGATGGGA
>Ga0080007_1080547_pt1 | contig 12161 bp, 13 predicted proteins | sample OctOCTMetagenome_FD_69210 | JGI IMG/M metagenome (GOLD analysis project Ga0080007, IMG submission 69210) | Hot spring and microbial mat streamer communities from Octopus Spring Streamers, Yellowstone National Park, USA - OCT_B (SPADES... | ecosystem: Environmental > Aquatic > Thermal springs >...
AAAGAATTTTATTTTTTGAGATAAGGATTTTTATATTTTTCACCATTATAAAATATCATTGCGACAAAGCAATTTCCACTAAATTCCTCCGGTGAGCATGCTTCGCCACCGAACTTGCATGTCTATTACCGAACTTGCATGTCTATTCATTAACATCTGTTCCGCTGTTGAGATAAACCATAGAACCTACCGAAATATTTCTCAATCCAGAAGTTACGTCTGATGCTGTAATTGTTACTGATACTGTCGTAACTCCCTCCATCCCATCGCTAACCGTCACTTGAACGAAATATTTTTGAATTTCTGGGAATATATGAACTACTCCAATTCTGTTATTTTCAAAATTTATATATCCCATTTCTTGAAGTTTTTGGAGAGATGGTATTGTAAATTTAGCAGTAGGACCCTCTGGGATGAGTTCTCCGGTCGGTCCTTTAACTTGCTGCCACACATAAGAGGGTTTATCTCCGTCGGGATCTGTTGCGGAAACGGTTATGCTAAAAGTATTCCCGAACCCCATATTTTTATATTCTCCGACTATAACAGCAGTAGGAGGGTTATTGATTTTTTCAGCAGGCTTTTCAGTAGGTTTTTTGGTTTCACATCCCCAAATAAGTGTTGCTACTATACCTAATAAAAAGAAAGCTCCAAGTCTTAAATTTTTTCTCTTCATATTCAGCCACCTCATACTTTTTTATTAAAGCAAAATTTGTCCTTTTTTTCAATTTTTTTGTTTTCATTTTTGGGCTTATCAATCTTTATTGTATCTATATATTTCGCCTCACCGATACTGATTTGTATACTGCGAATTGATTGGACCGGATTGTGAAACTCTTTTTATAGACAGGGAACATTTTATTTTTTCCCTTTTTAGTCTCAAAAAATGAGACTCAGTCTCAAAAATGAGACTGATGAAGGTAAGTGAAATCATTGTTTTGCCTTTGAGCTACCAAATTTTGATTGAACAATTACCAAAATCATTTTAGGATGGATGTTTTTTAAAATTCTTTTATATGAGGATTCCAAAAATTTTTTTCTTTACTTTTTTTGTATCTTTGTTTTTATCCATTTATTTTCTTGTCTTTTCTTCTGATGGTATATACACCTACTTTTTGCAGAAAAGAAAGATTCAGGAGCTTGAAATCAGAAAGGAAAATCTCAAATCAGAAATAGAAGATCTTCAAAAGAAGATAGAACTTATAAAAATGCTTGATAGAGAATACCTTGAATATTTATTTAAGAAATTTGGATGGGTCAAGAAAGGTGAGAAAATAATGAAGATTGAGCAAGACTCTCTCCTGAACTCTGAACAAATTCAGGAGTAATTCCATTTAAGGAAAAATTTATCGTATAAACGGGTATCTCAAGTCTAAGATATTCTGATAAAAATTTTTGAGAATTTTTAGATAAATATTCGTCAAATCTTAGCAAAGATAGTAGCTCTTTTTTTTCTCTGGTTTTGAGCTTACCTTCAACCAAAATTGAATTTATCCATTTTTTATCTTCTTCTGGAATTTGGCTTTTGTAAAACTTATTGAGAATGATAGCTTTTGGGAAAAAACCATTTTCTCGCATCTTATTTACTGTTTCTTGTGTTTCTTCTAACGGGAGTTGCTCAGGTAAAGAGACTATTATAATATTTATTTTTTTTACAAATTCAAACATACCTTGAAGGTCAGATCTAACAGGACCAGCTGCTCCGGATTCAAGACCAGCTTTTGGTATATTCAGCATAGATAAAATTTGACCTGTTGGTAGAGCATCAAATATGTAGAAATCTGCTTTTCTTTTTGTCCAATCATACCACATTTTTCCAAGATAAATAAGCTCGGTAAATCCTGGGATTACTTTTTGGAATACTTTGAATACTTGTGAGCGAACGAGAGGTACCCACAAAACAAATAGTTTAAGTTTAAGTTTGACATATTCTTTAGCTTCTTTTTCATAATCAAGAGGATAGAGAGTGACTTTTTTTGATGTAAGTGAGTAAAGAGGGGAGGGTAAATTATGTGGAAAATAAAGAATTACTCTGCCTTTATTTGAAAGTAAGTTTGATAATATGACACTTACCAAACTTTTTCCCGTTCCACCTTTTCCGGTTATGAATATGAACATGTAGTATGGTACGCCCGGCGGGACTCGAACCCGCGACCTCCGGGTCCGCAACCCGGCGTTCTTCCATCTGAACTACGGGCGCTCTTGTTTTGAAACTTTGATAAACAAAAAATAAATTTAAAATTTTCCCGAACTTTTTCCTTATTCCCACACTTTTTCCTTGTCTTCCGTATTTTATTTATTGCCTGCCAACAACCCATAACAAATTTACTGAAAATACCTCCTATTCTCATTATAATTGATAAAATGAAATTATAGGAGGTTTTGTGTTATGTTTTTGAATGAAAAAGATAGAAATTTTCTCGTACAGCGGTTTGAAAAAGAACTTGTAGATCCAGTCAAAATTATTCTTTTTACCCAGAGTATAAATTGTGAATATTGTCCTGAAACTGAGCAACTTTTAAAGGAGCTTGCTGAAACGTCACAGAAAATTCAACTTGAAATAAAAAACTTCGCCCTTGATAAGTTAGATGTTGAAAAATATAAAATTGATAAGGTCCCTGCTATTTTGGTAGGGAACGAAAGAATAAGATATTTTGGAATTCCAGCAGGTTATGAATTTGCAGTTCTTATAGAGGATATAATTGAAGTATCAAGAAAAGTTAGTTTCTTGTCACCGACTTCTCAAGAGAAAATACTTTCTATAAAGGTTCCTATTAATATAAAAGTTTTTGTAACCCCAACCTGTCCGTATTGTCCGAGAATGGTAAAGTATGCTCATTCTGCCGCGCTTTTGAATGAGAACATATATGCAGAAATGATAGAGGCAACCGAATTTCCTGATCTTGCTTCACAGTACTCTGTCTATGGAGTTCCTAAAACTATAATAAATGAGAAAGTTGAAATAGAAGGTGCGGTTCCAGAGGATTACTTTGTAAGTGAGCTTTTGAGAGCTGCAGAGGAAAATGGAAAAATAATTTAATCTTTATGGCAAAGCCGCGAGTTGCAATATTAGTATTCCCTGGGACAAATTGCAATATTGAAACAAAAAGAGCAGTTGAACTTGTAGGTCTTGAAGCCGAATATGTCTGGCATGAAGAGAAAAATCTAAATAAGTTTTCTTCTTTCATAATACCGGGAGGATTTTCTTATGGAGATTATTTGAGAGCTGGCAAGCTTGCATCGTTGTCTCCCGTCGTAGATAGTTTGATTAAGTTTATTCAGAAAGGGTATCCCGTTTTAGGAATATGCAATGGCTTTCAAATCTTGTGTGAACTTGGAATTTTACCAGGGGCTTTAATTATGAATGCAAATACGAAATTTATATCAAGGTGGGTTGAGCTTGAAGTAGAAAATGTTGATACTCCTTTTACCTGTGCTTTTAAAGAAGGTGAAAAGATAAAATTGCCAATTGCTCATAAGTTTGGAAACTACTTTCCTCAAAAGGATAAGGAGCCAAAAGTAACTTTCAGATATTGTGAGAATCCAAATGGTTCTTTTGATAGTATTGCTGGCATTTCATCTGGAAATGTTGTGGGACTTATGCCTCATCCTGAAAGAGCTGTTTACAAATTTTTAGGAAGCGATGATGGGTTGAAAATTTTCCTTTCTTTGAGAACATGGTTAAAGTCATGAAATAAAGATTGAGATTTAGTTAGTAAATCACTATTCCTGCGTATCCGACAACTGATGAAAAATCTTGGGTTACTTCACCGGAGTTGCTATATGCTACAAGTTCTGCATTCTTTATTCCTTTTTCTTTTGCTGAAAATAATAAAGATAGAACTGGGGATATTCCGCACATAGATATGTTTTTCTCCAAAACCACCTCATATAATCCTTCTGGATCTATATTTTTTATTTTTTCTATTGCCATCATATCTTTTTTTCTTGATATATCATCTACCTCGTAGTGATTCATATCAGAAGATGCAACAAATAATAAATTTTCGTTGTATTTGTCTTTTAGATTTGAAATAGCTTCTCCTATTTTCTTGAGTTTTTTTAGGTTAAGCGTTCTTATGCACACAACTGAAATTTTTAATTTCATGTTTTTGTAATATAAAAATGGAACTATTACTTCTGCTGAATGTTCTCTGAGATGAGCTCCTGTATCAAATTCAAAAATCTCGCTTTGATTTATGAGAAAAGAGTTTATTTCTTTATCTGTTTCTACTGAAAATCCTGGGAATTCCCACACTCCATCTGGAAACAAAGATACATCCGTGCCGTATCCCGTATGGTTTGGGCACAAAATAAGAACTTTATCGGGAACTTTTACCTTCGAAAAAACTTTCCCTGCGACTTTTCCTGAGTATATATATCCTGCGTGCGGAGATATAACTCCAAATGCTTCATATTCTTTTCCATTTTCTCCCGTTTCCAAAAGCTCTTTTACTTTCTTTTCAAGTTTTAATGAATCAGACGGATAAAATAGACCTGAAACAGCTGGTTTTCTTACTATCATAGTTTAATCTCATTTGCTTGTGCTTTTTACCAAATTCTCTTATGGTTCTTTATTCATTCTCTTTTGATTTTTTGGTTTTCTTTTCCCTTTTTTCAGCCTGTTGAGCTTCTTCTTGTTCCTTGGTTACCATATTTTTTCTTTGGTCAAATATGTAATCAGCAATGAGTTCGTCTGTTGGAATTCCTGCTTTTTCTCTTATTTTCTTTTCTATCTCTCTTGCTATTTCAGGATTTTCTCGGAAGAAGTTTTTAACTTGTTCTCTCCCTTGTCCCAAGTTTATTTCTCCATATGAGTACCATGTTCCTGATTTTTCTATTATTCTGTATTCAACTCCAAGGTCTATAAGTTCTCCTTCATAAGATATTCCTTGACCATATATTATGTCAACGAGAGCTTCTCTGAAAGGCGGAGCAACTTTATTTTTTGCAACTTTTATTTTAACTCTTGAACCGATTGCTCTTTCACCTTCCTTTATAATATCTACTTTTCTTACGTCAAGTCTTACCGATGCATAGAATTTCAGTGCTGTTCCACCAGTTGTTGTTTCAGGAACTCCCCACATCGGACCTGTTGCTATCTTTTGTCTGAGTTGATTTGTGAAGATTATAATTGTTTGTGTCCTACCTATTATTGAGACAAGTTTTCTGAGGGCTTGGGACATAAGACGAGCTTGCAAACCTATTTGAACATCTCCCATTTCTCCCTCAAGTTCACTTTTTGGGACAAGTGCTGCTACTGAATCTATTACTATAAGGTCAACCGCTCCGGATGATGCAAGTTCTTCCGCTATTTCCAAAGCTTGTTCACCATAATCTGGTTGAGATATTAAAAGTGAATTTACATCTACTCCCAGATTTTTTGCATATAGTGGGTCAAGTGCGTGCTCTGCATCTATAAAAGCTACATTACCTCCTTTCCTTTGAACTGATGCTATTGCGTGCAAAGCTATTGTCGTTTTCCCAGATGACTCCGGACCAAAAATTTCTATGAATCTTCCTTTTGGATAACCTCCGCATCCTATTGCTATGTCTATTGAAAGAGAACCGGATGTTACTACGGGAATTCTCAAACTTTCTTTTTCTCCGAGTCTCATTATTACTCCTTTGCCGTAAGTTTTTTCAAGGTTTTTTATTGTAGCTTCAAGAATTTGCGATTTTTCGTCCGCCATGTCTTATCTACCTCCTACATCAAAAATTTATGTATGAAAGAGAAAAAAAGTAAAAAATAAAAAATAAAATACAGGAACTTTACCATTAAAAGGAGATGGCATATAAAATAACCCGCTTACCATCACCTATATCAGCATTTATAATCAAAATCCAATACCTATCAACAAATCTATCTGAACTCTCGTCATAAAACATAAAATTTGAAATATCGCTTATATCAACCACTATAACGATAAAATTATCTATAAAAGAACTTGCCATTTGAAGATGATTATATATCAAAACATTCTCATCCTATCTAAAACTCATAAGTTGTACGATAAGGTACTTCTCACGATATCTTAAACTTTGCTGATTATTACCAATATACTTCACTATCAAACTTAACTTCACCCACCTACTTATCTATTTATTGTTATGACCACTGCTTAATTTCTTCAGTAAATAGGAAAGAAAGTAAAAGATTAGGGGATGGAGCTATCTTATGTCTTGATTGTCCTTTTATGGATAAGCTCTTCTTATCTTAATTTATCACCATTTTGCAAATTTTCCCAGAGAAATGGAGAAAGTCAAGAGATGTTCCAATTTCAATATTATTTGAAAACCGTTTCTTAAAGGCGATAATTAATAAAAACAACATCCGTATATGACTTTCCCCATATAGAATTTGCAAATTCTGAACATGTGTATTACTTTGTTCTAATGTATGCACAAAAGTCATTTCTTAGATTTCATTAATTTTTGTAGCTTTTTTGCCAATTCTTCTCCCACTTGTTGTGCTGCACTTTGCAATGAATATCCATCATCACTAACGTTTCCTGAAATCACTATTTCCCCAGAATGTATATCAATTAATTGAAAAGAACATTCAATCCAACAAGGAGGTGTCCACATCATATTACACCATGCAGTTATAACATTTCCGATGAGAATTGCATCTGCCCCTGTTTCTTCCCGAATGCGAGAAAGAACTTTTGGGGTCAACATACCTGCCTCGAGAGACATACCTTCCCTATAACCAATCTCAATGGATATAATGTCTCGTAGTTTAGTATAAGGAATAATCTTAAATCCTTGCTCCATAAGGGAATTTGCAATTGCAATTGTAGCTATATCTCCTGAATTTTTAAATCCACCAGCATCTCCAAACTTCCATATAGCAATTGTCTTAATCTCTGAAAGTTTGGCATAAGGTGAAATAGCAATATGCGATGTAGGCATTAAACATCCATTTAAAAAAGAAAAAATTAAAAAAAGAAAAAAAGCCTTATAGATATAGTGTAAAAAAAAATTTATATATTTATATAGTTTCATAATAGTGCTTATCCCATAAGTTTTTTCAAGGTTTTTTATTGTAGCTTCAAGAATTTGATTTTTTTCGTCCATCATGTCTTATCTACCCCCTATATCAAAAAATTTATATATGAAAGAGAGAAAAAAGTAAAATTAAAAAAATAAAATAAATAAAAAGGCGAAGAAAAAAAGCAAGCAAGAAAACAAGATGGTTTGCGCCCCTTGTGGATATGAAAGAAAAATGTTTGATAATAACCGGTAGACCTGGTTCCGGTAAATCAACTTTGATTCAGAAAATTGTATCAAGACTAAAAATTATGGGTATCAGTTTGAGTGGTGTTATTACGCCAGAGATAAGAAGAGGGAAGGAAAGAATAGGATTTATGGTCAAAGGTATAAATACAGGGGCAGAAGAGATTCTTGCAACAAAAGAAGATAAAATACCATTTTCTGAGAGAACTTGCAAGTTGGGGAAATACATAGTTTTCCCTTATAACTTTGAGAAGGTTCTTTTTAGGGAGTTAGAAAGAGGGGGCGAAATCATAGTTGTAGATGAAATAGGTCCGATGGAGCTTGGATGCTCAAAAAAACTAAAATCTCCCTGGCTTGAAAAATTAAAAAATCAAGAAAAATGTGATCTGCTGATTTCGGTCAAAAAGGACCTCGTAGAAGATGTGAAAAAATTTTTTGAAGAAAAATTTTGGGTATATATTCACGATATTGATAAAGAAGGTAGCGATAGAGCTTACATATTTTCACTTGAGATTTTGACTGGAACAGAAGCTCTTTTATTTGACCTTGATGGAGTTATAGTTGATTCCTCTGAATTTCACAAAAAATCTTGGTTTGAAGTTATGAGGGAGCTTGGAGTAAATTTCGGTGAAGAAGATTTTAAAAGCACTTTCGGTATGACAAATGAGATAATTATAAAAAAATATGTTCCAAATGCAAGCGATGATGAAGTAAAAAAAATTGGGGAAGAAAAGGAAAGAATTTATAGGGAGCTTGCAAAAGGTAAAATAAAACCAATACCTGGCTCCATTGAGTTCATAAAATTTTTGAAAGAAAAAGGAATAAAACTTGCTCTTGTTTCTTCTACTCCAAAAGAAAATATTGAATTTTTATCTGATGAGATAGGAATGAAAAATCTTTTTGATGTTGTGATTTCAGGTTCAGATATAAAGCGCGGGAAACCAAATCCGGATTGCTACGTTATTGCAGCTGAAAAACTTGGAGTCCCAACTAAAAAATGTTGGGTAATAGAAGATTCTCAGCATGGAATAGATGCTGGTTTTTATGCTGGTGCTAAAACCATCGGGATCCTCACAACTCATACAAATCTTCAGAAAACTGATATTATTGTCAAGAATTTCAAAGAACTTGAAAATATCTTTTTTGACCTTATGCAGAAAATAAAATGAGAGATTAAGCCGGAAAATTAGTAGATAAAATGAAATTTAAAGTTATAGGTATAGATTTGAGCGGAAGTGAAAAATCTAATACGGGAATATGTATAAGCACAAACAAAGTTTTGGATGTATTTTGTGTAAAAGAAGATAAAGAAATTCTTGAAGCAATACCAGAAGATGTAAAAATCGTTGCGATAGATGCCCCTTTATCTTTGCCGCTCGGTAGAAAAAGTATTTATGAGAAAAATAACATTCATTTCAGAAAATGTGATTTAGAACTTATGAAAATGAAAATAAAATTCTTCCCTATAACTTTGGGACCTATGAGAATGCTCACAGAAAGGGGTATGAGATTAAAGCAGAAAATTATAGAAAAATTCAACGTAGAAGTAATAGAAGTTTTTCCCGGGGCAACATACGATGTATTTGGAATTCCAAGAAAATCAAAAGCAGAAATCATAAAATTTTTTGTAAATCAGAAATTTTTAGACCCAAAATCAATTAGAAATTTTTCTCAAGATGAATTAGATGCTATCGCTTGTTCATTCACAGCTTTTTTACACTTGAAAAAGAAAACAATAAAACTTGGAGATGAAAAAGAAGGAACTATAATAATTCCAAAAACAAATAAATCCAAAAACAAATAAAGCACAAGATAAAAATGCTAAATAATAAAAAAATAAAAAGTATAAGAATATGTATCGCAGCAGGAGGAACTGGTGGACATATAGCGCCGGCAATAGCGGTAGCAGAAAAACTCCCAAAAGACGCTGATATATTCTTCATAACAGGTAAATCAAGAAAAGCAGAACAAAGATTTTTGAGTGAAATTCCAACATCAAAAGTTTTCTTTTTAGATGCAAAACCAATCGTAGGCAAGGGGCTCGGTGCATTCAAAGGAATAGTATCTGCTTTCTCATCTTTAAAAGATGCCGTTGAAATCCTAAAAAAAATAAAACCAGATGTAGTTGTAGGATTTGGAGGATATGTTTCAGGTCCATCACTCCTTGCAGGTAAGATATTAAAGTCACGAGTTTTTATTTTTGAGCAAAATTCTGTAATGGGATTGGCAAATAAAATTTCATCAATTTTTGCAGATAAAATTTTATTATCTTTCCCGGAATCAGAAATCCCAAATTTTTCAAAAAAGAAATCAGTAGTAGTTGGGTTTCCCTTGAGAAATAAATTCAAAGAACATCTTGAAGAAGGTATGAAAGAGAAACATGAGAAAAAAGATGAATTTTTAAAAATCCTCATAACTGGGGGAAGTCAGGGGGCTTTAAGTCTCAATAAATTATTCACAAAATCCTTAAAAAAAATAGCGGAGTCTGATACAAATTTGCCACATCTCAAAATATTTCATCAGACCGGAGATTTATTTTTTGATGAAGCTCAAATATTCTACTCTTCGCTAAAACAAAAATTAAATTCTAAAATTGATTATTCAATTTTTCCATTCTCAGAAAAAATAGGATATTATATCGGTTTAGCGGATTTTATTATTTCAAGAGGAGGAGCTGGTACTGTTTTTGAAATAGCATATGCTAAAAAGCCCGCAATCTTTGTCCCTCTACCGAAATCAATTGGGGATCATCAATTTAAAAACCCTCTCAAGATTTTCGGGGACAAATGCGTTATTGTGAGACAAGATAATGAAGGAAGATTTGAAGTTATACTAAAAGAGTTTATTTCAGGTGATTTACTATCTGATCTGAAAGATAAACTAAAAGATTTCAGTATAGAAGACGGCTCAAAGAGAATTTTAGATATTATTCTGCAGTAGACGATTTTATTTCAGTTTATTTCTATTTTTTCAGTTTATTTTTGTTGTTCTTGAAACTGCAAAGCGTCTTGCTCTCTCATGAGCCGAATTCACAAGATGTAAAATAAAACTCAGAAGATTTCCCGTTGGTTTTAATTCCTGGTTCTGAAAAATCAAAGATACATTTCTTCTATTTCTTTCCTCCTTTTTTATGCAGCCGAAAGGTATATCTAATTTAGCTCGTGTCAGTATTTCTTTCAGTACTGAGTAGTGAGATTTACCACCATCTACAAGAATAAGATCTGGCAAAGGTAAATCTTTGCCTTCAAAAAAATCTTTTATTCTTCTTGACATGACATTTTTCAGAGCAGATATATCATCATACCCAAATTCATCAACCTTATATAATCTTAGCCTTGAAGGTATTATTTCACCGTCTTCAAAATGAACTTTTACACCGACAAGATTTTTGCCTCCAAAGTTTGAAAAATCATATACCTCAATTCTCCGAGGAGTTTTATCAAGTAGCAAGAATTTTTGTAGTTCGGTGAGCATTCTGAATTTTTTTGCAATTTTTATTGATGTTTGCAGAATTTGTTCTGTTGCATTTGATTTTGCGAGCATCATAACTTCTTTCTCATCATCATAAGGTGGTCTCACCAATATTTTCCCAACTTGCTGGTCTGATGTAGTAATTTCGGAAACAATAACTCCGTCACTTCCTGAGTTTTCAAAAAAGAGTTTTAAAGCAAGGTCAAGAATATCTTGACCACCATATTGAAAGACTCCCCCATACCCTCCGAAAAATCTTCCCTCCCTTATTTTAAGAATAAAAATTCCCACTTTATCTTCAATTATGTCGTAGCCGAGGTAGTCTGCATTTCTGAAATCTTCAAAAATTATTCTTTTGTAATCAAGTGCTTTCTGAATTATTTTTATTTTATCTCTTATTTTTGCTGCTTCTTCAAAGTTTTCCTTTTCAGCTTCTTCCCACATCTTTTTTTCAAGTTCTTTTATAACCTTTGTAAATTTTCCTTTCATAAAATCAATTGCTCTGTACACATTTTTGAGATATTCTGATCTTGTGATTTTTCCTACACATGGGGCAGGACATACCTCTATTTGACCGTCAAGGCAAGGTCTTTGTCTTTTTTGAAAATCTTTGAACTTATTTTCTGTACATGTTCTTATTCCAAAAGCCATTTTCAGAGCTGAAAAAATTTCTTTTGTTTCTTTTGCAGAAAAAGGACCAAAGTATAAAGCACTTTCTTTTTTTGGTATTCTTGTCAAAGATACTGATGGGAACTGATGAGAAATATCTATTTTTATATACTTTAATCCTCTTATATCTTTTACCTTGATGTTATATTTGGGGAGATTTTCTGATATTAATTTTTGTTCAAGAAAAAATGCATCCTCTTCTGTATTTGTGATTATCCATCTTACATCATCAGCTTCTTGTACAATTTTCGGGACCGTTTCTCTTGTATCTAAAAAATTGATATAAGCTTTTAATCTTTCTTTCAGATTTTTTGCTTTCCCTATATATATCGGTTTTTTATCTTTGAGGAAAATATAAACTCCACAGGTCTCGGGAGCACTTTCTACTTTGTTTATAAGATTTTTCATTCTATAAGGTTTTTCACTTTATATATTATACTCTTTTATATATTATACTCTTTTCACTCTAATTAACTTTGAGCAGTTTTCACAGAAAAATTTTGTTTTCCTATCAACATCGTATATTGAATTTGAAAAACTCATAACACAACTTGGTTTTTCACAGTGAATTAATCCCAAAACATGTCCTATTTCATGAATTACCTCTTTCTGAACCCTTGAGCAGTATAGTTCATCATCTTGGGGGAATCCGTAAAATTCTGGATCAAGCCTACACAAAGATACAACACAAGATAAAGCTGTTGGGGATGCTATTCCGAAAACAAAATTAAGATCACCAAAATATATGTCTTCCTTTGTTATCCCAAGAGAAATTTCTGATTTGC
>Ga0080007_1052989_pt1 | contig 12156 bp, 15 predicted proteins | sample OctOCTMetagenome_FD_69210 | JGI IMG/M metagenome (GOLD analysis project Ga0080007, IMG submission 69210) | Hot spring and microbial mat streamer communities from Octopus Spring Streamers, Yellowstone National Park, USA - OCT_B (SPADES... | ecosystem: Environmental > Aquatic > Thermal springs >...
CACCGCGCGTTGAGGCAGGCCGACGCACTCCCTAATACGCTTCAGCTCGCCTCCGATTGCAGACAGCCTCCTCTCGTAGCCGTGTAGTGTGTCTCTGTGGAATTTCGCCAGCCTACGCCACCTCGCGCCGTGCTCCGGCTTAACGGCCATGTCCGTCTTCACGACCAGCTTAAGTGGGGCCGTCCTCACCCGCCTCTTCTCCCTCTCGTCAAAGACGCGCCACTCCGGCCCCACGTCCACCGTTGATTCAGCTACCACCAAGCCGCATTGCGCACACACTGTTTCTCCCCTTTGTAGGTCGGTTACTAGGGGACCCCCACAGGCTGGACACCCAGCCATGACCTGAAGAAAAGCTCACCTTTATAAAGTTTGCGCAAAATCGATATAATAATAAAGAGGAAAAGCGACTAAATAGTTAAGCCATCTAAAAAGTACACAGTTTAAGACGCCAGCTCTTAAACACAACAAAAATTGTAAAGCATAAACGAGAAAACAGTTTAAGGTGGCAGGAAAAAGGGGGTTGACAAAAAAGGTTGGATTTAGAGGCGGCGGTGCTCCGTGCGCCTAGCCTTCTCCACGGCCTTCTGCTTCACTGCCTCTTTCTGAAGCGCCAGGGCCCACCCCCTCAGCCACTGCACCGCCTCCTCGTGTAGCTGGAGGCCGACTACTGGCTCCGTGTTCAGCAGGATGTGCACCTCCTCCACCTCTGCCAGCCCCTCGCCGTAGTGGGGACAGGCTACGGCGGTAAACCTAGCATCTTCAAACGCGACTTCCACGCCGAAGAGGCCGTTGCCAAATATCCACGGCGTGGCCATCCACGCCCGCTCCACCCAACGCTCACCAGGCTCTGCATCACGCGGGGATCTGACCACCGCAAACGCCACGCCGCCCCTCACAAGCCACGCCGTCGGCACTGCGGCTCTAAGCGCCCTCTCCGCCTCCCACACATGCTGATAGAACTGCCCCTCCATATCAACACTCCAACGAAACCTCCTCCTCCCCCACGTTAAACCACCTCGCCAGAAGCCGCCCCACCGCATGCGCCGGCACCGCATACCAGTCGTCAATACCCACCACATACATATCGCCGACCTTCACCACTACCACCTCTTCCTCGTAATCCTCCGCGCCGCCTATGTAAACCCAGCAACGCCTTGCGAACCGCACCTCCGGCATTCTCAACACCTCCACCCGACCCATAACCAGGAGAAAACACACCTTTAAAAACATTTCCCAAAACCGCTAATATAATAAGGGAAAAAACCTGTAAATTAGTCAAACTGCGCCAAAAAACGCAGTTTAAAACGCCGATTTCTGAAATTAACATTTTTTGTTAAGACGGCGCAGAGACGCGGTTTAAGACGCCTAATTTTCAAGTTGACAAATTAGTTTAACGATGGGGAATTCAGCCTCTGGTGGTTGCGGCTGTTGCTACAACCTAGACGAAAGGCGCCGTACAGCTACACGCCGCCATCTTAAACGATAGAAATATAAACCAGCAACAACTCAAACACAGCCTCCACAGACCGGACACCCGGCCTCCACCCGGGCCGGACACCCAACGCCTCCACCCGGCCCGCACAGCTCCTCCGCCTCCTCTTCATGGACAGGTTAGTAGAGGCGGTAGCCGCATATCTGCCGACACAGGAGCGTGGGGCTTCCCCGCCTCACCCCCGACCTTACGCGGCGCATGCTGGACATATTCGCCGAGATAGGCGCCGCGGAGGTTGTGAAAGGTGTTGTCGCACCCCCGACGCCTGGCACAGAGGCGTGGTGGCGGGCAGTCGCGGCCGTCAGAGATGCGGTATATGCCCTGCGCAAGAGGGGGCTTGTCCAGTACGTGTGGGAGGCTGAGGTGGTCAGCTGGGTCGGCCCGCCGTGTTGACAGCCCGACGTCTACAGCCAAGGCGCCGTTTAAAGAGGTGGCGAACCACCGCCTAAAACGCGGCATTTATAAAACGCTACGTCCAGAACCTCCCGTTGAAGACAAACACGATGCTGTGAGTTCATTACCCCGACAGAAGGATGTATGCGAGGAAACCAGCTAATGATAATAGAAATGCGCCGATCCCGGCATAGAACCCAAGCATCATTGCCACGTAAATACCGATTCCAGCCGCCATAATAAAGGAGCCGAGTAATCTTTCCTCGTTGGTCTCGGCTACGTAAAATCTAGCTCCTATAAGAAAGAAAAACGCAGAAAGACCCGCCAGCATGCCGTATAGTAACCCGTAATACTTAGAACCAAAATACACAATAAGCGCGGCTAAAACCAGGGCAAACAGGAGAAATATGTGCTCCTTGGTAACGTCGTACATAACTTCTCCTGCCATACTGCTTTTTAAATCCATCGTGAAATACAGTGATGCCTACCGCGGTGCATAACCCCCTTTAGAGACCGGTCATGATGGTTTGCCCAAGCCGGCCTCCACGGGCCGGGCACCACCTGTCTTTCTGTTTCTTACAAGACGCCTAACAGGTCGATATATACTCAACGGGGTGGAGTATATATCCGGCTTTCGAGATATTTAAGCTACGTAAGGTAATATTTAGAAATATGCAATGTGTTCTGTTAAATGTTCCCCGTTTCTCGCCGGCGCCACGCTGTTAAGGTTTTTAACTTTTTGCGTAGTATGTGCCATGACAGGAAAAACAAATTCTAATTGCACCGGCCGCGGCGGAGGAGGAAGGCCAGGCCGCGGGGGCTATGTACGCCTGTAAGCCGCAGGTTGACCCGGCGATCCTTCTGCACGACGATCCCCGCGCCTGGGTTGAGTTGCTGGGGTGGGGGTGTATTGAGGTGTTTACTTCGACGGCTAGGCCGGTGGGGGTCAAGGATCTAGACGGTCTTGTGAAATACAGCACCACCCGCCCTGGGGTTTTCGCAGGGCTCCTCCGCGGCGTCGAGTTCTTCGGCAAATACGCGGCAGAGTGGGGCGGCCTTATACACGGCAGAATCTACCTAGGCGCCAGGACGCCCTTCCCCTACTTGCCGGCGGCGGCTGAGAGAGATGAGCCGGTCATCCTCGCCTCCCCCGCCATCGCCCTCCTCCCGCCCGACTCTAAGAGGCTTTGGCAGAAGAGGGCCTACGTTCTCCTCCGTCTCCTCTCCGAAGTCCCCGTGAGGAACCTCCGCCTCCACCTCTCCCAGCGCCTGCCGGAGGAGTGGCGCTTCCAAGGCCTCAGCTATGTGGAGGTGGCCAACGCCAGATGTGGCGGTAGGAGATGTGTCTTGTGGGCTGAGTGGCTGTACTGGATTGAGCAGGGCAGGATGCCTCACATAGATCTGCGGCTTGGGAAATTCGCCGAGCGGGCCGAGCGGGACAAACTTTTAACATCCCTAGCTAAAGATCTAGAGGGATACTGGATAAATGTAAAGAAGCCTGCCGCGTCTTGTTGGCATTTTCGGCGCGCCGAAGTTGCCAACAACACAGGAGGGGTTCCTTGACCTATGTCCAGGGGGCCTCTTGACAAAGATGTGGGGGACGTCCGCCGGCACTTCCGGCGGTGGGGAGAGGTGTGGTTTGAATACAGAGGCCCCCCACCCAATGGAAGATACGTACTTAAAAAGATGCATCCCGTAGAAGCCGCGGAGTCTTACTGCCGCGGCGCCCCCCTCCTCTACGTCGTCACCGTATCCTCTGCAGACGGCGTCGAGAGGCCTAAAACCCCCGAGGAGCTGGACGACCTCTGCGCCAGCCCGGGCGTCTCCTGCTACATATTCGGCGACGTGGTGTGGGGCCCCGAGGCCGCCTCGGTATGTACTTCATACGTAGTCGCCGTGGGGATAAACAGCCTTAAAGACGCCCTCAGGTCTTTGGTGGAGTTCGGCGTCCAGATAAGAAGGAGGAGCTGGGTGGAGTTTGACAGATCTGTGCTAGAACTCGCAGGACTCTGCGACGAGGCGCCGGGCATCTGCGACCCCCCGCCCCCGCCCGAAGACCGCCGGGATGCCCCCCAGAAGGCCTCACCCACCCCGGGCGGCGACGTGGCGTCCTCTGTATCCACGGCTTCTGTGACAGGCGAGGCGGACCTCCGCCAAGATGGGGCCGCCTCCGAATGTGTTAAGCTCGTGGCGAGGTGTCTAGGCGAGGAGCTGGCGTCTCGTCTTAGGTCTTGCTATGCCTAGGCCGGAGAGACCTGAGGATTTGATGCGGGAATACGTGCGGCAGATTTTCAACCAGTGGTGTAAGGGGCCTAAGGCCCTTGGGAAGCTCATGCCCCTCTGCGCCAGGGCGGCGCTCGCAGTCTACCTGCCGAGGGGCTCCGGCATAAAGTTGCGAGCCTCCATTGCGCATAAGGCAGTTAGGGAGGTGGTGTCTTCAGCCTCCCCTCTAAATGCCTACGGCGCCGAGCTCTCCCTCCTAAAAGCCGTGGGCAACGTGGTGGAGGAGCTTAGGCGTAAATACGGCGACGTGGCGCCGGAGGCCTTGATCCTCTGGGAGTTGCTTAACCAGATAACGGAGCTCCTAAAAGAGGCGTAGTGTTTTAACTACCCCGGGTCTTCTACCATATGATTCCTCGGGCTGTGGAGGTTGCCTGTAGAGAGCTTTCTCAGCTGGGAGACACCTTAGCCATGTATCAAGCGCTGTACGCAGTCCGGGACTACTTAGAGGTCCTCAAGGCATTGCTTTACTACCCCGCCGTCCGCGCCGGCGGGCCGGAAGACGCGTTGAGGATTATGTCCGGCCCCGTTGCGCTTTCTGTAGAGATGCTTGGGCTTGAGGAGCGGCACAGCCGCGTGGTTTTTCAGCTCAGGAGGAAAATCGGGCCGCGGCCTCATTGGCTAGACGCCGTAGCCGCCGCCTTCTCCCTCGTGTATAAACAATTGAAGAAAGAGGCGGAGAAGATGGAGAAGCCACTAGACGGCTACGTCTTGTCTCTAGCCCTCTGCGGCTGGGCCTCCAAGGCGTATAGAGAGAAGCCTCAGAACCCCCTCTGGAGGGTTGTGGAGAGGGCAGATCCAGACCGCCTCTACGCCTTTGAAGACCTCCTCCGCGAGTTCGCCGACGTGCCGGAGGAAGAACTCCGCCGGGTTTGGGAGAAGACAGAGCTTTTTGGGTGGCGCGACGACAAGGCCGGCGGCGCCCAGATAATCCTAGCTGTCCTACACCTCATGATGTGTCCAAACAACTCCCCCTAACGCCGCAATACGCCACAACTTCAATAGATGTAGTCGAGGCTTCTGAAGCCGGAAATCCAGCAGAGGCCGAATACCTCCGCAGAACTCTCCCCCGGCCCACCTGGAGGAGCTTAGAAAACTGGCGTAACCCATTTCCACCCGCCCTCCCCCTCTCCACATGATCCCCAACGTCGTGGCGAAGGCTTGCGCGGAGCTAAGCGCCGTCGCCGACGTCTTCGCCTTCTACTCCGCCCTCTGCCACACGCCGGCTTGCAGGGCAGTGGAGACGCTGGAGGCGTTGCTGGAGGGGGCCGACGCCAGCTCCTTCTTCAAGACGGTGGATTGGGACGCGCTGGAACAAGTACCCCCGGCCGTTAGGAGGCTTGGCGGCGAGCGGCCCAGCTGGCGTAGGGCTGTGGCGGCGGCTTTCTTCTCCGCCTTTTTTCTGATGCAGAGGGGGAGGAGACTGGGCGGGGAGGTGGGCTTTGTGTTGTGTGCGTGGGTTGACGAGGAGTGGCAGAAGAGGCCCCGGCACCCGGCTTGGAGGGTTGTGGAGGCGGTGGATCCAGACGCAGAATACCGCCTTGAGCAGTTGGAGGCCTTGGGACTGCCTAAGCTGTATCTGAGGAAGGTGTGGAGGAGGGCCTCGGCCTTCGGCTGGCCCGGCGAGACTAGGTACGGGACGCACCTAATTCTCGCCGCCCTCACCACACTGCTCAAAAACGACGAGGAGCAGTGACGGGCCGTTCCTCAAGGAGCTTGAGGCGTAGATTTATATCTCATATATCCTCTCCCCCTCATGGATAGGGCTGTGGCTGTTATCTGCAACGAGTTGATACATATCTCTCTAGCCTTCTCCGCCTACTACCCCCTCTGCTCGGGGGGCTCGCCTTGTGACTTTGCCGAGACTGTGGAGCGGCTTATACGCAGAGCCGCCTCTGCGAGAGGCGCGGAGGAGCTTGTCGAGGCGTTGGGCGGGAGGGTTAGGCTGGAGGAGCTGGGCCTGGGCCACCACGCCGCGCTCTGTATAACGTCAGACGCCTGACTTGCACTACGCCGCAATACAACACGGCGCGTCCTATGCCGCCTAGCGCCATAATACGAGACTCCGCGCCGGCTCTAAATCGCCATGGTTTATCCCCCCAGCTCTATTATGCGTCTGTGAAAAGAACGAAGTGCGTCACCATCGACGCCTCCCTCGCGGCCGAGGCGGAGGAGGCGGCGGCTAGGCTGGGCACCACCTTCTCAGCCCTCGTGGAAGAGGCGCTGAAACGCCTCCTCAGACAGGCAGAGGCGTGGAGAGACGTAGAGGAAAAGCTCACCAACATAGAGACCCTCCTCAGACGATGCCTAAAAGAGGCCCGGAGCCGGCGGAGACGCAGAGGCAGCTTGTCCAGCACGGACAGCGCCGTCTCCAGGGCGGCCCCGGCTGTGAGCCGGCGAAGGCGCAGAGGCAGACGCCCCTAGGCGGCAACGTCTAAGTGGAGATACTGAGGAGACGGGGCTAGGGTTTATCCGCCCCCCACCGCGTTGATATCCGTGATCATCCTCGTGACGTCTCTCGACGGCGGCGTTGGAAAAACCACGCTAACCGCGGCCATGGCGTGCCACGCCGCGGTAAACAAAAGACAGCCAGTGCTCCTCATAGACGCCGACTGGGAAAAGGCAGAACTCTCCCAACTCTTCCGGGCGGAGTACGCCCCCGGCTGGCTATCGCCGTTTCTAAGAGGCGAGGAGCCCACCGTCTACAAGATACGCGACGGTCTCTTCTTGATACCCGGCTACGACGCCGCGGAGGCCTACCAGCTCTACGACTTCCAAATCTCGGAGCTGGAGCGCGCGCTTGAGGCTTGGGTGGAGAACATGCCGGCCTTCGCCGCCTCGCGGGGCCTGCCCCCCGCGGCCATCATCGACACTACGTCGACGCTTAGGCTCAGCTTCCTGAACAAGCTCAAGGAGAAAGGCGTCAAGATAATCTTCGTCGCCGACACGCGCGGGGTGAGCCGCGTCTCCGACATCAAGGCGGAGCAGTATGCGGCGTACTTCAAGCTGGCCGACGCCGTCGTCATAAACAACACGTCACTCTTCACCCGCAACACCGCCCCCTACACCATAAGGCGGGTGGGCACCGTGAAGGACCTCCACTGGGAAGCCGTGGCGAGAAGCATCCTCCGCAACAGACACAACAAGAAGACAATAGAGGCCCTCTTAGACAAGGTTTATCCCACCACCCTACAAGCGGGGGTATGATCCTAAACTTCAAAAAAGGCTCCCAAATCCTAGGCAAGAAGATAGCCGACCTCGACACCGGCGAGCCGACGCAACAGCCCGCGGCTTCTTCTCCCCAGCCGGCGCTGGCTACGCCAGCTCCAGCCGCCGAGCCCGCGGCTCCTCAGCCTGGGGCTGAGGACTGGGGGGAGCTTTTGGTGAGGCTTCTTGCCTCTGCCCCCGAGGAGGTGGCGCAGAGGCTGGTGGGGTGTCTAGACAAGGAGGTGATAATCAAGGTGCTTGAGAGGTGGAGCGATCCCCACCTCAAGGTGGCGTTGATGCTGATTACGAAGAAATGATAAAGATAGGCTTCTGCTTCATAAAAGGCGGGACGGGGAAGAGCACTCTTGCGTCGTCGGCAGTGCTCTACCTAAACGCCGCCGTGGCCGCCGCCGGCCTCATCGACGCGGCGCCCGTCCCCGTGGCCGCCTCAATGTTGGCCGCCGGAACACAAGTCGGGGTATACGCAGGGAGGGAGGACGTGCCGGTTGCCGTCACCCGTAGCCCCGAGGCGCTGGACGCGGCGATACGCGCCTTGGAGAAGATGAAGGTGTCTATCGCCGTGGTGGACCTCCCGCCGCTCCACAAAACGCCCCGTCTCGACATCGCGGTGATAGTCGCCGACCCTCCCGGCCTTGAGTTCGTACAAGAGTTCAAGGCCGACGCCGCCCACAGCATCCTCGCCGTAAACATGGCCGAGAAAGTCGACCTAGGCAGATACAAGGGGCTGGCCAACTCAGCCGTCGCACTGCCCTACTCCTCCGCAGTGGCCAAGGCATACGCCAAGCTGACGCCAGCTATACTGCCCCACCACCCCAAAGCCGCGTCGCTTGGCCGGTGGAAGAAGGCGTTCCTCGCCCTTATGAACAAGGTGGCGGAGTACGTGAAGAAATGAAGCACCTAGACATCCTCAGAAAAATGAAGAAGGAGGCCGACGAGGCTTACCGCCGCGTAGAGGAACGCGAGAAGGAGGAGAGGAGGAAGATGAGAGAGGCGGCTAGGCGCTTTAGAGACATCATCAAGGCTGAGAAGCTGAACAAGGAGTGGGAGCTGGAATACGTCGAGCTGACGGTGGAGGACTTTCTGAGGATGTATGGGGTGAAGCCTTTGTTTAAAGATTTGTGGGAGCTGGCTAAGGCCTGCACAGACCAGCGGATGTGCTACCGCATGCTCGCCTACTTCAAGCTGGAGGGCCGCACAGCCGATTTAGACCTCGTGAGGGAGGCGGAGCGGCTCGGCGCAGACGTGGAGATGATAATCACACTGCTCTACAACGGCAAGACTGAGGAGGCGATTAAGCTGCTGAGGCGATGAGGAGGCCACACATCTACATCTACGCCACGCTCTTCGCCCTCGCCGCGGCCCTCCTCGCGCCGCACCCCCTCACGGCGCTTATGGCAATTGCAACAACGGCGCTGTGGGGAGAGTGGCTGTTGCTTTGGACTTACGGCCACAGGTGGCCCCTGGAGCCGTATAGGGAGAAGGTGCAGGTGGGCAGATACCTAGCCGCCTACGACCCACGCCGCAAGATATACCACGTCTTGTGGAAGGCTGAGCCGACGCGTTCTGAGTTCGGCATATCTGCGGCCCAAACAATACACGAGATGTTTGCATCTCTCGCCCTCCAGCCGTCTGAGTACCTGGCTGTTGTGCAAATCGGCAACGAGAGGTTTGTGAGATTTACAACCAAGGCGCCGAATGAATCCCGCATCGCCCACGTCGAGTCTGTGCTCCGCACATACTTCGTACTGCATCCCACGACGTGGGTGTCTCTGAAAGTGGTGCCAGACCGCTGGATTATGTACGTAGCCGCGGCGCCGCTGGTCTTCGGGCTTTTCAACCCGACCTTCCTCTTAATCGGAGCTCTCCTCCTCTACCACGCCCGGAACGTGCGTAGGTGGTACCGCCAGGCGGATATAGAGCTGGCCTTTGAGGCGGTGGGCACGAAGCGGGACATAGGCACCTCTCGGCAGACTCTCGAAACCTTTGCAAGCGCGGAGGCAAGCGCCATTGCTAAAATGAAGAAGTGGGCGGTGGTGTTTACGCCTAGGCCAGAGGCCGCGGTGGAGAAAGAATTCGGCAAGGCGTATGAAAGCATCTCGGAGAAGCGAGGCGTAGTGGTTAAGTTGCACAAGACCTCGCAACTTTTGGAAAGAATGTTGAAATACGACGAGCGTCCTGTGTTTCTCCAAGTGTTCGGCTCGCAGGACTTAGCGACTCAATTGGATATCCGCCGTGATGTGTTGGCCAACGTGTTGTTCTGGGTGCCCAGCGGCGCGTACATGACCAAGGCCCTCAGCCACGACCTCAGCAGGACACCGATCTTCTACGGCGGGAAGCTCATGAGTAGCGGCCGGAAGCTGTTAGTCGGCTACGACAAATTCGGGAGGCCTGTGGAGGTGGATATAGACTCTCTACCTGTGGCGCATGCGGTAATATTAGGTCCTTCGGGGATGGGTAAGTCGTGGACGGTGGGCACCATGGCCTTTAGGCTTGCGCAGTTTGACGACTTGAGGCTGGTGATCGTCGATCCCCACGGCGACTATGTGGCCTTGGGCAGGATGATAGGCGCCAAGGTCTTCAGAGTGCCTCAGCAGGTCCCGCCTCTCACGCCGCTGGAGCACAATAGATACTTCCGGATGCTCTTGATGGAGTTCGGCTTGGCGTCTCCCGCGGGGGACGGCTCCGTAAGCGCCAAAGCCGCCGTGGAGGCCATGGCCAAGGCGGCGGGGGTGGAGCCGGAGGAGGCCGACTTAACCGGCGTGAGACATGTGGTGTGGGATCTCAGAGCTCTTAAGCACGACTCCACGGCGCAGGCCTTCTTCGTGTCTCTAATCCTGCTGTGGTATTTGGTTCAACAGAGCGAGAGACCGTTTGCCGAGAAGGTGGAGACGGTAATTGTCGTGGATGAGGCGGCTCTCCTCATGCACTCTGCGAGAGTTACCGAGGTCGGCGTCGCCACCAACGCGGTGCTTTCACTCATACGGCAGTTCTCACTAGGCGGGCGTAAATATGGCTTGGCCATCTGGCTGATTGCCCAGCTGGCGGACCACCTCCCCGACGACGTGATTAAGTCGGCGGGGTTCGCCCTCCAGCTGGGCGGCACTCTGCGGGCGCTTGAGCGTAGCGTTAAGGTGCTTATGCTCGACCGAGACGACATGCAGTACCTAATCAGCGCCACGACGCCCCGCGAGACGGTGGGTGGCCTATCCGCAAGCCCCGGGAAAAAGCCCTACGCCATGGGCGTCATTGAGCTCTCCCCGAGGCAGATCAAATACCACGTCAAAATCCCGCTGGAGGTGGCTGTCAAGGAGGCCGTATGAGCGAGAGGCCGGACTGGACAGAGTGTTTATACCGGCCCTCGATGCTCTGCGGCGAGAAGGACGAGAAGATGCACCGCGGCACGGGCACGGTAGACATGAGAGAGATCTGGCGCATGATGGAGACACAGCCGCCTCCACAGCCGCGGTCCCACGACGGCCAGCCTCCACGGGCGGAAGAGGTGCTTGTGGAGGCTCCCGCAGAGGCACCAGCTCCCACACAGCCGCCTCCGGCGCCTGAGCCCACTCCGCCGCCTCCGACGGAGACGTTACAGATACCTGTCAGACACAAAGGCCTCCTCTTCTCCAGTTTTTGGCAGATAGTGAACGAGCCCTACGCCGGAGTGGGGGACGTGGTGGTTGTTAAAAACGCCAGCGACTACGTCGTCATAAGGCGGGTGCCTAAGAGCAGGCACTGGATTGACGATACGCAGTTGCGCATCGCCGGCTACGTGGAGAGGAGGCTCTGCATCTACGGCTTCGTCCTTTCGCGCGACATCGAGAGGATAGCCGCCGAGCTGAGAAGCGGCAGATACGCCCTCGTCGCAATGTGCGACCCCCGCGCCCTCGTGCGGCCGCCGCGGCGGGAGGAGCTCTATAGCATATGGCGCTACGAGGGCTACCTAGTCAACACCGCCCCCGCCAAGATGGCATTGGTACCGCTGGACCCGTCGAGGAGGCCCAGATTCGCCGTGGATTTCCTCAAGAAGGGATGTCCAATACACGGCCACCTCCTCAATCAAATCCTCCAGCTCACAGGCATACCAATACAGCTGACCTGCTGATGCTGGAGATAGTGGTCGGCGGGCTAGTAGACCCTCCCCCTGCTAAAATCCGCTACACCTTCTGCCAAGTCGAGGAGGCCAGGGAGGCCGGCCTCGGCTTCGAACTGACGCCGGAGGGCTCCCTCGTAGCTACGGCCGTATTCCAGCGGCTTCAGAACCCAGCCCCTCCCTTCGCCAAGACGCAGGATATGGCGACGTGTAGCGCCCCGCTTTGTCATCTATTCAAATTTGTAGATTATTCAGAGCTTCGGCTCGGCGAGGGGACGTGGCGATATAAGGCGCCCACGGCAGATCCAGTCCAGCTGGTGCTCGGCTTGGCGCTGGCCTTTAAGCTGGATAAGGAGCTGGAAGGCGTCTGGGCGGTGGAGATATACAGCGACGCGTGGCCCCAGTTCACAGACCTGCTGGCCATGGTTAAGGCGCTTAGAGGCACCCTGCGCATTTACACGTCGGCATTCGACAGCCGCGTAGTCGTGGCTGACAGGGCGGTCATGGCTGTGCCGGGTGTCACGTTTGAGAGTTTGTCGCTTAAGAAGGAGTGGACTGGCGGGCGTCTGTGTCAAGTCGAGGTGCCGCCGCCCGTCGCAGAGGCGATGGAGGACGTGAAGGAGCTACTTCAGACCATATTCGAGGCTGGTGGGTTCACTACACTGCGATATGC
>Ga0080007_1062460_pt1 | contig 12119 bp, 8 predicted proteins | sample OctOCTMetagenome_FD_69210 | JGI IMG/M metagenome (GOLD analysis project Ga0080007, IMG submission 69210) | Hot spring and microbial mat streamer communities from Octopus Spring Streamers, Yellowstone National Park, USA - OCT_B (SPADES... | ecosystem: Environmental > Aquatic > Thermal springs >...
CAATGAAGCCTTGCCAGTTCAAAGCCTTGAAAATCAGCCCAGCCACGACACCGACGATAAAACCGGCGAAAATTTTCACAGCCACATCGTGCCTCATCGCTCGCTCACTCTCCGCCGTCGGTGGTTGATTTAGGCGCAACAAACATTTTGCCCTCACAGCGAAAGGATGCACAGTGCGTTAAAATCTGCCTTGCCTTTGCCGAACCGTAATGATGGGACGGCAATGAGCGCTAAGGAGGCGACGGAAATGGTAGCAGAACCCAAAGTCATAACGCTTGAAGATGTCAAAGCGAACGAGAAGGTTCAGACCTTCATCCGATTGTCCGACGAGCAAATGGAAGCGATAGGCTACACTGAGCACGGTTTCCGCCATGTCAGCCTCGTCGCCCACAACGCCCGCCGCATCCTTCATGACTTAGGTTTTAACGACCGCCAACCCGAATTGGCAGCAATTGCGGGCTACCTTCACGATGTCGGCAACATGATTTCCCGAATAATGCACAGCAAGACTGGTGCAATGATCGCAATGCAAGTTTTGTTGGAAATGGGAATGTCACCTGATGAGGCGGGGATAGTCGCTGCTGCAATTGGCAACCACGACGAACAAGAAGGCGGTTCAATCATTTCTCCAGTGACAGCGGCAGTTGTTATCGCCGATAAAGCTGATGTCCATCGTTCGCGGGTTCGCAACCCCAACATGGCTGCCTTTGACATCCACGACCGAATCAACTACGCAGCCCAGCACGCTAACCTTTTCGTTGACCCAAACGAACACTCCATCACTTTGGACTTGACCATTGACACCAGCATCGGCAGCGTGTTCGAATACTTCGAAATTTTCATGAGCCGAATGCTGTTCAGCCGAAAGGCTGCCGAGTTCCTCGGTTGCCGATACAAACTCGTCATCAACGGCGTCCGGATGCTGTAAGGAACCTGTTCCGCCCCAATTTACGCATTACGAAGGACGCATCACGCCCTATGCCTCAAACAACTCAGCCAATTCAACCCACTGCTTTCGCTTCGCACTTTCAATTGCGCCAAAAACCATAGCGAGGGTTTTCAAGTTGTCTTGGGCGCTGCACTCTGGTTCTCGCTTCTCCTTGACGGAAGAGACGAATTCAACGAGAACCGCTTTTGTGTCAACAAACGGCAGCGGGTCCAAAGGCAATTCTTGAACAGTCGCTTGTTCCGGCGGCAGGGAGCGCCCATAAACCAACTTCCCTTCTTCCCAAGTCAAACTTCCCTTCTCACCGTCAATCCGCCACTCGCCTTGCCAATGGTCAGCCTTTCCGACACTGCAGCCGAGAGCGTGGTGAGTGACCATGATGCCGTCTTGAAACTCAAAGACGACTGTGTGACCGACATCGCCTTTGTGCCAGCCCCAAGGTGCGTTCCAAGTGTGCGCCCACACGCGAATGGCGTCTCTGTTGAGGACATAGCGAAGGGTGTCAAAGTGATGAACCGCCATTTCAATGAGCAGGGCATACGGGATTTCAACATAGTGAGCGCCCATCCCCCAAGGTCGGTGAAAGCCGACAACGACTGTGTTGATGACACCCAGAAAACCTTCGTCGAGGAGTCGGCGTGTTGTCCTCGGCAAAGCGCCGAAGAAGACTTAGCCATTGCAGCAATCCTTTTCGCCATCTCCCAACTTTCACCCATCGCTTTCTCCGCGAGGACAGGCAAGCCGTGACTCAGCGAAATCTCCGCGATTTTCTCCCGCGCCGACGGCGTCATGACATCGAGGACCGAAATCGACCTCAACTGCTTTCAAAGCCTCTTCCAAAGACGGAAACAACTGCTCGTCCCTCAAACCGAACTTCGCTTTGACCTCTTCCCGCCTTTGCTCCACTGGGTCAACACCAGCCACCAAAGTCACGATGTCCATTTCCTTGCAGACTTGAACCCAATGTTGCCCTCTTCCGCCCAAGCCGACCACAACGCATCTCATCGCTCAAACCTCCTTTCAGAGTCCCGCTTTCACCGCTGCAATATTAGCGCAATCGCAGCGAAAAGAACGATCAGTGGTGAAATGAGATAGCGCAACTTTTGTCAAGCCAAAAGCAGCAGCAAATGGCGATCGGCGGTTGGCGATGAGTAGTTGAAGGTTACCGACACCGCAAAAATTGCGCGCAAACTTTGAGTGAGTCTCGCAAAAACTGTCGGGAGCATCAAAATTTCTCTGGAAAGGCGCAAGGAGTTGAGAGAGATGGATGACCGGTTGAGGGTTCGATTGGACTTATGGCATTTGGAGATTTTCTGCGCTGTGGCGGAACTGAAAAGTTTCTCGCGGGCAGCGGAAGCGCTGTTCGTCAGCCAGCCGACAGTGACTTCCCACATCTCGGCACTTGAGAAGCGGTTGGGCGTGAAGTTGTTTGACCGAACGACCAGAAAGGTCACCTTAACGCCAGCAGGCAAGTTGCTATATCGCCACGCAAAAGTTCTTCTGGCTGAGCACGAAGCAGCCATGCAGGAACTTTCTCGGTTTCAAGGAGGCTTGACGGGGAGGCTTGTTTTCGGTGCAAGCACCATCCCAGCCCATTATTTGCTCCCACCCTTGATGGCTAAGTTTTGCCGCGAGTTTCCAGAAACTCAGTTGCTGATGCGGGTTGGGAGCAGTGGAGAAGTTTTGGACGGCGTGCTCAACGGCGAACTCGAGATGGGAGTGATTGGCTTCAGACCCGATGAACCTCAAATTCATGTCGCCCCTTTGTGGAACGATGAAGTTGTGCTAATCGTCTCGCCAGAGCACGAATGGGCAAAAAGGAGTTTCGTGCCCATTGCTGAGTTGCCAAATCAACCTTTCGTTTTCCGTGAGGAAGGTTCAGGCACTCGCAAAACTTTTGAGCAATTTCTCCTCAAGCACAAACTTTCGCCTCGCCAGTTGAAAATCATTGCCGAAGTGGGAAGCACTGAAGCAGTCAAGCAATTCGTCGCCGCTGGAGGCGGAGTTGGGTTCGTTTCCGTCCGAGCGGTAGATTGCGAGACGGAGCAAGAGCGATTGAAAATTGTCCGCTTGCAAGAAGGTCGCATCACCCGCCAATTCTTCGCCATCATCCCAAAAGACCGAACCACTTCACCCCTCTGCACCGCCTTCGTCAGGTTCTTGAAGGAGCAGGTTTGAGATAGGTATCGGGTTCGGCAGAATCCTTATCTATTTGCCTTCGCATCTTTCGTTCCTTCTTCCGCACTTTGCTCGCCCAATTTTTCCCAGCCGCTTTTGAGCCTTTCGTGCGTGAGCGGTGTCAAATCCGCACGACGCCGCTTCTCTCCAAAATTCCTTTGTCCGCTCAATTTCGCGATGCTAAGTCACCGTGTCTGGCGTAGCAACCTTGCCGATTCAATGAACCTTTCCGCTTTATCCAGCAAACCCTGAATTTCGTCTTGAACACTCAAAGCGTGATCCCGTCCTTTCGCAAGTTAATCAGCAGTGGACTTCGCCGCTCTCGCCACCAATTCTCTGGGACTGGAAGGACTGAAATGGTGATGCCATACCGCAAATTAATTTCCGAAACGATTGGACCAACGCGGTTAATCTCTTTAGCAGCAAAGAAACCGCCGCGCAAAACGATGGCAACATCAACATCTGAGCCTTCCGTGTAATCGCCTCGCGCCACCGAGCCATAAAGGATAATCGCAACGAGCCTATTACCGTAAACGCTTTGCAAGCGTTCTTTGAGTTCGCTCAGAGCCTTTCGGACAGTCTCTGTCATCTCTTTAGTCGCCTCCCCTCATTTTCTGCCACCTGCCAAGACATCAGTCAACGCAGAATCACGAACCAGTTCGCTTCCTTCGCTTGACTTCCAAGAGCCGAGATGTTGTCTGGGTGACTTGACCTGAAGTCGGTTGCTTAGCGGGTTTGGTTGAGGGTTCTGAAGGTTCGGTTGGTCTTGTCGGATTGATGGGAGCGAAGATTTTCGTCCGCTGGCGGGCTTTTTGCTTGACGGAGAGCAAACGGCTTCCCGTCTCGGCTGCAGGGACGGGTTGGCGAACGGTAATTCGCTTCCAAACTTCTGCTAACCGTCGCACCAACGCAGCAACAACTTCTGGCACGCCTAACGCCAACCTTCTCACGGCTATGTCCGCCAAAAACAACATTAACGCCAAAGCGACGCACAAATGCCAAATGTCCGTCACCGATGAACTCGGTTGAGGTGGCAACCTGAAAACTTCCGACGGCTCTGGGTTAACTTTGCCGCCCGTAAGTTCAGCAATCCGCTCAAGCAGTGGCATGTTCGTCCTCGTGAACCGATATTCGGTCGGGTAAGGGACAGCGAAGCCGGTTGTGTTAACTCGTGGCTTGCCCTTTTCATCCTGCTCGTGAACCGTCACAAGGTAAACCCCTGTCTCGTTGACAGGAACTCGCCCACGATATCGCCCCAAACCTTCTTGCTGCAGGACAATGCTTTTGCTTTCCCCTGACGGCGTGGCGATGACCACTTTGGGCTGAAGCAAGTTGATGGGTTCGCCTTCGGGCGTAAAGGCTTCAAGTTCAATGATTGCCTCGCCTTGACGGACTTGGGTTGTTACGGAGTATCGGGTTTGAGTCGCTCGCCTCAAAGCGCTCCTGACGACATTTGCCCAAAAGGTAGCGAAATCCGACCACTGAACCCACTGCCGAGCCCACTTCGGTTTTGCGTCGGAAGTGAAAGCGATGGAAGTGCCCAAACCGAATTGCCATGTCGCAAGCAATGGGTCATCTTTGTCTGTCCGCATCAGTGTCCGAGCAAGTGGCTTGTCAGAAGTCAAACAGTAAGCCAACAACGGTGGCGTTTTGCGCCAATCAACACCGCGAAGCATTTCATCATCGCCGACAATCTTCGGTATGAACGCACCTTCTTCAATCGCTGAACGGGTCATGATGCTGACATCGGCGGTGAAGAGTTTCGGCAAATCCCTTGCCGACCTCGCGACATAATAGTTGCCTCCGCCGATACGAGCCAACTGTCGACAGAAAGGAGCATGAATCCCGTCAGGGCGACCGAAGCCGACAACTGTCAAAGTCACGCCCAAGCGTCGCAACTGAGCCGCAATTTCGAAGCATCCTTCCTGCTCATCGCAATCGTCGGTGTCAGCCAGCATGATGATGTGCCTAACCCTTGTCGCTTCGGCTACAATGGCTTTTGCTGCCAGTTCCAAACTGGGTCGGCAATAAATTCCGCCACCTCCAGCATAAATGCGGCTGATTTGCTCAATGATTTTCGGCGCGTTCTTCGCTGGTTGAATTGGAGCAAGCCAATCACTGCCCGTCCCGCTGACAATGACGCCAAACCTGTCAATGGGTCGTAGCATCTTGAGGGTCTCTATTGCCGCTTGTGCGGCGAGGTGAACTTTCTGGACGCCACCTTCCATCACCGCCATGCTGCCTGAAGTGTCCATGATGATGACGATGGTTGCTGCTGGGTAAACTTTCCGCTGCCGAACATCCAAATCAACGGGCAAAACTTCCGCTATGGGAGTTCCGTAGTAGCCGCCGGGCAGGAAGGATTGTTCACCACCGAGCATCAGAAAGCCGATGCCTGTGTCTCGGACGATGCTTCGGACAACTCGCATCTGTTGGTCGGACATCGCCCATGCAGGGTAGTCGGAAAAGATGACGGCATCAAATTGCTGCCACTCTTCGGGGCGGGCAGGCAAACCGCCTTCGCTCACCCTGACAACTTCCAAATCGTTCGCTTTCAATGCTTTCAAGAGCGCACCCGTCGGGTCAGGTTGACCCTCAGCCAACAGAACTTTCGGCTTGCCCTTGACGGAGACCAATCCCATGCCGATGTTGTTTCGTGGGTCAGTGTCGGGAGCGATGTCAAGGACGAACCTAAATCGGCTGATGCCCGGTTTGTCAACCCTCAAACTTGTCGTGATGGAGTTTTTGCCCGGCGACAAGTTAACGGCGACTTCTTTGACTGGAATGCCGTCCTTGTCAACTCGGAGAATCCCCGATGCCACAGTTGTCGCTTCCGCAATCACTCGGACGGGAAAAGGCTGACCGACTTTCGCTTCCGACGGGAGCAAAACATCCGTGACGATGACCTCTTGCTTCTTTTCGGCAGTTTGAAGTGGGACGACATCAATGGCAATCCCTTCGGTTCTGGCTACGGAGGCGACGCTTATCGCATCCCCGTGAGTTTCGTTTCCGTCGGAAAGCAGAACTATTCGGCGGGAGTAGCCTTCTGGGAAGAGAGCCATAGCCAACCTGAGGGCAGCGGCGATGTCTGTCGCCGATTTGTCAGGTGCGGCTGTGAAGTTGGGCAAGTTTTGAAGTTTCGTCGGCTGGATTTCAACCATCGGGTCGCGACCGAACAAAATTACGCCAGCGATGTCATCGTGACGGGCGTTTTTGATGGCTTGGGCGATGAAATCCCTCGCTCTTTGGCGGGCAGGTTCGGAGACGCTTTCCGATGCGTCCACCACGAAAATCGTGCAAACTCGGCGGTGAACTTTTACCGCTTGAATTCCTGCAAGGGCAAAAACGAGCAAAGTGATGACGACGCTGCGCATCAAAATGACGAACCTCTTCCGTGCAGGTGTCATGCCCAGCAAAGATTTGCCCGACCACCACAGCGCTCCCCACAAAATTGGCAACAAAAGCAGCCACAAGGGATTAGTGAATCTCATTTCAATCGCCACCGATAGTTTGCCACTTGTCTCCACTACCCGACTTCCGAAGTGCCGCCGACTTTTCGCATCCCTTTTTGGCTCACAAGAGTTTTTGCAACCGCTGGTGTCGCAGTTGTTCTGGCGTCAAGAAGTGTTCTGGCTTCAAACCGACAATTTGCGCCAACCGTTCAACCCAACGCAAATTGCCAACTCCGTGCAAACTGTGGGCATCGCTGCCCCAAACGAATTTGACTCCGGCGACGGCGAACTCTTCAACAATCCGCGCGTAATCGCGAAGCACTTCTTCAGGCGATTGGTTCGGAAACCACCACCAGAGGGTGTTGTTCAACTCAAACACCTTGTTCCCTTCTCGAAAAGCGGCAGCGATTTCCCTAACGGCTGAAGTGGCAATTTCCGATAGCCTTAGCGGGGACGGGAAGCGCCCCAAGTTGAACGGGTGAGCGATAATGTCAACCCAAGGGTTCATCGCCAAGTTGCCGTATGCCGTGACGAGATTTCGTTGCAACGCGACTTTATTTTCAGGCGGGTTTTGGGCTATGCCTGAAGTCCCCCACTCAATCCCGCAGAGCACCAAGTCAACGAGGTTGTAAACTTGTGGCGTGATCGTGGCTCGCCCTTTGAGGTCAAGCAAACTCGCTTCTATCCCGACGAGAAGCCGAATTTTTGCCTTGCCCCGAATTGCTTCAACTTCTCGTAGCAAACCGTCAAGCCAGTCCACAATCGGATTTCCCCACCGGTCGGCTTCAACATGGTCGGTAACTGCAAGGGTGTCAAGTCCCGCTGCTTCAGCGGCGCGAACCATGTCTAAAACGCTGTCCCGTCCATCGGAAAAGAGCGAATGGGTGTGCAAGTCATACCTCATCGCTGCATCACCCTTTGACATTTTGCCTAACGGCGCAATTTTAGGCTACTGCCATGAGCCGTTCCGTTTCCGATACTTTGAGCGGCACAATTTGACAGGTGAACGATGATGCGCCATTGGGTTTGGGTGGCGATGACGATGATGATGGTGAGTGGTTTGGCGGCGGCGCAAAGTGTTGTCGGAATTTGGCACGAACCGAGTATCACCAAGCAGTCTGGGCACGCTGACCCGAAGTTTTTAGCGCAACTGCTTCAGCGTCACGGCTTTCCCGTCCGTCTGCTTTCAACTGATGAGGATTTGGCGAACCCGCAAGCCCTGACGCCCCAAAAAGTTGCTCTTGTCGTTCTGCCTTACGGTGCTTTCTTTCCCGCCGAAGCGGTTGACAATTTCCGACGCTATCTCAAAGCGGGCGGAAAGTTCGTCAGTTTGGGTGGCTACACCTTTGATGAAACACGGGACATGGGACAAGGGACACGGGGCATAAAATGGGAGGGCGAGGCTCCAGCCGAGCCAAAATGGGAGAAGGTCGCTCATGAGAAGGTTCAAGTTATCATTGCGCGAAACCGAATTCGCATCGCCGTCCCGAAAGATGCTCCCGTTGATTGGCATCGTGCCAGAACTTTCATGAATCTGCGTTCGGGTTGGCGCTACTTGCTGACGGGCAAAGTCCAAACGGACGGCATTCAAGGCGGTCATGGTGCTTACCTTGCTGCCGACTACTACGATGCCAACGGCAATCGTATCGCTTTCCAGCAAATGCAAATTATCCAGCGCACCGACGGTTGGCGCGAACTGGGTGTCGTGCTGAAAATTCCCGACAACACCGAAAGAGTCGCTATCAACGCCATCGTTCACGGTCACGGTGTCGCTGAGTTTGCCGACATTTCCGTTAAACCTGTCATCAACGCCCGTTGGGGCGATGCTCGTGATTGGATGCACATTGACCCTGACCAGTTCGCAATTTTTGACCCGTCGTTTCGCATCGACGGCGCAACAACTTTGGAATGGGGCGCGGGACGAGGGACGGGGGACGGGACGAAATGGGGCAAAGGGCAGGGGACATGGGGCAAGGGAAACGGCGTTGTGGTGAAGACGAAAGAGCCAATGAAGGGTTATGCGGCAGTTGGGTTGATTGGGAGCAATGACCCAGTTAACCCAAAGGCGTGGGCAAGGTTTGTGCCAATTTTGATTGCGCGTGACCGATTCGGTCGCTTCCTCGGTCCAGCGTTCAGCATCCTTCACCATTTCGCCGGTCCATATGCAGGCAGCAGTTGGGCTTTCTGCGGGATTGAAAGCCACGACTTGACAAAATTTCCAGAGTTTCAGAAGGTGTTGGTGGATGTCATCCGCCGGTTGCTTGACGGCGTTTACTTGCACAGTTTGCAGCCTTCCCTTTGGTGCTACCGTTTCGGCGAGAAGGCGCAAGTGAGCGTCAAAGTCCGCAACGATGGCTCTACTCCAAAAACAGTGACGGTTCGGATGGAAATTGCACCGATGCCTAAGCCACTGAAGATGGGCAAGTTCATTGTCTTGGGTGAACGCACTGTCACGCTTTCGCCGAAAGAGCAAACGACAGTGACGATGGAGTGGGAAATCCCGAGAGGCGCAGCACCACTTTTCGCCATCCGCGCCACCTTAATTAGCCCGTCCCTCGTCCCTCGCCCCTCGTCCCTTGACGAGGTTTGGTCAGGTTTTTGCGTCTGGGACGAAAAAGTGCTTCAGCAAGCGAGACCGATCAAGTGGGATGATAACATGTTGCGTGAGTGGAACGAAGAGGCATTCCGTGCGTGGGGCAACGAGGAAAAAGGGTGGCAACCGCGCTTTTGGCTTGGCACAAATCAAACGGGCGTCATGTTTGCGCCAGAAGCAACTTGGGAGAACCCGTTGCAGTGGGAGTTTGAGTTCGCTTTGATGAGGCGGATGGGCTTGAGCATCTTGCGAGTCTTGCATATCAGTTACTTTGCAGGCGACTTGGAAAAGCCAACCGAAAGTTTCTGGCGACGCTACGACGCTTTGGTGCTGATGGCTCATCGGCACGGCTTGGTGCTGATGCCTTGCTTGCATGATTGGATGGGCGTGAGCGTGGACGATGAAACTTTGCGCAAGCAATGCACTTTCGTTCGGCTCATCGGCGCTCGCTACAAAAACGCAAGGCGCATCCTTTGGGACATTGAGAACGAGGCGTGGGTGGAAATTCGCGACCATCCCGATTTGCGTCGGATGTTCAACGAGTGGTTGAAAGAGCGCTATGGCGACGAGGCGAAATTGCAGTCATCTTGGGGCGAACCTGTCAAGTTCGGCACTATCCCGTTTGCACCGCACCAACCGCGAGGTTGGAACGACTTGAAGTTTCGCGACATCCAACATTTCCGCCGTTGGCTCGTTGAGCGTTGGGTGAAAGCGAATGTGCAAGCGTTGCGGGAAAGCGGCGCAAAGCAACCAGTCACCGACGAAATTGACTGGAAAGTCAGCGGTGACCACTATGAGGCATCTCACTGGCTAACTTTCATCAACTTGCACTACTACGGCAATCGTTCGCCTGAAGCCATAGCGACAACTTTGAAGTTCCATGAGCGGTTGCATCGCGGGCAAGGTTTGGCTGTCGGCGAATTCGGCGCTCGCGACCATCCCAGTTTCCGCTTTGGCGGTTGGGGCTATGGGACAAGCGAAGAAGTGATTCGCCACTTCCTGAATTTGCCACTCTTGACTTACGCACTCGGTGGCACAATGGCACTCAACTGGGATTGGAAGGACATGGAAGCCTGCATCTTCCCTTGGGGATTGGTGCACCAACATGGAATTTGGGCAACGGCGCAAAGCGTGGGGCAAGGGACACGGGACAAGGGACAAACGAAAGTTTGGAAGGTGGAGGCAGCTTTGAAGACGGCGGGGAAAGCGATGGTGGCGACAGCAAAGTTGGTTGAGCAACTTGAACCGATTTTGCCAGCGAATGAAGAGTCATGGGTTGCCCTTGTCGTGCCTGACGAACATTTGCTCGGTGTCGAAGGCGAGTTCGGGTTCAGCGGGACTGGACCGAGAGGGCGGATAAGCGCTGCCGTCTATCGGGCAATTGAGGCGATGTTGAGGCTGAAAACCCATTTTCGCATCGTGCGTGAATGGGATTTGGTGGCGAACGGTGAAAAGTTCAACTACCCAATCGCTGTCTTCCCTGTCCCGTTTGTTTGGCAGGACGAGACTTTTGAGGCAGTGAAGCGATTCGTTGAACAAGGCAGAATTGCCATCATCACAGGCGACTTCACCTTTGACCCTGACCGAAAACGGACTCGGACGCAGCGGCTAAAAACTTTGCTCGGATTTGACTTCGTGAGCGGAATCTCGTCTCCCTTTGACCTTGACACCATGTCAACTGTTCGGTGCGTCGCTACAGATGACCAATTTGAGTTGACCGAGTGGCAAGGCAAACCTTGTGTGGTGATGGGACAAGGGACAGGGGACATGGGGCAGGAAACGAAAATTTTGGCGATGACGGAGAAAGGAGTGCCGTTGGTTGTGGCGAGGAAGTTGGGCAAAGGTTTGGTTATCTTTTGCGCTGATGCACCCGAGTTCCGAAGCGTTGATGAAACGGTGAGGCTTTACAAAGCACTGCTGAAGCGTGCAACCAAACTGAAAGGCATGAAGCCTGAATTGGCTGAGTGGGCTTTAGGGCGACGGCTTGAATTTGGCGTTGAACCTGACTTGCTCATGTTTTGCGCTACTGAGGGCATAGGCTGGGTCTTTGTGACCGCTAATCCGACCGATAAAGCGCAACTGGCTCACTTCCGTGCCGGTAGCGAGAGGATGAGGATTTCGGTGCTACCAAAATCTGTTGGGGTTCTGAGAGCAGGTTATCATGGAGAGGCAGAGGCTGCTTTGTTTGTCGGCGACTTTTGGGGTGTAGGCTCATACACCCAACTTCTGGCGAAGGCAGAGGGGCTGACGGTGTTGATAGGACAACTGCCTTTCATCCCGCTTCAACCCGGTGAGATTCAAATCCGCTGCGTAAGCCCGAAGGTGAAAGTGACAGTTTGCGACCTTCTGACTGGCAAGGCGCTTTTGAGTTACCAAGCAGAGGCAAAGGACGGTTGGCTCAGGTTCAAAGTCCCACCAGAACTTGTGCTGACCCAGTGGCGAATAGTGAAGGCGAGTAGCGAGTAGCCAGTAGCGAGTGGTAAAACGGCAGCGAGTAGCGAGTAGTGAACAGCGAATGGCGACTGGCGATTAGCGACTGGTGCATGATTTTTCTGGAGGGCAGTGCTCCTGCACTGCCGAAAAATTTTTCGGCGCATCGGAAGATGCGTCTTCCAGTTACGGAATCTTGGGCTCACCGGGAGGTTCGCCCTCCCAAAAGCCGAGTGAATTCGGCGCTCAGAAAAAACTTGTCATCAACCACTGGCTAAAGCCAGTGGTATGGATCGTTGATGGCGCAAACCATGCTACGGACTTCAGTCCGTAGTTGATGATGCAGAAATTGAGCGCCGACTTAGAATGGGACGAGGTACGAGAAAAATGGGAGGGCGAGGCTCCTGCCGAGCCAAAACGGTAGCGATTGGCGAATAGCGAATGGCGAACGGTGAACGGCAAGTGGCGAGTAGCAAATAGCAAGTTAGTTTTTGCGAAAAGCAGGCGTCCATCTGCACTC
>Ga0080007_1068130_pt1 | contig 12105 bp, 15 predicted proteins | sample OctOCTMetagenome_FD_69210 | JGI IMG/M metagenome (GOLD analysis project Ga0080007, IMG submission 69210) | Hot spring and microbial mat streamer communities from Octopus Spring Streamers, Yellowstone National Park, USA - OCT_B (SPADES... | ecosystem: Environmental > Aquatic > Thermal springs >...
CAACTATTATTCCCAGGATACCCCCTAACAATCCAATAAATCCAGATTCTAATAAAAATAAAATTAATACTTCTGAATTTTTCATTCCTAATGCTTTTAATAACCCAATTTCCTTATATCTTTCTAAAACCGATGTATACATTGTATTTACAATATTTATTGCTGAAATTAATATGGATATTGATGCAATTATTAATGAAAATAAAGATATTGCACCGATGGTTCGGTCTATGATTTGTTTAATAGCTTGTGCAGTTACTATGGTGTATGTTTGACCTTTTAGTGAATTTATATAATTATTTATTGAGTTATATGCTATATTAAAATCATAAACAAGCACAATCAAATAGTTATAATTTATATTTCCAAACAATCTTTCATATACACCTTCTGGAAATAAAATAATATAGTCTATTTGTCCTCCTGTTTGCTTAAATATTCCTACTACTTGACATCTTTCTCCAAATATATTTATATAATCTCCAACACGTATTTTCTGATTATTTAATAATGGAGAATTTGCAATTTGGTGTCCTAAATTAACTTGACAGTTATTATTGTTTGTTATAAAGGTTCCTTCAGAAATATCATAATTCACATATCTTAAATAGTTCACATCTTTTGTATTGATAACTAATACATTAGCCGGTATTTGATAATTATTATAATTGATTACTGTAGAAGTTAAGTGTGTTTTTATAACCTTTTCTACCCCAGGTAGTGTTTGTATATTTTGAATAAAATTGTTTGTAAAATATCCAGAGATAGTATTAAAAAATCCAACTCTTGCACCTGGATAAATAAATATTGCTTTACCCCCAAATTTATCTAGTTCATTTTGAACATAATATTGTAAACCTTGAGATAATGCAATTAATGTGAATATAGTAGCTATACCAATTGTAATTCCTAATGATGTTAAAAAAGTTCTAAGTTTTTTAGTCTTTAAATATTTAAATATTAGAAATAAATAATCATTGATTTTCATTTTTCTTTTTCTTTTTCATTATGTAATATATTATACCTGTAAAGATTAAAATTAGTATTACTATGCTGATTAAATTATTTTCAGAAGATCTGGTATAATAAATATTGTATCCTAGATCTTCTAGAGAGGTATTATAAAGCATTGAGTATCTATTTCCAAAAATATCATTATAATATACTTGTATATATATAGTTGTATTTGGATAACAATTATTATTTAATGTAAATATAACAGCATTTGAATTTCCAGGATCTAGTTCTCCAATATATCCTTGATTTGGAGAAATTGTACACTTACCAGAACTGTAAACATTTATATACATATTATATGCTGGTGCATTTCCATAATTGAATACATTAAATGTTAATGTTTTAGAACTGTATAATCCCGATAAAGTTATATTGGGATATGCATTTATATTTTCAACAATGTATCCGCTTAAATTATATAATATTGAATTTGAATAATATTGAATATTGAAAGGAATATTTATAGTTCCATATAAGTTGTTATTTATAATCACCTTTATTGGAATATTTATTTTCTGTCCTGGTAGTATATTACTAATATAAATATTATTATTCACAATTGAAATATTCTTAGCGGTAAATGTTAATGAAATATCGGATATATTTGAATTTGTAGGATTATATAATGTTAAATTAATTATATTTTCTCCAATATTTAGGTATTCAATATCATATAAAACTTCTAATCTATTATTTGATGGTAAAATCGGTACATTAATGAATGTTGTATAATTATTAATATTTCCCAATGAGTCTTGATAAATTATAAATAAAGGTATTGTACAGTAATTATTTGCATAATTTGATGGAATCAATAATTGGAAATTAATTAATGTAGAACCTGATAAATTATCTAAATATATTGAAGAAGGTTCTAATGAACATGTAGAAAAGTTTGATTTAATTAATACATTATATATTTCTCCACCATAATTTGTTATATTTAATATTAAATTCGCAATACTTCCATAATAATTATTTGAATAATAATAACTACTGATTGTTATATATGGAAGATTTTCAACAATTATTGGGTATATTTGTGAAATTTCACTAACTCCATTATTGTTTGAATAAGTTCCATTTATTATTATAATATAACTTCCAGGATTACAACTTTCATATAGATTTAATGAAGTACAATAAGAATCTCCTGGATTTAAATATGGGATATAAATTGAAGATTGATTCGAATATATACAATTGGGATAATATATATTTAAATTAATCATATTTGCCTGAGATAATCCATTATTTATTATACAAATCCCTAAATTTATATTGCTATTAGTTTTTACTATTGTTGGAGATATTTTTGTAATATTTATTTGTAAAGATTTTATACTAAAAAATAAAAAAATTAATAAAAATATATAGATAAATTTTTTCATAAGATTAATATATTTAAAATATATTTATAAGTTATTTTAATAGTTCTATTGTTTCATCAATTGTAGCATTATCTTTTAATATTTTTCCATTTCTTATTACTGCTATCCTATTGGTTCTTTCTGCTACCCTTAAGTCATGTGTTACTATTATAATGGTTCTATTCTCCTCTTCATTTAATTTTTTTAATATATTTAATAGTTCATTTGCTGATTTTTCATCTATATTTGCAGTAGGTTCATCTGCTAAAATTAATTTTGGATCTTTTGCCAATGCTCTAGCAATAACTACTCTCTGTTGTTGTCCTCCAGATAATTGATTTGGATAATTATATAATCTATCGCCCAATCCTACCTTATTCAATAGTTCTTTTGCTTTTTCAAGATTACTATTTCCAGAAATTCTTAAGCTAATTTGTACATTTTCTAATGCATTTAGATAACTAAATAGATAATATTGTTGAAATATAAATCCAATGTATTTTCTTCTAAATTCTGATAATTGATTATCATCTAATTTTGATATATCTTTACCAAATAGATATACTTTTCCTTTTGTTGGTCTATCCAAACATCCCATTATTGCCAGTAATGTAGATTTTCCAGATCCGGATGGTCCTACTATTGATAAAAATTCTCCTTCTTTAATTTTTAAACTTACATTGTCTAATGCTTTTATAGGATATCCCCCAACATAATATACTTTTTCTACATTTTCTAATTTAACTATCATAATTTAGTATATTTTTCAATTTCAAAAATATTTATTATTTTTGGAACATCAATTTTAGGATAATACCATGCCAGTTTTAATGGATATGGTGGATAATATATTCTTTTAAATAATTTTATATTTAATTTATTTTTTATTTGATATAGATTTGTATTTTTATCATCTATATATACTATATCATCATCTATATCTTTTAAATATTCAAATACATCAATAAGTGTTTTAAATTCTTCTGTTCCATATATAAGTATATCTTTAAAATATTTATCTAAATTGGTTTTCTTAATTCTTTTTATTTTAATATCTTTTGTATCATCTTTAGATGTTACTAAATATAAATCTTTATTTTTATATTTTTCTAAGAACTCTATAGATCCTGGTAATATTATTTGATTTTCAGTCCTAATTTTCCAATAATATTCAATTATTTCGTCAGGATTATCTTTTATTAAGAATCTTATCCATTTTCCCCTTTCAAATATCCCAAAATAATCTCCAAGATCTTCTACTGCAAGCATTGCTTCAGTAAATCCTTCATATAAACTCAACTCTTCTCTTATTTTTTCATAAATTAAGGGTATAATTGTATAGCTATCTATGAGTGTTCCATCGTAATCTAAAGAAATTATCATTTAAAATATTTCTTGGTCTAATAGTATTTTGTATCTTAAAATATCTTGGGTAATTAATATAATACTATTATGTAAAATTTTTTGTATATCTAATATTTTGATAAATACTCTATACTCATCCTCTCTTAATAAAGGTCTTTTTATTTCTTTACTATTAAATTCTTCTAATTCTTCTACCAATGTTTCTAATTCGTTAATACTGTCTTTTAATCTATTAATATGTCTTTTAATATCCTCAATGATTTTTAATTCTTCTTCATTTAATCTCTTATCATGATCTATTGCATCTTTTTCAGGATCCATAAAAAATAAAAAACTATTGGAATTTATAAGTTTACTTCTATTTTTTCATTATATTCTCTTTCAATATTCCAGATCTTAATATCTTTTGTATACATCTTCTTTGGTTCTTTAGTACTATCATCTAGTACAATTACAATTGTACCTGTTATTAATTTTCCGGTTCCGATTGATTCTTCTATTTTAAATCCAAGCCTTTGTATTAATTTTGTTATATCTTTCTTATACTTATCTATTATCTCCCTATTATTTGCTGCTATTGCTCCATATACATTTGTAATAAAACTTCTACCTGTGGGATTTACTGGCCTTAATAATTCTATAGATATTTCCATTATGAATAGTTATATTAAACATATAAAAGTTTTCTTTATAGATTATCAATGAAATTTTTGGTAACTTCAGATCTTCATCTACCAACATATTATAGAGAGTTTTATGAAAGTTTAAATAAAATTAATGAAAAAATAGACTTTATCATATTATGTGGGGATATAATTGATAATAAGGAATATATCTATATAAAAAAACTATATTATTTGTTAAACAGTAAATTTGGAAACATAAAAATATTTTCAACTTTTGGTAATAATGAAGCATCGTTTTTATTAAATGGGGAAAAAGATAAAGAATTCTATAGAAAAGAATACAATTTTATTAATTGGTTAGATTATGAATATTATGATTTGGGAGAATATTATTTATTGGGATTTGAAGGTTTTCCAGAAAGAGCATGGAAAATGGTAAATATTGAAAATATAAAAGAATATTATTCTAAGAAATTGGAAAATATATTTAATAGTTTAAATAAAAAAATAATAGTTTTTTCTCATTATAGTTTATCAAGAGATACTGTTTTTGGAGATCTTGCGCCAGAATGGTCATTATATTCAAAATATATAGAGAATTTAATTAAAAAATATTCTAATAAAATTATTTATGGATTTCATGGACATGCTCATTATTCAAAAAATTATAAAACAAAGATAAATGATACTGAAATATATAATGTTGCATTTCCTATACATAAAAAACCTTTAATTTTTGAAATATAATTATTTATTCTTATGATATTTTTAATTTTAATAGTTGGCATCTTCTTATGCAAAAATATTTGTGGTTATAACAAACTAAGAAAAGTTCTATTATACTTATGCTAAAATATATAATGTGGAATTGTTTATAAATGCCGCCGCGGGGATTTGAACCCCGGACCTCCTGGTTTCCCACAAACTCATCGATTTTTAGGTTATGAGCCAGGCGCTCCAACCCCTGAGCTACGGCGGCTTAATAAATTCCTTATTTTTAATTTTATAAGATTATTTACAATTTTAAATTTAATGGTTGAAAGGGAAAGGTGGGGTATTGCATATATATATTCAAGTAAAAACAATACTATAGTTCATATTACAGATATAACTGGTAGTGAAACAATTGCATTTAGTTCTGGTGGTAGGGTTGTTTTGGCTCAAAGATTAAAAGGCACTCCAACTGCTGCAATTTTGGCTGCAAAACAGGCTGCTCAAAAAGCTTTAGAAAAAGGTATAACTGCTGTTCATATTAGGGTAAGAGCACCCGGTGGACATAATGGTCCCTGGGTTCCTACACCATCTGCACAATTTGCAATTAAAACATTAATTACTTCAGGATTAAAAGTTGGGGTTATAGAAGATGTAACCCCAATTCCTCATGATCATTGTAGAAGAAAAGGAGGAAAAAGAGGAAGAAGATTATAATTTTTCATATAATTTTCCTTAATATTTTCTTAATCAACCTTTTTATAGCATATAAATAAAATCTAATTCTTTCCATTTGTTTTTTCCTCTAAAAATTTTATTAAATTTTCTATATCTTTTTCATATATTAATCCACCAGCTGCCTTTGGATGACCACCGCCAGTTATCCCATATTCTTTTGCAAATTCTCGCATTAATATTCCTAAATCATATTTTCCAGATTGACTCCTTAAAGATATACTATATTTTTTATATTTTCCCTTAAATAATCTTCCAAATAATTTTTCTTTTAAAGATAGTACTAATATTATTTTTTCAGGATAAAATGATGATAAAATTGTAGATATAACTGAAGATTTCTTTGCTTTAAATACTAACAATTTTTCAGATTCATATATTTTTTTAGCACTTTTTAATCTATCATAGTATTTTATTGCCGAATTCTTTAATTTCTTTAAGTCAAAATCCTTTATAAATTCTTCTATATTTAACGCTTTATCAATATTTTTTGATATTTTATATGGATCAGATATTAAAAATAGATAAAAATATATTATATATGGAACATAAAAGTATTTACCATTATAAAACCCATTGTAATTTTTCAATAAATCATTTAATAATTCATTATCATTTTCTAACATAAAATCTCCTATAGCTCCAATAGATGCTAATAATGAATATTTTGAAAATTCTTCATCGAACAAAGTTTTTCCAATTCTATATACAATACTTGTTGTACATATTTCTAAATTAAATAATGCTCTCACATCAAAATATACTAAGTTATTTGGTAAAAATTTTGGAACATTTCTTTTATGATGATCTATATATATTATCTTTATTTTTTCATGCCTCTTAGAAAAATTAATTAAATATTTGTCATCCATTGGTGTGTCTAGAAATATTATTGTATTTATTGTTTTCTTATTAAATATAATCCCATCTAATATTTTTATCAAATCTAAATTATTTTCCCTGGTAATTCTAAAATATTCTATATATTTTTTATTTAATTTTTTCAATATTATTTTTATCAATCCCAACGACATTTTTCCATCCAAATCAGAATCTGCTACTATTAATATTTCCTCATTTGAATCTTTTATTTCCCTTGCTATATCTGAAAAATCCATTTAATATTGAAATACAAAATAATATTTAAAAATATGGAGCCCCGATAGCTCAGCGGTAGAGCGGTGGACTCGTAATCCACAGGTCCCGGGTTCAAATCCCGGTCGGGGCTATCTTCTATATCTGTAATAATTTCCGTAGTAGTTTCCGTAATTATATCCATAATAATTATAATAATTACTGTAATTTTGTTGACTATATTGCAAATTACTTTCAGTAAAATTATCTATATCTTTTTCATTGTTCTTTTCTTCAAACTTTTTTTCTTCAAATTCTTCTTCTTCGGAGAATTTTGGCACTAGTCTATTTATTACGTACATAGCAAAATATATTAATGGATAGAAAATTATTACTGCAAGAAAATTTATAAGATTAAGTTCTATTATTCCGTATATAAATGGTGTAAACATAATCTCAAAATATGCAAGAGATGTTGTTCTTCCCAATATTTTTGCAATCTTCTTTCTTTTTAGGGATGTTATTAATATGAAGATAGACAACGATAGGAAAAATATTGTTAAAATTAACTTATTGTAATTATCAAGTTCATGATGCAAATATATATGTCTTAACCAATCCACAGAAATCCATGAAGATATAATACTATTTGCCAATGAGTGTCCATACGTAAATCTTATTCTTTCTACAAACAATTCCATCGAAAACCATACTATATAAACCGGATATGTAACCCATATAATTTCTACATTTGTCAATGTAGATATAAATATTGTTGAGAATGCTTGAAACAATGATATTATATCTATTGTCATTATAATTAAGTAAGATCTTTGAAATATTAAAATGTTAAATTTTTAAACATATATCCTATAAAGAAAGAATTATGGCCGTAGACATATTCTATGTATTAATTTCAATATTTAATATACTAATATCTATATGGAATGCATACAATGCTGGAAAAGCATTGGAATATATGAAATTAAATAATATAGAAAGTGATTGGCCAAGAATGGTTGCATATTCTGCATTAATATTGTCATTTGCAGGTGCGGCATATGGTAATGCAGCATTATTATCAGTTGGAGCATATTATATGGGATATATTGATGCATATACGTTATTAGGAGTTCTTTCATTTTCATTCTTAGTATTTGGATTCTTGATAATAGTGTTTGGAATAATTATAACTGCTAATAGTATAATGGTTGCATCAAAAACAAAAAATATCTTTAATATACTTATTGCAGCATTCAATAGTATTGCTACTATTTGGAACGTATATACCTATATACGAGGATTCTCTACAGCACTTAGTGTATTAAAAGATCAGTTTGCCAGTGAACATAGAAATCCTCAGACAGCATTTATCATACTCATAATTGCTGCAGTATTAATTGCTGTATTTATGGTATATGGGGCATATAAATATGGTAGAGCCTCTGTATATAGGGTAGAAAGCGTATCTACACAACCTTCGCCAATTGAGGGTTAATGAAACATTTACAATTTTTTGGAAAATATATAGATGATATAATAAAGGGAAATAAAAATTTAACTATAAGATTATCAAAGGCAAATTTAAAACCAGGAGATATTTTTATTTTACATGCTGGAGGAAAAGTAATTGGAAAATTTAGGGTAAAAAATATATATACAAAAAAGTTATATCAAATAACAGATGAAGAGGCAAGGAGAGATGGTTATAATAATAGGGAAGAATTGATAAATGATTTAAAAAGAATATATAAGAGGTTAGATTTAAATAGAGAAGTTGCGATTATAGAATTTGAACCTATAGAAATAATAAATAATATATCTTCTGAAGAATTTGCTTGGGGTGGAAAAAAGGTTGATTTAATTGAATTAGCAAAATTAATATTAAAATATGATGAAAAATTGAATGAAAAAGAGAGAAAAATACTAAATATATTAATTGAAAATGGAAGTTTAAGAAAGGCTGCAATCAAATTAGGAGGGTTAAATAAAAGATATATTATTAGGAAAATATTAAAGAAAGGATTTTATAGATTGAAGGAAAAAAATATTATATAAGATTTTCTTGTCTTAAATTTATTTTTAATTTTTTAATAAATTCTTCATAATTATTTATATCTAACAAAAAACCTCCAAAATTATCAAAACTAGAATAATAAATTAAATTATTATCAAACAGTTTTTTTAGTATATTATTTATTAATTTTTTATTTTCTTCTTTAGTCGTTTTGATAACCCCTCTATAAAAATTATTTACCTTATATAGTAAAATAATAATCTTTCCATTTACTATATTTTCTTTAATTAAAAGATTTAATAATAGAGGTAAAAAATACCCATTTCCATAATTTTTTTCAATTGTTAATATCTTTAATTCATTTTCATCTTTTATTTGTATGTTATTATTTATTATATCATATAATAATTTTGAAAATTGCAATCTTAAATTATTTTCAGATTCCTTTAAAATATCTATATTGTATTTTTTAATGAAATATAATATACCTTCTCTTTTATTGTTCTCAATTAACCCCTCAATATTATATAATAATTCTAATAGATCTCCAATCTCCTCACTCTTATTAATTTTGTATATTTCACCTATTAAATCATCTGTTCTATGTAAATTATATTTTAATTTTAATTTTATTATACTACTAACTAGTTTTTTAATATTCTCTTCTGACAAGTTTTTATAAAATATACTAGCGGTGCCTCTATCTTTTATATTTAATTCTTTTATTAATTCTAAAGCTTTTTCATCACTCCCAGTAATATTCGGGATATAAAAATTAAATGGTAGACTTAATACTTTATATAAAGGTTTTGTAAATATACCGGGAAGATTTATTCCAGTATATTTTGATAATATTTCTCTATCAATTAATTCATTTAAAATTTCATTATTCAGTTTATCGAAATCGTATAGATTTCCAACTAATGATAAGTATAGAATATTCTTATCATATGGATTTAGGTTTTTATATAAGTAATATAAAATATTTGATGTGGATATTTCTTTGTAACCATCTAAATTAAAAATATTTGGGTTGAGATTTACAACATTATTTAATTCAACATCTTTCATTGTTAAAAAATGATGATCTATTATATATATCTTTTTATTTAAATCTCTATTTAATTTTATTATGTCATCAGAAAATATTGATCCGATATCCAAAAATATTATATTGTCATATTCATATCCACTTTCACCCAAAAACAAATTATTAATTTCCTTTTTACCTATATAATCTAGAAATGTTAAATGAACTTCTGAATTTTTTTCATATAAATGTTTTAATAAAAATATTGAAGAAGATAGACCATCAGGATTTAATGAAGATATAATCAAAAAATTTTGATTGCTTTCTACTGCTTTACTTATTCTATTAGATATCTCTTCTATGTAAGATAAAAACCTATTGTTCATGAATAACCATACATCTTTGCTATATCTCTACTATATTCGAAAGTTTGTGGTAATTTTTTATTTTTCTTATAATATTTTATTAAACTTTTTACCCTACTTTCCAATTCTTCCAGTTTTTTCTTTGTTACAATATCCTTCTTATGTAATTCTAAATGTTTTAACATCCTATTTATTTTCTTAAATAAATATAATAAATCTTCTGGTATTTCTTGTTTTAAATTTAATTCTTTTATTGCATATCTTACTAGTTTTTTATTTAGTACATCTTTAACTCTTATATTATATTTTTCCTTTAATTCTCTTCCAATTTGTGATGGTGTATAACCCTTATTCCATAATTCTTTTATTATATCATTAATTTGTTCTTTTGATATTTGAGTATTTTCCATATTAGTTTAAATGATAAAAATATTGAAAAAATTATCTCTCATATATACCTATAAAATATCCATAACCAATAATATTTTCTTCTTTTACATATTTGATAAAATCTTCAAAGAACCAACCATCTATATAAAATTCTTTGTTTAGAAATAATATTATTGTATAATATCTATGTTTACCATGACCTTTTGGAGGACATGGTCCATCATATCCAATTTTTCCAAAGTCATTTTTACCCTGAATAATTTGTACATCATCTATTTTAACAATTCTTTCCTTTTTAATTCCTGGAGGTATATTTTTTATTGGTTTATTTATATATGCAATCCAATGTCTGAATATACCACCAGGCGCATCTGGATCTTCTACAAATAATAACATACTTTTTGTGTTGTTTGGTATTTCTTCAATTATTATTGGAAATGATATATTTTTTCCTTCACATGTATAATCTTTTGGTATTTTTTCTAAATCTCTAAAGGAACTTGAATATACATTCACTTTTATTGCATTATCGGGTATTTTTATATCTAATATTTCCATAAAGTATATTTATTTAAAAATTTTAATATATTTATCTTTTATGATGAAAATCTAAAATCTGAAAAATGATGAGTTGTCGGTCTACTGATTTATAAAACTATTTAAAAATATTCTTAATATGACTGTTTTGAGAGAGTATGAATATGAAGATCATACTGCAGATATAAAGATTGTTGGTTATGGAAATACACCAAAGAGAGCAATCGAAGCATTAATATTGGGAATGTTTAATATTATATATGATAATGAAAAAGTTGAGAAAAAGGAATCTAAACAATTTGTAATTGAAGGAAAAAATGTATTGGAGATTATATATAATGTAGCTAGAATATGTTTAGAAGATGTTTTTTATAAAGATAAATTTGCTGTAAGAGATATAAGAGTAAAAAATTTAAAAAAAGTAAGAATTGAAAGCAAGAAATATAAATGGTTATGTAGATTTGAAGTTTATGGAGAAAAATATGATAAAGAAAAGCATGGATTTAAAAAGGAAGTTAAAGCAGTTACTTTACATGATATAAATATTACCAAAATAATGAAGACCTATTGGAGTGCAGAACTTGTTGTCGATGTCTAACCTTCTTGTTCTTTTTTAGCTTCAAAATATTTATACAATGGTATATTTCCAATTAGATAGTATATTAGATCTAATATTGTTGCAGTAGATAATACAAATGCAAATTCATTAACAGATGGATCTGGTACTATAAAATATAATAAAAGTAGTGTATATAACGCAATAATTTCCATTAGCATCCCAACCCTAAAAGACATTTTTACTCTCTCAATAAAAGGTTTATCTTTTTCTTTTATCATGTTTGTTGATAATACTACATTATTATCAATT
>Ga0080007_1077544_pt1 | contig 12089 bp, 12 predicted proteins | sample OctOCTMetagenome_FD_69210 | JGI IMG/M metagenome (GOLD analysis project Ga0080007, IMG submission 69210) | Hot spring and microbial mat streamer communities from Octopus Spring Streamers, Yellowstone National Park, USA - OCT_B (SPADES... | ecosystem: Environmental > Aquatic > Thermal springs >...
TATTGCTTAAATATGAGAGAAAAAAAGAACAGATCATTATTAAATGAGGATTGGTTAGCATTCTGGTTAGCAATATTGTTCTTTGCAGTATCTTTACTGAATTTTGCAGATATTAATGTTTTTGGATGGATAGTATCAGTTAAGGAATGGACAGAACTTGGAAAAGCTATATCATCTGTTTCCGCAAGAGATATACCTGGTTTTGTTTCTCTTTTACTAACTTATTTATTTTTGCTTGCAGTAATGAGCATAGGAGCTTTCTTGCTCGGGGCAAATGTTATAAGATTTGCAATTGGATTTACTATCGTATTTTGGATAAGTTTTGCTTGTTGGCTTTTGGGGCACAACGCATATATAGCCGCAACCGATGCAAAAAAAGTAGGAATTGGCTGGTCTTTGAAACTCACGGGTGAAGCGGGATTCATAATTGCACTTTTTGTGGGTTTATTGATAGGAAACTTCTTTCCCAAACTCTCTAACTTTATCAGAGAGGCACTAAAACCTGAGTTTTATATAAAGACCGCGATAGGTCTTATGGGAGCGTTTTTAGGTATAAAATCTGCCCAGGCATTCCAGCTTGCATCAGCCGTGCTTTTCAGGGGATTGTGCGCAATAATTGAGGCATATCTCATCTACTGGGCACTCGTATATCTTATTGCAAGAAGGTGGTTCAAGTTCACAAGAGAATGGTCGGCACCTCTTGCCTCTGGTATATCTATTTGCGGTGTATCCGCAGCAATAGCTACCGCTGGTGCAATAAAAGCAAGACCAGTAGTCCCAATTATGGTATCATCTTTGGTTGTAATATTTGCTGTAATAGAGCTCATAATTTTGCCTTTCTTTGCCCAGCAGTTTCTGTGGAGAGAGCCGATGGTCGCAGGAGCATGGATGGGGCTTGCAGTAAAGACCGATGGAGCAGCTTTTGCATCCGGAGCAATTACAGATGCGCTCATAAGAGCAAAAGCTGAAACCGAATTAGGAATAAAATACGATAGCGGCTGGATTCTTATGGCTGCCTCAACAACAAAATTATTTATAGATATTTTCATAAGTATATTGACCTTTATACTTGCCATAATATGGACTACAAAAATAGAGAGCAAACCAGGAGAAAAAGTTCCAACTTCTGAAATATGGAAAAGATTTCCGAAATTTGTTCTTGCATATGCTATTTCATTCACTGTAATGCTTCTTATAGCAATACCGATTACTGCGAAAATTACTCCGGTGGAAAATGAGATAAAAAGCTCGAAAAACAAATAACATTGCTTGAAAAAAAACTCCGAGAAAAACCAGATTGGGAATTAAATTTAAAAAACCACCTGTTTTAGTTGTGGAACAAGAACACCCAGGTTAAAGTAGAGATTGTATAAGACAAGTAAAGCGATCAGGGTTAAAGTTTCAACAATTCTTTCATATTGTTTTTCTTGGGTAAAGTAAGCTCAGTTTTTCCAGCATATTCACAAATTCACACTCACATCAAATCAAATCAAATCATCAAATCAAAAAATCATTCCTACTCTTGACTTTTTCGGAACACGGGGTCTTTTTGTTATGGTGCAGGCTTGCGGTTTTTGAGTGCAGGGGGTGAAAGCTATGCAGAACCAAGAAGAAAAAGAAGAAAAAAGGAGCCCATCGGACATCTCCTCCACCGGGAAACGAAGGTTCAACGCGAAGGTAGGGGTGGAATCTCGACCCGCGCAACGGGCTCCTCATCCGTAATCGGAATGGGGACAAGGATGGAGCCGCCTGTGCGGATGACAAAGATTACCAGCCACCGGGGACCCCACTCCGGGCGCACGTGAGAGAGAAGCCGGCATCGCATACCCTCCCCTACCTCCCCATTTCTGTTGGGATCGGGGTCCCAGGTCTCGCAGGGTTCGGCTCGGGTCGCTCCCCTAAAGGCACCGATGGTCAGGTAGAGACGGATCCACAGCCTCGCCGGGTTGGATCCCGAAAGCAAGATCAGGTTGATCCGGGCCTGTTCGGTGGTCGTCCTTTGGAATTCCCATTCGTAGGAGAGCCATGGACACTCGCTACGGACAGGCTTGCCGGTGTAGGAATCGAAATACTCGTAGACCCAACGGAGGGAACTTACCCGAGCAATGAAATTTCCGATCCCCACCGGGGTATCCGCCGGGATGGCCGGGAGCTTCTCCAAGCGCTCGGCCTGGGTCGGATCCAACCTTTCGGAAAGGTTCGGGCACGGTTGCGTCCAAAAGTCCGGCTCGGTGGGTCGGAAGCAGGACGTAGCCAGAAAGAGGGGCACCAGAATCAGTCCCATCCGAAGGATTCTTCCCTTCATCGGACACCTCCTTCCCTGCCGCTTCCTCCTGCATACCCCATGTGCGGGTTTTTCGAGGCGTGAGCCAGGCATATCTTTGTTAAATTGCGAACTGCGTATTTTTATTTTAATCATTCTGAGACTAAAAATCAAAAAACAAAAAAATTTTTTCAAAACTGCGGGCGGGACTAAAATCACCCATAGGGGGTCAATTTGAGCTTATGCCCTTTCCGCCCACATTCCAAAATAGCCGAACTTTCCTTTATATTCTTTTATATGCAATATGTCACGGAAAAATCTCAAATAACAGAAAAGGTTGAAGAATATAGAGCAAAAATTAACGAGCTCAAAAACTCAATATCTTACGAGAAAAATATCCAATCAGCAGCAAATAATGCGGCATCAGGAACAAACGCATTGAGGGTTCTATTTTTCTTATTCACATTTTTCACTATCGGTGTTGTGTCAAACTTCAAAAATCTTTGGAAAGAGCGCATAGGAAAACTTGCACTTGCTTATTTTGTATGCTTATTTGGGTTCATAATATGGATAGGACTTCTGATTTCATGGATATTTTTCCACCGGGTAAAACCTCCGGTAATTAGTGACTAGTTAAACGAGGAGGTAATAAATAAATGGCAAAGGAGCAAAAACTCAAAAGAGAAGAACATCAAAGAGAGAAAACAAAAATATCGGAAGAATTGAAAAAGATGGAATATGAAGAGATGCTCCCGGTTGAAAAGAAACTTGTATTATGGAGCATAGCGATTGGAATTATTCTTCTCGGAATACTTATATGGGTAAGTTATACCTTTTTCCCACCTGAATGATTAGCTACTGCAAACGCTTAATATCTGCTGATACCTAATCTGCTGATACATATATTTCCTACGATTTTAATAAATTTTGAAAGAAATCTCTGACAGATGATGATATTCTCCATCCGTCTCCCACTATCTCAAATCCTGCGATGAGCTTTTTATCTATTCTCAAGTTTATATTTACTTTTTTCCTAAACTTTTCTTCAAGTGTCCTTTTTATTTGGTCTATCCAAGTCGGATCTGGTTCATCGGCACAAATTACTGTAACATTCTCTATACCTACCTCCCTAAAATATATAAAGAAAAAGTATTTTATTATGTCATCTATGATGAATTCTCTTTTTTTTCTTATGATGAGCTTCAAAAAATTAGAGAAAATATCGGAAAAATTTTTTTGCTTTGATATTGATTCTATAAACTCTAATTTTCTTTGCTTTGAATACGCAGGAGACTTTATAAGGAAATTTACTGGTTCAGAAGAGAAGAGCTCTTGAAAAGATTTCATATCCTCAAAAACTTTTTCAAGTAAATTTTTTTCTTTCGCTGCAAAAATCAACGCTTTCGCATATTTTTCTGCAAGCATATAAAAAGCATTATTCAAATCAAAAAGATAGATCAGAAAATCAAAAAATTCGGAAACTTTTTGGACTTCAAATTTTTTAGACTTTCAAAATTTGAATGTATCGCAGGAAAAGGCATAAAACCATCAGAAGATGTAACCTTTTGTTGAAGAGGGTTTATTCAAATTTCTTTTTCTCGTTGCTTTTCTAAAACATAAAGCAGCAGCCTTAAAGCATGCTTCTACTATGTGATGTGAATTCATACCATAATTTATTATACAGTGTTGGGTAAATCCTCCGCCGCGAGCTACACCATCAAAAAAAACATGCAAAATATTTGCATAGTAGGATTCTCTTATGAGATTAAAATTATGTATGAAGAAATAAGGTCTCCCAGATATGTCAAGAACGAACTCACATAAGGCTTCATCAAGTGGGACCTTTGCATCTGCAAACCTTTCTATATCATCTCCGCATGCTTCCCTTATTGCTTTACCAAAACATATACCAATCTCTTCTGTGAGATGATGATAATCTACATTTGTGTCTCCTTTTGCTTCAACTTCAATATCAAATAAGGAAAATTCTGAAAATATTTCCAACATGTGATCAAGGAAACCTATTGATGTGCTGATTTTCCTTTCCCCCTTACCATCTATATTTACTGAAATACGAACTTCTGCCTCTTTCGTTTTCTTCTCAATACTTGAAACCCTCCCACTCACCTTACTTTAATTTTGGAATTTATTTATTTGGAAAGTTTTTTTCAAAGAAAAATAATCTATAAAAAGAAAAATAATCTATAAATTGAAATTTGTTTTGCTATGAAAATCTGTGCATATTTTACTTGCGGATTTCCGGATATTGAATCATCTTTCGTTATAATGAAGGAAATTTTAGAAGTTGTGGATATGCTTGAAATAGGTATTCCTTTTTCTGATCCAATTGCTGATGGTCCAACAATTCAATTTTCATCAGCGAAAGCTCTTGAAAGTGGATTCAGAGTATCGCAAGCATTTGAAATAGCTCAAAAACTCAAATCTATATTCCCAAAAAAGGAAATACTTTTAATGACATATTACAACATAGTAATGAGAAAAGGAGAAGAGGAGTTTATAAAAAGAGCAAAAGATTCCGGAGTATATGGAATAGTTGTTCCGGACCTTATCCCGGAAGAAGGTGATAGGATTTTTGAGATTATGGAAAAATATGGATTGAAAACAGTAAATTTTGTTGCTCCAACAACAGAGGAAAGACGAATAAAAAAAATAGCAGAAAAAACAACAGGTTTCATATACTATATATCGGTTACAGGAACAACAGGAGAAAGAGAAAAATTACCTGATGACATAATAGAGAACATAAAAAAGGTAAAAAAGATATCTAAAAAAGATGTGTTTGTAGGTTTTGGGCTATCAAAAAGAGAGCATGTGGTTTCACTAAAAGACTATATAGATGGTGCAATAGTAGGAAGTGCAATAATAAGGAGGGTTATTGAATCACAAAGTATAGATGAAGCCGTCAAAAAGATAAGAGAATTTCTCAACTACATCTCTCCTGGCCAAAGATAGAGAATCATAAATTCTCCTGAAGGTAAAATTTTGCGTAAAATAAGATTCATATCTTGTGAGCCATAAGTATCAGCCCAAATTGTTGGGAGTTTCTCTCCCTCCCTCACATAAGCTATTACTTTCCAGTCTTTTAGACCAGCAAGTTTTGCTGCTTCATCTATTGCTGAATATATATCACCGATTTTATCAATAAGTCCAACTGATAAAGCTTCTTCTGGCGAGAAAACCGAACCATCTGCTATTTCATCTATTCCCTTTTTAAGTTTATTAGCTCTATGTTCTGAAACACGACTTTTGAAAAGCGAAAAATAGTAGTCAATCAGTTTTTGAATTTTTGCTCTCTCTTCATCTGTCATTTTTCTGTGGAAAAGCAACATATCTTTGTGAGAACCTCCTTTTATTACCTCAAATTCCACTCCAACCTTCTCTGAAAGTTTTTCAACATTTAATTTCATAAGATAAACTCCAATTGAGCCTACGGTTGATCCGGGACTTGCAATAATAACATCGGCAGGAGAGATGACATAGTAGGAGCCCGAAACTCCGAGAGTTGAGATAAAGGCTACTATTGGAACTTTCTTTTTTTCTTTGAATTTTTTTATCTCGTTGTAAATAGCTTCGGAAGCGGAGATTAGACCTCCCGGAGATGAAACTTTAAATATTACTGCTTTTACATTTTCGTCTTTTGATGCTTTTTCAAGTTCCTCCTTTATTCTTGATACAATAGATGGTTCAGAAGTGGACAAAAACCCTCTGCTATCTCTTATATCTTCCCACGATATAACACCAGATATGTTGATGATTAAAATTTTGTCTTTTCCCTTTCCAAAAATTGTAACTTCTTCTAATGGTCTATAGCGTCCTGAAGGCAGATTCACACTAAAAAAACACCCTGAAATGAAAAATAAAAACGAAGAAAATAGCAATACTTTTTGTTTTTTCATCATAATAATATTTTCAATTTATTTTCCTTACACTTTTTATTTTCCAATTTAATTTCTTTTTTATTTTCGTTTTTTTTCACCTTTTCGTTTTTGCTTTTATTTTTTCTGATTTCATTTGATCTCAATATAATCTTTCTTGATGAATTTTTTCCACCATGATTTGAATTCATCCGGGTGAGCAAGGTGTATCTGAAAAGGTGAGGTTGGATCTATAAGTTTTTTGATTTCAGTCCTTATTTTGCGGTTTTTTATCCAGTTTTTTGAAAGTTTTGGTGATATAATCAGCACATCTATATCGCTGTTTGGAGCCCATTCTCCTTTCACAACTGATCCGAAAATTAAAACTCTTACCCTCCTGCCCAAAAATTTTTGTGAGATATCTTTTATTCTTTTTCCCCATTCTAAATAGTTCTCAAAATACTTTTTCTTCTCCTCCCAAATCTTTTTTTCTATTGACACAAAATCTTTCATATCACATCAATTTTTTATTTTTCAATTAACTTTTCATTTAAAGTTTTCTCTATGAATTTTAGAAACTTTTTGTATTCCTGAACCATTTTCTTCACCAAATTCCTATTGAATGTTTTCGGCAGATATCGTGAAGTAAAATAGGCATCTGTTAGGTCATCAAAAAATATTTCATTTTCTAATAAGTAATTGTTTATTTCGGGTTTTTCATAAACTTCACTTAGTCTTTTGATGAGTTCATGAAGATAGTGAGTTTTTGGCCAATCTCCTATTTTCTTTGCAATCAAATATTTGAGGTAAAGTTGGCATGACTGCTCTAAATTAAAAGCGCAAAGATCATAATGTCCTTTCCTGAAAAGATATAGTGCATTAAGAAAAAATTTTCTACTTTTTTCCTTCAAAAATTCTATCTCTTTCTTTGACATAATCTGAATGAGATTATGAAATTTTTGTGATATCTACTTTTCAGGTCTGCTTTGCTCCAGCCGATTTAATAAAATATAAATTTAATTTTTTATTTACTTTTTCATATTACTTTTTCATAATCACATAGATTGTGAGCGATATAATTGAAATCCAAAAAATCGCATATGCAGAAATAACATATGGTGCATATTCCATAGTAGTATAATTTATTCTGGTAAGAGAAGAAAAATAAAATTTCGCTATTTTTTGAAAAATGGTAAGATATTTTTTCTCTTTAATCCTAAATTTGTAATTTCTTCTTACATTTTTAAATTGGATGAACGATGAGAAAATTATAGGTGAACTTGTAATAAGTAATTTTTTTCGGGGGCTCACTACAGAGCAGATCAAATACCTTCTACAATATATGCACAAGTTTGAATTCAAAAAAGGAATGGTGATACTAAGGGAAGGGGAAATAGCCGACTCACTCTATTTTATCCTACGGGGTATTGTTGGTGTATATAAGAGGAAAAAAGATACGGTAAAACCTGGTATTACAACAGATGAATTAGGACAAAAAATTGGAGAAGTTAGCAAAGGGGAAACTTTTGGAGAGCTTGCTATATTTGATAATTTCCCTCGCTCTGCAAGTTGTGTCGCCGAAACAGATTGTACAATTTTTATTTTCCCAAGGAGAAACTTTGAAAAACTTGAAAAAGAAAATAAAGAAATATCATATGCTCTTCTGAAAAATATTGTAAAAATAATTAGTATGAGGTTAAGGAAAACGGATGAAAGGCTTGTTGAGTTGTTGTGAAAATTTTATGTTAAAAACTTTTATATTTGCGTTTTGAGAAGGAATTAGAAAGAAAGTGTTGAATGATATTTGATTCCATCCGATGAAAATAGGAGTAATATGTAATGCTAATGCTCAGAGAGTTCCTCGTGGAATAAGTGAGAGAATAAAATCTATACTTAAAGATAGAGCTGTTGTAATAGCAGAAACAAAAAATCTGGAAGAAGTAGTTGAAATAATAGACGAAAACTTCAGAAAAGTTGATTTATGGTGTTTTGTTGGAGGTGATGGAACACTAAATAAGGGTATAAATCATCTTTGGTATAAATCTGGAATGAAAAACGAACTAGAAATTCCTATATTGCACGGAAAAGCAGGATCGTTGAATGCTATCCCAGATAAAATACCACTGAAAGGAGATTTAGATGATATAATGATAAGATTTAGAGATCTTCTTGATTCCATAAAAGATAATTCATTTATACCACGGGACAACATAAGAAAATTTAGCACAATAAAGCTACATATAAAAGGAAAAGAGAAACCAGAACTTTGTTTTACTTTTTTTATGGGAGTTCCTTTCCTTATTTCTAAAAAAATAATAGAAGGCAGATTAAAATCCAAGGCAAAGATTTTACAAACTATTTACACCATAATCGCTAAGTTTGTAATAGGAGAGGAAAAAGATAGGTTCTTGAAGAAAATAAAAGCTGAATTTTTTATAGACGGACAAAAATATCCTTATTTGCAGCACTATGTTGTTGTCGGATCTGTTTTCAGGGAACCTGCCTTGTTTTTCGGTCCATTTGCAGAAGCCGATAAATATAAACATGGCTTTTTCTTTTTTGTATATTCCGGAGATGTTTGGACTGCTTTGAGAAATTTCAGAACTTATGCTACCGGGAAAAAAAGACCTCCCCATTCTTTCAGCGATATTGCGTCAGAAGTGATAATAAAAGCCTATAATGCAGGTATAAACTATGATGGAGAGATCCTTGAGGCAGATATCCTTGAAATAAAAGCTGAACCAGGTCCAGTTGTAAATCTTATAAAGGTGTAAATTTATAAAGGTGTAATTTACACTGTTTTAGTTTTGTTTTTTTCTCTCTTAAAAAGAGCAAAGTTTATCTTAATAATTTATGGGAATATTGGAAAAAATTTTCTCAAAGATACTCGGAACGAAAAGCGAAAGAGAAGTAAAAAGAATAAAGAATAAGTATTTCAGTCATATACTTGCTGCTGAGGAAGAATTTGACAAACTTCCAAACAAAAAATTGAGAGAAATTGCCCTTGAATACAAAAGAAAAGTTATTGAAGATAAAGTATCACCGGATGATATATTGCCGGAGTATTTTGCTCTTGTGAGAGAAGTTTCAAAAAGAGTATTGGGAAAAAGACACTTTGATGTCCAAATAATAGGTGGGGTCGTTCTTTATGAGGGTAAAATAGCTGAAATGAAAACGGGAGAAGGTAAAACTTTGGTTGCTACCTTACCTCTTGCTCTCCGAGCCCTTGAAGGAAGAGGCTGTCATCTCGTAACCGTTAACGATTATCTTGCTCGGCGTGACGCAACTTGGATGGGGCCAATTTATAAATTCTTGGGTTTAGAAGTAGGTGTTATAAATCAGCTTGAAGTCTCATATAAAGTTGAGTGGCAGTTTCCAGATCTTGTTCAGAAAGCAATTGAAGAGAATATAAGAGCTTGGCCTCCCGGACACATAATAAATGACCCTCTACCACCTGAAAAGATAAATATGGACGCTATAAGTGCGTTTCAGACAACTTTGGTTTCAACAACAAGAAAACAAGCTTACTTGTGTGATATAACCTATGGTACGAACAATGAATTCGCTTTTGATTATCTCAGAGATAATATGAAATATTCAATAGAGGATATGGTTCAAAGAGAGCTTTACTATGCAATAATAGATGAGGTTGATTCAATTCTCATAGATGAAGCCAGAACTCCTCTTATAATATCTGGTCCAGCAGAAGAAGACATATCACTTTATTATCAAGTTGACAGATGCGCAAGGCTCCTGAAAAAGGGTGAAGATTTTGAAGTTGATGAGAAAACCCGTCAAGTTATTTTAAAAGAAAGTGGGATATCAAAAGCTGAAAGAATTTTAGGAGTTCATAACTTGTATGACCCAGTAAATATAGAAATACTCCACCATCTCATTCAATCTTTGCGAGCTCATCATCTTTTCCACAGAGATGTTGACTATGTAGTAAAAGATGGAAAGGTTATAATTGTAGATGAATTCACAGGAAGACTTATGCCGGGCAGAAGATGGTCAGATGGTCTTCATCAAGCAATAGAAGCAAAAGAAGGGTTAAAGATAGAAGCAGAAACTCAAACTCTCGCTTCAATTTCATTTCAAAACTTTTTCAGAATGTATAAAAAACTTGCAGGTATGACAGGAACTGCTGAAACAGAAGCCGCAGAGTTCAAAGAAATTTACAACCTTGATGTTGTTGTTATCCCAACTCACAAACCTATGATAAGAATTGATTACGACGATGTCGTATATCTTACTCAGGAGGAAAAATTTGAGGCTGTTGTGAAAGAGATAGAAGAGTGTTGGAAAGCGGGGAGACCTGTTCTTGTTGGAACAACATCAATAGAAAAAAATGAAAAGTTATCCGAGATGCTCAAAAGGAGGGGAATTCCTCATCAAGTTTTGAATGCAAAAAATCATGAAAGAGAAGCTTACATCATAGCTCAGGCGGGAAGATTGGGGGCTGTAACTGTTGCTACAAACATGGCAGGAAGAGGAGTTGATATAATACTCGGTGGGAACCCTGAGATGCTTGCGCGTCAGGAAGTAGGATGGGATGCCACTCCGGAGGAATACGAAAAAGCTCTCAAAAAATATGAGCAAATTTGCAGGGAAGAGAGAAAAAAAGTTATTGAGCTTGGCGGACTTCATATAATAGGAACGGAAAGACACGAGTCAAGAAGGATTGATAATCAGTTGAGGGGAAGAGCGGGAAGGCAAGGGGATCCGGGTTCTTCACGATTTTATGTCTCATTAGAGGATGACCTTATGCGTATTTTTGGCTCAGATAGAATAGCTCCGCTTATGCAGAAGTTAGGGATGAAAAGAGGAGAACCGATACAGCACAAATGGGTTACAAAAGCAATAGAGAATGCTCAAAAGAGAGTTGAAGCATATAACTTTGAAATAAGAAAACACCTGCTTGAATATGACGATGTTATGAACAAGCAAAGGATGACTGTTTACTCTCTCAGAAGAAAAATCCTTGAAGGCAATAATGTAAGAGAAATTATTTTCTCAATTATTCGTGAAGAAATTGAAAGTCTTTTTGAAAAGTATATCCCGAAAAAAGGTGAATCTGATATTGAAGGATTAGCAAAGGAGTTTGAAAGTACATTTAATCTGCCTTTTCCTGAAATCTCAGATTTTTCAGATGTTGAGCACTTGAAAGATGAGCTTGTATCTTTTCTGATACAAAAGTACGAAGAAAAAATCTCTTTGATGGATGAAGGTGTAGCTCATATGATAGAAACTTTTCTTCTCATCAACACTCTTGATACTATGTGGAGAAGACATCTTTACGCTATGGATCAGCTCCGTGATGCCGTTGGTATGAGAGGATATGGTCATCTTGATCCTCTCGTTGAATACAAAAAAGAGGGATTTTTCCTCTTCCTTGATATGATGTCAAAATTCAGAAAAACTGCGTTATCTAAACTTTTTGCTTTCAGAATAGAGGAGGAAAGTAAAGAAGAGGAGGAATTAGCTGCTGCGTGGAACACAATGGCAAGGCGCTCTCAAAGAAATATTAGAGTTTTAAGATCTTCTCCTATATCAGGAGGAGTACTGGTTGGAGCGGGCATGGGGGCTGAAATTTCGGCGTCGGCTGAACCTTCTCAATCTGTTGCATCTTATTCATCTCACTCTCCTTATGTTCGGGGGACGAAGGTTGGAAGAAACGATCCTTGTCCCTGTGGATCGGGTAAAAAATACAAAAAATGCTGTGGAAGAGAAAATTGAATTTTATAGATGTTAAGATAAAATGAATTCTTATATGGGGAAAATTATTGAAAAAATAAAGATTGCAAGTTTTTTTGACCCTACCAAATCTTTGGAAATAGATGCGGTTGTTGATACTGGTGCCACTATGTTAGTACTGCCAAAAAATATTGTTGAGGAACTTGGTCTCAAAAAAATAGAAGAAGTAAAGGTGAAATATGCTGATGGAAGAGTGG
>Ga0080007_1053156_pt1 | contig 12084 bp, 10 predicted proteins | sample OctOCTMetagenome_FD_69210 | JGI IMG/M metagenome (GOLD analysis project Ga0080007, IMG submission 69210) | Hot spring and microbial mat streamer communities from Octopus Spring Streamers, Yellowstone National Park, USA - OCT_B (SPADES... | ecosystem: Environmental > Aquatic > Thermal springs >...
TCAGTCTCTACGCCGGGCGCAATTTCAAGCTTAATCCTCTTCACCGGCTTAAAGGCGGCCCACGGTAAAAAATTTATCGACACGCGGGGCACATATGCAGATCCCCAGCGTCTTCGCGTCGGTCTACATGCGGAAAACCCCCAGCGGCGTGTGCCGACTTACGGAGCCGCCGTGCGGCGCAGACTGAGGCAGATGGAGAACTTTCCCAGCCTCCCTGCCGTAAGCCTTTTTAAAAAGCAGCCGTGCTCACCCACGCAGATCTACGGCACGGCGACGCTGTACCGAAGGCTCAGATAGGAGGCCGAGAGGAGAGACGCCGCCGTAGACAAGGTCGTTGTTGCTGAATACGGCGCCAGGGCGCCGAAACGCGCCGAGTTCCACCTAGCCAAGAGACTTCTGAAGGAGGCCGAAGAGTTGCTGGCGAAGAACGACTACATCAAGCCTCCGAAAAGGCCTGGGCCGCCGCCCAGTCAAAGCCGCCAAGAAAGGAAAAGAGCTGAAATCCGCGGCTACCCGTCAGCGAAATAGCTGGCGAAGACAGAGGAGGCCTGGAGCCACGCCGACGTCCCCGCCAAGACTTCTACGGGCTGGACACCGCCCAGAGATGTGAAATACGCCGTAGAAGACGCGGAGTGTTTGTCGAGAGATTCAGGAAACTACTCTAGCACAAGCCTCTACCCACAACGACGCAACCCAGCACCCCGCCTCAGACGCTCTGTTTTGACGCGGGGCAGGTCTTGCGGTCAGCTGGACGCGGCTTTAATGCGCCTCCGGCCCGAGGCAAATGGGAGACGCCTCAGCAGATGCGAGGCCCCTACCTCCGCGGGCCCCTCCGGCTAGAAGCGCCGAACAGCCTACGGCGGTCGCCCACCCACGCGCCGACGGATACCCCCAGTCCCCTCGCCGCCCCAGCCTCGTGAAGACCCTAAGGACAGCGGCCCCTGCGGAAGAGCGTCGCCACAGCCAACCGCCGCCGTGGAAAAACGCAGAGAACCACCACGACGACCCAACTACCCACAAGACATCGCTACGCCCCACAACGACCACGTCGCCACGGCCACCCAGGATCACTCCAACAACGCCCAGCGGCATCGCCACGCCGCAACTACATACTCAACTGAGTAAAACACGCAGAAAATACATACAGCCCGTAGCCGCGGCGCCACATATGTGCTAATACCGTAACACAAAACGAAGCACAGTAGTAAGAGACAGCAACAATCCATTCCATCCAACGGGCAATTCGCGTAGGCAACCGAACTGCGTCGGTTAAGGCGAAGGACACAAGGCAACGCCCGGCACGACGTCGGCTGACAGAATGTTTTGAGCAGTGGCTGGACTTCCCGTTCAACACGTTGGCTAAGCCCGGAGAGGTCGGCGGGGCTCGTGGAAATCAGCCTCCAGAGACTCTGAACTGCTGTATGTTACATGAAGGTCTCTAGAGTGCGCCGGAGGACTTGAGAGAGGCAAGCCCCTCTGCTGATCCGCGGGGCGGCCCCCTCACGGCAACTTGACTCGCCGGCCCCGCCGCCGTGGATGGACAACCCCGAGGTAGCTGGCATAGGGAGGAGGCGGCGTGCGCCGTTGTGCAGAGAGGCGGTGGGGTGGCTACAGAATGCGGCGGGGGGTCGGCGGAGATATGTACAAAGCCGCCGCAAATATGCAACGCCGCTGTGCAGAAAACGCGAAGAACCCCAAAGGGGGCGGACGTTGCCTTGAGGCACAATGTTTGCGATGAAGACGCCGCATCTCCGGAGGGGGCTGTAGCCGCGCAACAAGATTAAAAGCGTAAGGTTCACATTGCTGTACGTCGGGGACACCACAAAATATTTAAAGAGGGGTGCCCATTCGCTTATGTCAACCAAAGTAAAAGGAATGACAAGCCTCGAGATCGCCATAATAGTGGCAATAGTGCTGGATAATAGCAGTGGCGGTGGGCTGGTACCTATACACCACAGCCATAGCCTCTGTCGGCGGCCAGCCAAGACTAAACGTAGTCTCAGCAGAGTTGTCCAGTAGCACACGCCAACTAAGACTTCGAGTAGTCAACCCAGGCCCCGTCGACGTACAGATCATTGAGGCTGAGATAGCCGGACAAATCATCAGTTTGTCGTGCAACACTGCAGCTGTTGTCAGGGTAGGCGGTAATAGCACATGCACCGGCAGTATACCAGCAGGCATCACGTTGACGCCCGGCACGATGTTGACTGGTAGGGTGATTGTGAGCGGTGGCCAGAGCTTCCTGTTCAACGCGGCGGTTAGGCCGTAAGTGAGGTAAACCCCCCTTTTTTCTATGTCTTCTCTTGAGGTGGCTTTTCTTCTTGGGGTTATTGTTGTGGTGGCTTTGGGGGTTGGGTTGTGGCTTTTCTCTACTTTTCTTGTGTCTCAGCAGGAGTTTTCCCGGGTGCATCCCGTCTCGGCGTATGTAGACGCCGATGGGGACTTCCTTCTGTGTGTCTACAACGCTGGGCCGCACGAGTTCTACGGGAGGTGGGTTCTTTCTGTGAAGTCTAGGCGGAGCGTCGAGGTGTCTCTGGTGGCGCCGGTGGGGAGGCTCGTTGGCGTCCGGGGCTCGCTAGGAGAGCCCTTCACCCCCGGCACCTCTCCGGCGCTGATACTAACCACAGGCGGCGGCAGTAGCTACACGGTTTACCCCATAGTAGTGCCGGACATCTCATCTGTTTCATGCGGCTGACGGCTGGTCGCTCTGGGTTACATCTCGGCGCTGTATAGGCGCGGGCTCTTCTCGCATTTCTGTTCTCCTCGCGCGTTCCTCCTGCTGTTTACCTCGACGAAGTGGTATGCCGGGAGGCCGGCCTTGAGCAGATGAAGGGAGTGCCGCCGGCCTTGACCATGGGTCCCGAGCATCCGCCTCTTGCTATGCTTCATCGGGCTGTGGTGGTCTCCCCTTTTTTCTTGGCACGGTTGTTGCGGCGTGGTCAGGAACCTGGGTTTCGATGAGCGCCTCGTGGCGCTTAGTCTCGCTACGCGTCTCCTTCACCGCTTTTGTTGTGTTGTTTTCTGTGCTTGCGGTGTTGGTGTACCTCCACCGGGGGCCTTGGCTCTCGGGCGTGTTGTAGGGGGTTGGCGTTTGCGTCGAAGATCAACACCCTTTTCCTTGGGCTTTCTGGGGCGCCTGCTCCTTAGGGATAGGGGAAGCGTTGTTCTTGTGTTTGTGGGTTTGTCTCTGGCTTTCGTGGCGGCGTATGCGGTGGAGGCAGACGGGGTGTTTCTGTACAGTCTCAACTGTGGCTTGTGTCGTATCACAGTTGCAGGAATCCCTTAGGGGATGGGCGGAGCTGTTTTTCGGGGCGCCGTGGTATGTGTATTACGCGGAGTTCCTCTAAGCGGGGCTATGGTGGTGACGGCGGCTTCTAGGCCGGGGGCACTTCGTAATTGAGCACTGAATCGCCGAGGCGCCCTGGGTAGGCCGCGCGGCGCGCCGTGGCGTTTGATGCAATCTGCGCCGCGTTGAGAAGCGACGTCTCGCTCCTTGGCGGCGGCTTCTTCATCTCTTGTGGCGTTTTCCGGCCGCTGGTGCTGATGGCCGTGTCGTTTATCCGTCTCTTCACGTCTACGTCGGTCTGCAGGTCGCGTCTGTGGGCTTGGGTGCGCTGCCTGTCTTTGTCTGTTTGGCGCCGCTTGGATAGGGGTCGGCGTTCACACCGTAATAGATATATATACCTGTGCTTTTGCGTCTATGCGTTTGTTATTCGTCCTCGTCCTCGCCGCCTTTGCTCTTGCCTATGTTCTGCCCACGGAGTCTCTGGACACGTTCTATTGGGCTCAGCCGGGGGCCGTGAGCGTGGTGGGTCTAGACGGCAGGACGCTTTGGTCGCAAGATGCCAAGTATCCCCTAATCGCCACAGACAGGGCGGGGAGGTGTCTGGCAGTTGCCAACAGGCCTTACGTCTACGATGTGCATGTCCGGAGCCCGAACATCGAGATGTCGATGCCTACCGACATTACGCTTGCGCCTGAGCTTGTGGATGCGCTGAGGCAATACGGCGTCCAGCTTCCGCAGACGATGCGCGTCTTGCTTAACTTCACTCTTCCGCTTCCGCCTCTGGTGCTTGCCTCCGTGTATAAGACCACTATTGTGTCTTTGCATGCTCCGTATGGATATCCGCATTGGGCTGTGAATTTGGGGCCGCGGGCCAACGTGACCGCCATCGGCACAAACTGCGAATATGTAGTCGCCGCCACGATCTTCGGCGAAGTTTATGTAGTGAGAGACGGCAGAGTTGTGGAGAACTTCCTCCTGGATCCCCGAGGCGCTGTGAGGAGGGCGCCGGGTGTCGACGTGCTGGATCCGCCCGTCACGGCCGTTGTGGTGGTCAACAGAACTGTGTATGTAGAGACGTCCACCGGCGACATATACCGCTTCATCTTGCCCACGGAGGAGGAGTTTAGGTCGGGCCGCTTCGACTGGCAACTGACGAGGCTCGCCAACTGCGGCGGCGCCGTATACGGCCTCTACGTCGACGCGCGCGGGGAGCCGGTGGCCCTCTGCTTCGTCAAGAGGGAGAGGCCCTACGCCTATGTGCATCCCTACGGCATCTGGATCCAAGACGCGTTGCCTGCAACCTACGGCATAGACACGCCGCGTCTCGTCTCGGCGATGAGCCAAGACGGCCGGTGGCTCTTCGTCGGCGCCGGGAGCGACGTAGTCGCGATTAGAGACGGCAAGGCCGCGTGGCGCTTCACGTTGCCGGCGAAGCCCAGCGCCGTGGCGGCCTCTTGGAACGGCTCAGTTGTGGCGGTGGGCACGCAGGCGGGGCACTTCTACGTGTTGAGAGATGGCGCGCCGGTCATAAGGACGGACCCCATCTCGACTCTGCTTCTTCTGAGGACTGTGGGCGGCAACGTGACTGGGAACTTCACCCTAGCCGAGGCTTTGAGGCAGCTGAGGCCCGTAACCTCAGTCGCCGTATCTTTCGACGGGCAGACCGCCGTCTTTGAGATGTGGAATTCGCTTCAGATTCTATACACCGCCAGGGCGCCGTATATAGTCAACGCGCCTGACGAGTGCCTCCCGCTTGAGGCCGCGGTGAGGAGCGGCGACGTTGCCTATATCTACCCGCTGGGCAGAAGCGGGAGTCTCTACGTGCCGTACGGCCAGGTGTCGGTGTATCCTCTTTATAGATACCAGGGGGAGTTTAGGTGCAGGCCGCTTCAAAACTTCACGCTTACTATCTTCGGCGACTTGGCCGAGCCTTTGGTGTTTCGCTACATTAAGGAGTTTAAGGTGGCGCGTCAGCCAGCTGACCTCGTGAAGGGGCCGGGCTGGGCGTCTGGGCAGGTGCGGTTCTCAGCCGAGCCGACGCCTAAGATATCGGTGCAGGCGGTGGTGCAGGGCGACGAGAAGGTGGCGAGGCTGGCAGAGGCGGCCAGGGGGCAGACGGCGGCGCGGCTCGTGGGGTGGGTTGTAGACGGCAGACAGGTGGGGCCGTTCCCGGTGGTGGCCGTGGACGTGAGGGGTCCTGTGGAGGTTAGGGCTGTCTATGAGGTGTCTGCGCCCGAGGTGGTGAGCGAGGGAGACGTGGGGATTAAGTTGCGGAACGTGGTGGTGTATGACCTACAGGGCAACGTGGTGGATGCGGGCATGAGGCCGAGGTTTGACGTGTATCCAGTCAACGTCGTTGTGTTTTACGTCCCGGCATATAGAGCGTCGGTGGGCGGCGTCGGCGCAACGGTAAACGGAAGCGACGCGGTGTGGGCGGAGCTGGGCTCCGTGGTGGAGTTCAAGGCGCCGGAGGTGGTGGATCTAAACAACGGGACGCGGCTTGTCTTCGTCGGGTGGGCTGAGACTGGCGAGAGGTCGCCGGTGGTTAGGGCGGAGGTGAGGGGCCCCATTAAGCTGACGCCGGTCTACCGGCGGCAGTACGCCGTCTATATGAGGCCGCCCGCCAGGTTGGAGGGCGCAGTAGGCAATGTAACTTGGGCAGACGACGGCTCCAAGATCAGGGTTGTGATTCCGCCTGTGCTGTCTGAGCAGGCGGGGGCGAGGACTGCGTTTAAGAACTGGGTGATAAACGGGGTGCCCAACGCCACGCTAAACGCGCCGGCTGTCGAGCTGACTGTTGAAAGACCGCTCAACATAACCTATGAGACCAAGCGGCAGTACTTGGTGGTATTCACGTCGAGATACGGCTCTGTTCCGCCGTCTATGTGGGTTGATGAAGGCGGCACAGCCGCCGTAGTACCTACGCCGATGGATGTCTGGGACCCGCCGCCGCTCCGCTGGACCTTCGCCGGGTGGAGGGACATGGCGACCGGCGTGGTGTACAGCTACCCCTCCATGCCCGTGGTGACGGGCCCCGCCACCTACGAGGCGGTGTGGAGCCTGGATCTGTTGCCGCTTGCGGCGATTGGAGGCGCCGCGGCCGGCGCCGTCTTCTTGATATGGTTCTTGAGGAGGAGGCGCCTCCAGCGCCTCATGGCCGAAGTCGCCGAGTGAAGGCGCATTGGCTCTCGGAACAGGCACCATAAAATATTTATTTTAGAGTCCCAACCTCCCTATGAGAGGCATGGAATCGATAGACATGTTGATCGCGTTGAGTCTAGCGGCTTTCTTCATGTTGGGGGTGTACTTCCTCTCTTACTACTTTGCGGAGTCGTCGAAACAGACGGAGGCCGCGGCCGCCTCTAAGCTAGACGCGCAGGGGGTTCTCAAGAAGATCCTCCAGTCGCCGGGCGACCCCCCGGGCTGGACCGACATAAACCAGGTAAACTCGCTGGGGCTGGCGGACCCCACCATGCCGGGCATGCTCGACCCGAGAAAGCTCATGGCGCTGGCGGCCGCAAGCGGTGCGGCGGCTGAGGCGGCCTGCAGGATTAGGGCGGCGGGAAGGGACTACCCGGTGACGAAAATCGGCTACGGCATCTACGTCTGGGGCGCCCCAACGCCGACAAGCATAGACCTCTCCGTCTACGAGAAGATTCTGCGTAGCCTCTTCGGCGAGGACTGGAATAAATACGACATTGAGCTCCGGATCAGACCCGCCCTCAACATAATTCTTGAGCTCTCGGAGAGCCAAGTCTTCATAAATGTGCATCCGCCCGGCGTCTACAGCTACGACGTGTGTTATGTGTACTGGGGCGCGGACTCCCCCGTATATCGGGGGCCTCGGGGCCTAATAATACGCGGCGCCTATTTGTGGACTGAGACGACTGATCAGGGTAACAATCAAGGGACCAGATACAAGATAAGGATCGACTTAGAAAACACGGGATCAAGCGACGCAACGATAGTGTCTGTGCAAGTGGGTAGCTATACCTTTAGTCTGAATGAGAAAACGGTAATGGCTGGTTGTACGGAGTCAATTACGGAGAGTATTAACTTCAATCCTTGTGGTAGTAACTGTATTGCAACAGTGACGTTCAGAAACTCAAGCGTCACTTTTACTGTAAATAGGGCTGTGGATAAAACTCGACCGGGCGTGTTTTCCGCAGGTTGCGCGAAGAATAGGCCGAGCGGTGGTCTGGATATTGCTCCTGCTATGGCTTGTATGTCGGGTGAGACCGGCGTGGATGAGGAGCGCCGTGAGTATGGGACCGGCGCTGTTACCGTGCCAGGTAATGCGGTGTTCGCCTTTGTCTATGTTAGAGGTGTGATGTTGAGGGGGGTTAACTACAAGTATTGGGGTGCTGGGGGTATCTCTCTAGTTGGTTTAGTGGCGCATCCAAGCCAAGGCGTCTATGTAGTTCACAGCAAGTTGCTACAAAACGCCGGGAGTGGTGCCTCTCTCTGTGGGTGTGACGAGGACGGCGACCGCGGCGGCGGCCGCGGCGGCAACCCTGCGCTTGGCTTGAGGTACTTTAGCGTGTTTCTAGGTGGTCAGTCTGTGCCGTTGCTTCAGAACGTTAGGCTGAACCCAGCTTCGCAGTTTAACTTAGGCGAGTTGTGCGACAGCTCGGGCATGGGAAAGGGCAGTTGCCTAATTCCGTGGGACAAGATCGGCCGTGCCAAGTTCCTCATAGCGGTGGTGTCTAGGAACAGCCAAGGCCAGCCGCCGCACTGCGGCGGGATACCGCAGAACGACATAATTGTGATGCCGCTGGCCGGCGGCCTACCGCCCCTGTATGAGGTTCATTTCGCCACCTGGAGGAGGTGGGTGGGTAGCAGGCCGGAGGCGCTGGCGGTGTCTCACGCATCGGCGGTGGCGGACGCAGGTGAGATAACGCATGTGGTGGACCTCTGGGTGTTTAGGTATCCATGAGGTGGGTGGTGGAGCTGGCGGTGTCCTCCTTCATCTTGGTGCTTGTGCTTGCGTTGTATAACTACACGGCGCCTGGCTCCCTCGCGGTGCAGGCGGGGGAGAGGGGGCGCTTCGCCGAGCTTTCCCTCTTCGCCGTGAGGCTCGCCTCAAGTCCGGACTTCCTCTTCCGCCTCTGGCAGGACTGGGACGGCGCGGTGCGGCAGGCCAACTACGAAGCCGAGTCTATAGACCCCCTCGCGTCTGTGAACGTGACGCGTCCGGAGGGGGGCGCGTGTCCGTCGCCGCCGGCCCCCCGCTTCTCCATCTCGCTGGCCACGGTGCTTCCCAACGGCACGACCGTATGCGTGGTGGTGTGGGCATGAGGGGGCAGGTGATCCTTCTGACGGCTTTGATGATCGCCGTGGCGGTGTCTGCTGTGTTGATTCTGCAGTCTGTGGCGACGTCTGCGCCGGGCTTCGGCGGGATCCGCGCCGCGTATGGGGTGTTCTCCCGCGACGTGTCGAAGGCTGTGGAGGCGATAACGTCGTATCTAGACTACGTGGGCGCGGTCTCGTTGATAAACTTCACCGAGAACGCGGCATCGTACGCCCTGCCGGCATCTGTATACGGCCTCATGTACGGCTACGGGGATGTCTACTGCCGCTGGCGCCACATAAACAACACCATTTCGATGTTCAACGCCTCTATGTTCTTCTTTGTGGCCAACAGAGCGCCGCTGAGACTCTCCGTCGAGCTCCCCCAACGCAACCCCACGGCTCAGTGCAACACGCTACAGTTCACCAGCGGGCTGTCGCGCGCAACCTTCATGCTCAGCCCCGCGCCCAACGGGACGCTTAGAGCGCGGCCGGTTCTCGCAATTAACTTCAACGCAGGCCTCGCCAATCCAGTCGCCGAGCTGGATCTGGTGCTTCCCCGGGCCTCTGCCTACGTGCGCTACAGGATCTCCATGGTCATGGACGTATCGCTTCTAGCGCTCATGAGGCTAAACGTCACAAAAGAGTTTTGGATATCCGCGCGAGTGCTTCAGGATGTGGACGGGAACTGCCCCGCGGGGACTATATGCGTCAGCATAACAGTCAGCAGGCCCTACGCGTGGGCGGCGGAGGTGTTTGTGCTGAACAGAACTGCCTCGGGCTATCCTCTCAACATTACGTACACCTTGGCCAAGCTGAAGGAGGTCTCGCTGGTGAACTACACGGCGTACAGCGCTGTGTATAGGATAGCGCCCGACGGCCGCCTCGTCGAGCCCGTGGTGAAGCTCTACGTGGCCAACGTGCCCATTTACCTCAGCGGCGGGCGCGAGGAGTGGGCTTGCCGGCGGTCGGGCACCCGCTCCGCCGTTGTGAACAGAGGAAATACGCCTATAGTGCTGGCAAACACTACAGCTGTGAACATACTCTACACGCCATTTGCGTACAGAAACGTGACCAAGGTCACGTATCAAGTCGGCAGCAGGCTGGCAACGTACTACGTAATTCACAGAAACGGCTACCTCAACTTCACCCAAAACTTCTGCAACGCGCCAGACATCAAGGCGGCGCTGAGGAACAACGGCCTCTGGTGGGTTTACCCATGACCGCACGTAGACGCCTGCGGGGCACGGCCTCCCTGGAGCTCCTCGTAATAACGAGCTTCGCCCTTGTTGCCATCTTTGCCGTGGTTCCGGTGGTGCTTCAGCAGATTTATCAATACCAGGCCTTGGCGGAGGCGCGGGCGGGGCTTGCCTTTCTGAACGTGCTGGCTGACGGCGTGGAGAGCGACATGGGGGCGGCCTACGCCCAGAAGGTCTTGAACCTGCCCACCTTCCGTCTCGGGGGGCTGGATTTCTCCACGCGGGTGGTCGGCAGGTGCGGCGACACGCCGGTGTACAACACCACGTTGATCTACAGGTCGCAGTATCTCTCGCTCTTTGGGCAGTTTAGGGGGACGCGGTGGGCGCCCCTTGTGGAGGCCCCGGAGCCGTCTCTCGCCATATATGGCTGGGGCACCTCCGCCTCGCTTGTGCCTCGGCTTGTGAAATACGGCAGTGTCGTCGTTGTACTCAACGTGACATACACGGCGGGCCCCGGCGCAACTGGGGTCGGCATGTACTACAAGGTGGAGGCGCCCAGGACGTATGACATGTCGCAGTCTCAGTGTACGTTTCCTGGCCTTGACTTGGCGGAGGTGGATGCCGTGGTTGTGATCCCAGTTAGTCTGGAGTTGCGATGAATGCGTTGCAGACCGCCGTGGCGATGGTCTTCGCCGGGGTTTTGTCTGTGGTAATTGCGTGGATCGTCGACACGCAGGCGCAGCAGGTGTTTGAGTCTGAGGTGAGGGCCGCCGCACAGGCTCTTCTGGACTCTGTGGTCAACCAGGTCAGGGTCGGCGCCTCCACTGCCCTCCTGCCGGGAGTGTACGGCTTTAGCCAGCAGGCGTCGCTCCCCAGCTACGCCCCGCCCTTCGACGCGTTTCACTACCGCATCACGCTACGCAACGTGGGCGGGGTGTTGTACGTCCAGGTGGATATGACGGCGTATAGAGGCTCTGCCTCGGCTTCCGCCTCTCTTTCTAGGGCGGTATACAACGTGGCGGACTTAAGGAAGCCGGAGGGCGTGGTGAGGATATATGCGCAGGCCGGAGAGGAGGTGAACTGCGTCGTAGACGGCTGGGTGGATCTCACGCAGAGCGGGTGTTACGCCGTGTGGGCGATGCCTAGTCCGCAGTCCACAAGGTATCTGAGGTTTGTGGTTAGCTAGCGCGGTGCCGTGTCTCGTAGGTGTAGAGGGCGGAGAAGTGTATATTGCGAATCGCTGTTGTAGCGCGCTTAGTTAGGTAGAATTTGGGGATTGTGGCTAGACGAGAAGCTTGGGCATTTTTGATGTCGGCTCCGGCGTGGACGAGTTAGAGTACGATGTAGTGGTTCAGTTGTTTTCCTCTGCGTATAGTGCCTATGGAGAGGGGTTTTGTGGGGGCGAGTTGAAGCATCTCGTGGACGCCGTGCCGGCAATAGAGGCGCATTGTCCGGGTGCCCCAAGGCACCTCGTACACGCCGGGGGCTACCTCGCGTCCTCTGTCTGGTTGCCAGGCGGTGGCGACTGCCCGCCTGGCTACGTGTTTGGCCTCGGCGAGGGCCCTGGCGGTGGCGGGGGCGGCATGTGATGTATGACGGCGATGAGATACGCCACGTCAAAGGCGCCGTCTCTGAATGGCAACATGGTGGCTTCGCATTCCGCGGAGTCGCCGGGGGGCATGAGCCTCCTGTCGAGGTCGCAGTGCACCACGTAGGGGTGCTCATGCTCTAGATATGCCGGTTGCGCCCCGGAGCCCGCGCCCACGTCGAGGGCCCTGGGGCCGAAGTCTGCGAAGTCGGCCGTCGGCATCGGCCTCCGCCGGGTGGCCCCATACTCGCGCCCGATGGCTAAGTAGGCGTTGCGCGCTATCTTCGCCCAGTCCATAGGTAGAGGACTCCGCCGTCTTTCTCCACCGCGTCGACGAGCCCCTCCCTCCTCAGCCTCTGGAGGGCCGCCGCCACCTCGCCTATGTCCAGCCCGGTTCTCTCGGCTATTTGAGCCGGGGCGAGGGGGCCTCCCCTTATCAGCTCGGCTAAGACCGCCGCCTCGACCTAGGCCTCACGCCTCGCGGGGGTCTTTACCGGCTTGAAAAGCTTCAACGTTATGTAAATAACGGCGCTTGTCACCGCTATGAGGGCGAGCAGGGGCCACACGGCGTATTAAATTATTTTATCTTATAGCTGTTTCCCGCCGTGGAGAAGCCCCTGCGCTTCATCAGGATGGCGAGCGGCGTACATGTGGTCGCCGTGATGGCACACCCGCTTCCATGTCCCGGCAGATGTAACTTCTGCCCGGAGGCGCGGGGGGGG
>Ga0080007_1036669_pt1 | contig 12055 bp, 17 predicted proteins | sample OctOCTMetagenome_FD_69210 | JGI IMG/M metagenome (GOLD analysis project Ga0080007, IMG submission 69210) | Hot spring and microbial mat streamer communities from Octopus Spring Streamers, Yellowstone National Park, USA - OCT_B (SPADES... | ecosystem: Environmental > Aquatic > Thermal springs >...
ACATTTGCCGCGTGATACCGATATTGTACTTTTTCATAACAATCTCAGCTGATTTTAAAGAACGCGTATAGACATGGAGTCTGCCGAGTGTTGGATCTGCCGCTGGTATTTCATCCACGTCAAGTGGAGGGGTAAATCCCACGTTGTGGGTAGATATATTGGCTGGATAAAGGAGGAGCCCCACCACCCATGCGCAAAAGACCCCTTCAATGGCTTCAAGTCTGTGGACAGCTTCCTGGCGGCGGGTCTTTACTACAGCTCAGAGACTTGGGGTGGATCGTACAATATACTCACCGAATGGATACTTAATCTGAAGAAGGATCCACAATACGCAGAGCCGCTGGGTTGTCTTTTGGCAGAAGCGATCTAGAGGGAGTGGGACAGCGACCTCAGCCAAGCTCGCGAGGTTCTGCTTGTGCCAGTGCCCAACCATCCAAAGGAGAAAGACGGCTACAACCAAGCCTTGGAACTCGCTAATGCCGTACACGCAAGGCTCGAAGGGTTGTACAAAGTAAGGCTGGAGGAGGCAGTGGAGAAGACAGAGTCAGTCAAGGCTGAAGACGTACGCAAAGAGCCCGACTTCGAGAGCAGAGTAGAGAAATATATGAAGTATTTTAGAGCGAGAGTCCGGCTTCCTCCTCACTCGCTAGTGGTAATAATTGACGATGTCAAGACCACAGGCACAACCATTGAGGCTCTGGCCAGAACTCTCAGAGGGGCCGGCGCCAAGAGGATCTACGCAGCCGTTGTGGCTAGAGACGCTCTGATAAGAGAATTCACGTGCACAATACCCAGGATCTGGGAGAATCACGACTATTACGACGATACACATCCACAAGAAGCCGCACAACTAGCCGCGTATTGGGAGCGGCTAGACCTAAAGAAGTGGAAAAGCCGCATCCTAGAGACAGCCCAGTTGGTCAGAGAAGGCAGAAAGCTTGTCGAAATACTCGCTAATGTGAATACAGTAAACGAGATAGACTCATATGTCGAGGCCGAGAGACTAGGCATAGTCTCCGTGCCCATGGACGCCCCGGAGTATCCGTCTAATCTATTGAGGTACGGATACGGCGATGTCTACCCGCCCCTAGTCCTCTTCCGCATAGGCAAGCCGTTGAATAAAATATTGAGAAGCCCTATCGCAGTAGTCGGCACGAGGAAACCTACGTCTCATGGAAGGAAGGTCGCTCGACGTATTGCAACTTTACTCGCCAGACGCGGCCATACAGTGGTGACGGGACTCGCCGGCGGTGTGGACATGGAGGCCGCAAAAGCCGCCGCCAGGGCTGGAGGAGCTGTGGTGGGAGTGCGGCCGCATCTACTCTGCGAATCAAATATGCTCTGCCGCGTTGTCCACCAACTTTTTGACATGACAGAGAACGCCGCCGTAGTGGCCGAATATCTCTATAGCATGAAGAATGACGTCATAATAAGGCAACGCTACGCACTCAGGAACCGTATAATCGCCGGCATGTCCTACGCAGTAATAATCCCGGAAGCCAGATACAAAGAGAGTAGCTGGGGCACTAAGTACCAAGTCGAATTCAGCATAAAAACACGACGTCCAGTCATAATCCTCAAACCCAGTGAAGACAAAGCAGACCAAGGGGTCTGGGCCGCCTACGAGTCATTCAGAGAAATGGGTGCCTACGCGGCCGATACACCCGAGGAGGCCATCGAGCTGGCGGAGAAACTGGCAGGACTCAAGCGGTCTGGCTAGCCGTTAACGCACTACCCTGACCCGACATGCTCTAGACTATAGGCATGTTCGCCGAGGAGACTAAGCGCGCTTGCACAGAGGCAGAAGCCGCAGTTAGATGCAGAGCCGCCCTTGACGTGGGCGTAGAGGCCGTCTTTATGGGCACGGCGTCGGGCTACAGGCTTGAAGAGGCAACCCAGACAAGCGAGACGGCCGGCGCCGGTGCGGAAACGACGGAGAAGATAACAACAGGCGCAGAGGCGGCGGTTGGCGTTGAGCACAGACTCGGCCGGCGTAGGGGCGGTCGGCGTGGGGGCGAAGAAGAGGGCGAGTTGGAGCGTCTTCTGGAGGAGGTGAGGAGGGTGTTTTCCGGCCTGCCGGTATACGTCGGCGTGGAGGAGGGCTACGTCTACGTGAAGAGGACGGCGCCTATGGACCAGAGGCAGTTTAGGAAGTACACCGAGGTGTGTAGGAGGCTTGGCTTTAGGTTTGACAGGAGGGGGGAGAAGTGGGTCAAGCCGCTGGAGGAGCTGAAGGCCGCCTAGGCCTTTTTTCAGCAGACCTGTCCAGTTGACGGTCTCCCGCACGTACTGGACCTCTCGCATAGCGTATACCGCCTCTCTGACGGCGACCCGCCACCACGCCTCTGTCCCCGGCGTAGGCAGTGCTACGGCGCCCTTTACGACTCCGCGGTGCCTGCCCCGGCCCCCGCCGCGTCAATCGCCGAGGCGACGCCGGCAAAGCCCGACGCGGCGCGCCCCACCCACCACCCCACAAGCCCGGCGCTCGGCGTTGCAAAGAATTTCTCTCTTTCAAGAAGGGTTTAAACGGCATGGCAGGAAAAACAAAATAGCAGGCTACGCCAGGGCTAGCCAGAATCTCAAGAATGGTTGAAACCAATTGATGTCGGATATCTTCAAACGAAAGATTTTTATAAAGGTTCAACAACAAATATACATGCTTCCGGGCAGAGAAAGCTTGACAAGAGAATGCGGCAGGTCAATCGCATGTATCCACGCCGCAGACTACTACGTAAAGTGGGTACAAGATCCGTGCTATCCACCACCGGCGAAGCTGACGACGAAGGCCATGAAGTATTTAACGCAGTTTGAAGAGAAGTACGGCGTACCTAAATGCGACATGGAGAGACTAGTCGTCGAGAAGTTACGCGGCACGAAGCTGGAGGACTTGTCTGAAGAGATAGTTAAAGTAGCTCTCGCAATTAAGAAAAAGTTGAACGTATCGAGCCCCGTGGCTGCTGCGCTTGCGGCGTTGATAGTCGCTAGGAGAAAAGGCAGGTACGTGACGAAGAAAGAGATAGCGGAAATTTTCAAAGTAAGTCCGGCTTCGCTGACGGAGTGGAAAATAAGAGAAGCGTTGAAAGCTATAGCTACGTGAAGACCCTCATAACGCTTATTTTTTGCTGACGCTTCTTGACGCTCTGACGACGTATTACATAGTCAGCGCCGGTCTCGGCGTGGAGGCCACCACCATCGTCGCGGACATAATCAACGCAAACCCCTCGGCCGTGTTCCCCCTCGCCTTCGCCTCCGCAACACCTCCCGCCGCGGCCGTCTCGAGGCTCACCAACGCGCTTAACGTTGACTTACAACGTATCGTGAAGCGTTTTGTGTTTGTCGTGTTTGTAGTTTCCGCCGCCGTCCGCGTGGCGGTCGTTGTAAACAACGTGTGCGTCATTGTGGTCGGCGCGGCTCCTCTGTTTGCGCTCTGTTTCAACCCTTCTTGAGATTCTAGCCGCGACACGGGATCCAGCCACTGCCTGAAGTACCTCAACTGTTTCAACCCTTCTTGAGATTCTAGGGCTCATATGTTCGGTTCTTGCGGGTTTGTCGGCTTGGAACCACGCTTTACATTAATTTCACTCAGCGTTGGGTAGAGACGAGACGCCATTCTTCGGCGTCTCGCGAAGGCGAAGACGAGAAAAAAGCGAAAAAGAACGCCATTCTTCGCAGTTGGCGGTTTGGCGTCGGGTTTGTCAGCAGGGCGGGCCCGTCCAGTTGACGGCCTCCGCCTCTTTCACGTATTGGACCAGCCCCTTATCGCGCAAGGCGTATACCGCCTCTCTGACGGCGGCGACTGCACGCCACCACGCCTCTGTGCCGGGCGTCGGCGGGGCGACGGCACCTTCCACCACCTCCACGGCGCCTACCTCGGCGAATATGTCCAGCCTCCGCCGCGTAAGGTCGAGGGTGAGGCGGAAAAGCCCAACACTCCTATGTCTGCACAGGTATGCGGCTACTGCCTCTGTCAGCTTGTCCATGAAGAGGAGGGGAGAGGTGTGTGGGCCAGGTGGAGGCGTTGGGTGTCCACCCTGCGGGAGCTATTTTAGAGATGGTGGTGGTTTAAATTTCTAACGTCCGAAACGACGACAGGCGCAGGTGGATGAGCACACACGCCTCATACACAACAGCGCCCCGCCTAGACGTCTAGCCGCAGGAGGTCGGCGGGTTTTCTGCCTTGTTAAACAAATTTGTCAATTCAAAAAAACGGCGCCTTAAACTGCGTCTCTGCGCCGTCTTAACAAAATATGTTAGTTTCTAAAGACAGCGTCTTAAACTGCATGTTTCTGTGTTGTTTTACTAATTTATAGCTTTTTCCCTTATTATATTAGCGGTTTTGCGAAATGTTTTTAAAGTTGTGTTTTTCTCCAGGTCATGAGGTGTCTGGTCTGTGGTGGTTCACTGGTAAACGACTGGGAAAGGGGAGAGGTGGTATGTGCGCAGTGTGGGGTGGTCGTGTCTGAATCAGCTACAGACGTAGGACCGGAGTGGCACATCTTCGGCGGGCGGGTTGAGGCGGCGAAAAGGCTATTAACAGATGCGGTGTGATCCGTATGAAGGCGAAGAAGTACATGAAGTTCACGCCGAGGTGCGTCTACGTGGACAACAGACCTCTTGATGACGTCCGCATTTTGCTTGTGTATGATGAAATTGTACGAGTCATAGTGATCGTGGGGTGCAGAGAGTTTTACGCCTTTTTATTCAAGCGCGATGTCAAGGAATTTATAAAGAGGCGGTTCGGCTTAGAGCAGTTCGAAGTACGGCGTTGCAACTGAGGCGGCTGGCACAGATCCACCCCCTTTTCTTCTTGGTCAAATTCACGGTATATAGAAAGGACGTCGCGCTAAAAGCAATTCAATAGCCAGGCTTTGTCTCTTGTTTTTGCGGATGCAGTATTTTAGGCGGTCGGTTGGGCGTGTTCTTTATATTGTGGCGTTGTGGGGGAGCTGTGTCTGTGGTGATGTTTAGGGGGTTTCTGGAGAGGGGGGTTGTGATTAGCTTCTTTTCTGGCTACTTGGCGCACGCGTTGGTGCACCGATTTCTGCCGGGGCTCCCGGGGAGGGGGCCGAAGCCCTTCGCCGTCTGGCCGCTGGTGGTGGACGGAAAGCCGGCGGTTGGGCCGACGGCAGTGCCAGCGGGGGCTGAGGTGGTGCTCCGCGCCGCTTTTTTCGACGAGGAGCTGGGGCGTAGATTTGTGGAGGCTGTCTACGCCGGCTTCGAGCTCTTCGGCGTGAGGGTCGTCCCGGCGGAGGTGGAGTTCTGGAGGGCGCCGCGGCCCCCCGCGGCGGAGACGCCGGCGTTTAAGGTGGAGTTCCTCTCCCCGACCCGCTTCGCGACGCCTCCCTACGTAAGGCGCCCCAGGCCCGTCTTCGACATCACTCCCACCTTCCGCAACGTATTCAAGTCGGCGCTGAAGACGGCGGAGAGGCTGGGGCTTTGGGGGTCGTCGGTGTCTAAGCGTCTTTACCGCTGGGCGTACGCGGCGGTGGGGATCACCGACTTCCGCGTACGACCCTTGACGGTGCAGCTTACGCGTGGGAGGACGGCGAGGGGGTTCATCGGGTGGGCCGTCTACAGAGCCTTCGAAACCTCCATGCTGAAAGACATGTGGCGCGCCCTCGCCGCCGCGGCGGACTTCGGCCTAGGCTCCGGGCGGAGCTTAGGCCTCGGTGCCGTAAAAATAACCCCCCTCGACACGCCACCAAACCTCAATTCAACACTCCACTGAGGACGCCACTCCGACGGCGCTTTCAATACTCCATTGGAAATGCTTGTGGATAATCCGAGGTACCCAATGGGCTGTAGCCCGAAATATCTTCAATACTCCATTGGAGATGCACGCGTGGCTAAGGAGCTCCTCGTGACGCAGAGAGTGATGGACTTTCAATACTCCATTTGAGATGCCAGGCTCTACAAGACGGAGCCGCACTGGCGTATCTTTTTTGCCTTTCAATACTCCATTGGAGATGCACAAATCATAATATTCGACGAAATCGACAAGTGGGCCAAGAACTTTCAATACTCCATTGGAGATGCACAAATCATAATATTCGACGAAATCGACAAGTGGGCCAAGAACTTTCAATACTCCATTGGAGATGCCCACAGCTTCCTTTTCGAAATCGCCCGTGTGTCGAAGACGTCCTTTCAATACTCCATTGGAGATGCTTGAAGCGATGCTGGAGACGTGGCTGAGACAGGCGTTGTTATGCTTTCAACACTCCATTGGAAATGCAAGATACTGACTACGGTTAAGGCACAGTACCCAAACGCGCCTTTTCAATACTCCATTGGAGATGCGCCAAGACGACGGGGAGGTACCTCTACGTGGTCTTCGCGTTCAGCTTTCAATACTCCATTAGAGATGCAGAGCGGATAGGGCCTAAGAGGGATCAGTTTAGGCCGCCCGAGACCTTTCAATACTCCATTAGAGATGCCAGGCATAATTACGGTGGTAATGGGGCTGGTGGTCATAGTGATCTTTCAATACTCCATTAGAGATGCCTAGGCGTCTTCTTCCTGCTCAGCAACATGCAGTTCAACATCAACTTTCAATACTCCATTAGAGATGCGGAGAGGGTCATGCAACGGGACGCGTGGTTGCTGGTGGACTTTTCAATACTCCATTAGAGATGCCCCTAAGGGAGAGCCCGAAGTAGTCAATCTCAACCTCAATATCATTTTCAATACTCCATTAGAGATGCCCGTGTACCACAGCGGACGCGCCAATGCGCCGAAGTTCATTTTCAATACTCCATTAGAGATGCGCTCGTTTAATGATGTCTGTTATGGTAGGCGCCGAAATGGTGATTTTCAATACTCCATTAGAGATGCATCGCCAAGTGGCTCAGCGACCAAGGCTACATCGTCTTCGTTTTCAATACTCCATTGGAGATGCGCAGAGCTACACGCCCCGCTGATCCTCCTGAGACACTTCGATTTTCAATACTCCATTAGAGATGCATAGCAACAAGGCCGCACCTGCGTGGAGGGCGTTTATTTTTCAATACTCCATTAGAGATGATGGGGGTTGTTGTCCTTGGTTTTTGTGGGTTTTTAAGTTTTTGTGTCGGCGTGTTTGGGTTTCTTGCGGCGGCTTGTTGTCTGTGGTTGTTTTGGTTTGGTCTTTGTGTTGGCGCGCCGAGAAGAGAGGTATGGGTGTCTGCGTGTTTTTCTCTTCGGCGTCGGTTTGCGGTTTTGTGTTGCACGACGTTTTATAAATTGGATCTCCGCTTTACAAACTTAACCCCCCGAAACAGCAGAAAGCTTTGACAGATGTAAAGCGTGTGTTGCACGACGTTTTAAAAACGCCGTAGTTGGCCGATTCTGAGGTTAGGCAGGCGGTGGCTTTCTTCTTCGCGGCTTTGGCTGTTATCGTAGTGTTTTGTGTGTTGTGATTAGGCGGAGCGTCTCCACCAAATGAGGCGCCTTGATTTCCGGCTTCTCCGAAGCAGACGCGATAGCTGTTAAGGCGTATAGGCTGGCTTTGGGGCGCCTTGGTCTCCAGCTTCTCCAGAGCTTCTCGAAGCGGCGTGTTAGGGGGCGCACCCCCCGCCGGGCAACAGATGCGGAACTTTGTGAAACCTCTTGGTATCAGCCTGACCCATAAAGAGGAGGCGGAGGAGCTGTGTGGGACGGGTGGAGGTGTGGGTCGGGTGGAGGCCGGGTGTACGGCCTGTGGGGGCAGTGTTGGAGTTGGTGCTGGTTTATATTTCTATCGCTTAAAACAACGGCGTATATGCCGTACGGCCCTTTCGTCTAGGTTGAGCTGTAGCAACAGCCGCGGCTACCAGAGGCCAAATTCGGCTTTGTAAACTAATTTGTCAATTTGGAAATTAGGCGCCTTAAACTGCGTCTCCGCGCCGGCTTAACAAAATATATTAATTGAAAAAACGGCGTTTTAAACTGGGTCTCTTTGCTCAGCTTGACTAATTTATAGCTTTTTTCCTTTATTATATTAGTGATTTTGTGAAATGTTTTTAAAGGTGTGTTTTTCTGGGGTCATGGGTCGGGTGGAGGTGTTGACAATGAAGGATGTGCGGTTTGGCAGGCGGTGTTGGGTGTCTGTGGCTGGCGTGGAGGAGGATGAGGTTGTGGTGGCTAGGTTTGGCGATGTTTATGTGGTTGGGATGGCGCTTGACGACTGGTTTATGGTGCCGGAAGCCGCGTTGAGGAGGTTCTTGGCAAGGCTACTCAACGCCAGTGAAGAAGAGGTTTTGCTGGAGTGTTGATATGGAGCTTTGGCAGTTCTACAAGCAGGTTTGGGATGCCGAGGAGGCGCTTAAAGCCGCCGTGCCCACCGCATGGCTTGTGAAGGGCGGCGTGGCTTTTGCTGTCGTCAAGTTTCCGCGTAAAGCGGAGCCGGGTGAGCAGTGGGTGGAGCGGGCGTGGATAGCCACGCCGTGGGTGTTTGGCAACGGCTTATACGGCGTGGAGGTGGTGTTTGAAGATGCCAGGTTCACCGCCGTGGTGTGTCCCCAGTATGGCGAGAGACTGGCCGATGTGGAGGAGGTGCACATCCTGCTAAACACAGAGCCCGTCGTGGGCTTTAGGCTACACGACGGGGCGGTGCAGTGGCTGAGGGGCTGGGCCCTGGCGCTGAGAGACGGGGCCGTGAAGAAGAAGGCGGTGGAGAAGGCTAGGCGCGTAAAGTACTGCCAAGACCTCTAAATCCAACCTTTTTTGTCAAACCCCCCTCTCTCCGCCTTCTTAAACTGTGTTCTTTTTGAGGCTTTATATTTTTTGTTGTTTTTAAGAGTCGGCATCTTAAACTGCATACTTTTTAGATAGCTTAACTATTTAGTTGCTTTTCTCCTTTATTATTATATAGATTTTGTGAAAACTTTATAAAGGTGGGTTTTTCTCCAGGTCATGAGGTGTCCGGCCTGTGGGGGTCCACTGGTAAACGACAGGGAAAGGGGAGAGACAGTGTGCGCCCAATGCGGGCTGGTGGTGGCTGAATCAGCTGTAGACACTGGGCCGGAGTGGCGCGTCTTCGACGAGAGGGAGAAGAGGCGGGTTAGGACGGCCCCGCTGAAGCTTGTCATCAAGACGGACATGGCCGTTAAGCCTGAGCACGGCGTGCAGTGGCGCAGGTTGGCGAAGTTTCACAGGGAGACTCTACATGGTTACGAGAGGAGGCTGGTTAAAATCGGGGCTGAACTCAAACGCGTTAGGGAATGCGCTGGTTTGCCTCAGAGCGTGGTGGGAGAGGCTGAGGCCCTGGTAAAGAAGTATTTCGACCTTGTGGCTGGGTTCCCGCCGGAGGTGGTTGCCGTGGCTGTACTGTGGACCGCCGCTAAGGCGGCCGGCGTGCCTAGGCCGCTGGAGGACTTTCTGAAGTGCAGTAAGGCGGATGAGAGACGGGTGAGGAGAGTGGCGTGGAGACTGAAAGAAGTAATGAAGCTGGGCGGTAAGCCGTCTATTGAGGATTACGTGAAGACGTTGGCGGCTAGGGTCGGCCTGCGGCGCCTGTAGTCAAAGCCGCGGTGGAGCTTCTGGAGAAGAACAGAAGGCTTCTGTTTGGTAAAAACCCATGGGTTTCTGCGGCGGCGGCGTTGTGGCTGGCGTCGTTGAAGAAGCTGGGTCTTCTGAAGGCGTTGGCGGAGGCGGCTGGTGCGACTCCCACAAGCATCAGAAACGCCGCCAATAGGTTGAGGGTATGAAGATCTGGAAGATAAAGCAGTACCTCCCCGCACTGCTTTTGTACATACAGAGGCGTGTGGGTGGTGAGAGGGGCTTCTTGGTGGCGGTGAGGACGCAGGATATATGCGGCATGGATAGGCGGTGTGGAAGGGCTGTGCACAGCCTCATGATGAGTCTGGTTGAGAAGGGGCTCGCGAGGCGGTACAAGAAGGGCACCTACCTAATTGAGAGGAGGGCTGTGGAGGAGGTCTTAACAGCCTTGAGGGAGTGGATATGACGGAGACCGCCAGAAGGATTAGGACCACGGCCGCCGTTTTTGAGCTTCCTCAAAAACTGGGCATTCTTCAGTATGTGGAGTATGAGCCGCCTCGGCGGGAGTGGTGTACCAACGACGGCTGTCTCTACGAAGGGGTGCTAACTGCAGAGGGCTGTCGCAAGGGAGTATGCGTACGTTACCGCGTGTGGGTTCATTCAAGAGATAGGAGGAGGTGGGAGGCGAGGGAGCGGTGGAGGAGAAGGAGGGATGAGGACGTGGGCGGATGCATCAGGCAACAAGTGGCCGAGGCGTTGTGGGAGCTGAGCGGACAGCACAACGTCGGGGTGTGGTATGAGTATGTGAGGGTGGGTGTGGGGGTTAATCAATACGACGTCTTTTGTGGCGTCGTTGTAAACGGGGTGAAGCTGTACCAGCCTCATTGCCGCTCCGTGGAGGACTGTGTCAAACAAATCATAGAGGATTACAAGAGGGAGGTGGAGAAGATGAATGAGCCGCCTAAGCCGGCTTTAGTTGTCAAGACCGACCCCGTGGAGGAGCTCTTTAGGGAGTGGCCTGAGTTAGGCGCCTTCGGCGTTGATTGGGTTAGAAAGTGGCTGGATCTTAGGGAGAGGCTGGTGGAGATTGCCAAGGTGTTGAGGAGGTTTCCGTGGATGGTGGAAGTGGCGAGGCAGAGGCCGATGAGCATCCTCCACCCCTACATGGTGGAGGTTTACGTGTCGAGGGATGGCTCAGATGTGTGCCTCTCGCTTGCCACATCAAATGTTTTTTGCGCACGGGACGGCGCGGTGAAGGCGGTCAAGCTGGAGCTGGCGTTCAGTAGATATGAGGTATACGAGGAAAAGACAAGAGAGGTGTACAGACTAAGGGGCCTGCTGGCATTTGCCGCGGCGGCGAGAGAATACGTAAGACTGCTCTAGCTGCCCCCCTTTTACGTATTTTGTTATTTAAGACATTGGTGTCTTAAACTGTGTATAAGGTGGCAACCGTTTGCCGAGGGTCCGTTGCCGAGATCTGCGAGAAGTTGAACAGCGAGGAGAAACGAGCAAGCCGGAGGCGGTCCGCCTTCATACCCCACGCCCCCTTCGCCCCACAACCCCCAGATCTGATGCAGTCCTCAACCTCTACCTCTCGACTCCAAGTACCTACGGATCACCACCGCGGTGGAGAGATCCACCCGATGCCTCTCGCTGAGACCTGTGTCGGTGTCTGTAAATTCCACAACGTACTCCGCCCCCTCCCCCTCGCCTTTGTAGACCTTAATCAACGTGTTCGGCCTGCACATAGCCGTGAGGGAGGTGGTGCTCTTTTCCACTAAGGAGCAGTCCACATATCTAAACGCCTTTGCCTCGGCCGGGGTTCTGCTTATGGGCCCCATGGGGGTTTCTTCGTAGTAGTACATCTTTCTCCGCCTGCTCACGTCCCAATACTCGGGCCCCTATAAAAATTTGTCTCAAGCGGGAGACGCCGGGGGCATCACGCGCTTCCTCCAGTCGTCGATGATCTCCAGGACCATCAAGGTCTCGGTCCTCTGTATGTCGGGGTTAGACGCGAGGTACGCGACCAAGAAAGTGGAAAGTTGCTTTACGTCTCTGGCCCAGACCTTAAACAGCAGGTCGTAGGGGCCTGTGATTATGTACGCCTCCTCCACAAACGGCATCCCCCTCTCCCCGTTGCAGTCTGCCAGCACCTTCTCTGCCACCTCCTGTTGAAGCGGCTTGGCCTCCTTTGCGGCGGCGCCCCTCCGGACGCTGACGAGCACGAAGGCGAGCAACCTATACCCCAGGGCGAAGGGGTTGGGCACGGCCTTGTATCCCATGATAACGCCCTCGTGCTCAAGCCTCTTGATACGTGCGGCGATTGTGGTCTTGGGCCTGCCCAGCTCTTCGCTGAGCTCCTGCAGAGTCTTTCTGCCGTCTGCCTGCAGCAACACAACAAGCCTCCGGTCCACCTCGTCCATACGCCAGATTTTTCACCTCAATATATAGCTTAACCCCGGGGGCACAAAGAGACCAGCCGCCCGATCCACCACGCCGTGTGCCACAGGCAAAAATTTATATTCTACGAGATGTTGTCCCCGTCAATGGCAGAGAAGCAGAAGGCCGTCGCTAAGCAGGAAAAGGTGGCGATCTCCAA